>Ga0197143_1001520_pt1 | contig 19441 bp, 15 predicted proteins | sample GBS70_MetaG_FD_148603 | JGI IMG/M metagenome (GOLD analysis project Ga0197143, IMG submission 148603) | Sediment microbial communities from Great Boiling Springs, Gerlach, Nevada, United States - GBS 70_MetaG | ecosystem: Environmental > Aquatic > Thermal springs > Hot (42-90C) > Sediment...
AATTATTATAATAAAACTAATTTGGCTCAGGTTGAATCAATTTTAGATCAAATCTTACCTGAATTAGTTAATATGAAACTTTTAAGGGAGTCTCAAGAAGCTTTTAAGATATTATCAGAAATTAGTGATTCTTATCACTATAAGTATTTTGAATTAGTTAATTCATTAGAAAAAGAATTTAAAGAAAAAGAAATTAAAGTATTTAAAGAAGAAGAAAGGGTGGATATTGAGGTTGCTTTAGATTCTGCTGAGCATCAATTAGAAAAAGAAATAAAAACTCAAGAAACTCGGGAATACCAGGTTGTTAATGGAACTCAAGCAAAAATTGAAGGAGATCAATTAGATTTTGAAAAAGAAAAGAAAAATATTGATAATACTCAATTAATTGATAATTTAATGGAAGATAAAAGAGAACAAGAATTGAAATCTGCTGAAGAATTTTTAGAAAAGAGAGAAACATTTACTTCTTTAAAAAAAAGAAGTACTGGAGTATATATAAAAAAAGATATTGGTGAACCTAAGATAGGAGAAAGAAAATTATTAATAAAAGAATTTACTGAAAAAAAAGAATTAGGGCAAGGGTTAAGGAAAGGATTTTTACCTAAGGGAGAGCAAAATATAACAGAAAATCAACTTAAACGGCCATTATTAAAGGATTCTGATAAACCTACCTTAGAATCAAAGCCTACCTTGAAATTGGAAAAAACAAAAGCAACGAAAGATTTAATAAAACAACATGAGGAAACTAAATTATCAACAGAATTAACTAAACAGGAGATGAGTAATATAGATAGCAATTTAGGAAATACTTTAGAACTATTAGATACATTGTCTTCTACTTCTACTATAAATATTCAACAAAAGTTAGCGGAAAAGATAACAGAAGAATTGACAGAAGATAAAATTTCAGATAAAATTCAAGAAATTGAAATTAAAATTGAAACTGTTGATAAAGCAGATGCTAATGTAGAAGTAGAGATATTTGAAAATGCTATTAATGAAATAATAAAGAATTTACATAAAAGTGAATTAGTTCTAGTTACTATCCTGAAAATGATAGATAATATATATGAACTAAGTAAAGATAGATTAAAATTGGCTTTTTGGATTACTAGGATACTAAATATTACTGAGTTGCTAAATTTAACTAAAGTAAAACAAAAATTAATAAAGATTCTGGAAGAATTAAATTATTATAAAATAGCTTCTTATGTAAATTATTCCTTAAATAATAAAAATACTTATACTTATCTATTTGAGATTTTATTAGAAAATGAATTTGAAAATATAATAAATAATATTAAAGAGTATTTTAGGGTGCTAATACATGAAAAATTATATTTTACTTTTAATGAATTTTATAATAAACTTATTAATAAATTTAAGGACAAAAAAGATCAAATAGATGAGATTATAATAGATTTATTTAAAGAAATTTCAAATGAAGTCGATTTTATTATTTATTTTATAAATGAAAATCCTGATTCAAAATCTAAGTTACCTAAGGAATTATTAATAGATTTAATTAATAGTAATGAAATAGAACTAAAGGATGAGGAATATACAGATATTTTAATCTATTTAATAAATCAGGGCAATTTTGAAGAATTAGTTAAATTAATTTCTAAGGTTAAAGATTTTGAGAGTTTTGTGTTTAATTTTATTAGGTCAGTTAATAGTAATAACGAAATGAATGAGCTATATAATAAAATTAAAGATAAAGTTAGTAAGTTAATTGAATTTATTAATGATATAGAAAAACAAAAGCAGTTACTGATTTTATTAGCTTATTTATCTTCTTTTGATAATAAGAATGATCTATTAGATTTAAGTTTGCTATTAAATGAAATATTTAGGAAAGTTATTAATGAAAAAATACCTAATCTTCAAGAGTTTCTGAAAATATTAACTGTTATATATATAAATATACTTTATTTACCTTTAAATGTTTTATTTTTGATAAATCACGTAAATTTAAGTGATAATTCTTTTATATTTAAGAAAGAAAATATTTTAAAAACATGTATAATGGATAGTTTTTTAGTATTAAAAGGATATAAAAAAGATAATAATGATGAGAATATAAGGGTGAAGATAACCGAGTTGGAAGATTTATTAGCTAAACATGAGGAAATAGATAATCAAGCACTTATTTTAGGTTTATTAGCTTATATATATTATTATTTATATAAGACTACTCAAATAGAAAATTATAAGGAAGAATCTATTAAAATAGTTGAGAAAATAGAGATAATATTAGATGATGTAGAACAAAAGCTAATATATTTCTTTTATTTAGTTTTAAGAAAATTAATTATAGATGATGATAAAGTGTCATTATTGTTAGAAAAAGAAAATATTAACTTATCTGATTTATTCTTTATTGATTTTTAATTAATAATTTATTTTTTTAAAAGAGGATTTTTTGTCAAAAAAATATAATTCTATAGTAAAGGGAGAATTGAAAAGAAAATAATTTTAAATTAGTTTTAAAATTAAAATTATTTTAATTAAGAAATAAGAATTTCCGCTAGCTGGAAGCGGAATAAAAATACCAGTACGCCCCGTAGAAGGCGTAAATTATACTAATATGTTAAAAATAAATAATTTAAGGGTAAAAGTTAAAGATCTAAATAAGGAAATATTAAATGGAGTTAATTTAGAACTTAATAAGGGTGAGATTCATTGTATAATGGGGAGAAACGGTAGTGGTAAATCTACTTTAGGACATGTAATTATGGGTAATCCTGATTATGAGGTTACTGATGGTGAAATACTTTTTAATAATGAATTAATTAATGAATTATCTACTACTGATAGAGCATTAAAGGGAATATATTTAGCTTTTCAAAATCCTATTGAGATTCCTGGTGTTACTTTAGCTAACTTCTTTAGATATACTACTAAAAAGTATTTTAGTGAAGATGTGCCTTATCCTAAGATAAGGGCTACTATTATAGATTTACTTAAGAAATTTGGGATTCCTGAAGATTCTATGAAAAGATATTTAAATGAGGGGTTCTCTGGGGGAGAACGTAAAAGAATTGAAGCACTTCAAGTTTTGTTATATAAACCTAAATTAGCTATACTTGATGAAATAGATTCTGGACTTGATATTGATGGGCTTAAAAGTGTTGTTAAATATGTTTATGAATATGTTGAATCTAATCCAGATTCTTCTATTATCTTTATAACTCATTATTCAAGATTATTACAATATTTGGTTCCTAATAAGGTTCATGTAATGTTAAATGGGAAAATAGTTTTAACGGGTGATAGCTCCTTAGCTAAGGATATAGATGAAAAAGGATATGTTTGGATAGAAGAATTAGCATTAAATAATACTTAGTATATGGTTAAATTTTTTAATAATTAAATTAAAGAGGTGGTTTTAATGGAAGAAAAAATTCAAGATTATTCGGATATAAGACAAATTGCTTTGGAATATAAGTATGATTTTAAAGATCCTGAAATTTATGTTAAAAAATTTGATAAAGGTTTAGATGAAGAAAAAGTATATTTAATAAGTAAGATAAAGGGTGAACCAGAATGGATGACTGAGTTTAGATTAAATGCTTATAAAATATTTAAAGAAAAACCAATGCCTACCTGGGGTAATACTGAGTTATTAAATAGTATAAATTTTGATGATATTTATTATTATATAAAGCCTACTGATGAGCAAAAGACATCTTGGGATGAGGTACCAGAGTATATAAAGAAAACTTTTGAGAGATTGGGGATTCCTGAAGCTGAAAGAAAATTTTTAGCAGGAGTTACTGCTCAGTATGAATCTGAAGTAGTTTATCATTCTATTAGAAAAGATTTAGAAGCTAAAGGTGTTATTTTTGTTGATATGGATACAGGAGTAAGAGAGTATCCTGAGTTAGTTAGGAAGTATTTTGGAACTGTTGTACCGCCTAACGATAATAAATTTGCTGCATTAAATAGTGCAGTATGGTCTGGAGGATCGTTTGTTTATGTTCCTAAAGGTGTTAAAGTAGAGATTCCGTTACAAGCTTATTTTAGAATAAATGCGAAGAATATGGGACAGTTTGAAAGAACTTTAATAATAGTAGAGGAGGGTGCTGAGGTACATTATATAGAAGGCTGTACTGCTCCTATATATAGTACCCAATCTTTACATACAGCAGTAGTTGAAATTATTGCTTTACCTAATTCTAAGGTAAGATATACTACTATTCAGAATTGGTCAATAGATGTATTTAATTTAGTAACAAAGAGGGCGGTGGCTTATGAAAATGCTTTAGTAGAGTGGGTAGATGCTAATATTGGAAGTAGATTAACTATGAAGTATCCTGCTATATATTTATTAGGAGAAGGTGCTAGAGGTAAGGTTTTATCAGTAGCTTTTGCTAAGACTGGCCAGCATCAGGATGCAGGGTCTAAAATTATATTAGCTGCTCCTAATACTAGTGCTACTATTACTTCTAAATCTATATCGGTTGGTAGCGGTAGGGCTAGTTATAGGGGATTAGTTAAAGCTTACAAAGAAGCCGTTAATTCAAAAGTTAATGTTCAATGTGATGCTTTGTTGTTAGATTATGAAAGTAGAACTGATACTTATCCTGTTGTTGAGGTAGATTCAGATAGCTCTCAGATAACCCATGAAGCCACAGTTAGTAAAATAAGTGAACAACAATTGTATTACCTAACTTCTAAGGGGTTAACACCTGAAGAAGCTAAGACTTTAATTATACATGGATTTATTGAAGAATTTATAAAAGAATTGCCTATGGAATATGCTGTTGAAATGAATAGATTAATAGCTTTAGAAATGGAAGGTAGTGTTGGATAATCTTAATTTTATAATTTTAATTTAATAAAAATAATTAAAAATAAGCTTAAATAAATTTAAAATTTAAGGAGTGAAGGTATATGGAATTAAAAGAGTTATATAAGAATTATCCATTTCCTTTAAAAACTCAACACACTTGGAGATATTCTGATTATGATTTGTTTTTTGATCAAAATATAAATACTAACTTAGTTTTTAAAACTAATTTATCCTCAATTTATAAAAGATTAGAAAAAATAAATGATAGTGATTTTATTGATAGTTTAATATTAAAGTATCCTGAGAAAATTACTTTATTTAATTTATTAAATTTCCAGGACGGATACAATATTGAAATAAAGGAAAAAGGAATATGGGAACTTAATTTTAATTATACAGGTAGTTTTAATGTTGTAAGAAATGTTGTTAAAATATATTCAGATTGTGAATTAATTATTAATAATAATCTAACTAATAACAATACGATTAAGGTCAATGAAGTTAATGAAATTTTTATATATAATCAGGCAAAAGTTAAATTATATACAAAGCATATATCAAATAATGCCTATTATCATTCATTTTATTATGTTTATTTAACTGATAATACTGATTTAAAACAATTATTTTTAACTTTTAATCCTAAATATGAGAAAACTCATATAAGAGCAATAATAGATGGTAAGGAATCAAATTATGTTGTTTATATGCTAGCTAAAACAGATAATTTAGATCATGTAGATTATAGAACTGAGAATATTCATATAAAACCTGGTTCAAAAAGTTTAAGTGTTTATAGATCAATTGTTAATGGAAGAAGTAGAAGTATATATACTGGTATGCTAAGGATAGAAAAAGATGCCCCTTATTCCGTTGCTTATCAAAATAGCAGAAATTTATTATTATCTAATAAAGCTAAGGTTAATACAATTCCTGAATTAGAGATACTTAATCAAGAGGTAGTTTGTACTCATGGAGCTGTTGTTAGTTCTATAGATCAAGATAGTATATATTATTTAACTTCTAAGGGATTATCTACTAAAGAAGCTATTAAATTAATAACAGATGGATTTTTATTAGATAAGATTCAAGATAGTTTTTCAGATAATATATATTCTTTAGTTTATAAAGAAATAACTAATGAAAACGATTTTGAATTAGCTTAGTTTTTCGAATTTTTTTATTTATTTTTTGTTTTTTTATTTTTTTATTCTTTTTTATTATTAAATTTTTAATTTATTTTTATTCATTATTTTAGGAAGGTAAATAGTAATTAAAAAATGAATTTAATATAAGGAAGAATTAGGGAAATAATATGAAACAAAAATTTATATATGGAAGAAAAAATTATACAGGATTATAATCAAATAAGGTTTTCTTCTTTAACTCCACTTTTTAAACAGTATATAACTATAAAAAACAGGTATAAAGATTATATATTATTATTTAGAGTAGGTGATTTTTATGAGACTTATTTTGAGGATGCTAAAATATTCGCTAATATAAATAATGTAATCCTTACTAAAAAAGTGCTACCTGATGGTTATTCTATTCCGTTAGCAGGTGTACCTTTTCATTCAGTAGATAATTATATAAAGAATCTTGTAAAAGTGGGGTATAAAGTAGCGATAGCTGAACAATTGGAAGATCCTAAGGATGCCAAAGGTCAGGTTGTTAAAAGAGATGTTATTCAAGTTATAACACCAGGTACTATTATCCAAAATGAATACTTAGAAAATAATACTTATAATTTTTTAATAGTGATAGATTATATAAGAGATTCTTTTGTTTTTTTATTTTCGGATGTAAGTGCTTTGAAAATTTTTGTTTCTAAAACTAATTTTAAAGATTTAATTAATTTAATTGATTCTATAAAGCCTTCTGAAGTTTTAATTTCTAGTAGAGTAGAAAATAAATATTTAGAAAAATTAAATGAGATATTTAAAATAAATAATATTACATTTAATTCATTGAATGTAGATGATATTATTGGTATTGAGGTAGAAAAATATTTATTTGATGAGTTATCTTTATATACTTTAGAAAAAAATGAAGCTATTTTGGCTTTTAAATTATTAATAAAGTTATTGAATTATTCAATGATAAGTAGTTATAAATTTAAGGTATATAGTTATATAGAAAGTGATTCTTTTTTAATAGACGAAAACACTATAAAAAATTTAGATTTGTTTAATACTAATCCGTCTTTGTTAAATATTATAGATAAAACTTTAACTAATTTTGGATCAAGAAATTTAAAACTCTTTATTTTAAAACCATTAAAAAATTTAGAAAAAATAGAACAAAGACTGGATGTAGTTGAATTCTTTGTAAAAAATAGTGGATATGTTATTTCTATAAGAGAGAATTTGAAAGATTTAACAGATATTGAAAGGATTTTGCCTAAATTTTTAATATATAAAGCTTCCTTTAAAGAGTTTCAGATTTTAAAGAAATTTTTTAATAATGTTATAAATTTAATAGATTTATTAATAAAACTAAATAGTAGTAATATATTGCCTAAGCTTGCTAAAGAAATTATAGATAATATTATAATAAATTACAATCAAGTAAAAGATATTCAAGATTTGTTAAATAAATCTGTTTCAGATGAAATTTTTAAATATAACGAAATAGAAATATTTATAAATAAGGGGTTTCATCAGGATTTAGATGAATATATTGATATATTGTTAAATAGTAAAAGATGGTTAGATAGTTATGAAAATGAGTTAAGGATAAAAACGGGAATAAAATCGTTAAAAATAGGATATAATCAAGTTTTTGGGTATTATATAGAAGTAACGAAAGCTAATTTAAATTTAGTGCCTTCTTACTTCGAAAGAAAACAAACTTTAACAAATGCTGAAAGATTTACTACCAATGAACTAAAGAAGTTTGAAGAAAAGTTAGCTTCTTCCTTAGATAAGATAAATGAAATACAAAATCTAGTTGTTTATGAAATAACTGATTATATAAATGGTAAGCAAAAGTTTTTATTAGATTTAATTGAAAATATAGCTTTATTAGACATTTTTGTTAATTTTGCTTATATTTCTATAGAGAATAATTATATAAGACCGATATTAGTGGAAGATAAGATCTTAAATATTAAAGGCTTAAGACATCCAATATATGAAAAATATTTTGAATATTTTATAGATAATGATATCAATTTAAGTAAGGATGAATATGTATTAATATTAACTGGTCCGAATATGGGGGGGAAATCTACTTTTTTAAAGACTGTAGCAATAAATGTATTATTAGCTCATATAGGGTGTTTTATACCTGCTAAGGAAGCTATTATAGGTATTGTAGATAGAATTTTAACCAGGATGGGTAGTGGAGATGATATAATTAAAAAGAGATCTACTTTTATGGTAGAGATGCTAGAAACTGCTTATATAATTGATAATTCTACGGAAAAATCTTTAGTAGTTTTAGATGAAATAGGGCGGGGTACTAGTACATATGATGGTATGGCTATTGCTTGGGCACTATGTGAGTACTTTGCTAAAACTAAGAAATGTAGAACCTTATTAGCTACTCATTTTCATCAACTTTCTAATTTAGAAAAATATATTAGTTCTATTAAGAATTATCATGTAGAAGTAATTGAAAAAGAAGATAGTATAGTTTTTACTTATAAAATAAAGCCAGGATTTGCTGATAAGAGTTATGGACTTCATGTAGCCAAAATAGCTGGAGTTAATCCCGAGGTTCTTAATATTGCTCAAAATGTTTTATTGAATTTTGAGAAATTTACGGGAATTAAAATTATACAAACTAAGCTAATAAAATAATATGCGTTGTTAAAGTAGGGAGGTTATTATGGTTAAAAAAGAACCCAAAAGAGTTATTGTATATATTGATAATTACAAAATAGAGGGATATATGTATTTAATTCCTGGAGGAAGAATTCTTGATGAATTTAATAAACCTAATCAATTTATACCTTTAACTGATTGTATTATCTACGATAACGCTACTTCTTTAGAAATAGATAGAGTTAATTTTATGGTAGTTAATAAAAATAGAACTACCTTGATTTTCCCTCTTGACGAAAATTCTTAATTTTATTTTTAATTCTTTGATTGTAATGATTTTTACTTTAGATGATTATTCATAACAATGGAATAATAAAATATCAATTAAGAGATTTTATTGTTAATGAAAAAATAGATTTTCGGTTTTTCTATAATTTCTATGTAAAGGTTATTAAATCTAAAAATTTATTGATTGATAATTTAAGAAAAATATTAGATAGTGGTAATAATTATTTTTTATTGTTTATTTTAAAAAAGGAAAATACGACTATATTTAATGTGTTGCTAAGATTATCAAAGATTTTTAAGATTCCTATTAGTGATTTTTTATTTTTAGGTGAAAAAGATAAATATGCTATAACTTATCAAAGTTTATTTATAAGATTAAATCCTAAAAATAGAGAAAGAATTATTGATGCTATGTTAGATAATTTTGATGATAATTTAAAATTTGAGCCTTATAGCAAAGACTTTATTTTAAGTTTTATAGGAATAGTTTATAATAATTTAGATAGTTTAAAAAAAGTATTGTTAGGGAATGAATTTTTGATTACAATAAGAAAAATTCCTACAGAGTTTCAAGATATTTTAATAAAAAGAATAGGAATTTTAAAGGATAATTATTTGCCTAATTATTATGATGTTCAGCGTTTTGGAAAAAGGTTAGTAAATCATTTGATAGGTTTGGCGTTGAATAATAAAATGTATTATGAAGCCAGTTATCTTTTATTATGTATATATTCTAGCAATGAAAATTCTAAAGTTAAGTCTAAAAGAAGAAGGATAAAAGAATTACTACTAAGCAATAGAATAGATGAAGTTATAAATTTAAGGCTTCCTCAATATATGGATATTGAAAAGGTATTTTTAAGTATTTTATTAAAGGAAAGGAACTATAAAAAGGCTTGGAAAAATTTTCCTTATAAATTTACCACCATTTTTAAAGATGCTTATAAATCTTTTATTTTTAATTATAAATTAAACTATTTTATAAAACAAAGTATTTTAAGTCATTCATTGGATTTTATTAATAAGAAGATTCAGGCAACTATTCCAGAAAATGAAAAAGATTTTATTAATCAAAATATAATAAATAAAATTAATAATAAGGAATTGAAAGAAATTTTTAGAAATTGGGATAATTTTGAATTTATTTTCCCTAAGGATTTGGATTTAATTATTTACAACGAGAAGTATGAAAGCTATCGAGATTATTTTATAAAACCTATTTTAAAAGAATCTAATTTATATAATGATGAGATATTTGAAAATTATAAAAAGTTAGAAGTAAAATTTTATTTACCTAAGGGAGCTTTTGCTACCAATTTATTTTATTATCTTTTAAATTGAAATTAAAATTAGACTTAAAAATTAAACTTAAATAAGGGGTGATTTTAGATGAGTTGGGATCATAAAAATATTAGATCTACTTTTTTAAGATATTTTGAAACTAAAAATCATACGGTTTTAAATAGTTATAGTTTAATTCCAGATAATGATCCTTCGTTATTATTTGTAGCAGCAGGTATGGTTCCTTTTAAAGCTGAGTTTTCTGGAAAAGTTAAACCTAAGTATCCTAGAATAGCTACTTGTCAAAAATGTTTTAGGATGGATGATGTAGATAATGTTGGTTATACTCTAAGGCATCATACTTTCTTTGAAATGCTGGGTAATTTTTCTTTTGGAGATTACTTTAAGTATGAATCAATTCATTATGCTTGGGATTTATTAACTAATGTTTATAAATTGGATCCCAATAAGTTGTGGGTTAGTGTTTATATTGATGATGACGAAGCAGAAAAAATTTGGGAAAGTATAATTAATAAAAATAAGATTGTAAGATTAGAGGATAATTTTTGGGGACCTGCAGGTTTAACTGGACCTTGTGGACCTTCTACTGAAATATTTTATGAAAATTTTCAGTGCTTTGATATTAATTGTAAACCTGGTAGTGAATGTCAAGACTGTCAAAAAAAGGAAAGATTTATTGAAATTTGGAATATTGTATTTACTCAGTATTTTAAAAATGAAAAGGGAGAGTTAATTGATTTACCTCAAAAAAATATAGATACAGGTATGGGCCTTGAAAGATTAACCAGAATATTACAAAATAAAACTAATCAATATCATACTGATTTGTTTTATCCAGTTATTCTAAAAATTCAACAATTTATTGAAAAGGATATTGAAAAAGTTTATAATAATTTTAATATTCATTTTGATTTAAATGAATATTTATCTAAGAAAGATATATATTTGAATATAGTAGCTGATCATTTAAGGGGAGCTGTGTTTTTGATATCTGATGGAGTTATTCCATCTAATGATGGGAGAGGTTATGTTTTAAGAAAATTAATTAGAAGAGCTATCCTTTATTCCAAATTTTTAGGAATTTTAAAAGAATTTAGTCATGAAATAGTTGATAGTGTAATTGAGATTTTTAAAGATGTTTATCCAGAAGTATCCTCGAGATCAGATTTCTCTAAAAAAATATTAAATTCTGAAGAAAAAGCATTTATAAAGAATATATCTAAAGGTATTCTATATTTTAACCAAATAACTAATGAATTATTAAAAAATGATATAAAAATAATAGATGGTAAAAAAGCTTTTTATTTATATGATACTCTCGGGTTTCCTTTGGAATTAACTACTGAATTAGCTAAAAATAATGATTTAAAAGTAGATATAGATGAATTTTATAAAGAATTAGAAAATCAAAAAATTAAATCTAAAAAGGATAAAAATGATATTAAGGTATTTTCTATTAATAAACAATTTCATACGGAATTTGTAGGTTATGATAGATTAAAGGAAGAAGCAGAAATTATTGCAATATTAAAAGTTAATTCTGATAAAACATTAATATTTGCCAATGAAATATCATCTTATAAAGATGATATTATTTTAATTACTAATGTTACTCCATTTTATCCCGAAGCTGGTGGTCAAGTTGGAGATAAAGGAATTATTTTTAATAATAATTTTAAATTTGAAGTTAAGGATACTCAGAAACATGTAGAAGGGTTTATATTTCATGTAGGTAAGTTATTAGATGGTTATTTAAAATTAGGGGATAGAGTTTATATGGAAGTAGATTTTTATAAAAGGAAGCTCACTGCTATACATCACACTGCTACTCATTTATTACATTCAGCTTTGAGAAAAGTTTTGGGAGCTCATGCTTATCAAGCTGGATCTTTAGTAGATTATGATAGATTAAGATTTGATTTTACTCATTTTCAAGCGTTAACTGATAATGAATTAAAAAACATAGAAGAATTAGTTAATGAAAAAATTTTAAAAGAGTTAGATGTGTTAATAGAATATAAGCCTTTGAATGTAGCTTTACAAGAGGGTGCTATTGCTTTATTTACTGAAAAATATCCCGAAAATGTTAGAACTGTTAAAATAATTGATGAAAACTTTGTTTCTTATGAGCTTTGTGCAGGAACGCATGTTAAAAATACTTCTTATATAGGAATTTTTAAAATTTTATCTGAAAAAGGGTTGCAGCTTGGAGTTAGAAGAATTGAAGCAGTTTCTAATTTATCTTTGTTACCCATTTTTAATAAATTTCACTCTATTATTTCTGATTTATCCAATTTAGCTAACACTGAAGTTGATAAAATTAAAGATTATTTCTTTAAATTAATTACTGATTTCAAAAATTTGAAACAAAATATTTTTAATCTTAAAAAGAGATATTATCAATTTATTGTAAGTCGTCTTAATTTGGAATCTAATAATTTTCTAAATATAGAGTTATTAAATGAAGAAGATTTATTAATTGTTCATGATTTAATTAAAATTAAAAATCCTACTTATATTGGACTTTATCATATTGAAAATGATAATAAAAATATTCTTATTTTTAATTCTGAAAATAAGGAATTAGTTAGTATTTTTAATAACTATAATTTAAAATTAATTAATTTAGGAAATTTTAGAAAGGTAATTATTAACGACGAAGAAGTTTTTAAACAAATTTTTTCTAAATTAAATCAGAAAATTACCTTTTGAATAAAATTGCTAAAGCTTATGATAGCAAAATTGTAATACAAATCTAAATAATATTCTGTGAAAAATTATGATAATATTCCAAGATTATTGGCAATATTCTAAAAGTAAAAGTAGTAATCACCCTTTTCAGCATCACTGTCAGTATTTGTTGGCTCTGTAAAGCCAGCTTCTAACCCTGCGTTTTGAACTTTTTCATCATTACTATTTGTATTACTTTTATTGTATTTTGTATTACTTTTATTATATTCGATTAAATTATATTTGGCTAAAAATTTTATCAATTTGTCAGAAATATAATCCACAAGGGGAGCTAGCAAAAGAGCAGCTCCTAAAATCCCGACAAAAAGAGTTAATAATGTTAAAAAAATCTTTAAAAAATCATACTCATGCGTAAAAAAATTATAATCATATAATCTTAAAACCTCTAATAAAAAATTATAATCATCCATATTTTCTTCACCTCCTTTTTTAAATAAAGATTAAATTTAAGATCTAAGAAAGCAAGAAAGGATGAATTTAATTAATTTCTTTGAGTTTTTAGAGATTCTTTATATATTACTACTTAATTTTTATCTAATATAAAATGTTTAGTGATTCTTTGTAGATGTTATAATCGTTATCTGAAAATAAAACTATTTTTACAAGAACAATATTTTTTAAATTTGGTAATGTTTGGGTAATAGCTTTTATAGCAACAGGGGCTGCTTCATTTATTGGGTATCCAAATATTCCTGTAGAAATAGAGGGAAATGCTATTGATTTTAAGTTTTCTTGATCTGCTAATTTTAAGCAATTTATATAAGCTTGTTGTAAGTAAAAATCTTCTGGTTTATCTTGATTATAAACTGGTCCTAATACGTGGATGACTTTCTTATTAGGTAAGTTGTAAGCATTTGTAATAATGCATTCTGAGACTTTTAGTGGATATTTATTAAGTTTTTTAGCATTATTTATAGCTTCAATTTCTAAGTTATGACCTGCTTTTTTATGAATAGCTCCAGAAACTCCTCCACCTGCTTTTAAATATGCATTAGCTGAATTAACAATAACATCTATATCACACTGTTTAGTAATATCCCCTTTTGATATTTGTAATTCTTTGTTATCTATTGATTTTGATATCATGTTTTTTATTATACTCCTTTTTTATCAAAATTAAACAAAAATTTTAAAAATTCCTCTATTTAATTTTATTAATTTATATTTTGAGGAATTTTTAAACTAAAAGATTAATATATTAGTAAAGAGGGGGAATAACTAAAGGGGGGTTAGGATTTATGTTAATGAGTATTATTTTATCTATGTTAAAGTCTATTATTATAAAAATTATAGTTTATTTTTTAGGTTTAGTTTTTCTTTCAATCATTATTATATTTGTAACACTAGTTTCTATACATTTCTTTGGTTTTGGAATAAATGCTGAAGGAATAGTTATTTCACGTAATTTCTTTATAGCTTCTTTAATAGTATTTCTTTTATTATTAGCTAGAGTTAAAAAATCTTCTTTTAAGGATTTTCATGCTATACATATTTTATTTGAAATACTTTTACCTATAGTTTTTGTAACTGTAGTTTATATTATATCTCCTGAATATATACATATATACTCTCATTTCGTTGGATTAGCAGCTTTCTTTTCTCTTTCAATATTAGCTGCGTTAATTGTTGTTTATTTAAGAATTTTTGATTTATTAAAATATTTAGATAATTTCTTAATGAGGGTTACTACTATGGATTTCTATCTAAATTTATTTAAGAAAATATTTAAAAAAGGAGATATACAATAAATGAATAATAATTATTTTATAGGTAATATATCAAAAAAAATATGAAATAAAGGATAAAAAAAATATGGATAAAGAGATAAGAGATTTACTAGAAACTCAATTAAATAATGAATTACAGGCATCTTATAATTATTTAGGAGTTTCTGTTTATTATCAATCAAAATCTTTAGATTATTTTGCAAAATTATTTTATGAACAATCTTTAGAAGAACATGAGCATGCTATGAAAATAAAAAATTATTTATTAGATAGAGACCAATTTGTTAATTTAAAATATATAAAAGAAGCTAAAACTGATTTTAATAGTTTATTAGAACCTATAGAATTTGCTTTAAATTCTGAAAAAGAAGTAACTAAAAGAATTTCATATATATATGATTTAGCATTACAGAGAAAAGATTATTTAACTACCCAATTTTTAAGTTGGTTTTTAGAGGAACAGGTTGAAGAAGAAGCACAGTTTAAAAACCTAATAGATAAAATTAAAATTATTAATGATATAAATTTAGCTTTTATTATATTAAATGAAAAATCGAGTAATGGTAAGTAGTAAAAGTGATAGTAAATAGTAAAAAAATGAGTGTTTTAAAATTAGATGATTTATATAAGGAAATATTAAATAATTTAAGTGATTTAGTTTTAATACTTGATAAAAAAACAAAGGAATATTTATATTATAATGTTGTAGTAGAGAGCTTGCTAAAAAAAATCAGGATAGATTTTGCTGATTTATTGTATAAAGATAATTGTATATTAGATAACAAAATTTATCAAATAAAGACAATAGAAATAGATGAATTTTGGGTTCTAATTTTATCGCTAAGAACTGAAGGATATACTGATAATGAAACTGGGTTACTAAATATAAATGGGTTTTATCTTAAATTTGAACAAATTTATTCTTATTTTTATAGAATTAAGAAGAATCTTATATTTTCATTAATCGAAATAGATAATTTTTATAATTTGATGAAAAACTTGAATTATAATGAAGTTTTATTTATTACTAAGAAGATAGGGAATATAATTTCTTCTTCTGTAAGAAGTAATGTAGATATAGTAGGTAGATTTTATCAAGATATATTTATTTTATGTTTAATTGATGTTGATAAAGAAAAAGCAATAAAAATAATTAATAGAATGAAAAATAATATTTATAAATATTCTATAAGTAATTTGGATTTTATATTAAATATTTCTTCTATTTCAAAGTTAATAAAACCAAATACTCAAAATAGTTCTGAAATTTTTAATGAATTTAATAATGTTATTAATTTGGTTTTACAAAGATTATCTTTTGAAAAAAAATTATCTAGTGGATTCAATAAAATAATAGATTAATATTTTTAAGAATCTAAGAATTTTTTTATTTCTTCTAATAGATTTAATCCAATTAAGAACGAGAAAAACTGAATAAAATCAAGATTACTAGAAAAAAAGGATAAATAATCACTGTAAGATTTTAGGTAAGCATATTCTATATCTTTATAATTAATGCTATTTATAATATTAAGGAGATAGTTTTTATGGAAATTAGCATCCTTTTGTTGAATCTTTTTTATTTTAATAATAAGAAAGTTAGCTAATTTTGTAGGGATAAAACTTGACAACGTTTCTATTTTATCATTATTAGTAGTATTTAAATCTTTGGATTTTTTGTTAATTATTTCGCTTAGTAAATCATAATAAATTATATTATCTTTAGATTCTATATAAAAATAAATATAATCTTTGGTTTCTAAAGTTTCAAAGTCTTTTATTTCTTTATTTATAAAATTTATAAAATTTTCATAAAAATTATTTGGATTATTGAGATTATATAGATTATTTTTAATTTCTTGATAATTTTTTAGATATATTTTTTCTGTTTTTATATGTTTTATTTCTCCTTTAAAGTAATTTGTAATAGAATTTTTAAAGTAATAAAAGGGAAGTGAAGAATAAATGATAATAGTGAAATTTTCTGGTTTATAGTTCTTTTTCCAATAGTTATATAAAATTTTGTAATCTATTTTTTTTAAATCATTTATAGTTCCACCTGTGGGCTTGTAGTATTTTGAGAAAATTTTATAGATATTTTCATCTTGATAATTTGTGTTTAATTCTGTTATAACTACGTTTTTTTCTGTATTTACATCAATTTCGTTAAAAGACGGATTAAAAACTGAATATAAAAGGATATTTATATTTTTTAAGATTGTTTGGTTATTTGAAGTGAGATAAAAAATGATAAAATCATTAAATGTAGCGGCATTGTAATAAGTTCCAGAATTTGATAAGATATATTTTATATATGTATTGTTATATTTATTTTTAAAAAATATATGTTCGCATAAATGTGCTTGTCCACTTAATTCATCATTATATGCTCCTGTATTGTTTAATATACTAAATGAAGTTAATAATTTATCATCACTTTTTACATAATAAACCTTTGTATAGTTTATTTGATAGACATCATATTCAATAATTAGAGTTATATAATGATTTAAGGGATATATTTTTTTTACTTTAAAGATAATAATAAAAAAGATTAAAAAAGAAATAGTTTTAATTATGTTTAATTTTTGGTTTATTTTACTATTGAGTTTTATCATTTTTTATAATTGAGTGTTTAATTTTTTAATTTTTTTCTAATTATTATAAGATCTTCTACAAGTGTTACCATTGATTTGTATCTTCGTTCTGGTTTTTTTTCTAGACATTTTATTATAATTTTATCTAAAGATTGAGGGATTTCTGGATTTATTAGAGATGGTAGTTTAGGTTCTTCTTTTATATGTTTTAAAATAATTTCAGAAGGTTTTCCATCAAATGGTACATTATGTGTGAGTACTTCATACATAGTTATCCCAAATGCGTAGATATCGATTCTGGGGTCATCTGATTTACCTTCAAATAGTTCAGGTGCCATATAAGCTGGGGTTCCTAAAATTTGACCTTCTTGGGTTATAGGTTTCCAATAAACTACTTTTGAGATCCCCAAATCGGCTATCTTTACTGTGTTTAGATCTTTGCTAACAAGTATGTTTTCAGGTTTTATATCTCTATGGATTATACCTTTGGAGTGCAGGTATGCTATTCCATTAGCTACGGAAATAAGGATATCTAATTTTTGGATGATATTTAATTTAGGTGCTATTTTATCCAAGGAATCTCCGTCTACATAGTCTATAACTATAAAAGGCTTTCCTTCATATATCCCACTATCTATTATGCTAACTATATTTTTGTGTTTTAATTCTTTTAGGATTGTTATTTCTCGTTCAAATCTTTTTTTAAATTCATCGTCTATTATATTTAGTTGTTTTAATGCAAATAAGGAATTATCTTTTTTTACTAAGAAAACTTTACTTGTTGCTCCTTCTCCTAAAAACTTTATAACTATATAATCTCCTATTCTTTTTTGTTTATCATCAGGTTGTTTTAATTCTATTTTTTCTGGTTCTTTATTCGTTTTTAAATTTTCTCCATTTTTCTTATTATTTTTATTTTTTAACAAAATGTATAGTATTATAATTAAAATTAGTGTAATTAGGATAAAAAATAGTGAGTTCATAATTATCTTCCTTTCTACTTTTGCATCTATTAGTAGTTGTAAAAAAATTATTTAATTTTTATTTTAAATTTGTTAAAAAAATGAAAAATATAATAATAATTTCTTAAATTTTTTAATTTTATAATATTAGAATTTTGATTTTTTAGATCTTTCCTTTTAGGTAATCGTTGTATAAATTATTATTAATTAAAAAATTTAGTAAATTAAATACAATAAGATAATCGTTAATATCAGTTATTTTAATGTTAAATTTATGACCAAGTATATAATTTATTTTAAAAGTGGTATAAAATTCTAATATGGATAAATCATCGCTAAAAGTATCTTTTTCAGATTTAGCTAATTCATGGGCATTTATTATTGATTCTTTTTTAAATATTTGAGGAGTTTGTATTAATAAGATTTTTTCCCTATTAATATAGCTTAAATTTTTATCGAATTCAAATGCTACAGAATCCATTGGATTTATATATAATGTACATCCGTCATAGTCTTTGATATTATCTATTAAATCATTAAGCATTTTCAAAGTTATTAATGGTCTAGCTAAATCGTGGATAATTACATATTCTATTTCATTAAAATATTTGGATTCTTTTAATTTTTGAAGTCCTTTGTATGAACTGATTTGTCTTAAACTACCCCCTTCTGTTATTAAAACTTCATTAAAAATATTTTCATATTTTTTTATATTTAAATTTAAATCACATACAAAAACTACACTTTTTATTAAATTACTGATTTGAGAAAATGTATCAATAGAAAAATCTATTATACTTTTTTCTTCTGTTATATTAAGGAAAATTTTATTAAAGTTATTTTTTAAAGAACTTAAAATATAATCGTATGGTTTTGTATTGATTGATGAGTTATTATTTATTAAATCATTATTTACTATTGATTTTAAGAAACGTTCTGATTTTCCATAACCTAATAAAATTAATCCTACCATATTATTTTAATTATTACTCTATTTTTAAAATCCTTTATATTTAACAAATGAAATTTATAAAAGGTAATCATATTTTAGGTGAAGAAATATTATAATAGAATTAATAATTTTAAAAATCAAATTATGATTAAATTAGATTTTAAAGTAGAGAAAAACAAAGATATAGTTAAGAATATAAGTTTTATTTTTTTTATTTTATATTTTCTTACTTTTTCTTTTGTATTTGATAGTTGTAGTAACTCAAATCAGGTAAGAAATGGGAATTCTAAGATA
>Ga0197143_1001522_pt1 | contig 19426 bp, 15 predicted proteins | sample GBS70_MetaG_FD_148603 | JGI IMG/M metagenome (GOLD analysis project Ga0197143, IMG submission 148603) | Sediment microbial communities from Great Boiling Springs, Gerlach, Nevada, United States - GBS 70_MetaG | ecosystem: Environmental > Aquatic > Thermal springs > Hot (42-90C) > Sediment...
GTTCAGGAAGTTGAATTTTATGCAAGACCTACCTCTTCTTTGATGCCTATTTATCTTGGAAGAGGAGAAAAAGAAGAAAACGAAGCAAAATTTTATTATGATTTTAAAAATCTTCCCAATGGAGAGTATGAAATTTATGCCAAAGCAAAAACCGATTTTGGAGAGGTAGAAAGTGAAAAGAAAACCATAAAGGTTGATTTAAAAGAAGTAGCAACAGAAATAATTCCTTCTCCAAAACCAACTTTGCCTCCTGAGGACACATCTTCTGCTCCAAAGGAATTGCCCTGGGCGGAAGCGCCTTTAAATACTGAGTTAATAAGAAAAGTTATTTTCCAGAATCAACAAATAGAAAACGAAACTACAGCTGGACTCCAGAGATTTCTTTCATCAAAACCTGATCTTCCTCCAAAAGCTCAAGAAAAATTAGCTAGCCTGCCAAAAATCCTTTCCGATGAAAAGGAGCTTGAAGCAAAAAAGACACGCATTGCTTCCAAGTTAACTGGAAAACCAATAGCTATAAAACCAGTGCCAATAACGCCTTCGCTTGAAGAAAAAAAGAAAGAAATAGAAAAGGAAGTTGAAAAAATTCAAAATCTTACTCCTCCACCAGGAAAGGAAGATTTAGCCAAAAGGATGAGTGAAGAAGTAAAAAAGGCACAGGAGGAAATTGAGAAAAAAATTGAGGAAACAAAACAAAAACTTAAAGAAATTGATTCAAATTTAGCTTTAACAAGTGAAGAAAAAAAGAAACTTTTAAAAGAGCTTGAAGCCGAAATCGAAAAAAACTTGCCACAAGAAAAAGCAGAAAGTTTAAAAGAGGAAATCCAGGAACTCATCAAAAAAATTGAGGAAGCAGAGAAAGAAAGAGCAAAAAATAAAGTTTTTATCCTTGAAGAAGACTTTGATCTTGATGGCTTATCAAATGCCAAAGAAATTGAGCTTGGAACCGACCCATTGAAAGCCGATACTGACAATGATGGTTTTATTGATGGAGTGGAGGTTGAGCTTGAATATGATCCAAAAAAAGTTTCTCCAGCAAAGCTTTTGAAAGCTCCAGATATAAGAAAGATTCCTCCAAAAGAAGTTGATAAATTAAAGATTGAAAAAGTTGATACAGTCACCATCGCCGAAAAACCAGCTTTAAAAGTTGAAGGAAAGGGACTCCCTGGAAGCTTTATTTTAATTTACATTTACTCAACACCAATTGTTGCCATGGTCAAGGTTGATCAAAGCGGTAATTGGGTTTATATTCTTGATAAACCTCTGGAACCGGGGGAACATGAAATCTATGTTGTTTTGCGTGACAATAAAGGAGAGATAATAGCTAGGTCTGAAGGGTTTTATTTTACCCTTTTGGCAGGAAATGTCATTCGCTTTTTGCCTGAAGTTTGGGCAAAAGAAGAAAAGGTGGTTATGCCAACTGAAAGATATTATGTTTTTTCAAAGGAAGTTTTTGTGCTCTTTGTAGTCTCTCTTATTTTAGTTGGTATTTCCTTAGCCCTCTTTTTCATTGGGTTTATAAAAAAGAGATAGGCTTTGATTCATGCTTGAGGAAGTCACTCAAGGGTTTAAGTTTATCAAAAAAAACCCAGCGATTGTTTTTTCTATACTTTTAATTTTAATTGTGCCAAGTTTTCTATTTTTTATTTCCTCGCTTTTAATAAAATTTTACGAAAAAAATTTTAATTTACTTACTCAAGGTAACGCAATAACTGTAGCTAAAGCAATTAGCTGGCCAATAATTGAAAGTTTAGAAAACACTGAAGCCTTGCAAAAAAAAGTTGAGTTTTTTTCCCAAATGACCCAAGAAATTAGGGCGCTTCAAATTTTTAAAAAAAGTGAAGGCGATAATCTTTTAATCGTTGCTTCCTCAAAAAAGGAAGAAGTAGGCAAAAAATTGTCTCCCGAAGATGAAGAAAAAATAAGGAAAAAAGTGGATGAAATGCTAAAAAATTCTTCAAAGAAAAAAGAGGTCCAAAAAGAGATCGAAATTCAAAAAATGAAAGTTCAAGAACTTTCTTCCCTATTTAAAGCTTATTTTAATAAACAAATTATAGCTACTCTTCTTAAAACAAGCGGAGAAGAGTTTTGGCAAATTTATTTTCCTTTAAAAAATATTTTTAAAGAAAATGAAATCCTTGGAATAATTGGACTTCAATATTCTATCGCTCAGTTTCAAAAAACAGTTCACTCAGAGATAAACAAAGCTTATCTTTTTTCAGTTTTTGGAGTTTTTGTCGTTTTAATTTTAGTTTTACAACACACAAGGCTTTTTGGATATGTAGATTTGGCTCAAAAACTTCAGGAAATAGACAAAGCTAAAGATTCCTTTTTAAATATGGCAGTCCACGAACTTCGCTCCCCTATCGTGGCAATAAGAGGTTATCTTGAGTTTTTAAAAAACGAAATTACCCCAACTCCTCAAGCAAAAGAAGATTTTGAAAGGATAGAAATTTCAGCAAAGCGCTTAAATGAACTCATCGATGATATGCTCCAAGTAGTAAGGCTTGAACAAGGAAGGCTTTCATTTGAGCCTCAAATCTTTTCCCCAATTCCTCTTTTGGAGGAAGTGGTTAAAGAACTTGAGCTTAAAGCAAAAATGAAGGGTTTAATTTTAAAATTTGAAGAAAAAGAAGAAGGTAAAATTAAAGCAAATCCAAATAGGCTTAAAGAAGTTTTTGTCAATTTAATTGACAACGCTATAAAGTATACAAAAAAGGGGTATATCTTAGTTTCAGCCAAAGTGGATCGACCTCGCAAAAAATACTATTTTATTTTTGAAGATACTGGAATTGGAATCTCGGCTGAAAATCAAAAAAAACTTTTTCAAAAATTTTTTAGAGTTCAATCAAAAGAAACAGCTGATATCCCGGGAACTGGTCTTGGTCTTTGGATTGTAAAAAATATCGTTGAAAAAATGAATGGAGAAATTTATCTTGAATCGATTGAAGGAGTTGGCTCAAAATTTAAAGTTATTTTTCCTTTAGTGACTTAAAACTTAAACACTTGGAAAAATTCGGTAATTGCTCTCCAAAGTCTCACGAACCACGCGCCCGGAGGAGCTTGAGGAGGCGGAGTTGCTGGCTCTTGGCTTGAACCTTCTCTTTGGAGAATTACCGCACCCTCAAACTTATACACCTTTCCTTGATAGCCCACAAAAGCCATGTAGGCGTAGGTTCCGTCAGGCAGCTTATCGCCATCCCAAGTTATTCCAGTAGTATTGATATCTGAGAGGGTGGCTACTTGCCGGCGAGCTTTATCCAAGATTTCTACACGAAGTCTCTCAACTGGAGTGTTCTCTGGTTGAGTAATTACTTGAAATCTTGTTGTAGTAGAAAATGGATTTGGAGAAGGAATAACATTTGAAATGGTAACTGTAGGAGTGGGGGTTTCACCTGAAGTTACATTTATCTTCAAAGCTGTTTTTTCAGAATTAAAAACAGGACAAGTAAATAACCACTTGTAGCGAATAGTAACAGTTAAAGTATAAGTTCCTGGGGATTGATAGGTGTGAACAGCCTGAGGAGAGGAAAGAACATCTTCTTTTCCATCGCCCCAATTGAAATAGAAACGGCAAGGATTTTGTCCTTTTGGTGTTACCTGACAAACAACTTGCTCGCCTGTCTTTGGATTTTGAGGAGTGCAAGAAATACCACTTGATGGTTGCGGTTGAGGTTCTTCTCCTCCTCCTTTACAAGCTCCATCTTGGCATCCTTGAGGACAGCTATAATTTACCCATCCAGGATTAACATTATCTTTGCAGTAATGTTCAACTAAAATAGTGTCATCTTTACAGAAATCAGGAAGTTGGACAGATCCAGCAGCTGCAGTCACTACTCCTTTTTGATAATAATTTTTCCCTCCATCAGTATCAGTGCAGGAAGGAGTTGGAGTTTCTTCAGAACTTACACTTATTTGAATTGCAGTTGAAGTCGCAGTCCTACCAGCACTATCTTTGACTTTGGCATAGGCAGAGTAAGTCCCAGGATTTTTATAAGTCCAAGAAGTACTTGCAGTATATGAAGTTGGATTTCCATAAATATCAGTTGTAGCGCTATTTCCATCTCCAAAATACCAGGTTATTCCTTTAAGCCCTTTGGAAGAAGAGGCTGAAAGTGTGAAAGTAACTGTTAAAGGAGCTTTGCCTGATTGAGGGTTGGCAGTGAAGGAAGTAATTTTGAGTTCTGTGGGGGTTGGGGCTCCTCTTTGAATCACTACTTTATCTTTGAACGGTCCATATGATTTTCCTTGATGAGTTACCTTAGCTGAATAAGGATAAACTCCATTTGCTAAATTACCACCATCCCAGGTTATTCCAGTTGTGTTTGAATCTGAAAGAGTAGCTACTTTTTTACCGGAAAGATCAAAAATTTGAATCTCAAGCTTGTCAACTGGAGTGTTCTCTGGTTGAGTAATTACTTGAAATCTTGTTGTAGTAGAAAATGGATTTGGAGAAGGAATAACATTTGAAATGGTAACTGTAGGAGTGGGGGTTTCACCTGAAGTTACATTTATCTTCAAAGCTGTTTTTTCAGAATTAAAAACAGGACAAGTAAATAACCACTTGTAGCGAATAGTAACAGTTAAAGTATAAGTTCCTGGGGATTGATAGGTGTGAACAGCCTGAGGAGAGGAAAGAACATCTTCTTTTCCATCGCCCCAATTGAAATAGAAACGGCAAGGATTTTGTCCTTTTGGTGTTACCTGACAAACAACTTGCTCGCCTGTCTTTGGATTTTGAGGAGTGCAAGAAATACCACTTGATGGTTGCGGTTGAGGTTCTTCTCCTCCTCCTTTACAAGCTCCATCTTGGCATCCTTGAGGACAGCTATAATTTACCCATCCAGGATTAACATTATCTTTGCAGTAATGTTCAACTAAAATAGTGTCATCTTTACAGAAATCAGGAAGTTGGACAGATCCAGCAGCTGCAGTCACTACTCCTTTTTGATAATAATTTTTCCCTCCATCAGTATCAGTGCAGGAAGGAGTTGGAGTTTCTTCAGAACTTACACTTATTTGAATTGCAGTTGAAGTCGCAGTCCTACCAGCACTATCTTTGACTTTGGCATAGGCAGAGTAAGTCCCAGGATTTTTATAAGTCCAAGAAGTACTTGCAGTATATGAAGTTGGATTTCCATAAATATCAGTTGTAGCGCTATTTCCATCTCCAAAATACCAGGTTATTCCTTTAAGCCCTTTGGAAGAAGAGGCTGAAAGTGTGAAAGTAACTGTTAAAGGAGCTTTGCCTGATTGAGGGTTGGCAGTGAAGGAAGTAATTTTGAGTTCTGTGGGGGTTGGAGTGGCACCCTCTACTATTTGTACTTGATGAACATTTGAAGTAGCAAGAAGGTTATTATTTTTATCATAAATTTTAACTTGATAAGAATAGGTGCCAGGCTTAATCGATCTATCCCTAAATACTCCTTTGCATACCTCTGTGGCATAGGTGCAGAGGGAAGAAGTTTGAGTATTCATTCCATCTCTAAAGAGTAATATTGAACCAACATCTTGTCGAGGAATATTAGAGCTATACTCCAACTTAAAATCCTCGTTTACTTTAGCAGTAGCAGGTCCTGAAAGAGAGACGGCAAATGCTTGAGAGAAAATAAAAAAAGAAAGAGCAAGAGCACAGAGCAAAAAAATTTTTTTGTCCATAAAGTTTATATAATTTTTTAATTTTTAACCTACCTTTTCTATTTTTTAGCACTCTCACTTTTTTTGTCAAGCTTTATTTTTTTGGTTTTATCACCTCTTCTTCTTCAATTTTTGGAATAGGACAGGTGACTTCATACCAAGGTCTTCCAACTAAGCTATCTAAAACTCCAATCACCTGATCAAAAATTGGAACGCCAGTCTCTGGAGTGCTCAAAAGTCCTTTGGTGCCCCCAGTTAAAACAGTAATTGCCGTATTTACAATTATCCAACTTCCAAAAGCAATAGCAAAACCAATAAGTCCGGTAGTTAAAATTGTTTTAGCTTTTTCAAGGGTCTTTGGTTTACCACCAGAGGTAAGATAAAAAAGGCCACTTACTATTAAAGTAATGATAAATATTGGAAAAACTATAGTTGTTAAAAGAAACTCAAATATTCTTTTGATTAAGACAAAAACATGACAAAAAGTACAAGGCCAGCATTCACAAATTTTTGTATTTGGATCATCGCACCTTCGCCCACATGGCACAAGCCCTCCAGGGCAATCTTTTTCAGGACAAAGACACTCTTGAGCAAAAGCTAAATTTAAAGTAAGAGCAAAATAGAAAAGAAGAAAAAGAAAGATAAGAACTTGCTTTAAAACGTCCATAATTTTAAATTATAACAAAAGTGGAAAAATTCTTCAAAACTTTAGAGGATTGGAAAACTATGGTGCCATGGAAAATAAAACAATTTTTTCTTTTGTTTTTAATTTTTGGGAATATTTTTTCCTTTCAAATTCTTCTTTCAATATCTTCACCTTTTTATCTTAAAGCAGTATTTTTAGATGTTGGCCAAGGAGATTCAATTTTCATTGAGCTTCCTTCAAAAAACCTTTTTGGCAAAAAACTTCAAATTCTAATTGATGGAGGGCCAACTCCTTGGATTTCAGAAAAAATCTCAAAGCTAATGCCCTTTTTTGATAGAAAAATTGATCTTTTAATTTTAACTCATCCACATCAAGATCATCTAAATGGTCTTTTTGAAATTGTGAATGATTGGCAAATTGGAAAAGTGATTTTAGTTGATTTTTTACCAAAGGATTTCAAAGAAAGAGAGCTTTATTTAAATTTCAAAAATTTACTTCAAAAAAGACAAGTTGAAATGATTTTTGCTAAAAGAGGGTACAAAATTACTCTTGATGGCTTAGCTTCTCTTTTTATTCTTTGGCCCGAAGGAAATTTTAAAAGTGAAAACGCTGATGAGAATGGTATTGTTTCAAAATTCACCTTTGGCAAAATTGATTTTTTATTTTGCGCCGACATTCCCAAAAAAATAGAAAACTTACTTTTGGCAAAAGAAGTTTTTCTGGAAAATGAAGAGTTTTCTTTAAAAAGCGAAATTTTAAAAGTAAGTCATCATGGAAGTAAAACTTCTTCCTCAAAAGAGTTTTTGGAAATCGCCAGACCCCAAGTAGCAATTATTTCTGCGGGAAAAGGCAATCCTTTTGGTCATCCTCACTTTGAGGTGTTGAAAAGACTTGAGGAAATGAATATAATGTTTTTTCGAACCGATCTTTTGGGATCAATTGAAGTTTTAAGTGACGGAAGAGGTTACCAAATAAAGAAACTAAAACTCTAACCATGAAGCATCCAAAAGAAGAAACAACTGTAGTTTTAATTAAACCTGATGGAGTAAAAAGGGGGTTAATTGGAGAGATTATTTCAAGAATTGAAAAAAGAGGACTTAAAATCATTGCTCTTGAAATGTTTTGGGCAACAAGAAAGCAAATTGATAGGCACTATCCGAAAGATGAAAAATGGATTAGGCGCCTTGGGGAGAAAACCTTAAAAAATTATCAAGAATACAAAATGGATCCAATAAAAGAACTTGGCACAGACGATCCTTTAAAAATTGGAAAAATGGTAAGAAGTTGGCTTATTGACTATTTAACTTCCGGCCCAATGGTAAAAATGGTAGTTAGGGGAATTCATGCAATTAATATGGTAAGAAAAATTGTTGGTGCCTCCATGCCATCCCAAGCTGAAATGGGAACAATTAGAGGTGATTTTTCAGTAGACGACGCTACCGCAGCAAATAGAGACAAGAGAGCGGTAAGAAATATTGTGCATGCTTCAGAAAACGAAAAAGAAGCTGAGCATGAGCTTAACTTTTGGTTTGAACCTGAAGATATTTTTGACTACCAAAGAGCTGAAGAGGACATAATGTTTTAGCTCAAAGAATGGAAAAAGGCATCAAAGTTCTCTTACCAAAAGATATTTCTCTTTTGCCAACTACTCCCGGGGTTTATTTCTTTTTTGGAAAAAAAGAAATTTTATATATTGGCAAAGCCTCAAATCTTAAAATAAGGGTTAAAAATCATTTTCAAAATCCAAGTTATAAAGACAGTCTTTTCTTAAGCGAAATAAAAAAAATCGGCTACCTTCCTTTCTTTTCGGAAATTGAGGCTTTAATTGAAGAAGCAAAGCTAATTAAAAAATATCAGCCAAAGTTCAATGTTTTATTTAAAGATGATAAAAATTATTTTTATCTTGGAATTACTAAAGAAGAGTTTCCAAGAGTTTTTTGGACCCATCAAATAAAGCTCAAAACTCAAAAGTCAAAAGTCAAAACTGAATTCATTGGACCTTTTACCGATGGAAAAAGCTTAAAAGAAAGCCTTAAAATTTTAAGAAAAATTTTTCCTTTCAGGTCTTGCAAGAAATTGCCAAAAAAACCATGTCTTTACTTTCACCTTAATCTCTGCCCTGGAATATGTGTCCTTTTGAGAGAAAAAGAAAAATATCCGGAGCTAAAAGAAGAATTTGAAAAACAGAAGGAAAACTATCAAAAGCAAATTCAATGTTTGAAAGAAACTTTTGAGGGAAAAAGACAAGACGTGATTAAAAAATTAGAAAAAGAAATGAAAGAACTTGCAAAAAAAGAAGAATTTGAAAAGGCTCAGAAAATCAAAGAGAAAATTGAAAAATTACAAAATGTTTTTGCTCATAGATTTTTTTGGCAAGATGAAGCTCCAAAAGAGAACATTGGTAAGCTCTTAAAAGAAACCTTTGCCCTCCAAAAAGAACCTAAAAGAATTGAAGGTTACGATATTTCAAATCTGGGGGACAAAGGAATTGTGGGTTCTTTAGTGGTTTTTTTACCAAATAGTGATTTTTCTGATTATCAAATGGCCAAAGAGTGGTACCGGAGATTTAAAATAAAAACCTTAAAAAAACAAGCAGATGTTTTGGCTCTAAAAGAAGTTTTACAAAGAAGAATCAAGCATGAAGAGTGGCCAATGCCAGATTTGATCTTTATCGATGGTGGAAAAGCCCAACTGAAAGCTGCTAAAGAAGTTTTTGGAAAAGCAAAAAATATACCATTCTTTGTTGCCTTAGCAAAAAGTGGAGGAAAAATTTATACCTACCCTCCCCCAAAAGCTTTCTCTCTTGACAAATTTCCAGAAATACTTAAAATGTTTTTCTTAAAAATCGCAAAAGAAGCTCATCGGTTTGCTATAAAATATCACAAGATTTTGCGTCAGAAATCCTACTTTAATTTATGAAGATTATTCCTATTTTGCAATTAGTTACGGGCATATTTTTAATTCTATTCATTTTGCTTCAAAGAGGCGGCGGAGGTTTTCTTGAGGAAAGCCAAGTAATATTTCAGAGGCGAGGTGCAGAAAAAATTCTTTTTGGGGCTACTATCATTTCAGCTTGTCTTTTTTTTCTCTTTGCAATTTTAAACTTCCTCCTCTAAGCATATTTTGAGTTTTTATCCAAAATTTAAAAGAAAGGTTTTCGACTTTTTGAGAATTGAAAGCTGGAAAGCTCTTGAAAAAAAATTCCCACCGCCAAAAAATTTTTTCTATTTCTTGAATGTTCTTTCAAAAAATGAAAGAGTTCTTTTTTTTACTTTCTGTTTTTTCGCTATTATTTCTGGAATTGCCTGGTTTGAAATTGAGAAAATTAAAACGACAAAGATCATTCCAGCAACTGGTGGAGTTTTAAAAGAAATAATTATTGGAACACCTCATTCTTTAAATCCCCTTTTTGGAGAAAACTATCCAGTGGATAAGGCGGTTTCTCATCTTCTATTTTCTGGTCTTTTAAAATATGATGGAAAGGGCAACTTAGCCAAAGACTTAGCTAAAAGTTTTGAAATAAAGGAAGGCGGAAAAGTTTATCATTTTGTTTTAAAAGATAACCTTTTCTGGTCCGATGGGAAAGAAATAACTAGTGATGACATTGTCTTTACTTTTGAAACGGTTCTTTCCCCAAAAATCCAATCTCCTTTAGCTTTTATTTTTCAAGAAGTTAAGGTCAAAAAAATAAACCAAAAGGAAGTTGAATTTGTTCTGCCAAATCCTTATCCTTTTTTCATTGAGAATTTTACCTTTAAAATTCTTCCAAGCCATATTTTTAAAGGAAAAGTTGAAGAAGTCACTTCACCAAATTTTTATCAAAAAACTGTTTTTTCCGGACCTTTTAAAATTAAAGAAGTTATAAAAAACAAAGAAGGAGAAATGGAAAAGTTGGTTTTAGTACCAAATTCATATTGGCACCAAAATCCTCCATTTTTCCAGCAAATAATAATAACTTTTTTCAAGGATCAAAAAGAGGCTTTAGAAAACTTTAAAGGTGCTTCAACCTTGGTTTTAGAACATTGGCCTCTTGAAAAAAATGAGACTTTGCCCAAAAATATTAATCTAAACTCTATTGGGCTCACGCGCTATTTTGCACTCTTTTTAAACCAAAGAAATGACATTTTAAAACGAAGTGAGGTAAAAAAAGCCCTAGCACAAGCAGTGCCCAAGGAAGAAATCATCAAAAAAGTACTTTTGGGCGAAGGTAGAAAAGTGGATGGTGTTTTCTTGCCAGAACATCAAATTAATCAGGATTTCCCAAAAATAGAGTTTGATCTTGAAGGGGCAAAAAAAACTTTAGAAGAAAATGGCTGGAAACTTAATCAAAGTGGATTTAGAGAGAAAGAAGAGGGAGATAAAAAATTGAAACTTGAATTTTCTCTTTATTTGCCTGCACAAGAGGATTTAAAAAACACAGCCAAAATTTTACAAAAGCATTGGCAAGATATTGGAGTAAAATTAAACATCATTTCTCTTCCTCCCCAAAAACTTTTACAAGATGTTGTCCGGGAAAGAAAGTACGAAATCCTACTTTTGGGTTATGCGCTAAATCTTTTTCCCGACCCGTTTGTTTTTTGGCATTCAAGTCAAGCTGAATTTCCTGGCAGAAATCTTTCAATGTATCAAAGCGAAAAAGTGGACGAGCTTATAAAAAAAGCAAGAGAAACACAAGATCTAAATGAACGAAAAAAAATCTTAGGAGAAATTCAGAAAGAAATTGCCCAGGATCTCCCAGCTATTTTCCTTTTCAGTCCAAATTGCCTCTATCTTTCAAGTCCAAAAATCAAAGGGATAGACTTAAAATATCTTCCCGATCCTTCTTGGAGATTTGTCCAAATTAACCAATGGTATTTAAAAACCAAAAGAGTTAAAAAATAAATCTGCTGAGGTGGCGGAATTGGTAGACGCGGTAGGTTCAGGACCTACTGAGGGCAACCTCGTGGGAGTTCGACTCTCCCCCTCAGCACATATGGCTCAAAAAGGTGTTCTCAAAATAATTCCCCTTGGAGGTCTTGAAGAAATTGGAAGAAACATGATTTTGCTTGAGTATCAAGACAAGATTTTGATTTTAGATATGGGGCTTCAATTTCCTACAGAAGCGATGCCAGGGGTGGATTATATCATTCCCAATATTGCCTATCTTAAAGGAAAGGAAAGAAACATCCTTGGAGTCTTTATTTCGCATGGTCATTACGATCATATTGGAGCCATCCCCTATTTAATAGGCGAAATCGGCAATCCTCCGATTTTTGCAACTTCTCTTACCAAAGGGATAATAATTGCTCGCCAGAGAGAATTTCAAAAAGCTCCCCAGCTGAATGTAGTTGAAATAAAAAGAAAAGACGAAATAAGGCTTCCTCCGTTTACTATTTATTCTTTTCCTCAAACTCATAATATCCCTGATGGAGTGGGGTTTTTTATTAAAACCCCGGTAGGGAATGTAATCTACACTGGAGATTTTAAGTTTGACCATACACCCGTTGGAGATCATCCAAGTGATATCCCCTACCTCAGCCGTCTCGCCTCAAAAGGAGTGTTGGTTTTAATGTCAGACTCCACAAATGCTGAGGTTCCAGGTCATAGCCTTTCAGAAAAAGAAATTCAGGAAAATCTTGAAATAATTTTTGAAAGAAGCCAAGGTAGAATTATTGCTGCTACTTTTGCTTCTCTTCTGTCAAGAATACAAGAACTTATCAATTTAGCAAAAAAATTTGGACGAAAGGTGGCCATTGAAGGAAGAGCAATGAGAAATTATGTAGAAATCGCTATCAAGCTCGGTTTTATTAAAATTGATCACCAAGACCTAATTATGCCCCAGGATGTAAAAAAGTTCCCCGACAAAGAAATTCTCATCATTTGTACCGGATCTCAGGGTGAGGATGATGCTGTGTTGATGAGACTTGCTCACAAAGAACATCGATTTCTTTCAATCAAAAAAGGTGACACAATCATTCTTTCATCGTCAATCATTCCCGGTAATGAAAGAGCAGTCCAAGAACTTAAAGATCTTCTTTCTTGGCAAGGAGCAAAGATATATCACAATCAAATAATGGATATTCATGCCTCAGGACATGCTCAAGAGGAAGAGCTTAAAACAATGATTAACATAACAAGACCAAAATTCTTTGTGCCAATTCATGGCACACACTATATGCTTGAACTTCATAAAAGAATTGCTATGGAAATGGGAATTCCTGAAGAAAATATCGTTGTTGGCGAAAATGGAAGGGTAATTGAAGTCACCAGAAATAAAATTGTACTTTCCAAAGAAAAAGTTCCAGCAAATTATGTTATGGTCGATGGACTTGGTATCGGAGATGTGGGTGAAATTGTTTTAAGAGATAGACAAGCGATGGCAAAAGATGGAATGTTTGTTATTGTGGTTGTTGTTGATTCAGTAACTGGAAAGGTAAGACAAAGCCCCGACATAATTTCTCGTGGCTTTGTTTATTTAAGAAATTCCCAAACTCTTTTGCGCCAAACGCGAGAAAGAGCAATTAGGATTGTTGAGAAAATTACCCAAACCGGTAAACCAGTGAACTGGCTCTTTGTGAAAAATAAACTCAAGGAAGGGCTTGGAGAATTTTTGTTTGAAAAAACAAGAAGAAGACCAATGGTTCTTCCTGTAGTTATTGAAGTATGACAAAAAAATTCAAAATTCAAATCTCAAAATTCAAAATAAAATTATGAGAGTCTTTTCTGGAATCCAACCAAGCGGAATTTTGCATATTGGGAATTATTTTGGAGCAATAAGACAATGGATTAAACTTCAAGAAAAAGCTGAATGCTTTTTTTGCATAGTTGACCTTCATGCCATCACTTTGCTTAAAAACATAAAAAATTTGAAAGAAAACATCTTTAAAACCTTAGCTATTTATTTGGCCTGCCAAATTGATCCAAAAAAATCAACAATCTTTTTACAATCTGAAGTTAAAGAGCACACAAAGCTTGCCTGGATTTTGGGAACGCTCTCAAAGATTTCTGAATTAAAAAGAATGGTCCAATTTAAAGAGAAAATAAAGCAAGGCTATGAGACAAATCTAGCTCTTTTTTCCTATCCTGTTTTAATGGCAGCTGATATTTTGCTTTATCAAGCAGATATTGTTCCGGTTGGAGAGGATCAAAAACAGCATTTAGAACTAACAAGAACTCTAGCAAGAAGATTTAATAAACTTTTTGGAGAAACATTTAAAATTCCAAAGCCCCTTATTGAAAAACAAAGCGCAAGAATTATGGGACTGGACAATCCTTTAAAAAAGATGTCAAAGAGTGCTTCCTCCCCATTTAACTTTATTGCTTTAGATGATCCTCCAGAGATGATAAAATTAAAAATCAAAAAAGCAGTCACTGATTCTGGAAAAGAGATACAAAAGTCTCCCAAAAAGCCAGCAATTTCAAATCTTTTAAATATATATAGCTTGGCAACTAATCTTCCAATTCAAGAAATTGAAAAAAGATACAGAGGAAAAGGATACGAAGAATTCAAAAATGATCTAGCTTTAGTTTTAATTGATTTTTTAAAACCAATTCAGGAAAGATTTAAAATATTTAAAGAAAAAAAGGATTATTTAAAAGAAATTCTTTTTGAAGGTAAAAGAAGGGCAGAAGAAATTGCAAAAAAAACAATGGAAATTGTTGAAGAGAAAATTAAAATTGGCTCAAAACTTTGTTAAGCAAAAGCTTGAAAAAAATTATTATTTATGCTAAAAAACCATTATTTATGTTAAATTTTAAATCCACAAAGCGCATTAAAATAATTTCCTTACTTTCAGCTTTAGTGATAATTTTGGGAGGTTATTTCCTTTATCAGCAAACTATAAAAAAAGGCCCACCACTCCCCAAGGAAAAGAAAGAAGCTCCTGTTATACCCAAAGAAGAAAAAGAAGTCCCTCGCGAGGAGCCTCTTCCTCCAACTGAAGAGACTCCTCCTGAAGAAGAAAAGGAAGAGACTTCTCCTATTTCGGAAGAAAAGAAAGAGGCTCCTCCTAAAGAAGAAGAATTTAGCCTTAAAACATTTATGGAGGAACTCAAAAATGAGATCATAAATAAGAACTTACTTGGAGCAAAAGATTATTATGACCAATTAGTTTTAAGAAAAATGGAGGAGATAGGGTTCAATTGGTTAGTTAATGGAGAAGTTAAAGTTATAAATGGATACGAGTTAAATCTAGCAATTCCTCGGATGATTAATGGAAAAGAAGTAGATACAACCATAACTAACGAAAATGTTGGAAAAATAGTTGAATATTTTACAACCAAGGGTTTTAATAAAAATGATTTAAATTCTTGTGAATTAGCAGATGTAGGTTATAAAAAAATTGGGCTCGAAAAAGGGGGCTTTAAATGTTTAATTTTTCTGGATTTGGCAGGAAAAGCCATCACAATAGATTGTGGAGATATTATAAAGGATCTTGCCTCTCTCATCTATCAAGAAATTACAAATCAAGTATTGGGGCCTTTTCAAGAATGTAAAAGCTTACCAAAAGTTGTCATTTCGAAAGCAATAGAAGATTTTGCTCTGGGAGGGATAGTTTCCGAATTTTTGGGAGGAGGAGCTGCAATAATATGGAAAAAAGAAGAAGGAAGGTGGAAGTCGATAATCGTTACTCAGGATGAGTTTTCTTGTAAAGAGCTTCTTGAAAATAAAGTGCCTCCTTTACTTCTTACTTCATCGAAATTCCCTGAAGCAATATGTTTCTTTTATGATTGTATTGGCTATGAAAATGAGTGCAAAGAATATTGCAAAGAATATCATGAAACAGTGGGACAAGCCGGAAATTGTAACTATCAAGCACTTTATCAAGAAAAATTTGGTAAAGAATAATTAAATTAAAGTGTTAATGTTCTCCATAGGACTTGTTGGCTTCCCAAATGCTGGGAAATCTACTCTCTTTTCAGCTTTAACTCAAAAGAAAGTTCCTATTGCACCCTACCCTTTCACTACTATTGAACCAAATAAAGGGATAGTTCCTCTACCAGATAAAAGACTTGAAAAACTTGCTGAAATTCTAAAACCAGAAAAAGTTACTCCAGTATTTTTAGAATTTATAGACATTGCTGGTCTCGTAAAAAATGCTCATCTTGGCGAAGGACTTGGATGTGAATTTTTGTCTTATATTCAAGAAGTAGATTTAATTTTAGAGGTGGTGAGAGTTTTTAAAAATGAAAATGTATCTCATACTGAAAAGACCATCGATCCCAAAAGAGATATAGAGATTATCAAAAACGAAATTTTGGCTCGTGATGAAAAAATTGTGCTAAAGCGAAAGAAGGAATTCTTCAAAGATCAAATCCAAAAGGAGGCTATTGAAAAAATACATCTTTTTTTGCAAAAAAGAGTTTGGCTCAAAGATGAAATTCAAAAACTCCCCTCCCCTTTAAATCAAGAGGTGGAAAGAATTTCAAAAATGCTCGGGCTTCTGTCAGCTAAACCGATTTTTTATCTTTTTAACATAAACTCACTGGATCAAAAAAACATCTGTCCATCCCTGCCAGAAGGTTCTTATTTTTTCATAAATGCTGAGGAAGAAAGAGAGATCCAAACACTTTCCAAAAATGAAATTGAGGAACTTTCTTTAAAATCTTACCTTGACGAGCTAATTTTAGCCTGCTACAATAAACTTGAACTGATTACTTTTTACACTATAAAGGGAAAGGAGGTAAGAGCGAACGAAATTAAAAATGGCTCAACCATTTTTGACGCTGCTGGAAAAATCCATAGCGACTTCCAGAAAAATTTAAAAAAAGCGGAAGTGATCGGTTTTGAAGAGTTTTTGAGTTGTCAAAACTGGACTAAGTGTAAAGAGGTTGGAAAAATTAAAATTAAAGGTCATCGGGCAAAAGTTGAGGACGGAGAGATTATTGAATTTAAAATATAGTATAAATCTATGAATTTTTATTCTCTTTCTTTACTTCTACCCCCAAAGAAAGAGGAAGAGTGGGAAAAAGTGCTTGGTGATGTAATTAAAGAAATTGAAAAGCTTGGAGGAAAAGTTGAAGAAAAATTTTTGGAGAAAAAGAAGTTTGCCTATCCAGTAAAAAAACAAACTCATGGAGCTTTTGGAGAAATCCTTTTTGAACTTGAAGGAACGAAGATAAAATCTCTTTCAGAAAACCTAAAACACAACTCTGATATTCTTCGAATAATGATTGAAAGAAAGAAAGCTAAGAAACCAGTAAAAATCAAAAAGAAGGAAGAAAAAATTAAGCTTGAAGAAATTGAGAAAAAATTTGAAGAATTGCTGAAATAACTCCTATGTATTTAAATAAAGTCTTTCTTCTGGGACGTCTTACTCAAGATCCTCAAATTAAATCCTTGCCCTCGGGACAACTGGTAGCCACTTTTGGACTGGCAACAAACAGATTTTACTATGATAAAAATGGTCAAAAAAAGCAAGATACTCAATTCCATCAAGTGGTTGCTTTTGGAAATTGGGCTGAGATTGCTCAATCGTATTTAAAACAAGGGTCAATGGTTTTAATTGAAGGAAGACTTCAAACAAGAAATTGGGAAGATAAAGACGGACAAAAAAGGTCAAGAACTGAAATTATCGTTGAACGGCTTCAACTCGGACCAAAAGCAATAAAAGAAGAAGCTCAGCCAAAAGAAATTCCTGAAGAAGAAATCCCAGTAATTGAAGAAGAAAAAGAAGAAATTGACGTAAAAGATTTACCACTATAAAATTGAAAATATGCAAACACGTGGAAAAAATTGTTATCTTTGTCAAAGAAATTTAAAAGAAATAGATTGGAAAAATGTTTCCCTTTTAAAGAGATTTCTTTCTCCTTCAGGCAAAATTAGACCACGGAAAAAAACTCATCTCTGCGCAAAACACCAAAGAAAGGTGGCTTTAGCAGTCAAAAAAGCTCGCGAGATGGCATTTTTGCCTTACAAAATGTGAGCTATTGTTTTCCTAATATTTTTTTAATTTTCTCAACACTCTCAGGATTAGCTAAAGTCGAAAGATCTCCAAGTTCTTCGCCCGTAAATAATCTTTTCAAAATCCTTCTCATAATTTTTCCGCTTCTTGTTTTGGGCAAGTCATCAACTAAATAAACCTCCTTTGGCAAAGCAATTGGGCCAATTTGTTTTTTAATCAAGTTTATCACTTCAACTTTTATCTCGCTTGGTTCTTTTTCTCCCTTGTAGACAACAAAGACTACTGGCACCTCTCCTTTTATTTCGTCAGGTACTCCAACAACTGCAGATTCTGTAATTTTTTCATGTAAATTGACTGCTGCTTCTAGTTCCCCTGTAGCAATTCTGTGACCAGCCACTTTTATTACATCATCAACTCTTCCAGTAATTCTGATTAGTCCATTCTCATCTCTGAAGGCTCCATCTGAGGTGAAATAAATTTTATCTCCATATTGACTCCAATAAGTCTCTTTATATTTTTCAGGGTTTTTAAAAGTACCGCGAAGCATCCCAGGTGAAAAGGGTGGCAAAATTACTAAGTTTCCCTTCTCCCCTACTTTGCAAGAACTGCCCTTTTCATCCAAAATATCAACTTTTATTGGTGGAAGGGGACGCCCAACAAAAGCGGGTTTAAAAGGTCCAATTCCCGGAAGAGAGGTTATTAAAACTCCTCCGGTCTCCGTTTGCCACCAAGTATCTACAATTGGACACCTTTCCTTTCCAACATTTTTGAAATACCAATTCCAAGCATCTTCATCGATTGGTTCTCCAACTGAACCAAGGAGTCTTAAGTTTTTAAACTCATACTTTTGAGCAATTTTACCATCCATTTTCTCAAACATTCGAATAGCAGTAGGTGCAGTATAAAAAATAGTAACTTTATGTTTTTCAATAATTTGCGCCCATCTATCTGGAACTGGCCAATCAGGAGCTCCTTCAAAAATCAAAGTGGTAATTCCATTAAGTAAAGGAGAATAAACGGTATAAGTGTGGCCAGTAATCCAACCTATATCGGAGGTGCACCATAAAATATCATCTTCATGCATATCAAAAATCCATTTTCCGGTAAAATAGGCCTGAACAACGTATCCTCCACAAACATGCATGCACCCTTTTGGAATTCCAGTAGTGCCTGAAGTAAAGAGCACAAAAAACAAGTCCTCGCTATCCATTTTCTCTGCCTCACAGAAATCATTCTCTCCCTGAATAATTTGGTGAAACCAAAAGTCTCTTCCTTCTTTAAAAGGAACTGCATTTCCCGCTCTTTTTATAACAATCACTTTCTCAACTTTTGTATCTTTTATTGCCTCATCAGCTGATTCTTTTAAATTGATAACGTTTCCTCTTCTGAAATATCCATCGGCAGTAATTAAAACTTTAGCTTCAGTAATTTGCAATCTAATCTTCAAAGCTTGTGCTGAAAAGGCAGAGAAAACTACTGTATGAACCGCTCCAATTCGGGCACAGGCAAGCATTGAAATCAAGGCTTCTGGAATCATCGGCAAATATATCCCAACTACGTCTCCCTTTTTTACTCCAAGTTTTTTTAAAGCGTTAGCAAATTTGCAAACTTCTTTCAAAAGCTCCTCATAAGTTAAGATTCTCACTGCTTCTTCCACCGGCTCTGGTTCCCAAATAATCGCTGGTTTACTTTTAATTTTTTCCCACCCAAGTTTATTGTTTTCAAAGATATTTGAAGTAATATTTATTTTTCCTCCCAAGAACCACTTAAAATAAGGGGGCTGATGCTCAAATGTCTTTTGCCATTTCTCAAACCAAAAAAGCTCTTCTGCTAACCTTTCCCAAAATTTTACTGGATCTTTTTGGGCTTCGCTGTAAATTTCTTCGCTGCTTACATTTGCTCTTTTTTTAAAGTCCTCGGTTGGAAAATACAAGTCTCCTTTTTTTATCATGATTTTTTAAAACTTTTTGACCTTTGCTCCATTTTATCAAAGAAAGAAAATGAATCAAGACTCTCAAACTTTGCTGTAGAAAATTAGAAAAACTCTACCTTAGCAAACTTTCGTTCCTGGAGGCACTTCTTTTTCTGGAATCAAAATTACTGGCTTGCCATTTAAATTTGCTGCCAAAAGCATTCCTTGGCTTTCAATTCCCATTATCTTTTTTGGTTCCAAATTTGCAACAACTACAATTTCTTTTCCAATTAAATCTTCAGCTCTATAATATTTTGCAATTCCAGCAACAAGTTGTCTTTTTTCGTT
>Ga0197143_1001523_pt1 | contig 19424 bp, 18 predicted proteins | sample GBS70_MetaG_FD_148603 | JGI IMG/M metagenome (GOLD analysis project Ga0197143, IMG submission 148603) | Sediment microbial communities from Great Boiling Springs, Gerlach, Nevada, United States - GBS 70_MetaG | ecosystem: Environmental > Aquatic > Thermal springs > Hot (42-90C) > Sediment...
CGAGGCTGATCCAACGCTGGGGGCACGCGGATAGGAGCGGCCCGCAGCTCAGGGGTGAACCCTTCGACAAGCTGCCCCGTGTCTCGGTCCACCGCGTAGAGCTTGCCGTCATCGGCCCCGATATAGATTCGGTTGCGTGCCTCGTCAATGACTGGAGTTGTGCGCATGGGGCGGCGCTTCGATGGATCTGGGTCAGGCGAAAAGACCCACTTGGGCCGCCGCGGTGTCTCCGCGCTCACCAGAGGGATCGCGTAGAGATTCCCGTCGTCAGCCCCAAAATAGATCGCGTTTTTCGCAAGATCTATCACGGGGGAGGAGCGGATGGGACTGCCATCAGGAACCCGAAAGACGATTTGCAACAGACTGCTCTGCGCCACCCCCACCGCACTGAGCGCACCCACTACGACAGCGATAGCGAACACTCTTCCGATACGTCCCATGACCGCCTCCTTTTTCACCCTCACCCCGTCCCTTTCCCCCTCTCCGTTATTTTAAGTCCCCAAGTTTTTGCACACGGTTGTTCAACAGCTCGACAATATAGATATTGCCAGCGCTGTCTACAGTGATATCTTGCGGGGCATTAAACTCTCCCTCCCCGGTGCCCTGCTCACCCCACTGACGCACGAACTTGCCGTCGGCGCTGAACTCCTGCACGCGGTGATTGTTCTGGTCCACCACGAGCAAGATCCCCGCTGGGGTAAATCCCAACCCGCGCGGCACGTCAAACTGCCCCGCCGCCGAGCCGTTCCTCCCCCACTTGAGCAAGAATTTTCCGTTGGAATCGAATTTCTGAATGCGATGGTTCCCCGTGTCGGAGACATAGACGTTCCCCGCCCCGTCCACCACCACGGCTTGGGGCTCGAAGAATTGCCCATCGCCCACTTGGAGAGGGCCAGCCCCATCGGGATCAAGGCACCGCCCGGTCGGCGGCGTGACCGTGAGATTGCACTCGCTGCCCCACTTGGTGACAAATCGCACAGGAGAGCTGCTGACATCGAATTTCTGAATGCGATGGTTGCCCTTGTCTGTTACGTAGGCGAACCTCCCGGAGCTGTCCAGAGCAATGCCGATGGGGAACTCAAATTGACCGTCGCCACTGCCGCGCGTGCCCCACTTGCCCAAAAACTTTCCGGTCGAATCGAATTTCTGTATTCTGTGGTTGCCGCTGTCCACCACATAGATGTTCCCTGCAGCGTCTATAGCGATATCCGTGGGGCCGTCAAACTGCCCGTCACCGGGGACGAGCGGGCCGCCGCCATCGGGATCACGACAGCCCTCCCCCGTGCGCAAGAGACACCGACTCCCCCACACGAAACTTGGGAACTTTTCGTTCAGCTTGAATGTAGCCGGATCAAAGACTTGAATACGGTGGTTCTCCGTGTCGGCGACATAGATGCGTCCACGGCCGTCCACCGCAATCCCCTGGGGGCGGCGGAACTCTCCAGACCTACTGCCGTCTTGGCCAAATTGATCGAGGAAGAAGAGCCCATCGGCGACCTTCCGCCCCGCGATAAACTCAAACGTGCTCCGCTGCCGCAGCACGCTCTGCTCGCTGCGATTGCCTTGACGGTCCACCAAGACGACTCTCAGAGTGATCCGCTGCGCGCTGTTACACTGAATCGTGAAGCTCAGTTGGCCCTCTTTCTCTCCCAAGACCTGATCGCTCACGTCGTTCCCTTCCAGAGGGAGGGTGCAGTCGGCTAACCGCTTGGGGTCAGAGAAGTTCACTAATTGAAATTCAACCCGGCTCAGCTGGCCCTCGCGGTCCACAAACCCCACGCCTACTTGCTGTTTGGCCCCCAGGGGGATCTGCTCTGGGAACTCGATCCCACTGATGATCGGCTCTGGGCCGACGGCCTTGAACGAGAAGATCTTGGGCTGACTGATATTTCTCTTGGCGTCTTCGAGGGTCACTTCGAGGGTCACATCTTGGGGCACAGTCGTGAAGATGCGAAAATCGAAGGCCCCTTGAGGCCCAGTCTGCGCGGGCGGTTCGAAGCTGAAGACCTGGCCGACCTTGAAAGCCCCCGGCGGGGCATCTTTGATCTCGGTGGCCTCGATCACACGGAAGGAGATCTTGACTATGTCTTTATTGACATCTTCATAGCCGATGGCCCCTAAAAAGTCCGATCCATCAGCAGCGATCCAATTGATCGCCGTGGTGAACGTTGGCGGGGGGAGCGTATTGGGAGGGCACTTATCCGCGGGTAAAGCCGGCGGCGCCACGACACAGCGGGTCTTGGGCAGGAGCACATACGTCACGCGCGGGGCTTCTGGACTCTCGATCTGCGATTGTGACAGCAACCCAGGAGCGTTCAGACCAACGAGCACGAATAAAAACGTAAAGACCAGCACCCGGCCTGGACCATTCCCCCTACGTCTCATCTTTTCAACCTCCTTCAGGACCTCTCCCCCGGCCCCTCCCCTAAAGAGGGAGGGGAGCTCCCCTTCCCTTTAGGGAAGGGGTTGGGGGTTAGGTTAGGTCTCACTGAAAATGCGGCGGCAGCACGTACGAGCCGGTCTTATATTCAAAGGGATAGAGCACGACCCGCGCGCCGTCGGGCGCGATCTGGGTATAGAAGGGCCGCGCCCCGTCGAACGCCGGAGCCCCTCCCGTCTTGTTGATCCCGTAGACCTGATCGTGAGCCACAGCTAATTTCAATGGATCTCGCTGCTGCTCCTCGACGCTGTAGAAGCGTATCAAGCCCACGACCCCAGCCATCCTCGTCCCCTCCAAAGCGTTGACGAGGGCGTCAGCATCGGTGGTGCGCGCGCGCCCTAGTGCGTCCGCCAACGCATAGACAGCGTCATAGGTCGTCGCGGCGGTGAAGACGGGTCGGCTGCCAAAGCGTGCCTGGTAGTTCTTATAAAACTCTAGAGCCTTGGAGCCGACTTTTTCGGTTTGTGCCGCGAAGTCTGTGACGACGTAGCCCAGGGCAGCACCTTTCAGATCATCAGAGAGCAACGCTTCATTCCAGCCAAAGAGCGCGACTTTCACCTTGTTCGCCGACCACCCACGAGCGAACTCCGCGCCAACTTTGGCGTCAAAGAACGCCGTGATCGCCGCCGGTACATTGATCTTCTGTAAGCGCTCTAGGAGCACCGTCGCTTGCCCATCAGCGAGATTGCCCACGACGTCTAAGCCTGCTCGCGTCAACCTCGGCAAGAGCGCTGCGCGAAAGTCTGCGCTCTGCTTGGAGGGGTCACCCACGAGGGCGACAGCATTCGATCGAAGGACTTTCTCTTTGACAAGATTCCCGACCAAGAACTCCCGGCTGAACTCGCCGCCATCGAAGGCCTGAGCAGCCGTATTGACCACACCCGCTCGGAAGATATATTTGAAGTTTGCGAAGTTCCCCGCCACTTGATCCGTGCCCAACAGCGGCGTCCCTGTGATGACGAACGGCTTCTTCACACGGGGGATATCGAGCAGGAGCGCGGGGATCGTATCGGGTCGAGAGAGCCCGACGAGAGCGTCGGCCCCCTTGCTGATGAGATCGCCGAGCACAGCGCGGGCGCGAGCGGGATCGGTCTCGTTCTCTAAGTCCCCAATGATTACTCTAAACTTCAGCTCATCGGCGGCAAGCTGGGCTCCATTGAGAATCCCTTGGCCCAACGGCGTGCTGGTACTCCCTAAAACTCCAATCGTCAGCGTCTGCTGGTTGTAGCCTCGATAGCGCCCAAGAAGCACGGCCCCTGCGGTGACCCCCAGGGTGCGAAGGAACGTGCGTCGGCTCATAGCTGCGCGCATAGATAGCCTCCTTCGGTCTCTCCATTATAGCACGGCACGGCCTACCGTGCCTAGAGGGACCTATAAAAATACCCTGAGATCGAGGCAAAAGTTTCAATGTGATCTCCGCTACAGACAGAATTGTCAGATAGATTTACAATAAAATCCCTCTACCATCCTCTCACCACCACTCACAAGCGGGTGGGAAGGAAGGAGCCCCTCCCCCAAGGGGCTCCTTAATTTTTTGAACCGAGAATCTCTTGCAGAGCGCGAGCAGCGCAGAGTACATCAGCGCGGCTGACGTCGAGATGAGTCACTAAGCGGACCCGGCGCGGCCCGATCGCTAGCGCCAAGATATTGCGCTGCTTGAGCTCAGTGATGAGCTTTTCTGCCGGGGTCTTAGTCAGCTCAAAGATAATAATATTCGTCTCGACGGGTTCGAGCCGGACTTCAGGGATCTCTTTGAGAGCCTGAGCTAAGAGTTGAGCGTTCTCGTGATCTTCGGCGAGACGCTCAATATGATGCTCTAACGCATAGAGCCCGGCGGCAGCTAATATTCCGACCTGACGCATCCCCCCGCCGAGCATCTTGCGCACCCTTCGCGCTTCTTGAATAAATTCTGCTGAGCCCACGAGCATCGAGCCCACCGGCGCTCCTAAGCCCTTCGATAGACAGAACATCACCGAGTCGAAGCCCTCGGTCAGCTCTTTGACTGAGCGCCCAGTCGCTACGGCCGCGTTGAAGATCCGCGCCCCGTCCAAGTGCACTGCCAAGCCGCGCTCGTGAGCTCTCTCTATAATATCTCTGGCCCACTCAAGGGGATAGACGCCCCCGCCCTTGAAGTTATGGGTGTTCTCAAGACAGATAAGCCGTGTCTGGGCATAGTAATAGACCTTGGGGCGAATAGCAGATTCGATCTGTTCCCAGCGCAGCCATCCGCGCTCGCTGGGGATGGGGCGCGGGATCACCCCAGAGAATGCAGCCATCATGGCCATCTCGGAGTTGAAGATATGCGAAGCTTCTTCGACGATCACTTCGTCTCCGGGCTGAGTATGGACCTTGATGGCGATCTGATTGCCCATGGTCCCTGAAGGGACAAAGAGGGCCGCTTCGCGGCCGAAGAGCTCCGCCGCCCGCTCTTGGAGTGCGTTGACCGTGGGGTCTTCCCCGAAGACGTCGTCGCCGACTTCGGCTTGGGCCATGGCCCGCCGCATCGCGGGCGTGGGTTTGGTCACAGTATCGCTGCGTAGGTCTATTACTTGGGGCATTACGGCTGGACGATGATCTTCCCTTTCATTCCCAGCGGCTCATGGAGCATACAGAAGTACTCGTATTCCCCAGGAAGGGTGAACGTGTACTCATACTGTTGGCCCTGCTCTGTCAACAACCCAGAGTCAAACGCTTCTGCCCCCGCAGGGATCTGATCAGGGTACGCTTGGGGAGAGTGTACGCACGGCACGCCCTCTTCACATTCGTTCACCCAACGGACTGTATCGCCGACCTTGATAGTCAGCTCCGCGGGATCGAAGAAGTGCCTCCCGTCCGTGGTGCTGACCATCTTCACAATATGGAGACTCTGCGACGACTGCGGCGGCGCAGTCACTGTGATAGTCTTCTCTGCAGAAGCCGTGCTGCCATCGGGAGCGGTGACGACGAGCTTCACTGTATACGTCCCCTCAGAAGTGAACGTATGGGTCGGATTGGCTTCGGTGCTTGTGGAGCCGTCGCCGAAGTCCCAGTAATAACTTCCTCCAGTGCCCTGGACTTCCGCCGTAAACGAGACTTCTAACGGCGCCGGCCCTTCGGTGACGCTCGCGAAGATCGCTACCGACATGGCAGCCATCACAGTAATCTCGATCTGAGCCGTCTGTTTGGGTTCGAGCTTGGGGCTTGCTTCCTTCGCTTGGGCGGCGGTCTTGACCGTCAGCGTGACCGTATAGGTCCCGCTGGCGCTATACGCATGCGAGACCGTCTGGCCCGTCCCTTCTGTGCCATCGCCGAAGTCCCACTCGTAGACTATGTCTTTGGTCACTTCTCTGCCCGCATCATCCTTGGCCGATCCGCTAAACTCAATAGGCTGATTGACTGCGAACTGAGCGCCGCTCTGGGGGCTATTGATAACAGCTGTAGGCGGCTTGACTCCGCCACCGCAGCCCGTCACCGTCCCGACCAGAAAGAGCATTCCGATAACATATAGGCCGAATCTCGTAATTCTCATACTCCCCCCTTTATCTAGATGATTTGACTTCAAGAATGAAACTTCAAAGCCAACTTCACTGGTGCCTCAATTCTCACCTTCCCTCCCCACATGTCGCTATAAGAGGTGCTGGAGCCAGGTCTCATGATCTGGCCAGCCTTCCTTCCCAATCAACGGCAAGAAGCTGCACGCGCAGAGCTCCTCCTTCTGGAGCTTTCCCTGCTCCTTCGTGATGGCCAGGAGGGCTTGCAGCTGACGCCCTCCTACGGGAATGACCATCCTCCCGCCCTCAGCCAACTGCTCGCGGAGTGAAGGAGGCACCTCCGGGGCAGCTGCCGTCACGATAATCTTGTCAAATGGCGCTTCCTCAGGCCATCCGAGCGTCCCATCCCCCACGCGAAAGCTGATGTTCGTATACCCCGCGTCGGTCAAGAGCTTCTTCGCCTTCTCGGAGAGCTCAGGAAAGCGCTCGATCGTATAGACATGCCCGGCGAGCTCAGCCAAGATCGCCGTCTGATACCCAGACCCCGTGCCGATCTCCAGCACCCGGTCGCTCTTCTTGAGCTGGAGGGCTTGGGTCATCAACGCGACAATATAGGGCTGCGAGATCGTCTGGCCGCACTCGATGGGCACCGGATGATCAGCATACGCTTGATCCCACAGAGCATTGGGGAGGAAGAGATGGCGCGGGATACGCCCCATGACCTCGAGCACCCTTCTGTCGGTGATCCCCTGGGCCTCAAGGCGTCGGACCATCTCTAGGCGATCCTTCTGAGGCGATCCGCTGGATTCTGCATCCCTCAAAAGACCATCCCCTCTGTTCATTTTACCCCTCTAGGGCAGGGCAGGACAAATCGCCCCCTCCCACGGCCATGGGACGTGTAAAATATGCTGGGTCGTCTTGGGAGGATAGAGCTCCCCGCGCAGAGCGCGTCGAATGACCTCCTCCTTGGAGATGACAAACTCCGGCCGCCGCGGCCGCACCGAGACTATATCTGACTGATAGTCCACCAGCACGCAAGGGATCCTCTCAAACCCCAGCTCCCTATACGCGCGAAAGCGATGATGCCCATCTAAGATCACATAAAACTTTCGATCCACCAAGATGGGATGGCGGAGCCGCCCCTCCCGTCGAATCTCTTCACAGATTTGGCGCAAGCGATCTAGCTCAACCTGCTCGTGTTCGCGCAAGAGCGCGAGCTCTACCTCGCGTATCTCTAGCAAGCCATCGTCCATATTTCTAATCTTAACCTACCCCTGAGGAGGGCGCAACCCAAAGCGCAGATCAAGCTCGTTATGCGCAAGAACAATACAGTGATCGGCGTGGAGCGACAGGGGGCCCAGGCTCAGCCGGGGTAGTCCATCCAGGATCGCTGCCTCTTCGGGGAGAAATTCCAGATGATCGCTCAAGACAAATGCCGCATCCGGCTGCAGCTCGGCCTGACGCATGGGAGCACCCTCCTCGTGCAGCCAGTAGATCCTCAGCCCCTCGTCCCTCACTCGCTTCAGCACTTGGGGCAATCCCCCGGAAGCGATGAAGATCCCTGGAGTGCTTTCGCTCTCTGTGCCCGTGCGCTCAGTGAAAGCTTTGAGGGCTTTTTGGATGAGTGCTGCGGTCGAACGCTCGTCGGGATTGAGGTGTCTCAACGAAGCCCCCTCAAAGCGCAGCACGATCTTATTCTGCAAGACTAAATAGACCGTGACGTCGCGGCGGATGCCATGAGAGAGGCAGAACGCCGCCGTCACGCAACGACAGAGAATATCTAACCGTCCGGCGCTGCCGGGAAGATCATTGAGCGAGAAATTGGGCGTCAGCGGAACTTTATGGCCGAGCACGATAAACGCGCGCATCTTAGCCCCTCCAGTAGCTGCGCACGAACAGAACGATCACGGGAAAGAGCTCTAGGCGCCCAGCCCACATCAGAAAGACTAATAAAATTTTCGACGTCTCAGGGAGCTGCGCGTAGGTGCTCATCGGGCCGACGGGCCCAAAGCCCGGGCCGACGTTCCCCAGCGTCGCTGCGACCGCGCTGGCCGCTTCAACAATTCCCATATTCAGTCCCGCCCGCGCCACGTCCCAGAGCAACACAATGCTCCCAAACGCGAAGATCGTCACGTACAGAATAGCGAAGATCGCCACAGCTCGCACGATCTCTTCGCTCACCACGCGCCCGCTCACCCGGATGGGCAAGACCGCTTGGGGATGGATGACATGGCGCGTCTCCCGCACGATGAAGCGAAAGACGAGCCACGTCCGAATCACCTTGATCGAGCCCGCTGTACTTCCTGCGCACCCTCCCAGAAACATCAGAACGAATAAGATCATCTTCGCTGCCGCGGGCCACTGCTCAAAGTCGGTGCTCGCATAGCCAGTCGTGGTCATGATGCTGACGGCTTGAAACGCGCTATGCCTGAGATTGTCCATACTCATCCCCACGCTCACTAAAAGCGCCAGAGTCGCTCCCACCAGGAGCGCCCCATAGAAGCGCGCCTCCGTATCGGCTAAGAGCGCGCGCGGCTGCCGACGCACAACAGCCCGATAGAGCAACGCGAAATTCAGCCCACCGAGCATCATAAAGAGCAGGGTGACCCACTGGGCCGCGGGCGGAAAGCTCGCAACCCCGCTGTCTTTCGTAGAGAACCCTCCCGTGGAGAGCGTGGTGAACGCATGAGCGACCGCATCGAACCAGCCCAGTCGCCCCACAAAGACCAGCAAGAGCACATCGAGGGCTGTCAACCCGACATAAATGCCCCACAACAGGCGCGCCGTCTCGCGGATGCGCGGCGTCAGTCGCTCGAGCGTTGGCCCTGGGGCCTCGGCGTCCATCAGCTGAGATCCACCGACCCCCAGCTTGGGCAAGAGCGCCACAGCTAAGACAATAATGCCCATTCCTCCAAGCCATTGGGTGAACGCCCGCCACAACAGTAACGCTCTGGGCAACCCCTCGACATGGGCAATCACCGTCGCCCCGGTGGTCGTGAAGCCGCTCATCGCTTCAAAGTATGCATCGAGAGGGTGCAGAACCCCTACAAGCATAAAGGGCAATGCCCCTAAGCCCGCCACAAGCAGCCACGCCAGGGCGACGACAAAGAAGCCCTCCCGAGGGCCGATGTCCCTCTCCGTGCGTGCGGCTCGCTCAACGAGAAGGCCCCCAAGGAGGGCAACAGATCCCACTAGAACGTAGGGCCACCACGGCTCGCCAGCGCCGATCGCATAGAAGAAGGGCAGCGTAAACGCGACACTGAACCATTTGATGAGCTTGCCCACAAGATAGAACGCCGCGCGCACGTCCACCGCGAGCACACCGAGCCTCATAAGAGCTTCTCAATAGTAGCAGCAGCTTCCTTGGTGCTGAAGACGATCACGTGATCCCCGGGCTGAAGAGCATCCGTTCCTCGCGGGATGATCACGCTCCCCTCGCGCACGATCGCCCCGATCAAGACCCCAGCGGGTACCTGGGCTTGCGCCAACTTCACCCCGATAAGCGGACTTTGTGGGGAAACTTCGATCTCCAGCACCTCCGCGCGGTCTTGCTCAAGCGAGAGCGATCTCTCAATGCGCCCCCGCGTAAACCCAATGATCTCATCGGCGATCAAGCGCCGTGGGTTGATAGCGATATCAATGCCCACACGCTCAAAGATCGTGATAAAGTTGGGGTCTTCCACCCGAACGATGACTTGGGAAACGCCCATGCGCTTGAGCAGAAGCCCACAGAGCAGATTGCGCTCGTCCGCCCCGGTGACGCTCACGGCGACATCGCACCGATGGAGCCCCTCGCGCTCAAGCAGCTCTATATCTGTGCCATCACCATGGAAGACGAGCGTGTGGGGGAGATTCTCGGCGAGCCAGCGGCTGCGCTCCTCGTCCAGCTCGATGAGCTTGGGTCGCAGCCCGCGGGTCTGCAAGATCTGCGCGAGGCGAAATCCGATGCGCCCGCCCCCGATGATGAGCACTTCTTTGACCGTAGGGGAGAGACTGAGCCGCCGGTTGAACTGGTGGACCGCTTCGGGCGTCCCGATGAGCACCAGGCGATCCCCAGCGAGAATGCGATCCTCCCCGCGCGGGATGATCACGGCATTCTCCCGAATGATGCTGGCGACGTTGCAGTCTTTGGGGATGGCCGCCTCGCGCAGGCGCAGCTCAATGAGTGGGGAATTCTCTTCAACGACCGTCTCGGTCATCAAGATCTTCCCATCGGCGAACTCCTCGGCGGCCCGCACGCCGCGCAGCCCGATCACATCAGCGATCGCTTGAGACGTAATAAGCTCGCTGCAGACCATCTCGTCAACGCCTAGATACCCGCGCCTCCAGGTCTGTAAGTATTCAGCGTCTTGCACGCGAGCGATCGTGATCTTTGTGCCCAGCTGCTTGGCCGATGCGCAGGCGACAATGTTGACTTCATCAATGTCGGTGCTGGCGATGACCAAGTCAGCTCTGTCGGCACCGGCGTCTTTGAGGGTCTTCAAGCTCGCGCCGTTACCCAACAAGGCGAGGACGTCTAAGTTTTGGAGCAGCTCGATTCGTTTGGAGTCCCTCTCAATGACCACGACATCGTGATCTGTTTGCAGGGCTGCGGCGATGCTCCGCCCCACCTCCCCCGCCCCAATGATGATCACACGCATACAAGACAGTTTAGAGTGAAAAGTTCCCAGTGACAAGTTATACTATCGTCCCATGAATTTTCTCGAAAAGATTCGAGCCTCTGCAAGGCGGAACGACAGCTGGCTCTGTGTGGGGCTCGACTCAGAGCTCTCCAAAATCCCGACGTTCTTGCGCGAGCGCCACGGCGCTCACGCCGTCTTCGAGTTTAACAGAGCGATCATTGAGGCGACGAGCGATCTTGTCTGCGCGTACAAGCCCAATCTTGCGTTCTACGAGATGCTCGGCCCGCTAGGACTTGAGATTCTTTACAAGACGCGCGAGTTCATCCCCCCAGAAATCCCAGTCATTGCCGACGCCAAGCGCGGCGATATCGAGAACACCGCGCGCGCCTACGCCAAAGCGCTCTTTGAGTACTATCGCTTTGACGCCGCCACCGTCAATCCCCTGTTGGGCTTCGACTCCGTCGCGCCGTTTTTGGAGTACTCAGAGAAGTGCGTGTTTCTCTTGGTGCGCACGTCCAATCCGGGGGCACGGGATTTCCAAGAGCTCAACTGCGCGGGCAAGCCCCTCTATCAGCACATCGCCGAAAGAGCGCGCCAATGGAACACTAGAGGGAACGTGGGCGTGGTCGTCGGGGCCACAGCGCCAGATGAGTTAGCTACTGTCCGTCAGATTGTCGGCGACGAGATGCCCATCTTAGTGCCGGGCGTGGGCGCGCAAGGGGGCGATCTTGAAAGCGCCGTCAAAAAGAGCGTCAACTCCCGTGGCGAGCTGGCGATTCTCACGGCTGCGCGCAGCGTGCTCTTCGCTTCCCAAGCGAGAGACTTTGTCCAGGCCGCTCGAAAAGCCGCTCAAGCGCTTCGCGACGCGATCAATCGCTTCCGGGCTTGAGCGCCTGAGCCGTTCCCGCTATAATCTCCTCTCTTATGAGTGAGTCACGATCGTCCGTCGAAGCACCCTCTTTGGAGGCCCAGGCTCCTTCAAAGATAACTATTGCAGAACCAGTGCCCCTGACGCCCTCCCAACAGAAGACCGTCACCCTTGGGGTCATGTTGGGGCTCTTTCTCGCAGCGTTAGAGTCCACCGTCGTGGGCACGGCCATGCCCACGGTCATCGCCAGCTTAGGGGGCTTGCACATCTACAGCTGGGTCTTTTCAGCATATATTCTGACTTCGACCGTCACCGTTCCCCTCTGGGGTCGGCTATCAGATCTCTACGGACGCAAACGCTTTATTCTGCTGGGCATCGCGATCTTTCTGGTCGGATCGGCGCTCTCGGGGGCAGCGACTTCGATGGGACAACTCGTGCTCTTTCGCGCGCTTCAAGGGCTAGGAGCTGGGGCGCTCCTGCCCTTGGGGATGACGATCATCGGGGAGATTTATTCTTTAGAAAAGCGCGCGCGGATGCAAGGGCTCTTCAGCGGCGTCTGGGGGCTAGCGAGCATCATCGGGCCGCTCATCGGCGGGTTTATCACCGACCATCTCTCGTGGCGCTGGGTTTTTTACATCAATATTCCCTTCGGGATCGCCGCGGCGCTTCTAATTGGGCTCGCGCTGGTGGAGCCGCGCGACCACCGAAAGAGAGCCTCCATAGACTACGCCGGCGCGATCACCCTGACTCTTCTAGCAACGCTGCTCTTAGTCACTCTAGGACAGCAAGATTGGGGAATTTTCTTAAAACTTGGGCTCTTGAGCCTCTGCGCCCTCTTAGTCTTTGTCTTTCTTGCTGTCGAGCGTCGCGCTTCAGAGCCCCTCGTGCCGCTCTCGCTCTTCCGGCACAGAATCTTTAGCGTCTCTTCCGCGAACGGCTTCTTTGTGGGGATGGCGATGTTCGGGTCGCTCTCGTTCATCCCGCTCTTCGTCCAAGGGGTGATCGGGACGACCGCGACCGAAGCGGGCACGGCCTTGACGCCCTTTATGCTCTGCTGGGTGGGGTTCTCTATCGTAGGCAGCAGACTGATCTTAAAGATCGGCTATCGCCCCACGGCGCTCATTGGTGCTGGGCTGTTAGTAGTGGGATTTTTGGGGCTTGCTACTCTCAATGCTCAGGCAACTCGGCTAGCCGTGATGGGGTACTTGGCGATAGCTGGGGCGGGCATGGGCTTTTCGATGGTCACGCTGCTCATTGCCGTGCAGACTTCGGTGCCGCGCGATCAATTGGGGATCGCCACCTCGGGGACGGTCTTCTTTCGCTCTATTGGTGGCGCGGTTGGGGTCGCGGTGATGGGCGCGGTCTTGAGCGCCCAGATGAACTCCCAAGCGACTCAGCTTCCGGAGCTGGGCAGTCTGATGGCTCCTGAGAAGCTGATGGATCTTCTCCGCCATCCCGATGCGCTGTTGAGCCCGGCGGCGCGGGCGCAGCTTCCGGCGCCTGTCGAGAGTGCGCTCCAGCAGATCCTCGCGACGGCGCTCCACGGGGTATTTGTTGTGGGGCTCATCGTTGCGATCTTAGCTCTAATAGTGACGCTCTTTTTACCCAAGGGGACAGCCCACGAGCACGCGCGAAGATAAGAGTGGGCGCACGAGGACTTGAACCTCGGACCTCCTGCGTGTGAAGCAGGCGCTCTCCCGCTGAGCTATGCGCCCACGAAATACAGCCCAAGAGATACTATAGCTCACAGCACATACATTTTCAAGTCTCCTCTTCCTCCTCTAACATGCCCAGCAAACTCTCCCCCTCGCGCTTGCGCGTCATCTCCACCAGCCCAAGCTTCGTGATGTCCACAAAATCTGCCGGGACACGATCCTTCTTCAGCTCCTCTTGGAGCTTACGAATCACCTTCTCAATGTGATCGCGCCGCTTCATATCCACAAAGTCCGCGATGATGATCCCGCTCAGCTTGCGCAATCGCAACTGCCGGGGGATCTCCACCGCCGCTTCGAGGTTCGTATTGAGAATCGCTTGCTCTTGATCGTTGTATTTAATATCGCTACCGGTGTTCACGTCAATCGCCGTGAGCGCCTCCGTCTCGGCAATGACGAGCGAACCGCCCCCAGGGAGCCGCACCCGCGGCTGCAAGCTCTCTCGCAATTGCTTCTCCACCCCACGCGCCTCAAAGAGCGGCCGCTTCCCTCGATAGAGCTCGATCCGATCCAAAAACTCCTCCATGTGCATATAAGACAGAAAATCTTTGATCTCTTGATAGACCCGCTCGCTGTCGACTACAACTCTCTTGACGTCCTCTATCAGCCGATCGCGCAAGAAGGCCTTGACTAAATCGAGCCCACGGTAGAGCAACGCCGGGGCCTTGACTCGGGCCGCTTGCTCTTCGATCCCCTTCCATGTCCCCAGAAGATAATTGAAGTCGCGCACAAGAGCTTCTTCGGAGGCCCCCTGGGCCGCTGTGCGCGCGATCAGCCCCTCGCCCTCGCGCTTCAGTCTCTTCGCAATGCGCTTGAGCCGTCGGCTCTCGTGCTCGTCCTCGATGCGCCGCGAGACCCCCAAGCGCCCATCGGTGGGCAGGAAGACCCAGTAGCGCCCAGGAAGGCTGATCTTCATCGTCCCCTGGGGGTTCTTCGTGCCGATCCCCTCGCGCTTCACCTGCAAGATGATCTGCTGGCCGCTCTTGAGAAGCTTTTGAATCTGCGGGCTCTGCCCGCGAGCTTTTTTCCACAGCTCCTCGCTGAGCTCCTTCATCGAGAGGAAGAGCTTCTCCTCAAGCCCCACATCCACAAATGCTGCATTGATCCCCGGCAAGATGTCCCGCACGATGCCCTTGTAGATGTTCCCCAAGATGCGCTCAGGGTCGTCATAGTGAATCTCCATGAGGCGCCCGTCCTCCAGCAACGCGATGCGCGTCGTTGGGGCGACAGTCTCGATGAGGATCTCCGTGGTCGTATGGCCTCACCTCCTTGGAGTCCGTCAGCTCCACAAGCAGCTCTGAGATCGTCTTGCGCAAGACCGGATGGAGACGCTGTGGAGCGAGCTCTGCCAGCGGCACCAGCACAAAGCGTCGCCGATGGAGTTGCGCATGAGGGATCTGTAGGTCCACATCGTTCACGACCCAGTCGTCATAGAGCAAGATATCTAAATCGATCTCGCGTGGGCCGTAGCGCGCGCGCTCGTGACGCCCCAGTGCCCGCTCGATCTGCTTGCACACTCGTAACAGCTCCGAAGGGGACAAGTCGGTCTCGATCTCCACGACAGTGTTGAGGAACCACGGCTGATCTTCTACGCCCACCGGCTCGGTCTCGTAGAGCCGGGCTTGGCGGCAAATCTCTATCTGAGGGAGCTGAGCCAGAGCACTGACAGCTCTTTGGATCTGAGCTTCGCGACAACCAACGTTTGAGCCCAGACTAAGATAGACGCGAGCGATCCCAGATCACCTCCGCGGCCACCGCGTCGAGCGTGATGTGAGGCGCCACGGGTGGCTTCAGCTTTCTCGCGCGCACTCGCACGCGCTGAACTTGAAGGAATTCTCGCACGATTGCCTCAGCGATCGCTTGAGCAAACGTCTCGATCAACTGAAACGATCGAGAGTCATTTACCGCACAAATTCGCTCGATGACTCGCGTGTAATCGACCGTCTCTGAAAGAGTATCTTCTTTGGGGGGATCGCACTCAAGCTCAACGTCAACAGCGAAGAGCTGCCCCTGAGCTCGTTCGTGCTCCTGCACCCCGTGATGTCCAAAAAGCTGCAAATTCTCAATGAGAATCTTCATAGATCTCACCCACAAGAAAGAGCGAGCCGGTCACACAGATCAGATCGTCCTTCTGCGCTCGACTGAGCGCAACCTCAAGAGCTCTCGGGGGTGGAGTGACGATCTCGCACGGGACCCCGCAGCGCCGGACAATTGATGCCAAATACTCCGGATCAAGCCCGCGAAAGGCCGCACGCGTGACGATCACCTCCTGAGCAATGGGAGCAATCTCACAGATCATCGCCTCGGCATCCTTTCGATCAGAGATCCCTAGCACCAGGAGCAGCCGCCCGTATGGCAATGGCTTAAGCGCCCTCCGCAGGGCCCGCACTCCCGCAAGGTTCTTCGCTCCATCGAGCATAACATAGGGATTTTTTTGGATCAACTCCATCCGTCCTGGCCAATGCGCTTCTCTTAGCCCTGTCCGAATCGCGCGCTCTGAGATCCCCAAGGCGCGCGCGGCTTCCAGCGCCAAGACGGCATTGCTGAGCTGATAGCTCCCCACGAGCGAGATCTCTAGATCCTCCCAACCCCCCCAGTCAAAGCGCTGCCCATCCCAACTCTGGGCACGAGCCTTCAGCCTCGACAGATCGAGCTGAATCAACTGAGCGTTCTTGAGGCGACACTCGCGCTCGATCTCTCTGAGGGCTTCGGGCTTCGATTCCGCGGTGATCAGCGTCCCCCCTGGAGCGACCACAGCGGCTTTGTGATAAGCAATCTGAGCGATCGTATCACCCAGCGACTCCCGATGATCGAGCTCCACGTTCGTTAAGACCGAGACGGGCGCAGCAATCACTCGCGTGGCGTCCGTGCGCGCTCCCACCCCACACTCGATCACCGCCCAGTCTACCCGCTCTCGACGAAAATAATCGAGAGCCATCAAGGTCAGCACTTCAAAGAATCGCGCATACTGTTCGCTCGCGTCTCCATAGAGCTCAGCGATAGCCGCCCAGACGCGCTCGAACTCCTCTTGAAATTCTGCTGAGGAGATCTCGCGCCCATTGACGCGGATGCGCTCTTCGGGGCGAACAAGATGAGGAGAAGTAAACAGTCCTACGCGAAAGCCCGCTTCTTGCAGGATTTGCGCTAAGAACGCGCAGACCGAGCCCTTGCCGTTGGTGCCGGCAACCCGAATCGCACGAAAGCCCTTCTGGGGCTCCCCAAGCGCGCGCAAGAGACGCTCCAGATCGAGCCCGACGCCCTTGAGAGTATAGAGCTTCTGGAGCATCGCTTCATACGTCATAGGGCGATCAGCAGCCGGCGCAGCGGGCCGAACTCATAGATATCCCCGGCGTCGGAGACCACGTAGACGAAAAAATCCTCAAGTTCGCTTGAGCGCACCACCGGCGAGAGCGGCTGCTCCTTGAGCAGATCGCTCCCTTTCACTAACTGATTGAACGACGGCAAGACCAAGAGATTCTTCTCCGCAAACTTTCCCACAAGAAAGCACTTATAGACCTCGACGCGGTGAGTGACGGGGTCTCTCAAGCCCACCGCGGGATGCTCGTGGCCAATGACAATCCATTGGCCATCACTCCTGGTTCCTAACTCCCTCACCCCTCTGCTCCCCTCTCCCTCCGAGGGGAGAGGGGACGGGGGTAAGGGTGAATCACCGTGCACAAACCAACAGTCTCCCACACTGTAGCTCTTACAGATCATAATGCGCTCACCGGCGAGCGCCGCCAGCGAGCCATCGTGATTCCCCTCGATAAGAACAATATGCTCCGCCCACTGAGCAAGCCAGCGCAGAAACTCTTTGGACTCTTTGTGCTCGACCCGCGACAATGGCCCAAACTGATGGCGCAGATCGCCATTAATGAGAATTTTTCGCAGAGGGTCAGATGGTGTGACGCGCAGCTCCTCAAAGATGCGCTCTAGCCTCTGCTGCACCTGAGCAAGATGATCTCGCGGCACGAGAATGCCCTCATCTTGGAGGGCATCTTCGATCCCTAAGTGCACGTCCGCGATAGCCAACGCTCTCTCCGTGGGCAAGAAGAGCGCGAGATCTATCAACGTGAGTTTGGAGCCAAGCGATACCGCGCGCATTATTGGGGCTTGACTTTGTCCCACTCCCCCTTGAGCGTCACCGTGCGGTTGAAGACGAGCTTCTTTTCTGTTGAGTCTGGGTCAACGCAGAAATACCCCTTGCGCTCAAATTGGAATCGCTCCCCAACTTGAGCGTTCGCTAAGCTCGGCTCGAGCTTGCAGTTGGTCAGCACGATGAGCGAGTTGGGGTTAATATTCTCCTTCCAGTCGTGGCCTTCGGGCACATCCAGTGGATCGGGTTTGGTGAACAAACGATCATACAGGCGCACTTCGGCGTCAATGGCGTGCTGGGCAGAGACCCAGTGAATCGTCGCTTTCACTCTGCGGCCGTCGGGGGCCTGCCCGCCGCGCGTCGCCGGATCGTACGTACAGCGCAGCTCGATGACGTTCCCTTGAGAATCTTTGATGACATCAACACATTTGATGAAGTACGCATAGCGCAGGCGCACTTCGCGTCCTGGGGCCAAGCGATAGAAGTCTTTGGGCGGGTTCTCCATGAAATCGTCGCGCTCGATGTACAAGACTTTGGAGAACGGGACCTGGCGCGTGCCCGCGCTCTCATCTTCGGGATTATTGATCGCTTCGAGCCATTCGACTTGGCCATCGGGGTAATTGACGAGCACGACTTTGAGCGGGTCGAGCACGGCCATGCGGCGCGGCGCGCGCTTGTTAAGATCTTGGCGAACGCAGTGCTCAAGAAGCTCTATTTCAGTGATGCTTTCGCGCTTGGAGACCCCAACCCGCCGCACGAACTCATGGATCGCTTCGGGGGTGTAGCCGCGGCGGCGCATCCCTGCGAGCGTAGGCATTCTGGGGTCGTCCCAGCCGCGCACGTATCCACCCTCCACAAGCTGCAAGAGCAGGCGCTTGCTCATGACCGTATACGTCAGATTGAGCCGAGCGAACTCGATCTGCCGCGGATGATGAATCCCCAACTGATCCAAGAACCAATCGTACAGAGGCCGATGGTCCTCGAACTCGAGCGTACAGATCGAGTGGGTGATGCCCTCGATGGAGTCGGACTGCCCGTGCGCCCAGTCATACGTTGGGTAGATGCACCATTTGGTGCCAGTGCGATGGTGCGGGACGTGCATGATGCGATACATCACGGGGTCGCGCATGTTTAAGTTCGGATGGGCCATGTCGATCTTAGCCCGCAGGGTCCTAGCGCCATTGGGGAACTCTCCGGCGCGCATCCTGCGGAAGAGATCTAAATTCTCTTCCACGGAGCGATTGCGATAGGGGCTCTCCTTGCCCGGCGGGGTGATGACCTTTCCGTCTTGAATGATCGCTTTGCCGCGATACTCGCTGATCTCTTCTGGGGAGAGATCGCACACGTAGGCTTTGCCCTTCTTGATGAGCTCTTCGGCCCACTGATAAAGCTGCTCAAAGTAATCTGAGGCGTAGAATTCGCGGTCTTCCCAGTCGATGCCAAGCCAGCGCAGGTCGCGCTTGATGGCATCGACATATTCTTGGCTCTCTTTCTCCGGATTGGTATCATCGAAGCGCAGGTTAAATTTGCCCCCGTATTCTTGAGCGATCCAGTAATTGAGCAAGGCGCTCTTGGCGTGGCCGATGTGAAGATACCCGTTGGGCTCTGGGGGGAAGCGCGTGTGGACGCGCCCGCCGTATCGTCCAGACTTCCTATCGTTCTCGATGATCTCGCGGATGAAGTCCTTCGGAGCTGTGCTCATGCTTGGGATTGTAGCTCCCACGGGGCGACGCTGCAACTTTCAAAACGCTATCGTTTGAATCGCCGTTGCAGGGCCAAGCCGAAGAGCGCAATCTGTATAACTCCCAAAATCGAAGCAAACAGATTTGCCCACATACCACATTGGCTATGAAAAGTAATATTTGGCTTATGAAAGAGCGTCATAGATTGGGCGCTGTAGATGAGGCTGCTTGCTATGTCTGAGATGGTTCCCCACCACTCTGACGGATTCCATGTCCAGTAGCGTTGGACGGAAATCCCCATATCTTTGTCTGTGTACCCAGCGAACGTAAAGAGCACGGCGAACCCAAGCCACATCACGATGAGCCAAGCAATGAGTTCCATCGCACCAGGTGGTCGAGTGCACTTCCCCTTGCTACATGCTACAATTTAAAAGGGTGACCCCTTATGAAGATCGCTGAGCGCATCGAAGTGGACCCCAACATCTGCCACGGCAGACCGCGCATCGCTGGTACCCGCATCATGGTCGAACCTGC
>Ga0197143_1001524_pt1 | contig 19422 bp, 13 predicted proteins | sample GBS70_MetaG_FD_148603 | JGI IMG/M metagenome (GOLD analysis project Ga0197143, IMG submission 148603) | Sediment microbial communities from Great Boiling Springs, Gerlach, Nevada, United States - GBS 70_MetaG | ecosystem: Environmental > Aquatic > Thermal springs > Hot (42-90C) > Sediment...
TGCGAAAGTTGAATTATTACAGGTGAATTTACTATTTTGGCTCCTTCTAAAACTGCATTAACTGAATTTGTTCCAACAACATTTACCGCTGGTAATGCTATTTCATTATCTTTTGCAAACTTAAAAAGCTTCCTTAATGCTTCCCCATATACAAAACCAGGCTTTAAAAATTGCCTTAATGTTTCCATATTACTTTTTTCTTAAAATTAAATATAATTTTCCCAAATTCCAAAAAATTTTATATTAAAATTTTCCAATTTTCCATAACTATCTTTACAATATTTTAAAAACTCATAAAAATAAATTAACAATGAATTTAATTTTTATAAAAAAATTTTTTAAAAACTTTTCGAATATTAAACTTTTTAAATCTTAAAACACATTTTAAAAAATTTTTAATTATAAATCACAAACTTTTAATCTTTAGAAAATCTTAAAAAACAAATCTTCTTTTTTTTAAATTATCGTTTATTGCCTTTTTTACAAATCCCTGTTTTTATTTATCTTACCAAAAACTAATAATAAAAAAAGAAAATCAATATTCACTATTAATAAAAATTTTCACAAATTCATTTATGTAAAATCAATTTACTTTTAACCAAAAAATCATAATATTTAATAAATTTATATTTAATTTTAATCATCTCTTCTGATGTGTTATGCACATATTTTCTTATGTCTTTTCAATAAAAACATCTTTTAAAAGTTAAATTTTTTCTCATTACAAAATACAAACATTAAAAAATTTAACATTAAATTGAGTAGAATTAAAAAGACCTTTTAAATTATACAAACTTTAAAAGAGATTGGTTAATGCCTTTAAATTTTTAGGCAATACAATTTACATTTTACATTTATATTTATTTTTTTATTAAATAAAATAATAATTTTTCATCACAGCTCTTTCAGGTTTTTATTTTTTTTATAAAAAAAAAGAAGTGTTTTTACAATTTTTAGTTCTCATTTTATCTTGACTTATAACCATGGTTGCCAAAAAAAATTCTTATAAAAATCAAAATTATTTTTTTATTCTGTTCTTTTTTTATTCAAAAAACTTACTTAGCTAAAAACATTTCTTGTATACTAAAAAAGCTATAGTTAAGTAAAAGCACTAAATTTTATTGTTTTCATTTAGAAATCTTTGCTAAATCTTAATTTTTTAAACATCTAAAACAAAAATATTTTTTTAAATAGAATTACGATACAAAAGATAAAAGTTATAAAAAACCAACATGTGTATTGTATAGATTAACAAAAATTCAAGGATAAATTAATGTAATTTTTTTTGCAAAAAATTATATTTTTCTCTTATTCTTTTTAATGGTAATAATTCAATTACATAATTTGTTTTTTTTACACGATAATAAAGAAAATTGTCTTCATCGTGTTTTAATCCTAATGATGAGAATTTTACCTTAGAGATATCAATCTCATTGTTGTTAAAAACACACTCAGGTAACTCAATTTCTCCAGTTATATGTTTACTGACATATTCAAGTTTAGTTAATCTCCAGCCATTTCTTTCAATAAATTCTTCAAATGTATTATACTTATTAACTTCTGAAGTTTGAGCCAAAATATACTTAAAACCTAATAAAATCAAAACAAATAAATTTTTTATTTTCATAAGTTTTAATTTTTTACTTTTTTTCCTTTAACAAATAGAAGAACCCATTTAGTTCATAATTTTTTCCTTTTTTGTCTTTAGCTTTTATTATGTAGTAATACGTACCTGGTGAAGCTTCTCTCTTGTCTCCATCTATTTTACCATTCCAGCCTTTCGTAATATCATTCCATTCATATACCTTACGTCCCCATCTGTTATATATCTTACAATCAAATTCTACTATAGACTTACCATTTACTTTAAACTCATCATTTATACCATCTCCATTCGGAGTAAACACATTCGGTACCTCTAATACAGGTGACCAATCTACACATATGTACTTATACTCAAATGTATCTAAACATCCTTCTTTACTCTTTGATATCAATACTACTCGATAACATCCTGCCTCCTTAAACGTATACTCTAAATCCTTACTCGTACCAGCGTATATTAATTTCCCCTCTTCTGTGTATATCCTCCATGAATATTTGTATCCATTTATACTCGTATTTATTATCCTTACTGTATATTCCGCTGCTTGCCATTGCTCTATGCTCGTAGTATCAAATAGAGCTATTGTATGTCCTGTATCCCTCACTACAACCTCTATCGTATCTCTACACTTAGTCCCAGGTGATGCATCTGGACTTATTGACTCTCCTATAACTACCACCTCATAACTTCCTGCACATAAATTTACTTTCTCTAACGAATCACTATTGTCAATTAACCACTCAAATACAAAATAATTCGGATGCTCGGTACCATCATTATCTATATAACTCGTACTTAGGGTAATAACACCGTTACACCTACTACATGTTGCATCCTTTACCTCTGATTGTGGCTTAAATTTATCTGGCTCTCTTACTAACTTACTAACAACTCCACTCTTACAACCCCACCTGTTCTCCGTTATTAACTTAACTACATGTTCATCTCCACTTAACCACCTTACATATATCGTATCACTCTTATTTAATTCTCCATCACTAGCCATAACAAGTATTCCTCCTCCTAAATCCCACCAAAAATATTCTATACCGTAATCCTCATGATTCGGTAACATCCACGTATTCGCTATTATCTTACTACTATCATACCTACATGCTGGCATCGTTACACTAAAATTACCACTTGGCCTCGGTGCAAAATATATCCTAAGAGTATCACTATCCACACATTTATCATTCCGCTCTTGCCATACAAACTCCTTATATGGCGCATTCATGTTAAATACTGTATAACACCCACTACCCAGTACATATACACTGTCATCAGCTACATGTGTAACATATCCTATCTCACTCTCATATTCTCCATTTAAAAATACTACATTAGCCGGATCTAACGTGTACCACGTGCCTGTACTCCCAGCTATTGAATATACAGCATTTAACTTATATTCACATCCACATGCAGTATCTGTCTTTATATCACTACCCATCCCAAATAATCCAGGCCAATAATTACCTCCAGCATTAGCCTGCGGTTGCTTTATAAACCATACACAATGAGCTTCGCTCGTATCCCTACAACTACCATTAACCGTTATCCACCTAAAACAATGCTTCCCATAATAACTATCTCCACTACCTATCTCAGCTACAACACCAACATTCATAGTTGGACTCGGTATAAACGTAGTATTCATTACATCATCTACCCAATAACCATACCCAACATCTGGTGCTTGCGCACTTAAATTACTATACTTATTACCACAAACAAATGTATCTAATGGATTTGTCAATATTACCGCAGGTACTACCTTACCAAAATATATGTTCACCGAATCATAACCATAACATACTCCATTAAATTCTACCCAATACATCGTTATCGTATCATTCTCAGAAGAGTATCTTATACACGTTGTCGGTAATGTATCACAATTAGAACAATATTCCATGGTTTCACAATTATAAAATGCTACTCCTGGTGGCGCTACCCAACTACCACCAGCCGTACTCGGTGTAGCACTTATCTGAGCAAACATACCACATACACTAAAATCTGTACCAGCATCTGGCATCGGTACAACTAAAAATGTTATCTCAACAGTATCTGTATCATAACATTGTGGCATCCCTCCATTCATCTCCTTCCATACATATGTATATGTACCATATTGAGTAACTGTCACTAATGAATTCGGACTATTAGGATTGGAAAAATTTGATGTGCCTGGACCACTTATCTGATACCATTGACCTGTTCTATTCTGTATGCTCCATGCTGCATTCATTGTATACGATTTTCCACAAATGCTTGTATCATTTCCTGCAAATGCTTCGGGTATTTCATAAAATGTAACTTTCACTGAATCGTAATTTTGACAAATTCCATTACTTACATGCCAATAAAAATAAAACTCTGCAACAGAATGATGGTAGATGGAAGGAATTAAGTGAGAAATATCTACAGTAGCATTAAATGGTATATTACCTTCTTGGTTAATTATTGGTCCAGGTGGTAATGATGTCCAATAAGCATATATTGCACCACTACCTATAGTATCTGCATTAAGTTGAGTAAAAGTACCACATACTGAAATTTGTTGCCCTGCTTCTGCATGAGGTAGTTTTAAGAAAGTAATTTTTACAGTGTCTGTCCCCCAACAAGCCCCATTATTAGCATGCCAAACAAAATATGCAGAATATGATGTACCAGGAAAAGATGGGAAATAAATAGGAGTATAAGAAGTATCAAAACCATTAACATAGATTACACCCTGTGGACCACTCCAATAACCAGGAAAATTTGTAATTGCATTTAATATTGCTTTATGACCACATACTGTGGTATCATTACCAGCATTGGGTTGAGGTACCTCCAAAAAATTAACTATAACTGTATCTTTACTTGAACATATTCCGTTAACTTCTGTCCATACGTAAACATATTCGCCATATGTTGGGACAGTTACTTGTGTAGTTGGATTATTAGGATTAATAACACCAGTTCCTGACCAATATCCTGAACTTGTTGGTGTTGAATAAGTTGCATTTAAAGTATAAGTCAAGCCACAAACGGCAGCATCTGGTCCAGCATTAGCAAAGGGTTGCTGAATAAAAGTTATTACAACTTGATCAGAAGAATCACAGGGGCCATTAATTTCTTTCCATTCAAATACATATGTACCTGGTTGAGAAACTGTTACTGCGCTTGCATAGAAAGTTGGATTTGAAAATGTTGCTTGGCCAGGACCATTAATTAAAGACCAAGTACCAACATAAGCAGGATTATCTGGTGGGTCTGCTTGCAATTGATATGTTAAACCACAAACTGTTTGATCTGGTCCTGCATATGGTGTTGGAAATTGACAACAATTTGGTGTTCCTGCTCCATAAACTAAAACATATAAAGTTTCTGGTTGAGATGCACAACCGGCATTAGTTTGAGTTTGCAAAATGATTGGATACGTGCCTTCTTGATACCAAGTTATTTGAAAGGGTTGACCTGATGATGGATTACCAGATAATACAGTGGCACCAGACAAATTCCAATTGAAAATTGATGCACCACTACCTGTATATGTAACAGTACTTGGTTGACCAGCACATATTGGAGATTCAACTGTAAAATTAGCTGTAGGTGTCAAATTGACAGTCACAGAAACACTTGCAGTAGCAGTTTGCTGACATTGGTCAGTTACTGTCACTGTATAATAATAACTTCCTACTTGGGGACTTATTGTAATATCTGGTTGATTACCTAATCCATCACTCCAATTATAACTGTATGTACCAAAACCTCCAGTGGCATTTGCACTAAATAAAACAGGTTGTTGTCCATCACAAATACTTATATTCGAAGGAGAAATAGAAACATTTAATGGATTATTATCATGTACCTCGATAACAATTGTATCTTGTGAGCATGGAGAAGTTTGAACAATTAAAATTACAGTTTCTACTCCTTCTTCTATGCCATCATTAGCAAAATTAATAGAGATTGATGTTTGAGTTTGCCCTGCTGGTATAGTAACCTGAGAAGGGATTGGCGCATAATCTACTCCATTAGTTGCTGTTCCTCCTATTGTATAATTTACAGTTACAGGTTGATTAACAGGTTGTGGTATTGAAAAAGTAACAATTGCATTAGAGCACCCTTCTATCCCATATTGATTAAAAACTTGACTAGTAAAATATACTGAAGGAGTTATTGCATGAGAAATAAAACTATTTGCCTCTAAAAATACACCAGAATCATAAATACCATCACCAATATCAGATATTGCAATTTTTATGCTATATGTTTGACAAGGAATAACATCAATTGTAGCAGTTAAAACTGTTGTAAAACCATCAAAACATATAGTATTTCCGGTATTATTTACATAATATTGTGAATAACTTAAAGAAACGCAATTTCCTGAACTTCCATAACTACCAGGCACCCCAGGATTAACAGAATTAATCATAACAGGTATATTGGTGTTTGGAATTAAAGCAACGTTTGTATTATTATAATTTCCTCCATTAGGGTTTGGTCCAGTAACAAAAAAACCAAATACATCATTAAAGCTTGAACAAACATATTCTGGATATTCTTCAGAACCAAATACATATCTAAAAGTCACAGGTGTAGATAAAGGAACGAAATTAAAAGTTAAGACAACAGCATCATATGAAGTATTTCCTGCCATTTGCTGCAAAGTTGGATCACCAGCTCCACCCATATCATTACTTAAATGATATGATGGAGGATTAGCCACTCCATTAATTCCTCCTGTAGATAATACTATTCCGTTAGATAATCCCAAATTTGTCGTTTGACCATTACTAAAAGCTCCTATACACCCAGATGGACCAGAATAATTAGCATTTGAAATTTGAACTCCTCCTCCAACCAATATACCTACTAATTGATCTGCACTAAGCCCACCTTGTACTTGTAATTGACCTTTTAAATTAAAAATCAAAACTAAAAAGTTAATCAAAATAATAAAAATTCTTTTCATAACCAAAAAATTTTTTAAATCTTTATTATGCTTTCATTCTTTCAATATTTCTCATCATGAATCAAATTAAAGTCATCGATACTCCTTACTACATTGTTAATTTCAAATTCTTTAATATTTAATAGTTTAAATAAGTTTTTAAAATAAATATTATTTGCGTATTCATAAAAAATTCCACTAGCCTTATAGAGATTATTTTCTTTTACAATTGAAAAATTAATTACACCTCTATATTCTTGAACAAATTTTTCAATTTCATTAATTTTCTTTTGATCAATATCATCGCTAAAAATATAAAAAGTTAAAACCTTAGTATTGTCCTGTAATCTTTTGTAATACTCATTCGACTTAAAAACTATTCTTATGTCCTGTGAATTAATTCTATTATATATAAAAAACTGAATCACCGATAAAATTAAAATTATTAGTTTCATATTCTTTTTTTTATAAAAACAAATATTTTATAAAAAAGTTGCCTATTATAAATTACTTATAATATGGTATTTTTTTGTTAAAAAATTTTTCTCAAATTTATAAAAAAATTTAGATGTCAAATACAACAATTATAGATACTTTAACTCAATACGAGCAAATTGTAAAGGATATCAAAAGAAAAATTTATAAACCTGTATATTTCTTATGTGGCGAAGAATCATACTTTATAGAACAATTGATAAAAATGTTTGAAGAAGAAATTTTGAAACCTGAAGAAAAATTTTTTAACTTAATAAATTTAGAAGGTAAAGATATTGACATTCGAACAATAATTGCTTCTTGTCATAGATACCCTTTTTTTGATAACTATCAAATAGTTATTGTAAGAAATGCACAAGAAATTAAAGAATTAACAAAGCATACTGAAGATATTGACTTGCTAATTAAATATATAAAAAATCCTTTCTCCTCTACAATTTTAATTATTGAATATAAAAAAGAAAGTCTAGATAAAAGAACAACATTATACAAAACTTTAAGTCAATATGGAATTTATTTTGAATCAAAAAAATTAAATAATAAATCTTTATTTAAATGGATAAAAAATTTTTTTATAACGAATAATGTTGAAATAGAAGATAAACACATTGATTTAATAATTGAGTATTTAGAAAACGATTTAACACTTATTAGTAACGAACTAAATAAATTATTGTTATATTCAAAAGGGTCAAACAAAATTGATATTAGCATTATAGAAAGTGTTATTGGTGTAAGTAAAGAATATAATAGTTTCGAATTAATAAATGCACTTGCAAAAAAAAATTTTAATAAAGCTGCAAAAATTATTAATTATTTTTACAAAAATCCTAAAGATAATCCTCCTGAAAAAATTTTAGGTATTATATTTAGTTTTTTCAATAAATTATTGATTTATAAAACATATGAAAAGGAACCATTAAATTTTATTGCTGAAAAAATTGAAGTACCTGTTTATTACATAAATGATTACAAAATTGCAAGTAAATTATATACATTCAAAGAAATAGAAAAAAAGATTTCTATACTTAATGAATTCGACTTAAGAATAAAAGGTATAATTGGATTTACTCAACCACAGGAATTATTCAAAGAGTTAATAGCTAAGTTAATAAATGAGAGCTATAACTAAAAATATATAATAATGAGGATTTATTTCATATTTTTTATTATAACTATTTTAAAATTACAATTAAACTCTCAAAAATGCGTATGGGGTGATTGTATAAATGGAAAGGGGAAATACATCTTTGATGACGGAGCAATTTATATAGGAGATTTTAAAAAAGGCAAATTAGAAGGTTTTGGTGAATATAAGGACAAATACGGTAATTATTATAAAGGTTTCTTTAAAAATAACAAATTTGATAGTGTAGGAATTTTAATACGCTCAGATAGTATTAAATATATTGGTTATTTTAAAAATGGGAAAAGGCATGGAATAGGAACACAATATTACCCAAATAAATATGTTGAAAGGGGACTGTGGGAAAATGATAAATTTATAAAAGAAGCTGAATTTCAAGATATTGTAGTTAAAGAACCGTATTCTTTTTGTTCTCCTTTTTTAAACTTAATTAAGGCAAGTTATAATAACTTCTCAGATATTAGAGGTGAATTAATTAATCCTTTATTAAAAGGAATTTTTTATTGTACACTAGAAATTAAAGAGCTTACTTCTTATTATTTTGATTCATTAAATAATTTTTATGGTACTTATTATAAAGGTAACCAAAATGCTGAAGGAAAATTTTATGAACTAAGTTTAATGGTTTATAATTGTTTTTTAGAATCTTGCTATAAAATTACACTGACAGAAAAAACATTTAATGATAAAAAGATTAATGAATTTAAAATTATAGATTTCATTTCAGAATGTCCTGATGTAATAGGAACAACCATAGAAGTAATATTAGAAAAAGAAGAAGAACTTTATAAAGTAAGCCTAAAAGTATCAAAAAACACTTAAATAATTATTAATATGAAAAGAGCTTTAATAACAGGAATTACTGGTCAAGATGGGAGTTATTTAGCAGAATTTTTATTAAGTAAAGGATACGAAGTTCATGGCATTATAAGAAGAAGCAGTTCTTTTAATACAAGTAGGATTGATCATTTATACAATAATCCAGAAATATTAAATAAAAGGCTTTTTCTTCATTATGGTGATTTAGTAGATGTTTCAAGTTTACATAGAATTTTAGAAAAAGTACAACCAGATGAAATATACAATTTAGCTGCTCAAAGTCATGTTAAAGTTTCATTTGAAGTACCTGATTATACTGCACAAGTTGATGCACTAGGTACATTAAGATTTATTGATGCAATAAAAGAAATGAACTTAAAAACAAAGTTTTATCAAGCTTCAACTTCAGAATTGTTTGGTAGGGTCCAAAAAATTCCACAAGATGAAAAAACTCCATTTTATCCTCGTTCACCATATGCTGCTGCAAAATTATACGCATATTGGATAATTGTTAATTACAGAGAAGCATATTCAATATTTGCTTGTAATGGTATATTGTTTAATCATGAAAGCCCTCGTAGAGGTGAAACATTTGTCACAAGAAAAATTACTGTAGGAGCTGCTAAAATTGTTAATGGTCTTCAACAATTTATAGAATTAGGGAATTTAGATGCAAAAAGAGATTGGGGCTACGCACCTGAATATTGCGAAGGAATGTGGTTAATTCTTCAACAACCTGAACCAGATGATTATGTTTTAGCTACTGGAGAAACTCATTCAGTTAGAGAATTCGTAGAAGAAACTTTCAAAGAACTAGGTATTATTATTGAATGGAAAGGAAAAGGTTTAGATGAAGTAGGCATAGTTTCAGAAATTTTTGATAATAATTATGAAATTAAAAATATTAAAAAAGGACAAACAGTAATTAAAATTAACCCTCGATTATTCAGACCTACAGAAGTTGACATTTTAGTTGGAGATTATAGTAAAGCAAAAGCCAAATTGAATTGGGAACCGAAAGTTAAATTTAAAGAACTTGTTAAAATAATGGTAAAAGCAGATTATGAAAGAATTAAAAATAATTTTACTAATAATTATTAATCCAACTTTTAGGTTCTTGCAACCCTAATTTTATTAATACTTTATCTACAACAGTACAAACTAAATCTTCAATTGACTTTGGTTTGAAATAAAAAGAAGGACTAGCTGGCATTATAATTCCACTCGCTCTACTTATTTCTACTAGATTTTTCAAGTGAATATAATTTAATGGCATTTCTCTAAAGACTAAAATTAAAGTTTTCTTTTCTTTTAAGAATACATCAGCAGCTCTAACTATAAGATTATCAGCAATTCCATTTGCTATTTTCCCAATTGTACACATTGTACATGGTATTATCACCATGGAATCATAATTAGATGAACCACTTGCTGGTTCTGAGAATAAATTAGTATTATCGTAAATCAATATATTTTGGTATCCTTTATATTTTAAAATTGGGTCTTCTTCTAATTCATATAACCATACTTTTTTCCCATTTTCTGAAAAAATTAGACCAATTTGTACTTGTTTTTTTTCTAAAATTTTATTTATTAATATTTTTGCATAAATACTTCCACTTGCACCTGTAACTCCAATTAAAATTTTTTTCATATTTTTAAATAAAATAATAAAAAAGTGTTAATAACAAGTAATTATTGTATTGTCCTCTGTCGTAATACCATACCTTATTTCCAGGATGAGGTCTAATTGGTAATAATGAATATGAAAAATAGAATTTTAAAAATAATTTATCCTTTATAACATAATTAATTCCAAATCTTGCAGGTAAATCATATTTTTTAAATGGCGGTTGTGGTTCTATAAAGCCACTTCTATCCACATCTTCCATTGCCTTTATTAAATAACCAAAGGTTAACCCTCCTTCAAGAAAAATGAGATATTTTATTTTAATAGGAAATTTTAAACCATATAAAAATGGAACTTCAATATAATTTAATCTCAAAATATAATGTCTATCACCTGGTATTTCAGGGTTTGATATTTTTCTACTTCCTTTTTGAATATAATTAATTCCCATAGTTAAATAACTTTTTTCATTCATTAAGTAATCACAAATTAATCCTACATTAAAACCAGGTTTATTATAGCCTCCTAAACCATCTCCATCTACTTGCGAAGCAACAAAACCAATGTTTATTCCTCCTTTAAAAGATTGAGAATAAGATTTTAAAGTAATTTTACTTAGAACTAAAATAAAAAAAAACTTAAATATTATTACTTTTTTTAGAAGCATAGAAAAGTAAATAATGTTTAATAAAATTATTAATATCACCATCTAAAACAGATACTACATCGGAAGTTTCATAATCAGTTCTATGGTCTTTCACTAACTTATATGGATGTAAGATATATGAACGTATTTGAGAGCCCCATTCTATCTTTCTTTTTTGTTTTTCTAATTCCATTTGTTTTTCTCTTCTTTTTCTCAATTCTAGTTCATAAAGTTGAGCTTTTAAAAGTTTTAAAGCGTTTTCCTTATTTTGGAATTGAGATCTTGTTTCTTGATTTTCTATAACAATACCTGTTGGTATATGTCTTAATCGTACTCCTGTTTCAACTTTATTAACATTTTGGCCACCTGGGCCACTAGAACGAAACGTCTCCCAAACAATATCTGCTGGATTAATAACTATTTCTATATTTTCATTAACTTTTGGAAATACAAAAACAGAAGCAAAACTTGTTTGCCTTTTTCCTTGAGCATTGAAAGGAGAAATTCTAACTAATCTATGAACACCTGTTTCGCTTTTTAAATAACCATAAGCATATTCACCTTCGAATTCTAATGTTGCTGATTTTATACCTGCTTCATCACCATGTAAAATGTCAATAATTTTGACTTTATAACCATTTCTTTCTCCCCATCTTATATACATTCTCATTAGCATTTCAGACCAATCACAGCTTTCCGTTCCACCTGCCCCACTATTAATTTTCAGATATGCAGGCAAACTATCTTCTTCTTCAGACAAAAAGTTTTTTATTTCTAATTCTTCCAATTTTTCTAAAGTTTTATTATAGGCATTCATTAATTCTTCTTCAGTAATTTCACCTTCATTATAATATTCATATGCTAATTTTAAATCTTCAATCAATAAATTAAGATTTTTCCAATCTTCCAACCATTTTTTTAAACTTGAAATTTCTTTTAAAATTTCTTGAGGGTCCTTAACACTTGTCCAAAAATCTTCACTTAAAGTAAGTTTATTTTTTTCTTCTAAAAGTCGTTTTTTTTCATCAATATTAAAGAAACCCCCTTAGAGCATTCGCCCTATCTAAAATTTCTTCTATTTGATTTAAACTTATCATAATTTTTTGATTTTATTCAATAATTCCTTCGAGAACGGATTCGTATTTTTCTTCTTTTTCTTTTTTACAAATATATGCAATATTTCCTAAATAATTATCAAAATTATCATTAGGATCATAAATTTTTGAAAGTGTAGGATCATTAAATATTTTTCTTACATAATATGCCCAAATTGGTAAAGCCATATTAGCTCCTTGACCTAATTCAAGACTTCTAAAATGAATGCTTCTTACTTCACCACCAACCCAAACACCTGTTGTTAATTTAGGTATTAAACCAATATACCAACCATCCGATTGATTTTGAGTAGTACCTGTTTTTGCTGCGACATCTGCAGTTATATTGTATCTTCCTTTTAATCTCCAACTCGTTCCAAATTGAACAGTTGCTCTTAACAAATCTATCATTTTTCTCGCAACATCTTCATTAAAACATTCTTCTTTATATGGCTTAAATGTTGCCAAAACATTTCCGTATTTATCTGTGATATGAGTAACTAATATTGGTTCAACGTGCACCCCTTTGTTCCCAAATGTAGTAAAAGCGCTAACCATTTCAAATAAAGTTATATCTGCCACACCTAAACATAAAGATGGTACTGGAGGTAGATAACTATATTTAATTCCTAATTTCTGAGATAATGAAATTAATGCTTCAGCAGTAAACTTTTTTATTAACCAAGCACTAACATAATTAATAGAATTTGCTAAGGCCCACTTTAATGTAACCATTTGACCATCTTTACTAGTTTTTGAGCTATTTTTTGGTGTCCATAAATTACCGTTTGGTAATTCAAAAGTTACTGGTAAGTTAGGGACCTCTGTACATGGATCTAATCCTTCTTTCATCGCTAAACAATATAAAAAAGGTTTAAAAGTTGAACCTACCTGACGTCTTCCTCTAATCACCATATCATATGCAAAATACTTATAATCAATGTTTCCTACATAAGCTCTAACATAACCTGTCTCATTCTCTATAGAAAGTAAAGAACATCTCAAAAAATATAAATGATAAAGTATCGAATCATATGGGCTTATTATAGTATCTTTTTCACCTTCCCAAGCAAAAACTGTAGTTTTTACTGGAGTTTTAAAAATCTTTATTATTTCTTTTTCAGATAAGTTTTGTTTTTTTAAATTTTGATATCTTTTACTTCTTTTTAATATTCCCATTATAATACTTTCTATCTCATCTTTTTTTAAATTTGGGTCAAAAGGTGCTTTTGAGTTATATTTTTGATCTTTAAAAAAAAGAGGTTGTAAATAATTTCCCAAATGTTCCTTTATAGCCTGTTCTGCATATTGTTGCATTTTGCTATTTATTGTTACATAAATTTTAAGCCCATCCTTATATAAATTATAAGGGGATCCATCTGGTTTTTTGTTCTTATTACACCATCCATATAATGGATTATTTTCCCAAAGTATTGAATCTAACCTATATAACGTTAAATCTACATAATTCTTAGGATCAGGTTTTTTTGCAGTCATAAACATTCTTAAAGTTTCCCTAAAATGAGTAGCTAACCCTTCTCTGTGTGAAATTTTTCTAATATTTAATCTTAAAGGTAATTTTATTAATGAATCATATTCTTTTTTACTAATAAAATTATATTTATACATTTGACCTAAAACAATATTTCTTCTTTTTAACGCTCTTTCAGGATACTTTAAAGGATTAAAATATGAAGGATTTTTACACATTCCTATCAAAAGAGCTGCTTCTTCTTTATTCAAATCTTTAGGAAGCTTATTAAAATACACTTTTGCTGCAGATTTTATTCCCACAGCTAAATTTAAGAAGTCAAATTTATTAAGGTAAAGCGTAATAATTTCTTCTTTAGTAAATCTTTTTTCAATCTTTAAAGCCATAATCCATTCTCGTAGTTTTCTAATAATTTTTTCATCAAGCCTTTTAAAACTCTCTCTTGGAAAAAGCATTTTTGAAAGTTGCTGGGTTATTGTACTTCCTCCTCCCTTTTTCCCACCACTAAGTATTGTCCTCATAACTGCCTTAAAATCTATACCATTATGATTGTAAAAGCGTATATCTTCGGTTGCAATTAAAGCGTCTATAACGTTTTTTGAAATCTCCTCATATTCTACATTAACCCTATTTTCAGTAAAAAAAGTACCTAATATTTCACCATCACTCGAAATAATCTCTGTAGCTATTTTTAGTTTTGGATTTTCAATTTCATCTAAGTCCGGCATATAGCCAAATTTACCTACAGATATAAGATAAAAGAAAATTACTCCAAAAATCAAAAACAAAATAAATGCAATCCATATAATAAAAATAAATTTTTTAATTTTGCTTCGAGAATTAATTGTTTTTGTTTTTTTCATTTAAATTTTAATAAATTTTATTTTATTTTGTTGTTTAAATTTACAAAAAAAACAAAACACTAAAAATGGATTCTTCAGAAACTAAAGAAAAAAAGTCTTTAATAATTGTTGAGTCTCCAACAAAAGCAAAAACTATTTCAAAATTTTTAGGAAAAAACTATATTTTAAAATCTTGTAATGGTCATGTCCGCGATTTAAATGAAAAAAATTTAAGTATTGACATCAAAAACGATTTCGAACCAATTTATGAAATAATAAAATCAAAAAAAAAGATTATTAATCATTTAAAAAAACAAATAGAAAAAGTAGACAAAGTTTATTTAGCGACGGATGAAGACAGAGAAGGAGAATCAATTTCTTGGCATTTGTCATTGCTTCTTAATTTACCTCAAAATCAACAAAATAGAATAACTTTTCATGAAATAACAAAGGAAGCATTAATTAATGCATTAAAAAATCCACGTACTATTGATATTAATTTAGTAAATGCTCAACAAGCAAGAAGAGTATTAGATAGATTAGTTGGTTATGAAATTTCACCATTGTTATGGAAAAAAATAAATTCAGGATTATCCGCAGGTCGTGTTCAAACCGTTGCCTTACGATTAATTGTCGAAAAAGAAAAAGAAATAAATTCTTTTGTACCAGAAATTTATTATACCATAACTGGTGAATTCATTTATGAAAAAGATGGTTATATTCAAAAACTAAAAGGCACTTTAAATCATAAATTTAAAACAAAGGAAGAAGCATTATCTTTTTTAGAATTATGTAAAAATGCTTCCTTTACTATAGAAGATATCCAAAAGACAGAAATAAAGCAAGCACCTCCTCCTCCATTTATAACCAGCACATTACAACAAGAAGCAGCCAGAAAATTTAATCTTTCCGCTACTCAAACTATGGCTATAGCTCAAAAATTATATGAAACCGGTCAAATAACCTATATGCGAACTGATTCTGTTACTCTCTCTAATCTTGCCCTTAACGAAGCAAAAAAATTAATTTTAAACACTTTCGGTGAAAATTATTATAAATTTAGACAATACCAAACAAAGGTTAAAGGTGCCCAAGAAGCACACGAAGCAATTAGACCTACATACCTCTCAAAAAAAGAAATTAACAAATCTAAATTAGAAAATTTACTCTACTCACTTATATGGAAAAGAACAATAGCTTCACAAATGCAAGATGCTATATACGAAAAAATTACTATTACTATTAACGTTGAAAATTCTAATCATAAATTTATAGTAACAGAAAAAAAATTAATTTTTGATGGTTTCCTTAAAGTTTATGATATCAAAAGTAACAGTACCACAAATAATGAAAACAAAATTGTTAATAACTTAATTGTTGGAAATAAAATTTATTTTGAAAAAATTTATGCTACAGAACATAAAACAAAACCACCTGAAAGATATAGCGAAGCTTCTTTAATAAAAAAACTTGAAGATTTAGGAATAGGTCGTCCTTCAACATATGCAGTAATAATATCTACAATAAAAAAACGAGGCTATGTACAAGTAAAAGACATTCCTCCTTCCAAAACAAAAATTAAAGTAATTGAACTTAACAAAAACCACTCTCTAAATGAATATGAAAAAAATGAAAAAATTTCTGGAGAAAAAAAGAAACTATTTCCTACAAGAATAGGAATAATTGTAAATGACTATTTAGTTGAAAGATTTCCAGATATTTTTGAATATTCATTTACAGCCGAAATAGAAAAAAAATTAGATGAAATAGCTGAAGGTTCATTAGCATGGAAAGACCTTATCAGAGAATTTTATAATAAATTACAAGAAAAAATAAAAAGCGTCCAAAATGAAAATGAATTCGAAATAAATAAAGAAAATTTTATTCAAAACGACAATTCAAATAATGTAAATACTTATAAAGGAAAAAAAATTGGCACATATAAGAATAAAGACATTTACCTTAATATAGGTAAATATGGTCCTTACTTATCATACAATGGCAATTTCTTCTCCCTAAAAAGCGCTAAAAACATCAATGAATTAACACTTAAAGATGCTATAAAAATCATTAAGTTAAATCCAAAACCTAAAATCAAAATCCTAAAAAAATTTAACGAAGATAAAAATTTGTACATAGTTTCAGGAAAATACGGAATTTATTTAAAGTATAATAATAAAAATTTTCCTATACCAAAACACATAAATTGGAAGAAACTTACCTATGATGAAATTATGAGTCTTATTAAAAACAAAAATTCCAAATGAAATTAACAATAAATGAATTAATTTATTACTTTGATTTACTTTATCTAGATAATATAAACAACAACAACAACAATTTTTTAAAAAATTTAATAAACCTTTCAAGTATTAAAATGAATGATATAAATTTAAAAAATACAAAAATTGTTATATATTCTTACATTGAAAATTTACTTAACTATAATTATTTCCAGAAAAGCATAGAATTACTTTCAAATTTTGCTGATTTAAGTCATAATAAAAAAGTTTTAGTTTTAGGAAATTTAAAAAAAGGACAAAACAAAGCTGATACAATACAAGCTGTAAAAGACATTAATAATTTTTTTTTAAAAAAAAATTCAAATATTATTATTTTCACAGATTCATCTCTTTTTATAACATACGTATGCAAAAATTACGAAACTTCCCCACATAACATTAGTGAAGTTACTTCTTATTACGATATAAAAAAAAATTTATTTAAAAAAATTGGAACTAATTCTTTCTTCTATAATGTTATAGGGCTACAACAACATTTAATATCTCAAAAAGTAAAAGACTTTTTTCAAAAAAGGAAGATTTATGAATTTTATTTATCCGAATTTTTAGAATATCCATTAACTGTAGAGCCACTTTTAAGAGATTCTAATGTATTTATTATTAACACTAATTCTATTATTAATAATTTTTGTAATGATCTTAAAACACAATTACCAAATGGTTTTACGGCTCAAGATTTAGCACTTATGTCAATATACTGTGCTCAAAGTGAATTAAATAATATTGTAATTTTTTATTTAACTTCTTATGTAGAACCTATAATTTTTTCACAAATAATATGGTACTATTCAGAATACATAAAATATAGATGTAAAGATTATCCTCTTATTCCTTATAATCAAATGAAAAAAATTGACGTAAAAATAACTGAAAAAATCTTTTTAACTTTTTTACAAAGTCCCAAAACGCAAAGATTATGGTTTGAAATTCCTATTAATAACTCAAAAAAAATTATAGTTTCTTGTTCAGAAAAAGATTTTAATTTAGCCTGTAATAAAATTTTACCAATTAGATGGCTAAAAATTTTAGAATATTTCAATACTTAATAAAAAAACATAAAAAAATTACAAATACAATAAAATAACTTTATCTAACGTTTTAATAAAAAAAATTTTTTTTAATCAAAAATTTGCATTAAATTTATGCAAAATTTTCAAAATAAAATTTGAAACTTAAATGATAAATAATTTAAATATTCAATTAAAGAAAGTTAGTTTTGTTATTTTAATCTTATTTTTAACTATTAAATTTGATGAAGTACGCACCCAACAAGATCCACAAGTAAGCTTAAATAAATATAATATTTTGCCTATAAATCCTGGTTTTGCTGGTGCAAATGGCAGTTTATGTGCATCTATTCTTTACAGAAATCAATGGATGGGATTTGAAGGTGCTCCAAAAACTATGATTTTATCAGTAGATTATTTTTTATCTTCTTTTAACAGTGGAATAGGTTTAAACATTTATAATGATGCTCTTGGTTTTGAAAAAAACACATATTTTAATTTAAATTTCGCTTATCATGTTAATGTTGGTGAAGGCACATTAGGCTTAGGACTTGCTTTAGGAGCAATTAATAAATCAATAGATGGAGATTGGATTACACCTGATAAATTATTAGGTTTGCAACCAAATCCTTATTCAGATCCTGCTATTCCTAGGTCAGAATCTAAATTAATTTTTGATTCAAATTTTGGTATATTTTACAGATCTGGTGATGATAAGCTATATGGCGGAATTAGTACTACTCATCTTACACAACCAGAAGTTAAATTTTCATTAAGTAAAACACCATACATAAGGAGACACTATTACGTTAATGTTGGTTCTTACATTGAATTACCAGATAAAAATTGGGGAGTAATTCCATCTGCTTTTATAAAATATGATGGTTCAACAGCCCAATACGATATAAACTTCCTTATTGAATATAGAAGACAATTCAGAGGAGGATTAACATACAGATTTGGAGATGCAATAGTATTCATTATAGGTTACACTACTCCATCTAATATTACATTTGCTTTAGCTTACGATTTAACAACTTCTAATCTTAGAACTTATCAAAAAGGGTCAATAGAAGCATTTATAAAAACTTGTTTTTCAATAGAAACAGAAAAAACTCGTGGGAAATATGGTAGTGTTCGTTTCTTATAGTTTTTTAAAATAAATTATTTTATGAAAAAGGAAATTATAAAAACTTTTAAAAATTTAAGTTTAATAAAAGTGATAATTTTTTTCCATTATACTTTATTATTAATCTTACATACAAACTGTGGTAGTAAGATGCAAGGTGAATTAGTGGGTGTATTAGGTAGAGCAGAATGGTATGAACCACAACCATTTGGAATGGTATTTATACCTTCTGGTTCATATAATATGGGGCCAAATGATCAA
>Ga0197143_1001525_pt1 | contig 19394 bp, 23 predicted proteins | sample GBS70_MetaG_FD_148603 | JGI IMG/M metagenome (GOLD analysis project Ga0197143, IMG submission 148603) | Sediment microbial communities from Great Boiling Springs, Gerlach, Nevada, United States - GBS 70_MetaG | ecosystem: Environmental > Aquatic > Thermal springs > Hot (42-90C) > Sediment...
AAAAGAAATATTTGTTTCTGTTAATGCTTGTAAATCCATCATTTAATATACATTTAATATAAAAAAATATATCTTATTATACTTAAAATTATGTTTGCCCCCAAAACAATTGCTGTTCCAATTAAAGTATAGGTAATTACCTTAATAGGAATTTTTAATTTCTCAGGTTGCCTAGAAAATAAAATATACAAAAAACCCGCAACGGTAATTGCCAAAACAACAATTAAAGGCAAGAACTGTAAAATAAATTTTTGAAACTCTAAAATGCAGTTTTCTAATGCCTCTTTTGGGGTTCCTGTGGCACATTTTAAATAATACTTTTTATAACTCTCATAGTAATCACCCATATTTCCATTGCTAGCATGAGCAAAATTTTTAAATATTTTTAACAGGATATCCCGGTCCATGGATTTATATTTGGATCTTTTAAAATAATTTTCATAATTAAAGAAACTATAGTCCAAGCACTGACTATAATTAAAACACCAATTAAGCTATAAATAATAGTATTTTTAGCTTTATTAGTTAATGAAGGGAATGAACCTGAAAAAATATACAAAATACCACTAAAGACAATTAAAACCAATCCAGCTGGAATTGCTATATTCTCTACTAAAAAATCTAACCATTTTTTAAAATCTGAAAAAAAATTGCACCAAGTACATGAAGCCCCTTGACAGCTTGGTTTGAGGTTAGATGAGTTTCCTGGAGCTGAAAAAATTATTTTGCTATATAAAATAAAAAATAAAAAAAATAATCTATTTAAAATTTTCAATAAATAAGTTACCAACATTTTTATTATAACTTAATTCAACTTTAGCTTTAAAAATTGCATCTTCAATTAAATCTTTTGGGGGCCATAAAATAGTTTTTCCAACCAAAATTTCTCTAAAAAATAAATCGTTAATTTCATTTAAATTATAATTACCCCTCCTTGATGGTAAAAATCCGGTTTCAACTACTTTTTCAGGAAAATTATAAATAAAAGAAAGAAATCTTTTTACGCCTTCTTGATTTTTTGAAACTTTAGGCAAGATAAGAAGATAAGTATTAAACAAAGATTTTCTCTTTAAAATATCTTTAACCGGAAGAGAAGAAATTAAAAATTCAATATCAGGGTTAATTTTTTTTATTTTATCTAAACTAGAATAAGTAACAAAAGCAGTAATTAATTTTTCTTGAGCTAAGCTTTCAATTACCGGAGGAAATGTTTCGTTAAAACTATAATTTGGGCTTTGATCATCAGAAAAAGAAAAATAATAATTAAGCGATTTAGACCAGGCGTCTGGATAATTTGAAAAGATATCTTTGCTTTCGGCCCCAAAATTTAAAGCAAAAAATGTTAAAATTTCTATTATAAAATCATTATTAGAAATAGTTCCTAAATTTATAACTCCAATCTCTTTTATTCTTTCTTTTATTTGTGATTTAATATATTGAATTAATTCATTCAGTTCATCAAAAGTTTGTGGTAATTTTAAAATCCCTAAAGAAAGAAAAAATTTCTTATTAGCGACAAAAAAAATAGGATCAACAAAAATTGGATAAGCTAAAAGATAACCTTCTTTTGTATATGTTTCTTTTAAAAAATCAAAAATATCTAAATTCGCTGAAGGGAAAAAAGGAGTTATTTTATCTTGAAAAGAATTAAAAATTTTATCAGAAATTAAAAGAGCATCCGGGTATTCATTTTTTGCAATACTTTCTAAAAATTTAGAATAAATTTCTTTTTCATCAAAATAAAAATAATTCAATTTTCCATATGGTGAAAAAGCAGAAATTAAAGGTTGAAGTTTTTCGTTCTCTAGAGTACCAAACAAAACTATAGGTTTTTCTTCGACTACTCCATTTGGTTTTTTTTGGTTTACCGGTTTTTTAGTTCCAAAAATAACAGCTAAAATAAAAATTAAAATACCTAAAATAGCACCAAAAACATAAAAAAGCCTTCTCTTTTCCATTTATTAAAATTTTAAAATAAAATTTAAATAATTACAATATTTTTTACTTTATCTCCAGGTGAGCAAGAAATAAGCTTTATACCTTGAGAATTTCTAGATAAGAATTTAATCGAACTTATTTTTGTCTTTAAAGCTTGACCCTTATGGGTCACAATTATAATTTCTTCGCCTAATTTACTAGAAATTAAAGAAAGGAAACCACTTTTTGGTGTAACTTTTAAAATTTTTATTCCCTTACCACCTCTTTTTTGTTTTTTAATCACACTTGACTTTAATATTTTCCCATAACCATTTTCTGAAATTAAAACCAAATTATCTCCTAATTTATCAACCCCCACAACTTCATCTTTTGTCTTTATCCCTAAAACGCCACTACCACCTCTTTTTTGTTCTTTAATTTCTTTACTTGAAAACCTAATACCATATCCACTTTTTGTTGCTAAAATTAAATCACTATCTTCTTCAAGTAAAACTACATCTTTTAAACTATCTTCTTTCATAATTTTAATAGCTTTTATTCCACCTGCTCTTATATTTTTAAACTCTTCGAATCTTGTTTTTTTAATATAACCTCTTTTAGTCACAAAAACTATCCATTTAAATTTTGAATCATTTGAAACCGTAACTAATTTAACTAAATTCTCGTTTCTATCTATATCAATAAAACTTAAAAGAGGCTTCCCTTGTGCCTGCTTTGACATTTCCGGTATACTATATACAGAAAAAGAATAAATTTTGCCGCTTTCGGTAAATAGCAAAATTTTATCCCTAAGATTAGCTAAACTAAAATAGAATAGTTTTTCAGTGCCAATATTTGTACCTTTCCTACCTTTTGATTGAGTTTTAAAAGTGTTTAACGGAATTCTTTTTATATAGAGATTCTCATCAATAATTACAAAAACATTTACATCTGGTAAAAGTTCATGATCTGCAACTTTACGAGGCGAAGTAATAAAAACTTTTGTTCTTCTTTCGTCGCGATATTTTTTTTCTATTTCAATCAATTCATTTTTAATTACTTCTTTTAATTTTTTAGGATTATTTATAATTTCTTTTAATTCCTTCTCGAGAATTTTTTTATTATTAAGCTCTTCAATTATTTTATTTTTTTCCAATTTAACTAAGTTTTTAAGAGGCATATCTAAAATAGCTTTAGCTTGAATTGGTGTTAATTTAAATCTTTTCTCTAGTTTTTCTTGTGCCTCATTTGTCTGGGTTGATGATTTTATAATTTTTATAATTTCATCTATATTTTCTATAGCTATTTTAAGTCCCTCTAAAATATGAATTCTTTCTTGAGTTATTCTAAGATCGTATTTTGTTTTTCTTAAAATAACATCTTGACGGTGAGCTAAAAATTTTAAAAGAATCTCTTTAAGAGTAAAAAGCCTTGGCTGAATACCGTTATCAAGAGCGAGTAAATTAACATTAAAATTCTTCTCGAGGTCAGTAAATTTATATAGAAGATTTAAAACACGTTCTCCCTCTACTCCACTTTTAAGCTCAATTACAATTCTAATTCCTTCTTTGTTTGACTCATCTCTTATGTCTTTAATTCCTTCTATTTGTTTATTTAAAGCAAATTCAGCAATTTTACTTATTAATTCTGATTTATTAACCCCATAGGGGATTTCTTTAATGATAATTTGTTTTTCTTCTACTTCAGCAACTCCTCTCATTAAAATCGAACCTTGACCTTTTTCATAAACTTCTTTTATTTTTTCAACATCAAAAATTTGACCACCAGTTGGAAAATCTGGTCCTTTAATATAGGACATTATTTCTTCAGTTTTGGCTTCGGGTTTATCTAAAAGTAAAATTAGACCTTTTATTACTTCAGAAATATTATGGGGCGGAATATTAGTTGCCATTCCCACAGCAATTCCAATTGTTCCATTGATTATTAAATTAGGTATCTTAGTTGGCAAAACTATTGGTTCTTTTCTTGTATTATCATAATTTGATCTAAAATCAACTGTTTCTTTATCTATATCAGAAAGCATTTCAACTGCAAAAGAAGACATTTTGCATTCAGTATACCTCATTTGAGCCGGAGGGTCACCATCAATTGAACCAAAATTACCCTGTCCTTTAATTAATGGATATCTTAAAGTAAAATCTTGAGCCATTCTTACTAAAGCCTCATAAACTGGTTGATCTCCATGAGGATGATAACGAGCTAAAGTATTTCCAACGACATTTGCACATTTAGTGAATTTCTCATTAGGCCAAAGACCTAATTCTTTCATAGTAAATAAAATTCTTCTTTGAACTGGTTTTAAACCATCTCTTACGTCAGGAAGAGCTCTTGAGATAATTACTGAAATTGCATAATCTAAGTATCCTTCTTTAAGTTCTTCGGAAATTGAAACTTCTCTTATTTTTTCCATAATTACAAAGATTTCTTACTATAAACTAATTATTTTTCTTCTTGAAAAACTTTATAGGTATTCATAAAATTTTTATAATAAGATTGCCTAATATCCTCTGTTGTTTTTCCGTCTCCGATAATTAAAGGTTGCCCTCTTAAAAGTCTTGCTAAATTAGCAACGCCTTGTTTTAAAATTTCTACCCTCTGAGCTAACCCTTCAGATTTAACTTTAGGCCTTACTACTGGAGAAAAAACTAATCCTCCTTTTGAAATAAACCAAAAAGAAAATATAACTAAAAAAGTAAAAATTGAATAAAAATAAAGTTTTATTTTTTTATTCATAAAACACTCACTTTACAGGTTAATTCTTTTTCAAAAAAATTAGCCTGTAAATTGTTTTCTAAAATTAACTCTTCTATGTTTATTTTTTTTAAAAAATCTTTAAAAGACTTATCCTGATTAAGTAAAAGAACATAAGTTGGTTCTGAAAGAATAATATCTAAAATTTTTGGCGTGTCTTCAAATTTTTCTTCTAAAATTAACAAATTTTCTTCGTTATTTTTTAAAATAAAGTTTAAACCTTCTCTTTGAGCAAAACCAAATATAAATATATTATTCGCCTCATACTCTCCTGGTAAATAAAATATTTTTTCATCCTTAAATTTTTCTAAATTATCTTTTCTAGTAAAAATATAAAAATGAGCATTAAATCTTGATTTAGGATTAATTCCGATTAAATTTTTATTAAATTTAACTCTAACACCTCCTTGCAATTTTTCAAAATTCATAAAAATATTATAAAATAAAAATTATGTTTTAGCAAGATTTAAAAAATTTAAATAAGCATAAAAGGGATCTTTTTCTTTAAAAATTGAACTTCCAATTACAACAAATTCTGGTTCGAATCTTAGAACTTCTCTTATATTTTCTTTATTTATTCCCCCATCAAAACCAAACTTAAAATTTTTAAATTCTTTTTTAAGCAATTCAATATTTTTAAATGATTGTTTATTTAATTTTTGGCCAGATGGTCCTGGATTTACTCCTAAAATTAAAACTCCGTCTATAAATTTAAAGTAATTTTTGAAATCTAAAATATTATCTGAGGGCGAAAAAGCTAAATAAATCTTTTTTTTAATTTTTTTAATAACTTTTATAACTCCATTTAAATTTTTAGTCGAATTAGGATGAATAAAAATCTTTTTAACATATGATTTATTCCATCTTAAAATTTCAAGAGGACTTAAATAAACCATCAAATGTAAATCAAGAAAAATTTTAAATTTAAAATTAATTATTTTATTAATCTCGGCCCAATTTTGATAAGAACAAAAATCTTCTTTAGCTACGTCGAAATGAAAATATTTAACTTTTGGATAAAGAGTATTTATCTTTTTATAGAATTCCTCTTCGCTTTTAACATTAATAGCTGGTATAACTTTAGCCATAACTATTTCTGTTCCGATGGAATTTGTGAAGGTGACTGGATTTGGATTGGTAAAAAGCCAGTTTCTTTATTCTGCTCAATCCCTTTTAAAAGATTGCTTTCTTTACTTAAATAAGACCAAAAAATAACATTATTTCTATTGAAAATGATATAATCTTTAGGTTGCCAAAGAGTATTTTTCCATCTTAAAAAACCTCTTTCAATTTGGCCTGTTTGTTGATTAATTTGATTTTGCAATATCCATGGTTGTTTTAGAATTAAACTAGTTGGCAATATCTTTAAATATCCTACATAAATATCACCGTTTGAAACTAAAACTACGGCTGGTCTTGGTTTTGAAATAAAAACAAAATAAATAAAAACTAATATAACTACAATAACAGCTACTAATAACCATATTAATTTCTTCATTTTTATTTAAATTCTCCATAAAACTATTTTTAGTTTTACGGAGAATAATTAATTATAATTCTATTTATAATTGGCGTTCTGCTAAAGTCGGTTGATGGATTTAAAATAACTTTATACCTAAAGTATCTTTGGTTATAATGAAGCGGGCAAGTAATTGGGATTGCCTTATCTGCGTCATTTATAACCTCATAATAACTATTTGTGGTACAATCTGGTCCCAAAAATTGCCATGGCCCAGAAGTTGAAGTAGCTGTAGAAATCTGAAATTTTATTCTGCCACCATTTAAAGAACCTTCCCAAATTATAGAATTATAAGAAACACCACTTTCTATTCCAGTATCATAAATAGAAGAAATTAAATATCCCTCTTCCGCATAAGCCACGAAAGAAGTTTTAACATAAAAATCAACACTACCCCCTAATTCTTGATTATTGAAAGAAATCCAACCTATTTGATCGTTCCACGCATAACCATGAAAATAACCATTTTCGTCTATCCAAACCTTATAATCCGAATCACTACAAACATTTAAATCTTGACAATTGAAAGAAATCCAACCTATTTGATCGTTCCACGCATAACCAAAAAGAGTACTCGAAGTTGTGGTTGGAATTTTTATAACTTTATAATTAGACGCAGAACAAGCACCTATATCATCACAATTAAATGAAATAGGCCCAACTGAACTTGAGGCAAACTTTGAAAGACTATTTAAGCCAACATTAACTGAATTATTGTCTTGAAAACAATTATTCCCTGATCCAAAACAAAGATCTATCCATCCTAAAATATCATTCCAGGCATAAGAAGATGGATACTCTATATTACCAGCAAAAATAAAATTAGCCGAAAACAAACAAATAAAAAACATCCATATTTTTATTAAAAAATTTATCAAAAAACTTTTATTTTTCATTTTGATTCTTATTTTTTCTTAAAAATGCAGGAACATCAAAAATTTCTCTTTCAAAATCGCTATCAATTTCTATAGCTGGTTGATTAGAAAAATTACTTGCCATTAATATTAATCTAAGTTTATTTTTCATTTTTTCAGAAACAGTAGCTCCAAATATTATTTTAGAATTTACTTTATCAACCTGATCTTTAATTTTATCAGCTATTTCCTTAACTTCTTTAATTGTCAAATCAGGGCCGCCTATTATATTAAAAAGCACCCTCTTAGCATTAAAAAAGTTAGTATTTAAAATTGGTGAATTTAAAGCATTTTGAATTGCGCTTTTTACTTTTTCCTCACCTTCGCCTTCTCCAATTCCTATAAAAAGTTGACCAGCATCTTTCAAAACTAATCTAATATCTGCAAAATCAACATTAACTAAACCTGGATTTATAATCAAATAAGATATTCCTTCTATTAATTTTTTTAAAATTTCATCAACCTTTAAAAATGCTTCTTCTAACGAAACATCCTTATCTATTATCTTAAAGATCATATCATTTTCAATAGTAATATAGGCATCTATAAAATCTTTTATTTTGTTAAAACTTTCTTGAGCTATTTCCATTCTCACTGGTCCCTCAAATTCAAAAGGAAAAGTAAAAATTCCAACAGTTAAAATTTTCATTTCTTTTGCTAATTCGCTAATTACAGGAAGAGCGCCACTACCAGTTCCACCACCTAAACCGCCTACCAGAACTAAAAAATCACTATCTTTTATTGCTTCTTTTATTTTAACAATATCCTTTGAAGCAGCTATTTCGCCAATTGTCGGATCCATGCCAGTTCCAAAACCTTTTGTCTCATCTTTACCTATTTTTATTTTTTTTCTAGCTTTAATTTTTAAAAGATCTTGAACATCTGTATTTATAGCTATTAGATCAATACCCCTTATTCTGGATTCCCATATTCTATTTATCATATTTCCACCTGCTCCACCAACGCCAATTATTTTGATCTTTAAAATATCTTTTAAATTATTTTTAACCATTATTTAATTAAAACCCAAAAGTTTTTTAATTTTAGTCAAAAGATCATTTTTTTCAAAAAAGCTATATTCTAATTTTAACATAGAAATAACATTAGCATATTCACAAAAATCATCTTCTGTGGAGTCAAAAAATTTATTAACTAGAATATTTTTTTTTGTATAAATTTTAATTTTTTCTTTAGTGAAATTAACAATATTAGAAATTTTAGAACCACCACCAGAAAGAACAATACCGCCGGGAATTTTTTTTGAAAAACCAAGAGCCTTCAAAAAATCTTCTATTTTATCTAAAATCTCTTCAAATCTTGAATCTAAAATCTCGCTTATCTGTTTTAAAGAGAATTCACCGAAACTATTTGAAATTTTTTCTTTTTTCGAAATTCTTCTACTCCCAAATGTCCCATATTTATGCTTAATTTCCTCTGCTGTATCTATATTAATTTTTAATCCAATAGCTAAATCTTTTGTTAAATTATAACCACCGATAGGTATAACCTTAATTCCAAGACATTTATTTTCGTAAAACAAAATTAAAGATGTTGTCTCGTGCCCTATATCTACAAAAAGAGTCCCTATATTTTTTTCTTCTTCTTCAAGAAAAAATAAAGAACTACTTAATGGAGGAAATTTTATTTTAAAATCTTCATCAAAAAATTTAGTAAAAATATTTTTGAAATCATCAATAAAAGGAGTAAAACCATCGATAATTAAAGAAGCTAATTCAAGTTTATAGCCAGGTTTTTCAAGTGGATCCTGAATTTCTACGCCATCTAAAAACCAAGCAAGAGGATAAAAATCAACAATAGATCTATTTGCTGGTAAATTCCCTCTTTTAGGGTAATTTTCTAGTCTCTCCATATCCTCTTCTCTAACTTTTTCATGATTTATAAAAATAAAATCTTTTTGAAATCTAGTAGAAAAATTATCAGAACAAAATCCTGTTACGCATTTTCTAAAAATAGTATCAAGATTATTTTCAAAGTTATCTATAACATTTTTTAAAACCTCATTAAAATCTTTTTTACTGGTAATATTTCCTTTTTTAAAACCTTTAGTTTTAATCTTTAAAAAATCAACAACTTTATCTTTCTTAAAATCAAAAACCACACCTTTAATTTCATAACTTCCAACATCAATTCCTAAACCGTACATAAATTTTAATCTAATTTAATATAATTATGATATCTTCTTGCCATATCTAAAGCTTTATCTAATGGCCAACCCTCTTTAACTTTCTCTTCTACAAATTTTTTGATTTTCAACCTATAAATCTTTGATCTAAAAATATTAAGCTCGCTAGGTTTTTTCCCTCTAAAGCGATTTTTAGAAACTTCTTTTAAAAGTCCACTTTTTTGGACTCTTTGATTAAATCTTTTAAGCAAAGATTGTAAACTTTCTCCTTCTTTTAAAACGCATCTTACTCTCATTTTTTTAATTTATTGTAAATTTCCTCTAATTTTTCTTTCGGAGGAAAATTTACAATAGAATGAATTGATTTACCGCCATCATTAGGATAACGTGGGATAATGTGGAAGTGTAAATGTTCAATAGTCTGTCCAGCTTCTTTACCATCATTGACACCCAAAGTAAAAGAATTAACCTTTAACTTCTTTCTTAAAAGATTCATCAAGTTTTTAATAATTTTAAAAAAATCAACAAATTCATTATTTTTCAATTCAGAAAAACTTTTCCTATGTTTCTTTGGAATTACTAAAGTATGGCCGGGAGTAAGTGGATTTATATCTAAAAATGCTAAAGAAAATTTAGTATCTTTTAAAATAAACGACTTTATCTTTTTATTTCCAATTTTACAAAATAAACAATCTTTCATTTTATTTTTCTTTTTAATTCTTTAATTAAAAATTTTAAATAAATTTCTTCTTGAAGTCCATTTTCAAAATTTTTAAATATAACCTTCTCTCCTTCGACTTCAACCTCACCTGCTAACAAACAATATTTAATATTTAAACTATTTATATAATCCAACTGTTGCTTTAAACTGCCTTTACCAAAAGCATCAATTACCCTAAAGCCATTTTTAGTAATTTCATTTGCTATTTTCAACATATAAATTCTTGCTTTTGATCCTACTGTAACTAACCCTATGTCATTTTTCTCTATTTTATAATTTTGCCATAAACTTAAAACTCTTTCAACACCAATTGCTCCCCCTACTCCACCAATTTTTCTTTTACTAAGAAAAAGAGAGAGATTATCGTATCTTCCACCTCCGCCTAAGGCTAAAGTCTCTTTTTCAGAGAAAATCTCAAAAACAGTTCTATTGTAATAATCCAAACCTCTCACAATATTATTTTGAATTTGGTAAGGAAAATTTAATTCTTCTAAAAGCTCTAAAACTTTTTCGAAATGTTCTTTACATTCATCGCAAAGATAATCAATTATTTCAGGAGCAGATTCAGTTATATCAATATCTCTTTTACAATCTAAAAGTCTTAAAGGATTATCTTTGTATCTTTTTTTACAATCTTGACATAAATTATTAATATATGGTCTATAAAATGATTTTATTTTATCTTTAATCTTCCCCCTACAAATTAAACAACCAATTGAATTTATAAAAAAAATAACATTAATCTTAAGCAATTTAAAAAGCTCATAAAAAAAGTTAACAATATAAACATCATAAAAAGGATCTTCGCTTCCTAAAATTTCTACACCAAATTGATAATGTTCTCTGAATCTTAATTTTTGAGGTTTTTCTTTTCTAAACATCTTTTCTAAATAAAAGAATCTTTGTGGTTGAGAAAGAGAAAAAAGACCATTTTCAATATAAGCTCTAACTACTGGCGCAGTACCTTCCGGTCTTAAAACATACTTTTTTCCTTGGAGATAAAACATTTCTTTACCAACAATATCAGTTTTTTTACCAACAGTTCTTATAAAAAGATCCTCTTCTTCAATAATAGGTGTCTCAATAAAATTAAAACCAAAATTTTCAGCCAATTCTTTTGCGATATCAAAAAAACTCAACATTTTTCTACTCTCAGGAGGCAGAAGATCATGCATTCCTTTAGGTGTTTGAATTTTTTTATTCTTTTTCTGCATAGATAATTGAAGGAGGAAAAACTTTAATGATTGCTCTTCCAATAATATCTTTTCTTAAAACTGGTCCCCATTTACGAGAATCAAAGCTCGCAGCTCTATTGTCTCCTAAAACAAAATATTCATTTTCTTTTAATTCTAAAACTAAATTTTCATCTTCCCCTACATCTATTTTTTTGTAATTTTCATTTAAATAAAAACCATTTGGATTTTCTTTATTATAAATTTTAATTTTCCCGCTTTTTATTTCTATTTTTTCATTAGGAAGACCAATAATTCTTTTTATATAATATGCACCTTTAAAAGGCGGAGCTTTAAAAACAATAATTTCGTATCTTTTTGGATCTCTAATAAAATAAGAAAGCTTATCTGCAATAATATAATCTCCGTCTTGAAAATTAGGATACATCGATTCACCCCTTATAATAAATGGTTCAAAAATAAAATATCTTATCGGAATAACAACTAAAGCAACAAAAATAATAGTTTCTAAAATCTCTAGTGTTAAAATTTTGGTTTTCATTTTATAATAAATTATATTAAATTTTATCACAACTATTTATGATAAAAGCACTTTTTGGCTTAGGAAATCCAGGAGAAAATTTCTATAAAAATTACCATAATATTGGAAGAAGAATTTTAGAAGAGATTTCAAAAGATTGGAAAAATTTAAAATATTCATCATTTTCGAACTATAACGGAATAATACTAGCTAAAAGTTTAGTTTTTATGAATGATTCTGGATTAGCCCTTAAAGAAATTTTAAAAAACTTCAATTTAAAAAACGACGAAATTTGTCTAGTTCACGACGACAATGACATTCCTTTTGGTTTTTTAAAAATAAGTTTTTCTAAAAAATCTGCCGGTCATAAAGGAGTAGAAAGCGTTTTTCGCGAATTAAAAACAAAAAATATTTGGAGAATAAGAATTGGAATTCAATTTAAAAAAAGAAAAAAAGCAGAAGATTTTATTTTAAAAAATTTAAATAAAAACCACGAAAAAATTTTCAATCAAAAAATCAAAAAAAATTTTATAAATATAATTAAACTTTTAAAAGAAAAAGAGATATCAAAGTTAAATTTACAAAAAAATTTTCTTATAAATTAAGCAAAAATTCTTTTAAAATTTGGCGTGTTAGGTCGGGATCAATTTTCCCTTCAGTCTTTTTCATACATTGGCCTATTAAAAATTCAAAAGCATTTTGTTTGCCTTTTTTAAAATCTAAAACCGCATTTTCATTTTCTCTTAAAACTTCTTCTATTATTAATTTTATAATTTCTACATCTTCTATTTTTTTATTTTCATAAAGATTTTCAATTTTTTCTCCCTCAAAAACTTTCTGAAGAAAATCTTTAAACATTCTTGATGAAATTTTATTTTCTCTAAAAAGCTTTATTAATTCTGCGAATTCTTTAACCCCTATTCTATTTTCTTTATATTTTTCAACTAATCCAAATAAATCAGTAGTTAAATAATTAAAAACTATTTTAATATTCTCTTTATCTTTTGGTAGAATTTTAAATAAATCTTCAAAAAATTCTAAAGCCCATTTTTGCCAAATCAATACCTCAACTTCTTTTATATTTAAACCATAATTTAACATAATTTCTTTTCTAATTTCAAAAGGAGTCTTAATTTTTTCTATACTAAGATTACTTAAATCAATAGGCACTAAGTCTGGTTCAGGAAAGTAGCGGTAATCATGAGCCTCTTCTTTTCTTCTTTGTGTAAAAGTTATTCTTCTATTTTCATCCCACCCCCGCGTTTCCTGAACAACTTCTAAACCATTTAAAATTAAATCTTTTTGTCTTGCAATTTCATAATCAATTGCTTCTTTTAAAGATCTTAAAGAATTTAAATTTTTAATCTCAACTCTTGCTCCAAGCTCATCACCATATCCTACAGAAACATTTGCCTCAAATCTAATTTGCCCTTTTTCTGGGTTAGCATCAGAGATATCAAGATATCTTAAAATTAACATCAACTCTTGAGCAAAAGCATAAGCCTCGCTTGAATTTGAAATTGTAGGCTCAGTGACTATCTCAATTAAAGGTGCGCCAGCTCTATTAAAATCAACTAAGGAAAAATTAGAAAAATGAATCATTTTACCAGCATCCTCTTCTAAATGAATTCTTCTTAAATTAACTAAACATTCTTTTTCTTGTAAAAAAAAGTTAACTTTACCACCCTCTACTAGAGGAAGTTCGTATTGGGAAATTTGATAATTTTTAGGAAGATCTGGATAAAAATAATTTTTTCTTACAAAATAAGTTTTAAAATTTATTTTACCACCCAAAGCAATTCCAAGTTTTATTGTTTTTATAACTGCTTCTTTATTGATAGTTGGTAATGCTCCAGGTTGACCAGTGCATACTGCGCAAATAAAAAAATTAGGTATTTCTGACTCTTTATTTGGGCAAGCACAAAACATTTTACTTTTTGTTTTAACTTCAGTATGAATTTCAAGACCAATTTTTGGTTTAAGTTCTTTCATATTTTTAAAATCATATTTTTAAAATTTTTACTATTTTTTTACTAATTTCTTCAGGAGGAAGATTCCCGTTTAAAATTTCCCAACTAAAAATTTTTGAAAGCTCCAAATAAGCTTTTCTAAGTTTTCTAAAATAGCTTAGCGGCTTTTTTTCAAATATATTTTGTTTTTTAATCCTTTTATAAGCAACCTTAGGCTCGACATCAATAACAAAAACTTTATCAATTTTAAGATTTTGAGTTACAATATTATTTATCTTTAAAAGTAAATCTTTGCTTATAAAATTTTTAACTTTACCAACATACCATTGGTAAACAAAAGTTGAGGGGAAAGATCTATCAATAATTATCCAATAATTTTTTTTAATGTATTTTTTAATTTTAGAGTAAATATAAAATCTTGAGGCATTAAATAAAAAAAAATAAACCATTGAAGGAAATTTTTATTCAAGATTTTTTTAAATTCTTCAGCCGGTTCTTTTAGTTTTATATATTTAATTTTTTTTCTTTTAAGATATTTACAAAGAAAACGAACTTGAGTAGTTTTTCCGCAACCATCTATTCCTTCAAAAATTAATATCATGTTATTCAACTATTTCAATTCCCATAGATTTTGCTGTACCTTTTACTATTTCAATAGCTTTTTCAAGATCATCAGTATTAAAATCTTTCATTTTCAATTTAGCAATTTCAATAACATCTTTTAATAAAACTTGAGCAACCTTTTTGGGTGGTTCGCCCGATCCTTTTTCTATTTTAGCCATTTTTTTAAGTAAATAACTTACCGGTGGCTCTTTCAACTGAAAAGTAAATGTTCTATCTTCATAAACAGTAACTATAACTCTAAAAAGTTCTCCTACTCTTTGCTGAGTTTCATTATTAAACTGTTTACAAAATTCTTGAATATTTACTCCATGAGGTGCTAAATTTGAACCAATAGGTGGAGCAGGTGTTGCTTGCCCTCCTGGAATTATTAATTTTACTGTTGCTTTTACTTTCTTTTCCATAATTTATATTTTCTTAACTTGATAAAAATTAATTTCAACTGGTGTCTCTCTATTGAATATATTAACTAAAATTTTCAATTTTCCTTTTTCTTGATCAATATCAATAATTTTACCCTCAAAATCTTTTAATGGCCCCTCAATTATTTTAACTAAATCATTTATCTGAAAATCAAAATCTATAGTGGGTTCTTGGCTCATCCTTTTAAATATTTCTTCAATTTCGTTTTTATCTATAGGTATTGGTGTAGTTCCGGTACCCACAAAACCAGTAACATTCGGAGTATTCCTAACATGATACCAGGTCTCATCAGTAACTATCATATCAACCAAAACATATCCCGGATAAATTTTAGTTTCTACTATTTCTTTTTTACCATTTTTAATCTTAACCTTTTTTTCTTTTGGCACAATAGCATTAAAGATCTTATCTTCTAAATCAAAAGCCTTAGCTCTTTTTAAAATGGCCTCTGCAACCGTTTCCTCAAATCCATTTACTACATGTATCGCATACCAATTTCTTCCTAAATTTATTTTTTGCCTAGCCATTTTTAATATATTGTTAAAATAATTGCATCAAAAAAACTTAAAATTAAGGCTACAATTAAAGAAAATATTATAACTCTAATTGAAAGAGAGACAACCTCATTTCTTGAAGGCCAATTAACTTTTTTAAGTTCAGCCAAAGACTCTTCAATATATTTTTTTATATTCGAAAAAAAATTCATTATTTATTTTTTGCTTGGTTAATTAAAACTTTATCTTTATCTCCTTTAAATATAAGAGGAACTCCTGGTCTTATTTGTTTTGTAATAATTTTCTGAGCCAAAGGATCAACTATAAGTTTTTGAATTACTCTTTTAAGAGGCCTTGCTCCATATTCTGGATTAAAACCTTTTTTAATTAATATTTCTTTAATACTCTCATCGAATTTAACTTCAATATTATTTTTTTCCTTCAATCTTTTCCTTAATTTTTCAAGCTGAATATCTACTATTTTAATTAGGTCCTCTTTTGAAAGAGGTTTAAAAATTATAATCTCATCTATTCTATTTAAAAACTCTGGTTTAAAAAATTCTTTTAAAGAAGATAGAATCTTTTCTTTATAGTTCTCAAAATTAAAACTTTTCTTTTCTTCCTGATAAGAAAAACCAATGGTTGAAAGTTTTCCTAAATATTGACTACCTAAATTCGATGTCATAATAATTATAGTATTTTTAAAATTCACTGTCCTTCCTTTTGCATCTGTAAGTCTCCCATTATCAAGAACCTGAAGTAAGATATTAAAAACATCAGGGTGAGCTTTTTCTATTTCATCAAATAAAATTAAACTATAAGGTTTGTGTTTTATAATTTCAGTTAACTGTCCTCCTTCTTCATAACCCACATAACCAGGTGGAGAACCTATAAGTTTTGCTACTGAATGGGGCTCCATATATTCTGACATATCAAGTCTTATCATTAACTTTTCATCATTAAAAATAAACTCAGTCAAAGCTCTAGCAAGCTCTGTTTTACCAACTCCGGTTGGTCCTAAAAACAAAAATGAAGCCAATGGTTTATCTTCGTCTGCTAAACCAGTTCTAGCTCTTCTTAAAGCATTTGAAACTGCTTCAACTGCTTCGTCTTGACCAATAACTCTTTTTTTAAGCTCTTCCTCGGCTCTTTTAAGTTTCTCAGCTTCGCTTTCAACTAATTTTGTAATCGGAATACCAGTCCATCTTGAAACTACTCTGGCTATATCTTCATCTGTTACTTCGTCTTTCAAAAATCTATTTTTTCTTGAATTTAATGATTTTTCAAGCTCTTGGAGTTTTTTCTGATAATAAGGAAGTTCGCCATATAAAATTTCAGCCACTCTCCCAAAATCACTTCTTCTTTCCGCATCTTTAGCATCCTCTTTTAAAGCTTCGATATGAGATTTTAAATTACTAATTTCATTAACTATATTTTTTTCTTCTTCAAAAATCTTCATCTTGTTTTCATATTCTTTTTTAAAAGCTTTCAATTCTTTTTCTATTTTTTTAACGTCACCAGGTGGTTTTTCCTCTTTAAGAAGAGCTTCTCTTTGAACTTCTAACATTTTTATTTTCCTTTGGAGTTCATCAATTTCTTGAGGTAAACTTTCCCTTTCTAATTTAAGAGAAGCAGCTGCTTCATCAATTAAATCAATTGCTTTATCTGGCAAAAATCTTTGAGTAATATATCTTATAGAAAGATTAACCGCTGCTATAATAGCTGAATCATTTATTTTAACCCCATGAAAAACCTCATATTTTTCTTTAAGCCCTCTTAAAATAGCAATTGCTTCTTCTGGAGAAGGCTCTTCTACATAAACTGGTTGAAATCTTCTTTCAAAAGCGGGATCTTTTTCAATATAAAGTTTATAATCATGAAAAGTAGTGGCTCCTATTACTTGAAGATCTCCTTTAGTAAGAGAGGGTTTTAAAATATTAGAAGCATCAATTGCGCCCTCTGCTGCGCCAGCGCCAACTAAAGTATGAATTTCGTCTATAAAAATAATATATTTATTTTTGTTTGCAATAACCTCTCTTAAAAATGCTTTCAATCTTTCCTCAAATTCTCCTCTAAATTTAGTACCAGCAACTAAGGCCCCAATATCTAAAGAGATCACCTCTTTATTTTTTAAAATATTTGGAACATCTCCGGAAACAATTCTTTGAGCTAAACCTTCTATAATAGCTGTTTTACCAACGCCAGGCTCTCCTATCAAAACAGGATTATTTTTTGTTCTTCGAGAAAGTATTTCAATTACTCTTCTTATCTCGCTATCTCTCCCAATAATTGGATCTAACTGCTTTTGTCTAGCTAACTGAGTTAAATTTTGAGTATATCTTTCAATTGTCTTATATTTACTTTCAGGAGTCTCATCGGTTACTTTTTGATCACCTCTAACTTCTTTAAGATATTTTATACTTTTTTCAAAAGTAACCCCATTTTTCTCTAAAAGATATTTTGCTAAGCTTTTTATATTTAAAAGGGCTAAAAAAATATGTTCGCACGAAATAAACTCATCTCCCATTTTTTGAGCTAAATTTTTAGCCTCGTCTAAAATTTGAACAACTTCATTTGATAAATATATTTGATTTATATTTGAAGAAGTGAAAATTCGAGGGATTTTCAAAATTTCATCGTTTACATTTTTTTCTAGATTAACAATCTCTACATTTAATCTTTTTAAAATATCTAAAGATAAATTTTCTGGAGTAGTAATTAGGCCATATAAAATATGTATGGCCCTTAGCTCTGAATGATTCAAAGACAGAGCTTTTTCTTGAGCTCTTTGAAGAGCTTCTTGAGCTTTAAAGGTAAACTTATTAAACGGTATCATTTTTTTGACTTAGATTATATAATTATATCATAAAATCCTAAACTATGCAGCAAACTATATGGAAAAAAAGTGGGATCATAAAAGGAGTGTAATAGATTATTTTAAAAAAACTATTTCTATTTATTTCCTAACTATTTTTCTTTTTTTAGGGATTTTTTTCTTTTTAAACTCAAATATACCGCAAAAAATAAAAGAACTAGCCTCTAGAGTTATAAATTTTAAATTAGACAACTCTAGTTTGAATTTCTTAAAAAATAACGATTTAAAAGAAAAAACTAATGAAATTAAAGAAAAATATAACACTTTTACACAAAAATTAGACGACTTCAAAAAATCAATTATAACCAAAACTCAAAATTTTTCTAATGAATTAGAATCTTTAAAAGAAAATTTTTTTGACAAAATTAATAAAATTTCGCAAAAAAATATAGAAATTCCAGAGTCTTTTTATTTTTATTCTAAAAATCCAACTAAAATTTACATTTATGATGAAAATATAACAAATATCCTAGTAAATTGGGGCGATGACTCAGAAGAAAACATTAAAATCGAAAAAGAAAAAATAATTACTCATTTTTGGGAAAAAGAGGGTAGATATAAAATTAAAATTAAATTTTTAAAAGATAAAAAATTATTAAAAGAAGTTGTCTTAAATATTTTGGTAGAGTAAATTTAGTGGACCGGACGGGAATCGAACCCGTATCTTGGCATTGCGATTGCCACGCTCTACCATTGAGCTACCGGCCCAATTTTTAAATAAGAATTTTTGTTTTTAAAATACTCTAAAAGTTTTCTATACAACTCATTTGATCTTAATGTTTTAGAATTCCCAACAACGATTAATTTTCTTTTAGCCCTAGTTAGGGCAACATTTAATCTTCTAAAATTCTCTAAAAATCCAATTTTCTTCTCTTCATTAGCTCTCGTAAAAGAAATAATAATTATATCTTTTTCCCTTCCCTGAAAACCATCAATTGTTTTTATCTCAATATCTTCTTGAATTATTTCCTTTAAAATTTTTACCTGATCAGCATAAGGGCTTATTACTCCCAAGTTTTCATTTCTAATTCCTAATTTTTTAAAATTGTCAATTATTTCCTTTATAATATAAGACTCTTTAAAATTAAAGTAAGAAGTTGATTTTAAAAACTTTTCTTCTTTACCTTCGATATCAATAAAACAAATTGATTTATCTGGATCTAAAATAAATCCCATTTCTTTATTTAATTTTTTCAAAATTTCAATTTTCTCCTTTTCTAAAATATCCTTAAGTTTTCTTTCTTTTACATTTTTAGCAGAAATTATTTTTGAATCATAAAAATTTTCATTTGAAAAACTAACTATTTCATCT
>Ga0197143_1001526_pt1 | contig 19385 bp, 17 predicted proteins | sample GBS70_MetaG_FD_148603 | JGI IMG/M metagenome (GOLD analysis project Ga0197143, IMG submission 148603) | Sediment microbial communities from Great Boiling Springs, Gerlach, Nevada, United States - GBS 70_MetaG | ecosystem: Environmental > Aquatic > Thermal springs > Hot (42-90C) > Sediment...
TCGCCTGAATAATAGTGATAGAATAGTTTTGAGGAAGTATATAGCTGTAAGCATCCATAAACTGAGACATATCAAAATTAGTACTCCAGTTTTTATGAGGTATAGGTAGATGAATTCGTCCACTATACCCATTCTAACAATTACTGGGAGGAGGATGTCTTTAGATTCTGTGGGCCATGGGAAAAGAGTCATAGCTCCAGAATATCGCCAATAACCTTTCCCATCCTGGTCAAAAGCCCATCTACTTGCTATTTGATGAGCTGAAATAGTGTAAAGAGTTACGTAAACCGATAAAACAGCCAGTAAAGTGAGTATGAGAGTTCTATTAGAAATCATTGGCTTTTGGTCCTCCATTACCTTGTGAGATGAATTACTTCAACTTTTATAAATTTACTGTTTAGATTTATGATTGTTAACTATGTATACTGCATGTGAAGGGAGGGATGGGTTCAAGGATCTATTTCATTGATGTTGTTACCATTTAACTTTAAGGTTCTGTGATTATTGAAATGGGGTTTGCTGATAAAAATGTTGACCACATACATCAATAAATGGTGAGCATTAAACGATTTATGTCAGTTAGTTGATAGAAGACCACTTACGTCAGTGGTGGGGGTTTGGAGGACTTTGAAAGACCATGAAAATAGCAAGTGAATCTAGGAGGTTACATGCAATTTTTACATTGTGTGTGTCATGAGCTTTTTGTATACTTGGAAAGGTTTATTTACAAAAATGTTTATAGACGTAAACATGAAAAGTAGAGTTAAAAGTCGATTGAAGAGGGTTTTGAAGGAAGCTGGGATAGATTTTAGGGAGAATGTGAAGGTTAGGGGGAGTTTGGAGTGGATTGTGGATATAGAGATACCTGAATATGATGTGGTGATAGTGTGTTGTGAGTGGGAGGGGGAGGCTTGGGGGAAGTATATTGAATGTCAAGATATAGCTCAGAAGACTGGGAAAACATGTATATTGGTGATGGCTGGTCCATGGGCAACTGTGGAGATGATGCGTTTAGCTACAGTTTATGGGGTTATTATTGTGGATCATGAGGACATGTATAGGATACCATCAACAATTCTTGGAGAAGGGTGGAGTGGTAATGTAGCTTTAAAGCCGCCGAAAATTAGGGGTAAGACTCCTAGGAAAGTTGTGGAGGAATGTCAAAAGGAGGTTTTGAAGTTGTTGAGTGATAGGCCGTTAACGAGGAGTGAAATTGTAGAGGCTTTGAGTGGGAGGTATCCTGAGAGGACTGTGTGGTGGTGTATATCTAAGCTGAGGACTATGGGTGTTATAAGGGTTTTAGGGAGGACTGCTGGGAGTGGGAGGGCAATATATGCTGCCATAAATCTGAAAGGCTTGGAAGGGGCTGTGGAGAGGTATATTCCATCAAAAGCTTGGACAAGAGAGGTGAGGAGGGGGAAGGTTATAGAAGCATTAAAGAATGCTGGAAGCTGGTTAACCACGAGGCAGATAGCTGAAGTAACTGGTATGAGTATACCACAAGTTATAGCTACTCTGAGAAGTTTAATGATGAAAGGGGTTCTAGTAAGGGTGAAGGGTAAGGGGGGTACATTATGGAAGATTAGGCAATGAAGAATTGGGTGATGAGGATGAAAATTGAAATTGAGTATGCTATGATGGTGGGAACTGTACATTCCTTAATCCAAGCGTCTAAACTCACATTTACACCTCTATCAGCAAGTAGCCCTAGAGCTACTATGTTAGCTGCAGCTCCAAGTGGAGTTATATTACCAGCGTAACAAGCTGATATGAGTAAACCCCACCATGTGGGATAAATGTTCACAATCCCCTTAAGGGAGAGGGCTATGGGGGTTATGGTTGCAATTATGCTTATATTGTCTAGGAATGGTGAAAGTGTGAAGGTGAACAATGAGAAAGCTATGAATACTAAAAAGTTGCTTCTACCAGTAATTTCAAGGATTCTTTCCGCAAGTTTAGCGGTGACGCCAGTATACTTTAAAGCTCCAGCTTCACCTAAAATGCAAGCTATGAATAGTAGACCCCACCAATCCACTTCTCTCTCCACAATTTCCTTAGCTTCCTCCCTATATAGGATTAGGGATAATGAGGTGCCGATAAATCCGAAGCCTAGAAGCATTGTTCCCTCAACCAAACCAAGGGTATGCTCCCAGAAGCTGTGGGAAGCTACTCCTAGGATGGAGAAGAGGAATATTATGATGGCATAGGTAAGCTTCCTAAAATCAGCCACGAATGAACTTGCATCCACAGTTCCACCACTTTCACGTAGAACTTTGTCCACTGAGCTTTGAGCCTTAGCCACATATGTCCCCCTCTTTCTCGTGAAGTAGACGCAGAGAGTTGCAATTGATAAGAGGCCGAGGGGGAAGCTCCATCTTAAGAATTCTGAGAAGCTTAGTTTAGCTTCGAAAGCTAAGAGTAAGCCTACAGGATTACCTAGAGCAGTACCACTACTACCAATATTGGTGGACATTATTATGAGGAGGATTGATGGAACTGGATCGAAGTTGAAGAATTCTGCAAACTCTAAGACTATGGTGGACATGAAGATTATTGAGGAAACTTCAGCCATGAGGCATGCGAATATCATTGAGGAAAATGCCATTATAACCATAAACCACTTGAAACTGAAATTGCAAAGTCTAAGTATGGTTATGGAGAACCATCTGAAGAATCCCACACGTTTAAGGGGAGCTACGAGGATGCTGACAGCAGCTAGGAAGAGGATTATATTGAACTCTGCGGATTCGATGAATGTCTCCACGTCAATAACCCCCAACCCTAAGAGTAGGGAGACGCTGAAAAGTGAGATTATCAGTTTATATTCCCAGTATAGAAGAGCTCCTAGAACTGTTGCAACGAAAAGTGATAAGGCAGTTATCTGCTTTAAATCGAATCCCAAAACAAACCCGAAGAATGCTGAGAATAGTGGTGATAGGATTAGTACACCAAGCTTTCCACGGAGGATCCTAGTCAATTGAACCCTAGTTAATTTAGCCATGAAATTCCGGAAACATTTAATAACAGTCAACAAAATAAAAGTATTGGTGTAAATTTTTGGGTGAAGAATTTGAGAATTTGCAGCGATTAAAGGGGGAGGAAGCTGTAAAATATGTGAGGCCAGTATCCAATGTGATAGATGCTGAAACCCCTCTGTGGAAATTGATGGAAATAGCCACTTACTGTCCAGGGAGACATACATACCTTATATGTAGAGATGGGAAGCCTATTGGTATGGTTACAATACATAGGATACTTAAATGGATACTATTAAAGACGAGGGAATTGAGGGGGTTAGCAGAGGAATTGGAGGTGGAGTTTAGAGAGGTCTTAGGGGTGAGAGCAATAGATTTTGCAGAACCTCCAGCCATAATACCGGAGGATGCCACGGTAACCGATGCAGCTAGGGAGATGGTTAAGAGGGGGGTGGATACTGTGTGGGTTGCATCGAAAAGTGGAGAAGTACTTGGGGAATTGGATTACAGAATTATAATGGAGTTGGCTGTGAAGGAAATCACTAAAATCTGAAAACAACGTTTAAAGTCACATTTAAATACACGATGAGTACTGCGAAGAGGAAGGATCTCTCTAGACTAAGCCCCTTCGCAGCTGAAACTGTGCTTGAAGCTAGTAGACATGAGGAAAATTGTAAGCCAATTATTAGAATCCCTTGAATTGTGAAGTTTAAACTGGATATCATGATGTATGGTATTATGGTTAGGGGGATTGTGGCTAGAGATAAGCCGAAGAGTAGTATACCTCTACCGCCAACTCTACCATGAAGTAGGAGTGGGAGGAAATCAAAGGCGAAGTATATTATAATCCAAGAGAAAAGGAATTTTAAACCAGTATATATGGGCCATTGTAGAGGTTTATATGAAGCTGAAAATAGGCATAATTCAACATTACTCCAGTAGCATGTGAAGAAGCCGAAGGCTAAAACTATTGGGGGGATTATGAATCTTAGAATTTTACCTTCATATAGTGAGAGGAGGAGCCATCTTGGAAATAGGATTGCTGAAATTTTAGATCTAACTTTTAGGGGGATGGGAAGCCTAGAATAGTATTTAAATTCTGAAACCTTCTCTCTACCATCCATGAGAAGTCTATAAGCCATCCACCCCTTGTCGGTCAAAGCAAATTTTCCACCAACATCTCTCTTTACAAGGTCTCCGAGTAGTTCAATATTGTAGTATATACTCCCGGAACTTGTATTTAATGATTCCATAAGTTCTCTTAAACTTGCACCACCTCGGAAACCTAAAATTTCAATGATTTTCCTTCTAACGGGGTTGCTTAAAACTTGGTATATTGCGGAAATTTCATCGTCAACACTCATAAATGATTCCGAAAAAATGATTATGAATCCAAATTTAAAAAATTAATGATGGTTTGTTTAGGTTAACGGGGCCCCTTGACTTCGAGGGATTTTAGGAAAACGCTGAATTTATCCTCTAATGTAGTGGCATCTATGATTCTGCCTTCATGGAATGTTACATCATTAATTAGTGGAACCATGAAAAGAGCATCAAACCCCCCGCCACCTCTGCAAATGAGCATGACGATGGGTTCAGCTCCAAGTCTATCACAGAAGAATCTAATGTCACTAGGCCATGTATTTTGGAATCCACTGGAATCTCCACCTTCAGAGAATAGGACTTTCACTAGGTATACTCCGCCACCTCTAACTGCTAGCAGATCAAAGGGTAGGTTTAACCTTGAACTATTAACCCATCTAACATTGTAACCTAGATTTCCAAGGATTTTTGATGCTAAATCTAGTGGTGGAGCTTCTGGGTCTAGGCTTCCATAAACGAGTTTATCCACAACTACCCTTATTATGGAGAGGCATTCAGCAACTATTCTTGGATCCCCGGTTTCCTTAGCTTTATCATAGAGTTTTGAAAGTTTGGAGCGGTAATCTTCAATCCATTTTCTATCTTCTTCAGGCAAATCCTTAGCTAGATCTTCTAGGTATGCTAGGAACCCCTCAATCATGCTTAGATAACTATCTAGATCTACACTCATTGATAACAGCCTACGACAATAATTTGATGTAATGGTAATAGAAAAACTTTGTGTATAAAGAAATTTGTGGGGGGAGTGTTTGCTTGGGCGTGCTGGGTTTACCTGGAAATCTTTATTGTTATGGCGCTTACATTGACTTGGGAGCCGTCTTGAGCTGTCACTGTCTCGGTGCCGATTTCAATGTTCTTAACTTTTAAGTCTGTTATGAATCTATTCCTCAAGATTTCAACTACATCTACAGCTCTACTTATAGCTCTACCTCTAGCTTTCAATTCAACTTCCTTGCCTGTACCGCTAAGCTGGGTTATGCATGCCAATACATAGTTCATTATGGGCTTCTTCCCCACAAGTATAACGTTGCTTTGCATTGATCTCCTCTGAGTTTCCTCTTTTTTAGCCGGCTCCCCAGCCGCCTCAGCTTCCTTCTCTGCCTTCTTAGCCTTAGACATGGTTTTACTCACCTCCAATACCGCTGTAGCATGGTTGACGCTTAAGAATATGTAGATTGAACAAATATAAAACCTTTACCATTCTGAAACCAATGTTAAGGGCAAAACTTAAATTTGAGGTAACTAGATTTAATGGGGGGTTACTTTGGACTTCTTCTTCAATCCAAGGGGGGTTGCAATAATAGGGGCATCTAGAGATGTTGGGAGACCTGGACACGTAATACTTAGAAACTTCTTGGAAAATATGATTTCAGGAAGCTTTAAGGGGGAGGTATACCCAGTAAATCCAAATGCTAGGAGGATATTGGGGGTACAATGCTATAAGAGTGTATTGGAATTGGAGGGGCTAGTGGATTTAGCAGTAATCTCAGTTCCAGCAGCAATAGTGCCAAAGGTTTTAGAGGAGTGTGGTGAAGCGAAGGTTAAGGGTGCAATAATAATAAGTAGTGGGTTTAGTGAAGTTGGGAATACTAGGCTGGAGCAGGAAGTTGTGGAGATAGCTCGTAGAAATAATATTAGGGTTATAGGGCCAAATTGTGTTGGAATCTACGATGCATATAGTGGTGTAGACACAATATTCCTGGAAGTATCAAAGATACTTGAGGGGGCGCCAATACTTGCTACACCTAGACCTAAACCTGGGAGGATAGCATTCATAACTCAGAGTGGAGCTTTTGGAGCTGCAATACTGGATTATATGGCTGGAAGTGGGCTTGGAATAAGTAAATTCATAAGTCACGGGAATAGATGTGATGTAGATGAAGTTGATCTAGTGGAGTATTTAGCTAGAGATGATAAGACTGATGTTATACTATTATACCTTGAAAGTATAGGGAGGGGGAGGGAATTCTATGAAGTGGCTAGGGAAACCACTAAGATTAAACCAATAATAGCATTGAAGGTTGGGAGAACGACTGCTGGAGCTAGAGCTGCAGCTTCACATACAGGTGCATTAGCTGGTTCACATCAAGTATTCACAGCAGCTCTAAAACAAGCTGGAGTTATAGTGGCTGAAACCATGGAGGAAATGATGGATTTAGCTAAGGCATTCGTGAATCAAATACCAGCAAGGGGGGAGAGGATAGCCATAGTGACAGATGGAGGTGGAATGGGGGTTATAGCTTCAGATACTGTAGAAATCTTAGGTGGAAAAGTGGAGAAGCCAAGGGAGGAAACCCTAAAGAAATTGAGGAAATTAAAGGAAGATGGAGTTATACCGGATTTTGCATCTATAGAGAACCCAATAGACTTAACTGGTGTAGCTACAACGGAGATGTTTATCAAGACACTGGAGATAGTGGGGCAAGCTGATGAATTTGATGGGATAATAATATTCCCACTACACCATATACCCACATTGGAAGCTGGATATGAGGATAAGATGATGGAGGTTATAAGGGGTATAAAGAAGCCTGTAGTGGTATGTGATGTTGGGGAAGCTGAAATGGCAAAGCTGGTGAGAATGAAATTCGATAAGTATGGGGTGCCAGCATACCCATCACCTGAAAGAGCTGCAAATGTAATGATGAAACTGGTGAATTACGGTAAATACCTATTGAAGGTTGGCGCATATCAGGATTATGTGAATAGAAAGATTTTAGGGAAGGGGAATTGAAATCTTATTTGATGTAAATTGAAAGTAAAATTCTGGTTACTAGACTTAAATTATGAGGAGAAAGCTGAAACCCCAGAAATATGGATGTGGGGGATAGGAGAAGACAATAAGAGAATTTTGGTAGTAGACAGAAATTTTAAACCATACTTCTATGCCACGGTATCAGAGAATTCCCTAGAAGAGGTTTTAAGGGAAATTTTGAAATTAAAGGTTAAAGGGGTATTGGATTGCATTCCACAAGACATGAAGATATTTGGTAAGCCAGTTAAGGCTGTGAAGATTGTATGTCGAAAGCCAGATGAAGTAGGTGAAATAGCGAAAGATGTGAAAAGGGTACGTGGAGTAACAGAAGTTTATGGAGATGACATTAGATTCACACTTAGATATTTGATAGATATGGGGATAAAACCTTGCAGTTGGATTGAAGTGGAATGCGAAAAAGCTGAGGGATATGGGGGAGTGAAGGTGGATGAAGTATACTTGGCTACAGCACCCCCCAGAAACGTGGAGGAAGAGTTAACACCAAACCTCAAAGTTTTAGCATTATGGATCACTTGTATGGGGGAAGCTGGTTCACCTAAACCTGAACGAGACCCGGTAATTATAATTTCAACATTAAGTTGTGAGGGGGTTGAGAAGAACTTCATAGCAAAGGGGGATGAAAAACCTTCAGATGCTGAAATCATCGTGGAGTTCACAAGATACGTGGATGAATATGACCCAGATATAATAGTTAGCTATGGTTCTAATGCCAGGATAATACCATACTTACTGGAGCGAGCGAAGAGAAATAGGGTGAAATTATCCATAGATAGGCAGAGGGGGGAGCCACATACAAGTCTATATGGCCATATATCCATAACTGGGAGGATAAACCTAGATTTATTCGATTATGCAGAAGAATTCCAGGAAGTGAAAGTTAAAAGTCTAGAGAACATAGCTGAATACCTCGGTGTTATGGATGCCTCTGAAATTATAGAGGAATATGAAGTTCAAGATTACTGGAAAGACCCTTCGAAGAGGGGGGAACTGATAGAGTATTCCATGAAGAATGCTAAGAGAGTTATGGGAATTTATAAAGCCATATCAGATTTTGCAATACAATTATCTCAACTGGTTGGTTTACCACTAGACTTCGTTGGGACAGCAGCTGTAGGGTTTAGAGTAGAATGGTTCCTTATAAGGAAGGCACATGAAATGGGGGAGCTTGTTCCAAAGAGGAGAGAGATATCATACCAGCCATATGCTGGAGCCATAGTCTTACAGCCAAAACCAGGCCTTCATGAAAATGTAGCTGTAATAGATTTTAGAAGTATGTATCCAAGTATAATGTTGAAATACAATGTATCCCCAGACACATATATACCACCAGAAGAAGCTGAACCTGAATGTGGAGTATACATTGCACCTGAAGTTGGACATAGATTTAGGAGGGAGCCTCCAGGCTTCTATAGAGATGTATTGAAATCGCTGATGGAAGCTAGGAGCACAATTAGAGAGAAGCTAAAGAACATCACACAAGAAGACCCATTATATAAAGTGTTGGATGCAAGACAGAAAGCTATAAAAGTGATATCTAATGCCATGTATGGGTATGCTGGGTGGACTGGTGCTAGATGGTACATTAAGCAAGTGGCGGAGGCTGTGACTGCTTGGGGTAGAAGCTTAATATCTAGTGCATTAAAGATGGCTGAAGAATTAAACTTGAAGGTGATATATGGAGATACAGACAGCATATTCGTGAAGTATGAACCTGAAAAGGTGGAGAAACTTGTAAAGAGGGTGGAGGGAGAGCTGGGATTTGAAGCAAGAGTAGACAAAGTATACGTGAGAATACTATTCACAGAAGCTAAGAAGAGATATTGTGGATTAATGGAGAATGGGAAACTAGACTTTGTGGGGTTAGAAGTTGTGAGGGGAGATTGGGCTGAAGTAGCCAAGAAAGCTCAAGAAGGGGTCTTGGAAATAATAATGCGTGGTGGAGGAACAGGGAAGGCCATAGAATACATAAAGGAATACATTAATGGGATGAGGAGGGGGGAGAAACCATTAAAGGAATACATAATATGGAAGACATTGACAAAAGACTTAGAGGAATACGAGGTTAGAGCACCACATGTACAAGCAGCAAAAATGTTAATGGAGAAGGGGTACACATTAACCCTAGGAGACAAAGTAGGATATATTATAACCCTTGGTAGCGGGAAACTATATGAGAAGGCAAAACCATATCAGTTAGCATCAAAAAATGAGTTAGACATCGAATACTACATATCAAATCAAGTTATACCCGCAACATCAAGAATACTTGAACCCTTAGGGGTAAATATACAGAAAATCCTAAGCTCAGGAACAACGAGAACGCTAATGGATTACATAAAGAAGGAAAAGACCACAACTTAAACAGCTTTTATCTTTATTCTACATTTATCATTTCCTTGTGTTATGCATTCTTCTTCTATGCATTCTACTTCTCTGTTTAATAGTTTGCTGTAGTATCCTTCAATTAATCCTCTTATAAGTGATGATTTAACTCTCCTACCAGCCTCCAAATTAATCTTACACTCAACACAATCATAAACAATGTATTCGACCTCTCCCCCCTCCAAATCCATTTTCACGTTTTCAGGTATACCGAAGCCTATTCCTCGGAAGATTTGTTCAGCAATTAATGCGTAACTTCTTTTATCCATGACCCCCATGGTTTCCACATGTCTTTTGAAAAAATTCTCCCCCATCTCTCTACTAATAATGTATAGTACTGTTTGTGGTACAACCTTTAAACTCTTAAAAATACCTTCAATTATGGATTTAAATGCGGATTCCCTTAGTATGATAGCTCTTTCATTGAAGAATGTCGGTATGACTGTTTTGTCTATTGCAAATCCCTTTACTTCAGGTATTTGTATATCCACTTTCTTTATGAACTTAACCCCCTTGATCAATGCTTCTGCTGTTTCCTCCACCTCTTTTGGGCTTTTCCCCGTGGTGTCTAGGAATATTGTTGCATAGAGACCTGTGAAATGGATTTTTAGTATTGAGATTCCTTTCATGGCTATTATGGCTGTTAAATCTCTTAATACGCCTACAGCTTCTAATGCTTCTTCAAGGAATTCCACGTGTAAGACAGTTATATCTTTACCTGGAATATACAATGATGGTACAACTTCAAATTTTTTATACAATGTAATTCACCCTTGATATAGTAAAGTGTGCTATATATGTTATCTTCCATACATATATACATTATTATACATTATGTTATTTTTATTGCCACTCTCCAGTTTTAAGGTATCTTGCTATTGTTAGGGCTGCAGTTGCCCCTTGCCCAGCAGCCACTATGTATTGATTCTCTATTCCATTTACATCTCCAGCGGCACATACCCCCTTTACGTTGGTCCTCATTCTCTCATCTACTTCTATATATCCATTCTCTTTGAGTTTTATTGGTAGGTTTTTTAGGAATTCCGTGTTTGGTTTTTGTCCTATGGCTATGAAAACCCCTTCAACGTTTAATGTTGTTTGTTCTCCGTTTTCTAAGTTTTCTAGTATGATCTTCTCCAGCTTCTCTACTCCTTCAAATCTTATTGGTTTGTATGGTGTTAATTTTTCCACATTCATTTTTGATAAAGCTATTTTTTGTAGGTGTGGTTCTGCTCTAAACTCTCTTCTCCTGTGTATCCAGTATACCTTTTTGCATATGTTTGATAGGTATTCAACGTAGGTTGCAGCTGTATTTCCTCCGCCTATTACAGCTACATTTCTACCTTTGAATAGTGGGCCGTCACATGTGGCGCAGTAGCTTATCCCTCTACCAAGGAATTCCTTCTCTCCGGGTATTCCAAGTTTAGCGTGCTCGGCTCCTGTGGCCACTATTAATGCTCTAGCTTTATAAGTTTTTTCAAGTGTGGTTTTAACTTGGAATAGGTTGTCCTCAGTTAAATTTACATCTTTAACTTCTTCGAATACTATTGGCACATTCAGTTTCTTCAATTGTATTTCCAGTTTTTCTGCAAGTTCTAATCCACTTATAGATGGGTATCCTGGGTAGTTTTCTATGTTATGTGTTATTAGTAGGTTTCCTCCAATTCCAACTTTGTCTATTAGTAGTGTTTTTAATGCTTGTCTTGCAGTGTATATTGCGGCTGTGGAGCCAGCTATCCCTGCACCAATTATTATTACATCGTATTGTTCCTCAATTTTCCCTGAAAGTTTTGGTATTAGGATGATTTTCTGCATGGCTGGATATACATGTTTGGTTAATGTAAATTTAAATTTATCTGGCTAGTTTGTGTTGTAATGTAATTTGAATCCCATGGTTGATGGCTCTATTCCAGTAACGATTATTTCCCCTATTTCTCCAGTCTTGGAGACATGGGTTCCTGTACATGGTATTCCGTTTACCCCATCTATTATGACAACTCTATACCTTTCGGATTTTGGTAGTCTGGCTAGGTTTGGTGCGTTGAAAGCTATTTCAGTAAGTTTTTCATATTCAACCCAAATCCATTTCACTTCTCTATTTTCCCTAACAATATTGTTTGCTTCTTCAATTATTGTTTTGAGCATTTCATTGGTTGGGGGGTTGGCTTTATATTCTAGGTATGCGTTTGGAGGGCTGTGGTTTGCACTCACGGTTTCCACTAGTCTGCCATAAACTTTAGCTACAGCGTAATCAAGTATGTGTCCTGCTGTGTGGAGTTTCATGTTTTTATATCTTCTATCCCAATCCAGTATGCATTTCACATCTGAGTTGGCTTTAATTCTCCCGGAATCTCCATATTGTAGTTTGCAGTAATGTACCACAACATCCTCTACATCTAAAACCTTTAGTATTTGGAGTTTGTATTCGGGGTTTTGTATCCATCCTAAATCACAGTCTTGCCCTCCACTACGTGGATGGAATATGGTTTTGTTTAGAGTTAGGTATGCTTTGCCACCCTTCTCCCAGTATACATTGATTATTTTGCATTTCAATTCCTTCATGTATGGGTCTTCTAAGTATAGTTTAATGGTTTTCTGGGTTTCTCTAGCTATTGCTTTAATGTCCACCATGGCTTATCGCTTACCTTTAAGCTTTACTCAACCTTTAAATTTTTAGTGGATTTCCATACCTGTCCATTGATGTTATCTGTGATAATGGTTTTCTTGGTTTTGGTGGTGGAGATTCATCTGGGAATCCTATGGGGAGTAGACATATAACTTTAAGGTTTTCTGGTATTGATAGTATCCTTTTAACTTCCCCTTCATCGAATGCTCCAATGTAGCATGTTCCCAATCCAAGTTCTGTGGCTTGTAGAACCATGTTTTGAGCTGCTATCATTGGGTCTTGCATATACCATCTTGGAGACTCTTCAGGATTTCCAAGTATAACTATGACTGTGTCTGCTTCACTTACGAATTTCTGGTTCCTAGAAGCTTTCATTAAAGCTTCCTTAACCTCCTTATCTTTAACCACTATGAAGTGCCATGGTTGACGATTACCAGCTGATGGTGCAAGTCTACCTGCCTCCAGAATTTTCATCAAAGCCTCATTTGGAATGGGGTCTGACTTAAACTTTCTAATACTCCTCCTCTTAACTATAGCTTCATATACATCCAAAACGTTTCACCACCTTGCATACCATATTACCCATTCTATTTAAATTGTTTTCTAAACTTGATTACCTGCAAAAAAATGGTAACATTTATATAGTTCTATTCCAATATTTTGCACGTGGAATTGAGCTTTGAACCTATACCCATAGCTACCTGTGAAGGTGGGAGGATAGCTACAATACTCATTGAATTCAGTTTTGAAGCGAAATATGCTATAGGCGTTTTGAGGGATATTGCTGAGATAATGGTGAAATGGAGTATACCAATAATAAAAGTTTTCAATAGCAATACTAGCATGATCATATTTATAGATTCCAGTGGAGTGGGCGACCTAAAGGCTATTGAACATGAAATTAGAAGAGTTAAGTATGTGCGAAACGTTGAAATTCAACCTTCAGATGTTGAGACTGTGGAAGTATTTCCATATGCTATTCCAAAGATTTATGGTGAGAGAGTGGTGATTCTCAGAGAGTCAGCTTTAAAATCACTTATAAATGCTATTTGGGAGAACCTTAAAGTTGCACCACAAATGATGCTCTACATTATTGGTAGAGAGATGGGGGAAAGCTACTGTGAATCTCATAGAAAAAGCATGAAGCTAAACTTTGAAGATATGTTGAAGATTGCTGAAAAACTCTTCACAGCTACAGGTTACGGCACCCTTAAAAATGTGAAGAAATGCTTATCCCCTCTGGAAGTTGAATATCACATTTATGATTGTGTTGAGTGTAAGATTAATTTGGAGGCTGGTAGGAGAGTTAAATCATCACTTATAAGAGGATTAATTGAAGGATACTACAGCAAACTATTAAACAGAGAAGTAGAATGCATAGAAGAAGAATGCATAACACAAGGAAACAACAAATGCAGAATGATTTTGAGGGGAGTGTAAGATTACGCTCCTCTAGTGCCATTTCAGTATCTTTCTACCCATGAATAGTTCTGGTAGTACTAGTAGACCCCAGCTTGCTACCCCAAATATGTATGCTAGATCTCTAGCGTTCATTGCTGTTAAGTGGAATAGTTGTTGTGTGATGGGTATGTATGTTATGGCTAGGGTTAATGTCATGGAGATTATAACTCCAAGTACGAGGAATCTGTTTTGGAATGCTCTTCTACCCATCTTCCAAACACTATGCTTTTCTGATCTGCAATTCCATATTACGAATAGCTCGAATAGTGCTGCTTGTACGAAGGCTGCTGTGGTTGCTTCTCTGTATGTTAGGAGTCTTGCTTCTTCATCTATCCCCCATGGGAAGTTCCATGGATGTGAAGGCCAGATATAGTATTCTAGGCAGAAGACTAGTATTGTTCCTGTGGCTTGTAGTGTGAAGGATGCTATTATGAATGCTAGCATTCCGTGGAGTATTCCTTCTTCTGGTTTTCTTGGGGGTCTATTCATGACGTCTACGTCTGGTGGATCTGTGGCTAAGGCTATTGCTGGGGCCCCATCTGTTACTAGGTTTATCCATAGTATCATGGCTGGTAGTAGTGGTAGTGGGAATAGTTCTGGTCCAAATATTCCTCCAAGTATTGCGAAGGATCCCACTACAATTAGCTCGTCGAAGTTGCATGCTAGTAGGAATCTGGCATACTTCCTGATATTATCGTATATTACTCTGCCATATTCTACTGCTCTAACTATTGTGGCGAAGTTGTCGTCTGTGAGTATCATGTCTGCAGCTTCTTTGGTTACGTCTGTTCCAGTTATCCCCATGGCTATCCCTATGTCTGCGGCTTTTATTGCTGGTGCATCGTTTACACCATCTCCAGTCATGGCCACTATATGCCCCTTCCTCTTCAATGCTTCCACTATTCTTAACTTGTGGAGTGGTGAGACTCTAGCGTAGACTGTCACCTTCTCCACGATTTTATCGTATTCCTCATTGCTCATCTTATCGAGTTCTTCTCCTGTGAGGGCTATATCTCCATCTCTGTATATTCCCACTTCCTTGGCTACGGCTATGGCTGTGAGTTTGTGGTCTCCAGTTATCATTACCGTTTTTATTCCAGCTTTCTGGCATAGTTTGTTGGCTTCTATGGCTTCTTCTCTTGGTGGATCTATCATCCCCTCTAATCCAACGAATATCATTTCCCATTCTAATTCTTCATTGTAGGTTGTTATGTTGTTTGGGAGGGGCTTGTAGGCCATGGCTAGAACTCTTAGAGCGTTGGATGCCATTTCCCCGTTTACTTTGAGTATCCTCGTTTTATCGTCTTCAGTTATCTCTCTTACTCTACCATTCTCCAGTATTCTGTTGCATCTTTCCAGTACTATTTCTGGTGCACCTTTCATGTATGCGTGGATTTCACCCCATGGTGTTTTGTGTATTGTTGTCATCCTCTTCCTTTCTGATGAGAATGGTATTTCCCATATTCTTGGGTATTCCGCTTCGAGTTCCGTTTTACTTAAACCTGCCTTTTCAGCTGCAACTATTAGTGCTCCTTCTGTTGGGTCTCCCATTATGCTCCATGAGCTTCCACCCTCACTTTTAACTAGCTTTGCATTGTTGCATAGAGCTCCTATTCTTAGTAGGAGTTCTAGGTCTCCTTCTGGGTTTATGATTTCATTTCCACGTTTAAAGCTTCCCTTAGGCTCATATCCAACGCCTGTAACTTCTATGTATTCTCCATCCACGTATATTCTTCTAACAGTCATTTCCCCCTTGGTTATGGTTCCAGTTTTATCTGAGCATATTACTGTTACTGAGCCTAGGCTTTCTGCTGCTGAAAGCTTTCTGACTATGGCATTCCTCTTGGCTAGTTCTCTAGCTCCTAGGGCTAATGCTATGGTTACTATTGCTGGGAGCCCTTCTGGTACTGCTGATATGGCTAAGGCTATTGAGGACATGAAGGCTTGTATGAATCCTTCCACTTCAAATTTCATTTGTATGGCTACTTCCACTGCCTCTATTAGGAATATTAGTGCACATACTCCCACTACTAGTTTAGCTATTTTCCCTGCGAAGGCATCTAGCTTCCTTTTTAGTGGTGTATCCTCTTCTTCCATGGTTTGAACAATTTCAGCTATCTTCCCAAACTCTGTGTTCATTCCTGTGGCTACTACTACAGCTTTTCCTCTGCCATGAACTACGTGTGTAGCTGAGTAAATCATGTTCCTTCTATCTGATACTGGTGTTTCAGCTTTGAGTATGGTGGGCTCTTTTTGTACTGGTGTTGATTCCCCTGTGAGTATTGCTTCATTGGTTCTCAGTTCAATTGCCTCTATTATCCTTGCATCTGCTGGAACTCTATCCCCCTCTTCGAGGATTATTATGTCTCCTGGAACTAGCTCTCTTGCTGGTATCGTCATTTCCACTCCTCCACGTAGAACTCTGGCTTTTGGTGCAGCCATCTTTTTTAATGCTTCTAAAGCTTTTTCAGCTCTATACTCTTGTATGAATCCAGTTACTGCGCATAGGAATACTATGGCTAGTATGGTTATTGTATCTGCAAATGTTTCCATGAATTCTCCTCCATGTAGTATTTCCCAGTACCCTATTATTGCTGAGAATATTGCTGCTGCTATTAAGAGTAGTACGAAGACATCTTTGAATTCGTCTAGGAACATTTGTAGTGCAGTTCTCTTCTTAACTTCTTTAAGCTCATTGTATCCATACTTCTCCAGCCTTTTACTGGCTTCTTGTGGTGAAAGTCCATTTAAGTTTGTTTCAAGTCTCCTTAAAACTTCATTCAGCTCTAGAGCATGCCACTCACTCATATAGATTGCTCAACTCCCAGTGGGGTAAGTTTGTATAAACTTATTTTGGGAGGGTTGAATTTAAAGTTAACTTTACCGGCAAATATTAAATAATTCTTTCTGGATAAATTTAATTATGACTTCACCTTTCGATCAGGGTTTTGAGAGGGGGGTTAGGGAGGCTGGAGCTTTAAGGTATAGGTTGAATCTCATTAAAAGTCTTTTGGAGATATTGGAGTTGAAGGTTGAAGATTATTTGAAGGTTAATGAAGCTAAGATCAAGTATGTTCCCCAAAGATTCCTTGAGGAGGCTGAGGGGATTGCTAAAGGTGCTGGTTTAAGTGTTTATGAAGTTTTAGCTTTGGATTTCGGTTTGAGTGTGGATAAACTTTTCATGGATGGGTGTACGGCATTCGCTATTCCCAGTGGGTTTACTTCTGATGGCTCGGTAATGTTGATGAAGAATAGGGATTTAGGTTTTAGGAGAATTCATCCACAAGTCTTATCATACTCCAAGTTGGATGGCTATAATAGGTTTATTGGTGTTGTAACTGCTGGGAGTGTTTGCTGGTATCAGGGGGTTAATGAGCATGGTTTAATAGCCTTTAACACTGCAACTCCACAGCAACTTATAGATCCAACCCTTGCTCAAGGGATGAGTGTACCAGTGATTATTAGGAGGATACTTGAAGAGTGTGGTAGTGTTGATGAAGCTTTAAAGTTTATATCTGGAAGCCAGTTTAATGCTTTCTCAAATCTCTTCCTCTCCGACTGTGAGAGGATTGTGATTGTGGAGTTGAAAGCTGGATTTACACCATACATTTGGGAGGTTAAAGAGCCTGATTGCAGATCAAACCATTACCTTTTCCACGTTAATCCAGATGTCCGTAATGAATTGGAGTTTCTCGTTAGGCAACAGACACTTGTGAGATATACCCGTGGGAGGATGCTCCTCAGGGGGGTTGAAAAGTTTAGTGTAGATGTCCTTATGGGGTTTAGTAGAGATCATTTTCATGGTCCAAGTCCATACTCCATATGCCGCCACCCACCAATAGTGGGTAGTCCACTCATAGCCCTATTATCCTCTACAACCCTCTCTTCACAGATCTTCAAGGTTGGTGTTGGAGGGGTGGAGGTTTATACTGCCATAGGATATCCATGTCAAACTGAATTTATACGTACAGTTTTCGGGGATGATATTCCAATTGAAGCTGCTGATGGTAGATTGTGGTTTAAGCAGTATGGTGGGGGTGTTTGATGGTTAAAGTTGGCCTTGTAACTATTGGGCAGTCTCCAAGAGTTGATGTTACCAGCGACTTGTCTAGGTTGCTTCCCAGTGGAGTAGAGATTTTGGAGGCTGGAGCTCTTGATGAATTGAAGTTAGATGAGATTGGAGAGCTTAAACCTAGATCTGGGGAAACTGTTTATGTGACTAGGCTTAGAAGTGGTGTTGAAGTTAAGGTTTCCAAGGAGAGGGTTATACCGTTGGTGGGGAAATGCATATTAAAACTTGAGGGGGATGTGGATGTTATTGGAATATTGTGTTCAGGCGAATTTCCAGATTACCCATCATCTAAACCAGTGGTTTATCCTGAGAGGGTTTTGAGGGGGTTGGCTTCAAGCATAGTTTATGGTGGGAGAGTTGCCATATTGATTCCAGCTGTTGAGCAGGTGGATTATGCTAGGGTTAAGTGGGGTGGATTGTTTAGGGATTTACATGTGTATCCAATATCACCATACACTTCTAATCTAGGTGACTTCAAGGTTTTGGGTGGTAGGCTTATGGGTGATGATGTAAAACTTGTAATTATGGATTGTATTGGGTATACTCTTGAGCAGAGGGATGTTTTGAGGGGGTTTGGATTTATGGTTTTAACTGCGAGGACTGCTTTGGCTAGAGCTATATGTGAACTTCTATGAGTTTCCCCTAATTTTCACCATAATTTCATTTGCAAGTTTCCTGTTGCATGATGCAATGTATTTTGCTCTTATATTGTCTTGGAATTCTGGGTTGAATTCCCCTCCCCATTCATTTAGCACAATTCCTCCAGCTTCTTTAACCATGAAGCATGCTGCTGCAAAGTCTGTTAACCTTAATGCGCCTCTCAAATCTATGAAGGCATCACATATCCCTGCAGCTACAAAGCATGTTTCTAGGGCGTCTGTTCCAATGAATCTCACGTGTTTAGCTTCAACTATAACTGGTTTAACTTTTTCAAGGTGCTCTGTATATTTTCCTCTAACATTCAAGTCTACTGCTATTAGTGCTTCACTTATCTTCTCTACATTGCTTGGTTTAACTCTTCTCCCATTTAATTCCACTCCAAACCCTCTGATTCCAATGAAGGTGTCTCCAGTCACTATGTTTACTACTGCTCCGCATATTATGCTGTTTAGGTTGCCTTCCTCGGCTATGGCTATGGATGTGGAGTATATTGGGTACCCTCTATAGGCATTTGTACTCCCATCTAATGGGTCTACTATTATTATTGGGCTTCCAGAACCGTAAACACTTTTCCCAGTTTCTTCACCTATGAATGTGAAGTTTTGGAGGTTTCTCTTAACCTCCAATAATATTTCTTCTTCCAATTCTAAGTCTATCTTCCAACCTTCTTCTTCACTTAGAATTATACTTGTGGATTTTGCTTCCATTAGCATTTTTAGGGCTTTAGCCCTGGATTTCTCAATAATCCTATTTAGTAGGATGCTCATGTTCATGTCTTTTCACCCAGCATGTATCTTGCAACATCATTTATGTTTTCAACTTCCACAACTTTCACTTGGAATCCATAGTTCTTCAGGTGGCTTTCTAAGTTTATTATTGTGTACTGGTATGTGATTATCTTCACATTTCCAATAGTTTTCTCTATGGGTTTGAGTATGGGGATGTTGGATTGCCCTTTTGGAACTAGGAATAATTTGCATCCACTTTTTGCTGCTGCTATAGCTTTCTCCAATACTCCTCCAACACTTCCCACGCTTCCATCTGGATTTA
>Ga0197143_1001529_pt1 | contig 19374 bp, 18 predicted proteins | sample GBS70_MetaG_FD_148603 | JGI IMG/M metagenome (GOLD analysis project Ga0197143, IMG submission 148603) | Sediment microbial communities from Great Boiling Springs, Gerlach, Nevada, United States - GBS 70_MetaG | ecosystem: Environmental > Aquatic > Thermal springs > Hot (42-90C) > Sediment...
ATTAGAATATATGGCATTATACTGATAATTAATAAATTAAACATTTATATTTTTGAACCAATATATAAAAGTAGCGTTGGCTTTTATAATTATTGTTTTAAAATTTTATTTAAAATTAAAATAAAATTATGAGAGTCGAACGAGAATTTTATTTAAGAAAAACATTGCAAGTAGCTCAAGATTTATTGGGAAAGTATATTATTAGAAAATATAAAAAAAATTTTTTAATTGGTAAAATCGTAGAAACTGAAGCTTATATTGGGCCAAAAGATAAAGCTTCGCATGCCTACTCTAAAAAAAATAAAAACCCGAAAGAAAAACTAAAAATAATTAAAGAAAATTGGTACAAAATAGTAAGACACGTTGAAAATAAAGAAAAATTCATAAATAGAATTTTGAAATGCAAAAATTGTAAAGTAACTAAAAGAAATATAGCTGAATATTTAAGAGGAGGACATATTTATATTTACTTAATATATGGCAACTACTATCAACTCAATATAACTACCTATAAAGAAGGTTATCCTGAGTGCGTTCTTATTAGAAGCCTGGAACCTATAGAAAACTTAAAAAATCCTAAAGGACCAGGTAATTTGTGTAAAGAATTAAAATTAGATAGTTCTTTCTATGGAGAAGATTTAGTTTTGAGTAGAAAAATCTGGCTTGATTATGGAGAAAAAATTGAAAAAAGAAAAATAACTAAAGCAAAAAGAATCGGTATTGATTATGCAGAAGATTATAAAAACAAACTTTGGAGGTTTTATATAAAAGACAATATCTGGGTAAGTAAAAAATAATATTTATGCTAAATTATTCTTTTTAATTTTTAAAAATAAAACATTAACCAAAATTATCAAAAATATGTTAATAAAGAAAATCCAAAAATTTTCCCACCAATTAAAACCAATAACTCTTTCTTCTTTATATTCAAAGAGAGGATAGAAAATTCTAAATAAAGGATCGTTCTGATGGGTTAATAAATCAACTAAAGAATGAAAACCAAAAGGCAGAGTAAGAACTAAAAATTTCTTCTTAAAAAGGAAAATAATAAAAAATAAAATTAAAAAACCAAAAAGACTATGAGATAAAAAATATAAACTTTTTGACCAATTAGGTAAATTTAGCCACCAATTTTCTTTTAAAAAGAAACCATTTTTTAAAAATAAATAAAAAATCCCAACTCCAGTTGAAATAATATCTGGTAAAATACCAAAAAATATTGCCCAACCCCATAATCTTTTTTCTCTAACAATAGTTACACTCCAAAGAGCATGAGATATTATATCCATAAAAAAATATATGCTATATTGCGGAGGGGGTGGGGCTCGAACCCACAAGGCCACAAGGGCCACCGGTTTTCAAGACCGGCCGATTAGCCAATTCTCGCACCCCTCCTTTTGTGCCCCGAGAGGGAGTCGAACCCCCAACCTCCTGGTTAAGAGCCAGTTGCTCTACCAATTGAGCTACCGGGGCTTTTAAATATAATTATAAAATAATAATGAGTTTCTATTTTTTTATTTTTTCTTTATCTTTTTTAAGCGGCATATTCTTAGGTTTAAAAACTCTAGCGCCGTTTATTATAATATCTTTCATCCTATTTTTAGCTCTAAAAGAATCTAATCAGAAAATTTTCCCATTAATTATCGTCATAATTCTTTCTTTTTCGGGTGGTTTTTTAAGGGTAAAATTAGAAAAAAAATTAGATAAAATTGAATTGCCACAAAAAGTTTTTATTGTTAATAAAAATAACAATCTCTATATAACCAACAAAGGGGTTGCTTTAGTCTCAAAAGAAAAAATTTATCCAGGATATGAAATTATATTAAAAGATGAGGCTCAAAAGATAAACGAAGAATTTTTAAATAAAAGAGGAATTTATTATATTTCATTTTTAAAAAATTCTGAAATAGTTGAAAAGAAAAACATTTTAACATATATCTTCAAATTTAAAGAAATTATTAACAGTTTTATAGATGAAAATTTAAGTTTTGATTCTGCTCAAATTTTAAAAGGAATAATTTTAGGGCAAAAACCAATTGAAGAAATTGAAGAAATATTTAAAAAATCAGGACTTTTACATATTTTAGTTGTTTCAGGCCAAAATCTTACTCTTTCTTGTTTTATTTTAATTAATCTTTTTAAAAAATTAATCAAAAGAAAATTCATCTTGTTTTTTTCAATTATATTTATATTATTTTTAGCGGTAATGATAAGCGAAAGCGCAACATGGAGAGCAGCTTTAATGGTTTCTTTGGTTTTACTTTTTGAAATCTTAGGAAGACCAGTTTTAGTAAGAAACATTATTTTAATAGTAATTATTATTCTAACTTTAATTAAACCAAGTTTCATATTAGATATTAGTTTTCAGCTTTCAATTTTAGCAATTTTAGGTTTATTTTATTTTAAAAAAAGTATAGAAAATTTCATGCCAAAAATATTTAAAGAAAAAAACATTTTAGCCGAAATATTAGGTGTTCAAATTTTTATTTTGCCTTTCTTACTTTATCAATTTTCTTATTTTTCTCTTTCTGGGATTTTTGCTAATCTTTTAATTTTGCCTATATTTCCTATTTTATTTTTATCTCAGTTATTGCTTTTACCTTTTATTTTCTTTTTCCCAATAAAAATATTGGCTGAATTTATAATTAATCTTTTTTACTTTGCGGTCAAGTTTTTTTCTCTTTTAGAAATCAAAATTAATGTTTTTCTTCCTGAAATAATAGTATTTATGTGTTATTTTATTTTTGCTTTAATTATATTGAGAAATAAAAATATTCCAGATTTTACATGGAAAATTTAAAAATTAAAAAAATAACAATTTATCTTTTAATATTTTTTTGTTTTTTAACTTTTTATATAATTTTAAGTTTTTTAAAAATAAAAGAGGGAGTTTATTTTCTAAATGTTGGTCAAAGTGGAGGGATTGGAATTTTAAATAAAAGAGATTTTTTCCTTTATGATGCTGGAAAGAATAAAAATATAGTCTATGAAATTAAAAAAATTTTACCTTTTTGGAAAAAACAAATTGATGGAATTTTTATTTCTCATTTTGATAAAGATCACTGGAAAGGAATTTATGAAATTTTAAAAATTTATAAAATTAGAACAGTATTTTTACCAAAAGTAGATATAAACAACCCCCAGGAAAGAGAATTAGTTAGATTTTTGATTGAAAATAAAATTAAAATTTTTTTATTAAAAAATGGGAGTACTCTTTTAACAAATAATGAATTTTTCGTAATTTTAAATGATGGTAGGGATGCAAAAAATAGTAACGAAAAAAGTTTAGTAATAAAATTATTTCAACAAGGGAATAAATTTTTGTTTTTGGGAGATTTATCTTTAAAAGCATTTGATAGAATAAAAAATTTTGACCTCAAAGCTGATTATCTTTTATTACCCCATCATGGCTCAAAATATAATATTTCAGAAGAAATATTAAAAATAATAGAACCGAAGGTAGCCATAATTCAAACTGGCCCAAATCCTTATGGTCATCCCCATAAAGAAGTTATTGATATTTTAAAAACATTAAAAATAAATTTTTTAAGAACAGATGATGGGACAATCGGAGTATTTAAAGATTCAATTAAAATTTTAAAGTAAAATGTTAAAGAAAAAATATATTTTACCTAAAAAGCCAAATATAATGCAAGATGCTAAAATTATTAAAACAGATTATTTTCTTATAAAATACAAAAAAAACCATCTAGATTTTCCAAGATTTGCTATTTTAATCTCTAAAAAGATAACAAAAAAATCTGTGATTAAAAATAAAATAAAAAGAAAGATAAAAACTATTCTAAAAGAATATTTAAATTTCGGAGGTTTTGATTTTTTAATTTTTGTGTTAAAATTAGAAACTAATTTTTGGGTTTTAAAAGAAAAAATAAAAGAAGTTTTTGAATTAATTAAATGTTCACAGAAATAATAATTTATTTTTATAAAATATTCAATAACTTAGGTATAGCTATTTCAATTTTCACTTTATCTTTGAAAATTTTAACTATTCCTTTGGATTATTTAAATTTTAAACAGCAAAAAAAGATGGAAAAATTAAATGAAAAAATAAAAGAGATTCAAAAAAAATATAAGATGGAAAGTAAAGAATTTACTGAAGAAATAGCAAAGTTTTATAAGCAAGAAAAAGTAAATCCTTTTATAGGAATAATTTTAATAGTAATTCAATTTTTAATTTTGGCCGAGATATACAAATCAATAAACAAAATTTCAAAGATAGAAAGTATTAATTCTTTTTTTATGGGCATTGATCTAAATAAACCATCTTTTTATTTTTTTATCCCAACATTAATTGCAACTTTTTTACCTCTTATTTCAATAAAAAATATACCTAAATTTTATTATTTTATTTTTGGATTAGTTCTAGTAGTTTTAGCTACACAACCTTCTGCTATCCTTCTTTACTGGTTTTTATTTAATATTCTTAACTTTATCCAAAATTTATATTTTAAAAAATACATTAAAAATTAAGTTCATACTCATATAAACGCCAAGAGTTTTTATCTATAAAATATAATTTATCTTGAAATATTTGTGGATATAAAATATCAAAATATTTTTCAAGCTGTAAAATCTTAACCTCATTTTTTTTAGGATAGTAAATGAAAATTTCATTATCATTAGAAGAGACTTTATAAAAATACCATGCATCTAAATCAACAATTTGTCCTACAGCGCAGACTAAATTGTTGTAATTTGTACATTTTTCTGGGGCCAAAACCGCAGGCAAATTTGTTAAAACCCTCCCTCCAGAATCAACAATTTTTGTTTCTACATTTTCTTCTATTTTATTAATTAAAATTTGTGTTTGAAAAACCGGAATAGCAAAAACACCAGGTTTATCATCTGAAATTATCCTCACAGAACCATTAACATTATAAACCCAAACATAGCTTGAAACATTTTTTGAGGGTAATTCGAAAACCAAAAAATTATTTTTATCAATTTGTTTAATTTTTATTTCTTCAAAACTTACATCTTTTATCTTTTTTAAAATTTTACCTTTTTTGTCTAAAAGAGCAAAATAATTTGAATCCCCGCTTTTAATATGGGCTATAAAATTATTTCCTAAAAAATCAATTTCTTTAATATCTTCTCTTAAAGAATAAATTGAATCTTCTAAAACATCTAAAACAAAAAAAGCAAATTTATTTTCTTGCCAAGTTTTAAACAAAAATAAATTATCATCAGGCCCCCAGATTATATCTAAAATTTTCTCGTTTTTATATAGAGGTATAATTAAATCATTTTGAAAATTATAGTAGCTTAAGGTTTTGTCTTTAAGGTCATAAAAATAAATTTTTTCTTTATAAATTTTAAAAGTAAGTACTTGATTTTTATGAAAAACTCTAAAACGTTCTTTTTTCTCTTCTTTTACGTCTTCTTTTTCTTCTTTAGTTTCTTTAGTTTCTTTAGTTTCAATTTTTTCTTCTAAAACAGTTTGTGTTTTTTCCTCTAAAACCCCTGGTATAAGTTCTTTTTCTTTCTCTATCTTAGTTTCCTCTCTTAATTCAGGAATCTGAGTCTCTTTTAAAAAATAATTAAATAAAAAACCAACTCCAAGAATTACTAGAATAAAAAATATTATTAAAATTATCGTAACTTTATCTACTTTCATTTTTATTTATTTCATTTTTATTTTGATTCAATATGAAGGGGATTACCCTGCGTTGTATTATAAGTTGCGAATTTTATTTTCTTAGCAGAGGGATCCTCTATTATAAGCGTATAATGTATTTTTCCATCTCTATAAGAATAACCCATTGAAACAATGAATAAAAACTTTATAAATCCTTTGCACCTTACATTACCCAAATTTATTTGATTACAAAATTGTTGGATTTTGTCTTTATCTTTAAATTCCTCAGAATATTTATTCCTAATTTTATTAATCAAATCTGATAATGTTAATTTATTTTTAAAATCATTCCCCATTAATCCTTTTAAAACTTTATAAATAAAATCATAATCATTATTTTCGTATTCAAAAACTATAACATCTATTTTTGAACTTGTGGCTAACCCTTGTATAAATTTACTAAATTTTTCTATTTTATTATTATCATCGTCTATATTATTTTTGAAACTTATATCGATTGCCTTACCATTAAAATGTTTTTTATCATTATGAAAAGCGCCTGGTGGATAAGCTTCATTAATGATAAATTCTAATTCATTATCTATATATGATGACGATGATGCCGCTTTTTCAATAGCATAATATAAATCTTCATGAAGTAATAATACTTCCTGATTTTGCTTATCCTCCTCGAACAATACACCATTTCCTTTTATTTTCCGATTTAAATCTCGAATTAATTTTAATTTACTATTATTATTAGGAAATTCTAAATTTCCTTTAAATTTAATTCTCATCCCTTTAATATCTACTTTTATAAACGGACCAGAACAAAAATGTTCATATGTTTTTTTTCTAAAATCATTAAAATTAAAATTATTATTACCGTCAGAAAAACAACTATTAGAAAATGTATTGTCAAAAATTTTCTTTATACCAAAACCTACCACTGAAATATTACTATATTGCCAAAGAGAAGAAGGTATGTCTTCGTGTAAAATTTCAAAATATTCAAATTTCTCACTTATCTTTTTAACAAGATTTTCACTGGAATCAATACCTAAAACTTTATCTAAAGTTTCAATAAAAATTTTTTTTCTTTCATCGTTTTCGGCAATATTTGGATTTTCAAAAATTTTTAAAACTTTATCTACTTTATCCTCAATATTTTCTTTTTGCTTTATTGAATCAAAAAATTTAGCTAAAGCTAAAATATAGAAATTATTATAAAGTGTATCTTTAAGATCTTGATCGCAAGAATTTTGCATTATACAATTAAAAATATCTTCTTGAGAAATTGAATACTGGTTCGCTGTTGAAAGCTGGTTCGCTGTCATCTTAATTGACTCTTTAATTAAAAAATCTGGAAAATTTGAAATCATCGAACTTACCCATAATTCATCACTCCCTGACTTCTTAACATAATCTAAAATATATAAAAGAGAAAGTTTTATATCTAAAATATCAATATCTAGTTGATAACGAGGAAGTTTAAATACAGGAGAAGTAGAAAGCTCTCCTATTTCAAATAATTTTAGTTTTGGCATTTTAAGTTCTTCATTTATTTGGCTAAAAATAAAATTTGAAGCAAGCAAAATAATAAGCCCGATTAAAGACATTAAAATTCTCTTTTTAGCCTTATTAACTAAACTTGGAGCTGGACCTGCAAAAATATACATTATCCCAGCAATTATTAAAGAAACTACTGTGGCGACTATCCCTAAACCAAAAATAAATTTAAATAGATTTACAAAAAACTGAGAATAAGTAATACCATTAGCTGGCACACCAGGAATGCCAAATTGAGGAGCAAAATTATTTTGAGCTAAAACTTGTTGAATATTTAAAATCATTTTTAATATTCAATTTTTAAATCTTCTAAAGGATTTTGGGGATTTAAAATTATTAATTTTGTATTAGAAAGATCTCCTGAAAAACTTTTTGAATTAATCCTCTCTCCATTTTTTTCCCAGAAAATTTTAACATCTTTTGATGAAAAATAAAATGGATAAACCAAAAAATCACCACTATTTTCTTTTTTAACAATTGGTGGTTCTGAATTTTGAACTAAAATAGCCTCTCTTTTAGCAAAATAAAAGTTCCAAGTTTTCTCAAAAAAACCAAAATTTGTAGGGATTTTTGCTTTTACTTTAAATCCATTAGTATCAAGAGGCATTATTATTTTAATCTTATGAGATTTTTGTTCTGGGTCAAAATCATAATTTAAAAACTTAGGGAAAATAGAAATAAAAATCTTTGAATTTGCTGGCGTAAGTATTGTCTCTTCATCATTAATATTCCAATCAAACGAAAGATTGATAATAGAAAAGTTTGTTGGCATTAATTTACCAAAAAACCATTTAGGTTTTGTTTCTTCAACGCTCCAAGAAAGATGAAGCCAGTTCTGCGCAAAAGCAAAATTAAACAAAAAAATAGAAAAAATCAAAATTAAAAACTTTTTCATAAAAATATTTTAACAAAATTTCATTGAAATTTCAATCAAAATTTTCTTTTTAAAAAAGAAAAAATATCAGTAAATTTTTTAAAAAATCCAATTTCAAGTAAAAAAACAACAATTACTGCAAAAGTTCTAAAAGGAAGAAAATCTCCAAATCCAGCCCCTAAAACAAAACTAGCTCCTTCCGGTAATGATCCTGCTAAAAAGTTTAAAATCAACTTCCGGTTTTTAACTAAAAAATCTTTAATGGCACCATAAGAATATTTTTCTTTAACTAAATTATCTTCATCAAATATTTGAGATACAAACATAAGAACATTTATTACGATATCTATTGTCAATTTTATTAGAATACTTCCTATGACACCTAAAATAGTTAAAAAATAAGTTATCTGAATCAACTTCATCGCTAAATCAACTATATCGCCAAAAATAGCCAAAATAAAACAAAAAAAGATAAAAACATATTTAACTATTTTCATTTTTTTTCTTCAATTCTTCTTCTCTTTTTATAGCTAAAATTTGTTCTGGAGAAGTTGTTATTATTTTGTCCTCTGTATACGAAGCTACAATTTTAATCGGTACATGCTTTAAGCCTGCAAAAAATATTCCCTCACCTACTCTACAGTTTATTAAAATATCTCTTTCTGCATCAGTTAATTTAAAAACTTCTTGTAAAAGTGGAGCAGCTACTGGTGATTGTTTTAAAAGAAGAGAAAGAGCTGAATTTGTAATTATTGGCCTACCATAAGGTGATTTTAAAAAGTCTTCAACGTCTTGAGTTATGGTAGTGACGCCTAAAAACCATTTCCTTCCTCTTTTTACAACATCAAGAAGAAAATTTCCTCCTTCTTCAGTTTTTACTAACCACCAAGCCTCATCAATAACTAAAATTCTTTTTTTAATATTTTTAACTAGTTGTTCAATTATGAAATTTATAATTATATACATTGCTATTGGTCTTAAAGTCTCTTGTAAATCTCTAATCCCAAAAACAATAAAATTATTATCCAATTTTATATTTGTAGCTTCGTTAATAAATCCGGCGAAATTTCCTTTAGTATATGGGTAAAATTTATCCGCTATCTTTTCTCCTCCTTCTATTGATTTTAAAACTACTTCAAAATCATTTAATGTTGGGTAATATTTTATATCTTCATATTTTGTTTCTGCATTAATATTAAAAGAAGAGTAAGTTGCAGTAATTGCCTGATCCAAAATTACAAGCTCTTCCGGTGGTATTTCCCCTAAAATAAGCTTAAAAAGACCAAGTAAAAAAGAAGCCTTACTTTTTAAAACATCCAAAAAAGTTTCTCCTTCTCTTGGAGGAGATAAATCAAAAGGATTGATATGAAAATCAGATCCTAAAGAAATAGGTATAAAAGTTCCACCGAGATGATCGCATAACCTTTTATATTCATTTTCCGGATCAACTACTATAACATCTGTTTCTAACATTAAAGATCTTATAATTTCTAACTTAACAGCATAAGATTTTCCAGCGCCGGATCTTGCAAAAACTGTCATATGAGCATTTTCAAGAGAAAATCTATCAAAAATTACAAGTCCTTTCGTAAGTTGATTTATTCCATAAAATATTCCCTTATTTTCAGTTAAATCAGAGGTAATAAAAGGAATAAACATTGAAAGAGGAGTTGTATTTAGTTCAATTTTTATTCCTAACTTATCTTTATTTAATGGTAAGTTTGTTTGATAAGCTTTAAGTTGTTGAAAAGAAATTTTTTTGGGTAAAATTAAAATACTTTCTAAAGTTTTTATAATTTCATTTTCTATATTTGTTACCTCCTCTAGCCTTTCTCCTAAAATAGAAACATAAACTCCTACCTCAAAAACTTTCTCTTGTCCTTGAGTTAAAAGATCCCTTAATTCTTCAATATCCTGATAAGCAATTTCAATTTCTGGAGATCTTATCATTCCTTTTTCTTCTCTTTCTATAATTTCTGCTTCTAATCTTGCAACTTTTTTTTGAAGACTTTTTAAAAATTCGCTAGTTTCAATTGGACTTATATGAATTGAAATTATTAAAGGATTGTCATTGTTTATAATTTTTGTAATCCACCCTGCATAGATATATCTGGAGTAATTTGCTACCATTATTGTTTTTATATAAGTATCATTTATCTGTAAATAACTAACTTCTTGCCTTAAAAATTGAGGTGCAAAAATATCTTTTATATCTGAAATATAAAAACTCTCACCGGTTTCTAATTCTATTTTCTTACCTTTCTCTTTTTTAAAAAATGGCAAATTAATCATAATTGTAAATTAATTATATAGATTAATAGTAAATTAATCATTTTTGACTATTTAAAATTTCTAAAAATTTTTTAATTGTTTCAGCTTTATCTATATAAAAAATACTAGGATTATGACAATTGTAAATAAAGTTTAAAAGATCATCGCCTTTAAGAATTTTTGGTTCAACGCCCATCGGCTCTAAAGATCTTAAAACAATATCAACCCTTTGAAAAAGTAAATTTAAAATTTCCAATTCACTTTCTTTTCTTTTAATTTTAATAGCTCCCAAATTTTCTTGTTTAAGACTAACAATAACATAAAAATTTCTTCTCATAATATTGCTTTCAGTAATTAAAGATTTAATAAACTCTAAATAATCTTCAAACTGAATTTTTAAAAGATCATTATTTTGTTTGCCTTTAAAAGTTTTCAAATAATTTAAATAATCACTAAGTTCAGTTTTTCTAGTTGTAATTAAAAACTGAATAGAAAAATCTAAAGAATTTAAAAATCCTTGAAATTGATTAATAATCAGTTGTTGAGAGTCGTAATCCATTAAAAAAAATTGAGCACCATTAATCTCGATAACCGAACAATAAGTATCATCATCGAGTACATAAAAATTCTCTTCTATTCTTTTTATTTCTATCAAATCTCTGGTATTCATTTATTTTGGTTTTGGGAAAAATTTATAAGGGTTTTTTGAATAATCCTCTTTTTTTTCAAATTTTGGCACCTCTTTTAGTTCTTTTTCTTTTTTCTCTTCGATCTTAGGAAATTCTGGAATAAATATTTCTTTTTTCTCCTTCTTTTTCACCGGCTTCCATTCTCCTCTTTTTGAAAAAAGAAAAAAATTTAAAATATCCGGTAATGCTTTATAAATTGGCTGATTATTTATTCTACCAAAATTATAAAAGGTAATTGCAAGAATAGTCAACGTTGAAAAAAATATAAAGAAGACAAAGTTAAAAATTCTATAAAAAAAAATCGAAAGAAAAAGGCCGGCGCCATACAACAAAAGTTGTTTGAAAGTAAGAATACCTAAAATTTTTGGTTCTCTTTTTAAAAATTGTGGAATTTTGGCTTGCATGAATTATATCTGAGAAAGATCTTTTTTTTCTTCGATATCAATTTTTTTAACCTCTTCTTTTTTGACCTCTTCTTTTATTTTATCCCAATCGATTTCTTTTTGTTCTGGAAAAGCTGTTTCGATTTCATATTCTTTTTTGGGATATTGTTTTAAGTTAATTACCTGCGGTATTTCTTCTGTTTTTACTGTATCTTCTGCCTCCTCTTTAATTAAACTTTCTTCAACCATTTCTTTAAAGCTAGATTCTTCTAATATTCTTTCTTTTATTTCCCAAACCTTAAGCACATCAGGATAAATAGAAGATAAAATATCTATCCAATATCTTGAAGCTAAAGCTCTTACTGGTTCACCCACCATTCCAAAATAATTTTTAAATAATTCCACTAAATCATCAATATTTTTAGGTTGTTCCATTCCTGTTAAAATTGCATCAGAAACTAAAAATAAAAGCATAACGTTTTCATTATTACCTTCAAAAAATTCTTCACCTATTTTTTTAATTTTATTGATATATTCAGGGCTATTAAAAATATCATAAAAAAACAATTTTTTACTTATAAGATAATCAACTATTTTGTAAGCTTTTTTAAATTTTTCATTATCAAGATAAGTAATCATTTTATTTTATATTTTTATTTTATATTTTTTCTCATTCTTATCAAATTCTATCCATCCATTTAAATAAGCTACTCTACCAAATGGATTGCTTGATATACCTGAAATGAATTTACTTACATCATCTGGGCTTAATTTATGACTTAATTCTTTAATCTTTTTTAAAATATTTTCAATAATCTTCGGCTCAACTATATTTTCAATATTTGCTTTATTTGTTAGTCCTATATTTGCTAAAACTTCTGGTATTAATTCATCTTTAATTGTAGAAATATTTGTAGTATCAGTAATATTTCCAATTTCTTTAATATACCTTTCAATCCTCTCAAGATCTTCTGAGGTTAAAGGTATATCATTTGGATTTTTTGAAAAGTACCTATAAAGTTCATTATAAATAGTATCTTTATTTTGATTAAAATTATTATCATCTATATTTTTATTTAAGAAAATACTTGCAACTTTTGCAATCTCTAAAGGAGCTTCACCTCTTATAGCCTGTTCAGCTTTTACAATAGAGGATAAAACATCTGGTGAATCCTTAATAATCTGCTTTTTAAGACCCTCATCTTTTCCTAAAATTTCTAACATCTTTTGTTGGATAGGCCTACTTTCTTTTGGAAATCTTTTCAAATGACCTATTAAGCGAGCGTAATTATTTTTGTTTCTAGGATCTTTACTATATAACTCATAAGAACCCTCAAGAGCTTCAATTTTGTTTCTAGTCTGTCTTTCATGTTCTGTAATTATAGGTCGTGTTAAAGTATTAAAAGCCCTATAAGGAACACTTCCTTCGCCCCATCTTGCCCTTACTTTATCTCTAGTTTTCTTCAATTTTTCACCAACAAGTTTAGCCGCTGTCCAACTACTTAAAAAAGCTGGTGCTGTTTTACCTAAAAAACCACTAACTCTTTTACCTAAATTAACTCCAAGATCTACAGTTCTTGAAGATAAGCTTTTAGCAAAAGATATAGCTAAAAATATTAAAATAATTAGAAATATATTTTGGAAAGCTACGAAAGGAGAAGTAATTAAAGTAGGAGAAGCTGACGGAGTTGTACAAGTATTGGAGTTACCCAAGCAACCAAGATTATATCCTACTAAAAGAGCTAAGTAAACAAAAAAGAGAACTAAGAAAGGAAAAACTGTCCAGTTAATTAAATTCGATAACCAAGTTTTCCAATAACCTCTTGTCCAGGGCAGTATTAAAAATGAAAAAGCTAAAGGAGAAAAAGCTATTAAGAATATAAAATAACCAATTCTTAAAACAAAAATAATAGTTAAAGCTAAATATATAGCTATCAACGAGCTTGAAAAAATAAAAAGCATTATAAGATTCATGGTCGCATTAGTAATAAGCGAAAGAACTGTATCCTTTTCCCTCAATTCTTTACTTTTTCTATTTGCTTCTCTTAATGCCCTAAAAGCCGCTATAAACTCTAATGTGTCCTGATCTGTTTGAATTTCAGCATTATAAATATTCTTATAACTTTCAAAAATCTCTACTAAAAACGAATCATACAAAGTAGAAAATTGTGAAAAATCAGTAACTGAAACTTTTGCAAAATTATCAAAAACATTAGAAAGAGAAACAACATTAAGTCCATTATAAACAATACTTATAAGAAAATTTGAAAAATCATATAAAGCCCCTGTAAAAAGCATACTATAGTTTACAATTAAAGCAATAACGATAAAGTAAAAAAAACTTTTTACAGCATCGAAATTTTCAATATCTAAAATAAAGCCAAAAGCAATTATCAAAAAAGAAAAAACAATAATCAAATTTGCAAAATCTCTTAAAATTTCCCAAGGAATATTGGCGGCTTGTTTTATATTTACAAGATCTGGTTTCAAAGTCAAATCAAGAGTCATCCCGAAAATCATTTGAACGAAACTTATAATTATTCTAAAAACGAGACTAAAAATTTCAATTATCCACCTTGAAACATTGTAAATAACCGATTCTGCAATACTTTCAATAGCACTGATCACTATTCCCTCAACTTCTTTTAGAGGAAAAATTAAAAAAAATAAAACAAAAGAAAAGAAAATAAAAAATTTTAAAAATTTATTTATTTTGTGTAATTTCTTTACATTCATCATTTTTATTTTCTGTATCTGAAATCAATTTCGAATAAGAAGCTTTAAGCGCCTTTTCATTACTATAATCTTTTTCTTTAAACCCACCTAAAGTAGAAGTTGCGTAACTAACATAAGATATAAATCTATTAAATTTATCTTTATCATTCTGATCTGGAAGATTGTTAACGCAATTTTGAAGCTCGCTTATTTTTGTATTTAATTTGTTTTTTAAAGAATCTAAATTTTCTGTAATTTCACCAAATAATTTACAACTATAATAATCCTTTAAAAAAGTATCAACTCTTTTTAAATTATTAATTGCTTGGTTTATTAATCTATTTTTTGTCACAAACAGGTTTATAATTTCATTTAAAGATTCCTCTTCATTAATATCTTTAGAAACTAATTCTCCTTTAATATATGAATAGTTGTCCTTCATTTCGTTAGCTAATTTTTTTGTTGCTGAAGCATAATCTTCTATATTATTAATGATATCTTTAGCTAATTTTTCTGAATAATTTGCATTATATACAATGCCACAAATTTTAGCTGGATCAAACAAATTATCTGGCTCTAACTTATAACTGCCACTAGTAAATTTAAATTTGTTTTCAGCTTCTTTAACAGTATTAGTTGCTTCTGCTGTCAAAGTTATTATTTCATTAAAGTTAGTAGCTAAAGAATTAAATTTTTTGATAAGATCTATCGATAAATTAGTAAATTCTTTAACAACGTTTTTCCCTGATTCCTGCAGAGATTCAACCATAAAAACTTGTGTGCCTTGAGTAAGACGAGAACCCCTTGAAACAAAATTTCTCTGAAATCCTCTTTTCATCCATTCAACCATAGCATTATTCGCTAAAACATCAATCCAAAGAGCTGTTAAATAAGGTAAATCCTTTACTGTTTTAACTTCTTGAGCTCTTCTATACAAATTTTCAATTTCCCCCTTAAGAGCAAATTTAAACACTTCGCTAATACCCGAAACTGGATGAGAAATTCTAGATTCTAAACAAACTCCACTGACTGGATCTTTTCTAACACAAAATCTTGGAGAAATAAAACCACCCTCAACATTTATAGCGTTGGGCCCAAAAATTTCAAAAGCAAGCCTAGCTTCATATCTTTGTTTTTGGGCCTCTAAGATAGATCTTTGAAAATAAATATTATTTGTATAACTTAAATCGTGAATGCGCATCTCAAGAAGTTTATAGGGATTATCAAATTGTTCTCTAACACTTTTTTTAAAGTCCTCTATATTCTCGTAGACCTGAGTTAAAGTACATCTTGGAAGTTCAGTTATAGGTGGCTGCAATCTATAAACATCTAAAACAAAATTAATATCCTCAAGCCTAACCCCTCTACAAAGAATTTGACCTATCCCCGCAGGATTAAATTCATATATAAGCTGACCTAATGCTTGATCTGCTATACTATCTAACATTTCTCCAAAATTTTCAATCCAAAGTGGCTGACCTTGAAAGCCACCCTGAATCCATCCTAAAGTACTCATCCCGATAGCGTTTATAACTTCAGCCGCGTATCTTACAAAAAAACGTTCTAAACACCGATTAAAATTATTTGTCATTTGCTCCATATTAAAATACTCAGCAAAATTCTTAACTTTTGTAGGTACTGTAGTTTCTAGAATTTCAATATTTGTTATCTCCTCAATTATATCGTTAGCTATTCCAACAATTTTATTAACTGCCTTTTTAAGAATATCGCCCAAAAGATCGATAACCCCTTCTCCGATAGCTATACCAGTACAAACACCAGCCAACTGAACAGTTCTTTTAAGAATTTTTCCAGCGACATCAGAAAAATTAACATTAGACTCATAATCTTGCGGTACATAAGGAGCCTGAGCTAAAACAATTTCAAATTGAGAAAATATTATAACTAAAACTAAATTTAAAATTAAAATCTTCCTTAAAAAATTTTTCATAAACTAAAATTGATTAAAAATCTCGTCTATCTTTTTATTATCCATCATTTGAATTAATCCTATGCTCAATAAAATTTTTATCGGGTCTTCTGACCCGCTATAGTAATATTTTAATATATTTTTCAAAACAATCAATCTTTTTAAAGTATAAAAATAATTTTCCTTTTCAATTTCAGGAACTTCGATTTTAGTAAATTCATCAAAATATAAGTCTAGTTTTTCTAAATTATAAACTATATAATCCGGTTCTTTTTTAAGAAAATCTGAAAATTTTTTATAAAAAATATCTAATTTTTTGATAAACTCGACAGCGTTTTCCTTGGTTGAACTTACTAATTTTAATCTTGAAATTGCTTTTTTATAATCTTTTTCAAAATCTTCCATAACCTTTGATTCCCATTCTTTTACAAGCTCTTGACTAATTTTATTTATATTCTCTTCTTTAAAAATTTCTGGATTAATTTTTATATTTTCTCCTTCGCTAGAAATATTTTTAAAAAGTGTTGGTAAAACTTTATTAAATAAATTTACTGAAAAATTTTCTTCTGTAATTTTAGAATAACTTTTATCTTGATAATTTAATTCTTTTAAAAAAACATTATTTTTATTTTTGAATAAAATCTCAAATTTGCTTTTAGTATTAAAAATGTAAAATAAGATAGAAATAGAAATAATAAAAATAAAAATAAGGAAAAAATTCTTTTTGGGAGAGCTAAAAATTCTTTTAAAAAAATATTTCATTAAGAGCCCACGGTCGGATTTGAACCGACAACCCACTGCTTACGAAGCAGTCGCTCTACCATTGAGCTACGTGGGCATGTAAAATTATAAATTTTAAAAAATAAAAAGTCAAAGATTTCAAAATCCAAAATTATAAAAATACAATAAAAATTTAAAAAGTCAAGAAATTTCAAAAATTTTGAAAATTTAAAAATAACTAAAGTGTTTCTTGAGAAACATTAAAAAGTTTCTTAACTAAAGTGTTTCTTGAGAAACATTAAATTTGCTATAACTATTTTCAGTGTTTCTCGAGAAACATTTGACAAATATAAAAATTTTTAGTATAATTAATAATGTTTCGAAATTTCAAAAAGAGCTCTTAAAGTATTAAAAATAATTATTAAATCAAGAAAAAGACTTTGATTCTTAAGATAATAAAGATCGTATTCTAATTTTCTTTTAGTAAAATCAATGGATTGAACATTCTCTTTTCCAAGATGAATTTGAGCCCAACCAGTAATTCCTGGCTTTGTTAAATGTCTCAAAAAATAAAGAGGTATTTCTCTTTCAAGTTCTTTTACTAATTCAAGCTGTTCGGGCCTTGGGCCAACAATACTTAAATCACCTTTTAAAATTAAAAAACCCTGAGGAATTTCATCAAGATGAAAAGTTCTTAAAAATTTTCCAAACTTAAACATCAACTTTTCATCTCTACTAATCCAACCCTTTTTTTCTTCATGTAAAGTCCTAAATTTTAATATGGTAATTTCTTTTCCGCCTAAACCAACTCTTTTTTGTCTAAAAAAAATTGGACCCCTACTTGAAATTTTTATTCCAAAAGCAATAAATATAAAAAGAAAAATAGTAACTAGAGAAAGAATTAAACCAAAAAAAATATCTAAACTTCTCTTCAAAAATTCGTAAATCCTTTTATCTTTAGAAAGGAATTCTAAAATTTCATCCTCGCTGAGCCAATTAAGTGGCAAAATTCCAAAAATTTCTTCATAAAATTTAGTAATACTAACTACTTTTGTAATAAAATTTTTATTAAAAAATTTTTTAACTAATTTCAACTTTGGCAAAACAATAATTTTAGGCTCTGGAACATTTTCAATTTTTTCAATTTCGTTTAAAAAGAAAAGCTTAAATTTAAATTGGGGGTTATTTTCAATATCTTTTTTGAGCCTTTCAAATAAACTTTTCTTTCCAAATAAAATAAGGTTAATTTCCGGTCTTTTTTTATAAAAATAATTAGAATAATTTTTTAAAATTAAAGTACCTAAAATAAAAACAGAAATCCAAAAAATAAAAAGAACTTTTTTAGGGGCGATATCTTTTATAAAAAGGTAAAAATATATAAAAGAAATTAAAAAATTAAAAAAAATATTTTTCAAAAAAGCCTTAATAAACTCTTTAAAATTAAAAAATTTTTCAATTTGGAAAATTTTTAAAAGATAACCAAGTAAAAACCAAAAAAACAAAAGAGGTAAAAATTTCAAGAAATGAATTTTAAATTGAGTTAAAAAATCTCTTGGAAATCTGACTAAAATACCTAAAATGAGGCTTAAAAAAATGATTACAATATTTAACAGAAAAAGGAAAACTCGATGAATTTTAAAACTTATCATGACTCTTTAGTTACAAAATTTATTATTTTATCTTTAACAAAGACTATTTTTTTAATTTTTGGAAGAAACTTCTCAATTTTTGGTAATTTTTTAGCTAATTCAATTATTTCATCTTGTTTAAAACCTTCTTTAATCTTCAACTTATCTTTAAGTTTGCCATCAATTTGAACTATATATATTATTTCTTTTTCTTTTAAATATTTTTTATTATATTCCGGCCATTTAACTTTATCTAAAAAATTTTTATTTTTAATTAATGTCCAACATTCTTGAGCTAAATGAGGGGCAAAAGGGAAAAGTAACTTAGCTAAAGTTTCCATATATTTTTTAGCAAAAACTTGACCAAGAGAAAGCCTTCGAGAAAGTTCTCTTTGATACTCCATTAAACTACTAATAGCAGTATTAAACTTAAATTTTTCAATATCATTAGTTACTTTAAATATTGTTTTACTTTCTAATTTTTCCAATTCTTCAATTTTATTTGTTCTTTTTGTTTTTAATTTTCTATATTCCTTAAAAAGATTATAGATTCTATTTAAAAATCTAAAAATACCATTTATCCCCTCAAAAGACCACGCTTTAGTAACATCAAATGGACCCATAAACATTTCATAAACTCTTAAGGTATCCGCGCTATAGTTTTTAATAACTTCTTCTGGATTTACAATATTTCCTCTTGATTTTGACATTTTTTCGTTATCAGGACCTAAAATTATTCCTTGATTAACTAACTTTAAAAATGGTTCTTTAGTATTTACAAGCTTAAGATCATATAAAACTTTATGCCAAAACCGAGCATAAAGAAGATGTAAAACAGCATGTTCAGCTCCACCGATATAAAAATCAACAGGCAACCAAAACTTTATTAATTTTTGATCGGCAAAATTTTTATTGTTTTTAGGGTCAAGATATCTTAAATAATACCAACAAGAGCCAGCCCATTGAGGCATGGTATTCGTTTCTCTTTTGGCTAAA
>Ga0197143_1001530_pt1 | contig 19354 bp, 24 predicted proteins | sample GBS70_MetaG_FD_148603 | JGI IMG/M metagenome (GOLD analysis project Ga0197143, IMG submission 148603) | Sediment microbial communities from Great Boiling Springs, Gerlach, Nevada, United States - GBS 70_MetaG | ecosystem: Environmental > Aquatic > Thermal springs > Hot (42-90C) > Sediment...
CCAGCAGCCCGCACGCCGCCTCACAGTTGAAGCACACCGTGGGGATCAGGCTGTACTCCCGCGCCACCCGCTGTGGCCACGCCTTGGGGTCCCACTCCACCCAGCCGTCCCAGCGGTCCGTGGGGGGAAACATGGCCAGAGACGCGAACCCCGGGAAGCCCTCCTGCACCTTCCCCACCTCCTCCCTCACGCCACCAGGTGCCGTACCACCACCACGCCCAGCAGCACCAACAGCAGGGCGGCAAGCCCCGCCAGGGCCTGCTCGTCCTCCCTCCAGAAGCGCACCACCAGCGCCAACAGCCGCAGGGGCGGAACGCTCACCAGCCCGGCCATCCCCGCCACGGCCAGCGCCTGCGCGAGGCCACCCCACGGGCCTCCCGCTGCGGCGGTGGCCACGCTGGCCAGGAGCACCCAGCCACTGAACCTCCCTACGAGCTCGCAGGCAGCCTCGAACCGCTCCACCCGCTACCCTCCCAGACCCCGCAGGAACATCTGCACCGCCACCCAGGCCACCACGGGCACGAACACCACCCTCACCATCCGGGCCGGCAAGCGTGCCAGCAACCTCCCTCCCAGCACCGAGCCCCACATGGTCCCCACCACCACAGGTGCGGCGGCCAAGGACGGGACGTCGCCCCGGGCCCAGTACGCGGGGATCCCCGCCAGGGCCTTCAGCCCGTTCAGGAAGCTGGAGGTGGCCGCAGCTGCAGGCAGTGGGAGTTGCAGCAACAGGTGCATCACCGCCACGTTCATGGCCCCTCCCCCGATGCCCAGCATGCCGGACACAAGCCCCGCTCCGCCCATGGAAGCCAGCCCCAGGCCAGCCCGCCACCCGCCACGGGTTTCGCCCTGCCGGGACAAAGAAGGGGAACCCAGCCAGGGCTGCACCAGCACGCTCACCGCGGCCCCCGCGCTCACCACCCCGAACAGCAGGTACAAAAACCTTCGGGACACCAACCCTGCCAGCTCCGCTCCCACCGCCGCTCCCACAAGGCTCGCCAACCCCAGGACCACCCCCGCCCGTTCGTCCAGCAACCCCGATCCTCGCAGCCCACGGCGGACCCCCACTTGCGTCGCCACCAAACACAACAGACTCGTGCCCGCCGCGGTGCGGATGTCCCACCCCAGCCCCAGGGTCAGAAACGGCACCAGAAACGTGCCCCCTCCCAGACCCGCCACGGCCCCCACGGCGCCCATGACCGCAGACGCCAGCAACAGCAGCACCGCTTGACCACCCTGCATCACGACAAGGGCACCGCCTGGCCCGCCTGGACGTACGCGTGCTCGTACAAAAGCAAACCCACGAGGCCCAGCAGCCCTGCCACCACGAGCGCCTCCCACCCCAACACCCCGGCCAGCCAGCCCGCGGACGCAAGCCCCGGCAGAATCCCCCCCATCCCTACCCCAATCCAGTACGCCCGCGCCCACCTGCCCCGCACCATCTGCCAGGCTGCCAGGCGCCCGTCCTCCGTGGCGTGCCGCCCTAACCCCTCTGACAGGGCTAGTGCCGTGTGAACAGCCAACGCGCCCAGATACACCCACACCAACGCGCCCGGAGGATCCGAAGGGCCGGCAAACGCCGTGACCAGCAGCGCCCCACCTCCCGCCACCACCGCCTGCGCCAGGAGGTGCACGGGCAGCAGCGGGCTCTGCCACAAGTCCCGCGCCTTGGCCTGGGCAAATAGGAAAGCCGTGTACACCGCGGCCAGCACCGCCAAGACCAGCCCCACCCCTTCCACCGCCTGCCCTCCCCGCACCCCGACCAACCGCAGGCCCACGTCCAGGCCCGCCACCAGCCCGAACCCGACAAGCAAGAAAGCCCCCCGCGCCAGCCACGACCTCCACTGCGGACGCACCAGGATGGTCCAGAACCGCTCCGGGTGCTTCAGGTCCGCCACCAGCAGGGCCGCGGTGAGCGCCAGAAACACCAGGGCCCCAAGCCGCGCTCCCAGCTGCCAGCTCCCCCCAAGCCCCCACCACCCCAACAGCACCGAGAGCCCGTACAGCCCCGTGCTCACGCTCTTGGTCCACGTGTACCCGCTCACCCGCCAGTCCCACGGCGCCTGGTGGGGGACGTCGTAGCTCAACAGGGCCGCCGCCGCGGTGCGGTGTGGCGCCGGCCGGCCGTCCCCCCAGCTCGGGTACCCCTCCCGCTGCTGGCTGTACGCGTGCATGGGCGGCAGGGAAGCCCCCGTGGGCACCAGAGTGAACTCCCCCGCCTCCACGTAGAACAGCTTGGGGGACGTGCCCTTCTCGGGCTTGCGTACCTCCACCTTCTCCCGCGCCACCAGCTGGCTCACCTCACTCGTGGGGTCCAGGAGGTTGCCCACCACGATGGCCCTCTCCGGACACACCACCACGCACGCGGGCTCCAGCCCCAGGTCGATCCGGTGGGTGCAGAAGTTGCACTTCTCCGCACTACCCGACTCCGGGTCCATGTAGATGGCGTCGTACGGGCAGGCCGCAATGCACGCCTTGCACCCGATGCACACGGACCGGTCGAAGTCCACGATCCCGTCCGGCCGCCGGAACATGGCCGTCACCGGGCAGATCTCCACGCACGGAGGCCGGTCGCACTGGTTGCACCGCGTCACCTGGAAGTGCCGCCGCACGTGCGGCCACGTCCCCACCTCCACCTGCTTCACGTACGTCCGGTTCACCCCCAGGGGCACCCCGTGCTCCGCCTTGCACGCCACCGTGCACGCGTGACACCCGATGCACTTCCGGTGGTCGATGACCTTGGCCCACAGCACCGGCGCCCCGGCGGTGGGACCCGCCACGCGGGCAGGTTCCGCTGCCGCCCTCACCGGACCCCTCCCAAAAGGAGCAAAGCCTGCGTCAGGTCTTCCGGCGCCAGACCCGGCGCCTGGACGGACAACGCGCGGTAGACGTCCCGCACCCGCTGGACGAGGGCATCCTCCTCCACGGGCAGCCCCCGCAGGGCCTGCTCCAGGGCGCCCACCGCCCAAGCCGGCAGCAGGGTGAAGTCCCCGGAGATGCTGAGGTCGTCGATGCGCCCCTCGCGCAGCCGGGCCACCAGGCGCACCAGCCCTCCCGGAGTCTTGTGGGTCACCTCCGTCACCAGCACGTCCGCGTGGATCTTCACCGCGTGCGACTCGCGCAGCCCGCCCTTCTGGTGCAGCCACTCCTCGGAGGAGAACCGGCGTTCCAGCTCTGCGGCGACCTCCTCCTCCCGGTCCGTGAGGAAACCCTTCTCCAGCGGCCGACCCAGGACCTGCGCGCAGCGGTCCAGGTACAGGGCCTTCACCTCCTCCCGGTCGGGCACGTGGCCCAGCTCCCGGTGGAGGGTAGTCACGTACTCCCGGATGCTCTGGAACACCTTGTCCCGCATCTTCTCCGAAGGGACGCGGAGGACCCGGGCCATGAGGTCGTGGTCGAAGTCGAACATCAGGCTGCCCACGGTCACCTCCGCAGCCCCGATGGAGGCAGCGCCGGTGCCTCCGATCTTGCGTCCCGCCACCTGGATGTCGTTCACGGGCCGGTGGTACGCCTCCACTCCCAGGGCCCGGTAGGTCTCCACCAGGGGCCTGCAGTACCAGCGGAAGCGCTCCTCCAGGTTCGCAGGCACCCGAGGTCGGCCGAAGATCCACTGGCAGAACACCTGGTTGCGGTCCAGGTACACCGCACCTCCCCCGACCTCCCGACGGACCACCGGGATGCCGTGGGCCCGGCAGTACTCCAAGTCCACCTCTCGCTCCGCCTCCTGGTGGAACCCGATGGAGACGTACGGCTCGTAGGAACTCACCAGGAGGATGGTGTCGGGGCTGTCCTCCGTGAAGGCGTAGGCCACCGCGTGGTAGACGGCCTGCGACCGCACCGCGGACACCTCTCCTAAGTCCACCACCCGTACCGGCTGCACGACCTCACCCCCTACTCCACACACCGGATGCAGTGCACTCCCCGCTCGTCGATCTTGCGCCGGTAGGCTTTCACCGCCGCGGGGCCGTCCAAGAGCAGCCCGCGCTCTGTCTCCCACGCGGTGGGCCGCAGCCGGACGAGCCAGCCCCGGCCGTAAGGGTCCCGGTTGGCCAGCAGGATGTCCTTCCGGAACTCCTCGTTGACCGCCACTACCACCCCGGTGACGGGTGTGGGGAAGGGCCCCACCCACTTGGCGCTCTCGATGATGGCCGCGCTCTGGCCGCGGCGCAGGGCCTTGCCGGGGGGCTTGAAGGTGATGTTCACCACCTTCCCGCACTGCGCCTGGGCCGGGTCCGTCATGCCCAGGGTCACGGTACCGTCCGACTCCGGCCGCACCCACACGTCCCGGTCTACGTCGTAGTACAAGTCCTCCGGGATCTCGCAGGCCCTGTAGACGGCCATGTCCTCACCGGCACTGGATCCCCTGGGCGACCAGCAGGTCCTGGTACGCCCGCACCGCCTCGTCCCCCGTGAGGAGCGTCCCCCGTTCCTCCTCCCACCGCGAGGGCCGGATGCGGAGGATCCAGCCCGCCCCGTAAGGGTCCCGGTTGATGAGGCTCGGCTCCGACTTCAGCCGGTCGTTGGTGGCCACCACCTGCCCGGTCACGGGCGAGGTGATGGGACCTACCCACTTGCCGCTCTCCACGGTTCCCGCGCTCTTGCCCCGCTCCACCCCCCGCCCCACAGGCTTCGGGGTCACCGCGATGATGGTCTTGGCCAGGTGCTGGGCCACGTCCGTGATGCCCACGGTCACCGTGCCGTCCTCCTCCGGCCGCGCCCAGACGTGTTTTTCCACCCAGTAGTACAGCTCTTCCGGGATGCGGCAACCCCGCGTCTCAGCCATGCGCGCCCTCCAGGTGGTAGAGGAGTTGGTCGAAGGCCACCAGGGTGATCTCCCGGTGGAACTCTTCCAGAAAGCCCGGGTCTTTCCACCGGGGCTTCACCCGCTGCCGCAGGTGGAACTCACAGTACGGGCAGCTCAGCTCGTAGTACATGCGCTGGTCGTCTGCGGGCTGCACCGTCACCCGGTCGCCGTGACACTCCACGAGGTGGCGGTGGAGGTCCGCCCGGCTTCCGGAGAACGAGCAGTACGGGCAGTTCACGGCCGCTTGGCCCACCCCTCCACCCGGCGCGCCACCTCCGCCTGCACCGCCTCTAATAGCTCCACCACGGCCGTCGCGGCCGCGGTGGCCTGCACCTCGTCCCCCACCAAGGACCGGGCCACCAGGCCCACCTGGACGAGGTCCGCCACCCGCTCCGCCACCGCCAGGGGCGGCAGGTCCACCTCCCCGGACAGTTCCACGAGAGGTACGCTGGAGTCCCGGACCAGCCGACGGAGGAGGGCGTAGTTGGTGGGGTCCGTGGCAACCCGCCACAGCCGTAGCACGAACTCCCGCGCCACAAGCTCCCCCGTGCCCTCCACCGCGGCCACGCCTCCCGGGTTCTCGGGAAGGCGGTCCAAGCGGTCCGCGGCCAGGGCCAGGGTCCGGATCCGTCCCCACACGGCCTCCACCAGCACCTCCACCGCCCCGGTCACACCTGGGCCAGCACCTCCGCCCGGACTCCTACCGCCTGTGCTACCAACTCCGCTACGTCACAGACCACCATGCGCCCCTCGTACCCGGCGGTCTTCACCGCGTCCGTGTACATGGTGTAGTCCTTGGGACAGGCCACCACGAAGGTGTCCACCCCCAGGGTGGCGGCCTCCCGGATCCGGCTCTCGCTGGGGCGTTCCTGCCCCGGCTCCTCTCTCATCCAGATCCGACCTCCGCCTGCCCCGCAACAGAAGGTGTTCTCCCGGTTCCGGGGCATCTCCACCAGCTCCGCACCCACCCGCTGGAGCAGCCGGCGGGGAGCCTCCGTGACCCGGTTGTACCGGGCCAGGTAGCACGGGTCGTGGTACGTCACCTTCCGGCCCACGGGCTGGACCACCTTCAGCCGCCCTTCTTCCAGCAGCTGCAGGAGGAACTCCGTGTAGTGGACCACCGGATACCTCCTGCCCAGGGCCTGGTACTCGTTGCGCAGGGCGTTCAGGGAGTGGGGGTCCGTGGTCAGGATGACCCGGTACGTGGCCTGGTCCAGGAGGCGGATGTTGTGCTCCGCGAGCACCTCAAACAGGCCCGCCTCCCCTACCCGGCCCGCGTCGTTGCCGGAGTTCCGCTCTCCCTCGTACAGGATTCCGAAGTCCACGCCTGCCTGGTGCAGCAGCCGCGCTACGGTCCGGGTCACCTCTTGCACCCGGGGGTCGAAGGAGGCGTAGTCGCCCACGAACCACAACACGTCCACGGTCTCCCGGCGGGCGTCCTTCACCCGGAAGGGCAGCCCCTTGGTCCACTGGCCCCGCTGCCGCTCGGGTTTGCCGAAGGAGTTCCCGTACTTGCCCAGCTTCACCAGCACGTCCTGGAGGTTCGGATCAGGGACCTCTCCCTCTTCAAGGAGGCGCCTGCGGATCTCCACGATGTCCAGCATAGGCGCGTTGCCCACGGGGCAGATGTGCACACAGGCGGAACACGTGGTGCAGGCCCACACCGCGTCTACGGAGATGGCGTACTCCCACAGGGGTGGAGAAGGTGCCCCCCTGCTGAACTCCCGCAGGTGCCGGTTCAGGTAGTAGCGCTTGTTGATCTCCAGGGCCGCGGGGCTCAAGCTCCTTCCGGTCTGGTGGGCCGGGCAGACGTCCTGGCAGCGGTTGCACATGATGCAGGCGTAGGCGTCCAAGATCCGCCGCCAGGGCAGCTCCTCCAGGCGCGCCGCGCCTTTGCCGTCCGCCTCCAGCCGGCCGGGCGGTTGGGGGAGCCCCAGCGCCAAGTTGACGGGGGCGAAGAACAGGTGGATGTGCTTGCTGCGGGGGAAGTACGGGAGGAAGAGCAGGATCAGGCCCAGGGCCACCCACCAGGTGGCGTGGACTCCGACCTCCAGGGCCGGCTCCGGCATCCCTACAAACAGCGTGGAGACCGCGCTGGCCAGGGGCTGCCAAGGGTCCGGCCCCTCCGCGGCCAGCTTGAAGGCCTGCCCGAGCCACCGGGACCCCACGTGGAACAGGATGAATCCTCCCACCACCAGGGAGTCCCGGCGGATCCCCGCTTCCACCCCGGGCAGCAGCATTACCTGGGGGTTGAAGCGGAAGCTGCGGGGGCGGAACACGAACCGCCGGACGAGGAAGTACGTCATCCCCACCAGGGCCAGGACGCTGAGGACGTCCGCCACCAGGTTGTAGATGCCCCACAGCCCTCCGCGGTGTGCGGTGGAAAACCCGGTGAACCCCTCCACCAGGTCCGCCACGTTCACGAGGAAGTAATACGTGAAGGCGAAGAGGATGAAGGCGTGGAAGATGGCCACGGGCCTGCGGGTCCGCCAGAGGGTCTGGTGGGCCAGCACCTGCAAGGCGGTCCGGGCCACCCGCTGCGGCCACCGGTCGGTGGGGAACCCCCCGTGCCCCCGGCGGATGGCCGCGAACACCTGCCGGAAGCCCACGGCCGCGTAAGCGAGGCAGCCCGCGGCCAGGGCCAGGAACACCACCCGCTCCAGGGGGGTGAGCATGGCCACCTACCCTTTCCGTTGCCGCACCGCCTCCGTGAGGGCGGGCAGGAAGTCAAACAGGTCCGCCACCACCCCGTAGTGGGCCACGTCGAAGATGGGGGCGCGGGCGTCGGTGTTTACCGCCACGATGAGTTCCGAGTCCTTCATCCCCTCCAGGTGCTCCGGGGCGCCGCTGATGCCCACCGCCAGGTACAGCTTGGGCTTGACCACGAGCCCAGACTTGCCCACCTGCCGGTTCTTGGGAAGCCACCCGTTGTCCACGAGGGGCCGGGACGCGCACACCGCACCCCCCAAGGCCTCCGCCAGCTCCTCCACCAGGGACAGGTTTTCTCGGTCCCCGATCCCGCGTCCCACCGCCACCAGGATGTCCTCCCGGGTGATGTCCACGTCGCCCGCTTCCGGTTCGAACCGCTGGCGGAACCGCGCACGGGCAGAGACGCCTGGCACGGACAGGACCTCCACCCGGGGGGTGCCCGGGGCCCGGCCGGCCTCCGCGGACACGCTGCCGGGCAGCAGGCAGACGATCCCGCGTTCCGGCACAGCCACCTCCACCACCAGCTTTCCGCCGTACACCTGGCTGTGCGCCACCACCACCCCGTCCTCCGCCCAGAGCTCCCGGCAGTACGCCACGAGGGGGAGGCCCGTGCGGGCGCTCAAGGGTGCCGCCAGGTCCAACCCCTGGGAGGTGCTGGGGAGCAACACCAGGCGCGGCGACCGCTGCTGCACCGCCGCCTCCAGCACCTGCAGGGTGCCGTCCGGGGTGAAGTGCGCCAGCTGCGGGTCCTCCGCGCACACCACCACGTCCGCGGTTCCCAGGCCACCGGCCAAGGCGCCCGCCCCGGGCCCCACCAACAGCGCGGAAAGCTCACATCCCAGGGCTTGGCTGAGCTGGCGGCCCGCGGCCAGCAGCTCGTAGGTGACCTCCGCCAGGCTGTCGCCCTGCCGCTCTGCGAACACCATCACCTCGGCCACGGCTCCTCCTCACCTCCGCAGCAACCCACGCTCTTCCAGGATGGCCACGAGCTGCGCGGCCGCCTGCTCTGCGGGCCCCTCCAGGATCTGCGCCCGGCGGTCCGTCTGCGGCCGGAACACCCGCCGCACCGCTGCCCTGGGGACCGCGGGCAGCTCCGCGGGCAGGGCTTCTGCCTTGCCCTCCCGCATGAGCTGCCGGACCTTGCTCACGGGCGCGTAACGGGGAGGCTTCTGGGCGGACTGGATCCCCAGCACCGCGGGCAGGTCCACCTCCAGCTCCTCCACCACGCCTCCCGCGTACTCCTTGCGGACCACGGCCTTGTGGACCTGCCAATCCACCTGGACCCCCGTCACCACCCCCACGTACGGCAGCCCCAGCATTCCCGCCAGTAAGCCCCCCACCTGCCCGTCCACGTCGTCGACGGCCTGCACCCCTGTGAGGATTAGGTCGTAGCCCACGGAGGGGAGCACCCGGGAGAACGCGACCGCCAGGGCCCTGCTCCCCGCTCCCGGCGGCAGCCCCGTCAGCCGGACGGCCCGGTCCGCCCCCTTGGCCAGGGCCGTGTACAGGACCTCTTCCGCCCCGTCCGCCTCCGGCACCAGGACCGTGACCCGAGCGCCCGTGGACTCCTTCAGCAGGAGGGCCTCCTCCAGGGCGTGGTCGTCGAACTCGTTCAGGACCCACCGGACGGCCGCCCAGTCCAGGTCCGTGCCCGCTTCGTTCACCTCCAACTCCTCCACCAGGTCAGGCACCAGCTTGCAGCACACCACCACGTCCATCCCGGCACCTCACCCCGCCCGCGGGCTGCCCAGGGCTTCGTCCACCAGCTCGATGATGTCCCGGACTGCGAGCTTGCCGTCGTTGCCCGTGGCCTTCACCGCGTCCTCGAAGCGGGACACCTCGTACGGGCAGCACACCGCCAGCACCTCCGCCCCCGTCTCCACCGCCTCCCGGACTCTTCGGTCGGACAGCCGTTCCCGGGTGTAGTCCCGGGTGAAACTATCGAGCCACATCCCGCCTCCTCCGCCCCCACAGCAGTAGCCGTTCTCCCGGCAGCGGGGCATCTCCACCAGCTCCACGCCGGGGATGGCCTGCAGCAGCCGCCGGGGGGCGTCGTACTCCCCGTGGTGCCGCCCCAGGTAGCAGGGGTCGTGGAAGGTCACCCGGCAGCGGACTTCCCGGACGAACATCTCCCGCAGCCGCGGGATCATGGGCGCGAGGAACTGGGTGTAGTGCAGCACCTCGTACTCCCCTCCGTACTGCGGGTAGACCTTCTTGAAGGCGTTGTACTCGTGGGGGCCCGTCACCACGATCCGGTTGAACCGGTACTTGGCGAAGGTCCGGATGTTGCGCTCCGCCAGGACCTCGAACAGGCCCTTCTCGCCCGCCAGGCGTACGGAGTCCCCGTCCTCCCACTCCTCGTGGCCCAAAATCCCGAAGTCCACCCCCAAGGCGAAGAAGACCCGCGCCATGGCCCGGGCCGCGTCCTTCCCCCGCGGGTGGTACGACGGGTAGCTCCCCACGTACCAGAGCACGTCCACGGGCCGCGGGTCGGCGGGCAGCACCGTGACCGGGACCCCCGCGTCCTTCACCCACTCCGCCCGCTTCCGGGGCGACTCCCCCATGGGGTTCCCGTACTTGCCGATGTTCTGGAAGGTCTTCTGGAGTTCTGGGGGGACCTGCCCGTCCTGGACCGCCACCTCCCGGACCGCGGGCATGATCTGGATCATGTCCACGGCCTTGGGACACACCCGCAGGCAGTTCATGCAGGTGGTGCACAGCCACAGGTCCGGGTCCCGGAAGAGGTCCACGCCCAGCTGTGCCTTCCGGTAGACCTTCCGGGGCCCGTAGTCCCCCACGATGTCCACGGGGCACACGGGCACGCACTTGCCGCACTGGTAGCACCAGGCCAGGGACTCCCCTCCCGGCAGGCCCGTGATCTTCTCCAGGATGTCCGTGGGGTAGTCCCACACCACCCGCTGCTCGAACATCCGGTTCCAGTGCCCGGAGATGTCCATCCCTTCCAGGACGGCCACCTCCTGCTCGAGCACGCCGTCTACTTTGTCAAGCCCTGTTCTCGGCATTCTCTCCCTCCCCTGGGTACACGCCCAGCAACCTCCGGACGAGCTCCCACGGCGGTGGCAGCACCCGGGTGAACTCCTTGGTCATGCGCATCCGGAGGGTGGTGAACAGGTACAAGGTGTACACCACGGCCAGGTGCACGTCGTTCAGAAAAGGGCTGCGGCGGCGCCGCACGTGGCTGAACAGCCCCAGGGACTCCCGGGCCGCCTCCGCGTACGCCACCGCCTCCCCCACCTTCCGGTACACCTGCCCCAGGCTCGGCGCGGAGAGGGCGCGCCAGTCCGGGACCACGAACCGCAAGGCCCCCGTCTGCGTGCGGGGGTTCCACATCCAGCGGGTCCACAGCCAGTAGCGGTCCGGGAACACCCAGTGCAGGGCCTCCCCGCCCACGTCGATGAACTCCTCCCGGGGACACGCGGGGGCCAGGGCCTCACAGAAAGCGGAGAACCGGTCCTCCACCGGTCCCTGCCCGTACAGGAGCTCCGCCCACAGCCTCCGGAGCCCCTCCACGCCGACTCCCCGCAGCACCTCCTCGGCTCTCCGACGCACTCCCGGGGTGGCGCGGAGCAGCGCGCAAGCTCCTTCGCGGTCCAGGGCCGCGAGCCGGTCGGGCGCTAGTTCCGCCCGGAACCGGCGGCTTTTGCCCTCCAGCTCGTCCAGCAGGTCGTCCACGGACTCGAGGGGGATCCGGGACAGCACCTCCCGGGCGAACTCCTCTCCCGCCTGTACGTCCAGGGCCTGCTCGTCCAGCACCGTGCCCTACCCCGCGGCGCCTGCCGCCGCGGCCCGCCGCAGGGCGGCCACCGCCTTCATGGCCGCGGCCCCCGCCATGGACAGGGTGTCGTCCAGGTCCTTGGGTCCGGCCGCCGCCCCCGCCACGAAGATCCCGGGCACGGAGGTAGCCACGGGGTCCACGCCCTCGTGGGGCACCTCGATGAACCCGTACTTGTTCTGCTTGAGCCCCAGGACCTTCGCCACCTCCCGGGTCCCCTTGCTAGGCTCCATTCCCACGGAGAGGATCACCACGTCCATGGGGACCTCCAGGGGGCGCCCCAGGGTGGTGTCTTCCCCCCGTACCAGGAGCTTGTCCCCTTTTCGGATGATCTCCGTGGCGATCCCCTTGATGTAGTTCACCTTGTACTGCTCCTGGGCGGGCCAGTAGATCTCGTTCTCCCAGTACCCGTACATGCGCATGTCGATGTAGAAGATGTACACCTTGCACTGGGGCACCTGCTGTCGGATCTCGATGGCCTGCTTGGACGCGATCCCGCAGCAGACCTTGGAGCAGTACTCGTTGCCGATCTGTCGGTCCCGCGAACCCACACACTGGATGAAGCACACCCGCTCCGGGGGCAGGCCGGTGGACGGGCGCACGAACCGCTTGGCCTTCAGCATGGCCTCCGCGTCCGCCAGGGTGATGACGTCGGGGTACTCGTAGTAGCCGTACACCTGGGTCTCCCGGCCCGGGTCGAAGTGCTGGAAGCCCGTGGCCACGATGATGGCCCCGGCTTCCACCGTGGCCGGCGCTCCGTCCTCCAGCCGCTGGACACCGACCCGGAACCTGCCCACCTGGCCCTCGCAGCTCACCACCTTGCTCCGCAGCCGGACCTCCACGCCGGGGTGGCCCACCACCGCCCGGACCATGCGGTCCATGACCTCTTCCGCGTCCTGGAACCCGTGGGTGAGGGCCGCGTACTGCTCGAACACGGGGGTGCCCCCGAGACGGTCCCGCTCCTCCACCAGGACCACCCGGGCTCCGAGGTCCGCCACCCCCCGGGCCGCCTCCAGGCCTGCGGGCCCACCCCCGATCACCAGCACCACGTCGCTCGGCATACCGTTCCTCCTCGCAACCCCCTCAGGACACGGGCAGGAAGTGCCGGGCAGGGACCTCCGCGTCCACGTCCTCCCACGTGAGGTACTCCTTCTCCCCCCGCTGGATCCGCTCCAGGTCCTCCTCGAACTCCCGCCACCGCTCCCGCCAGTCGATGCCCATCTTCTCCAGCAGGGGCCGGTAGTCCGCGGCGTGCCAGTGCAGCTGGCACACCCGGTAGGGGTGGGCGCCCATGGCCAGGGCCGCGAACTGCGCTTCCGACATCACGGGGACGCCGACTTTCTTCTTGTGCACCTGGGCCGCGAACTGGCTCTTGTCCAGGGTGGTCACGCACCCGGTGTCGTGGGTGAGGACCACGTCCGGTTTTGCCTCCTCGATCATGGTCTCGATCTTGCGGGACACCGCGAAGGACCGGGTGAAGTCCCGCTGAACCAGGATGTGCCGGAACCCGAACCCGCAGCAGTCGAACCAGGTGGAGTAGTCGCGCACCTGGGCGCCCAGGGCCTTCGCCACCGCGGTCACCACCGCGGTCCGCTGCCCTCCGTAGATGTCCGGGTCGTAGATGGCGTCGCCCTGCACGAGCTTGTAGTAGTGGCAGGCGGGGTGGACGGTCACCACCACCTCGCTGCAGTCGTACACCCGGCGGGCAGCGATCTCTTCCCGGACCGCGTACACCCACTCGCTGTAGTGCACGATCTCCTCCGGCATCACCAGGGGCTTGCCCAGCTTCGCCAGGATCTCCCGTACCTGCCGGCGCAACTCCCCGTGCTTGACCAGCTCCTCCCGGACCTCCTTGTAGTGGCCGTAGCTGGTCCCGCAGTGGATGAGGGGGAAGTAGCCCGTGGCGTAGGCCGCGGCGAAGTTCCGCGCCGCCACCGCCGCCTGGGCCGCGGCGTTGGACGTGGCGGAGGCGTAGTAGTTCCACCCCGTGCAGGAGGTCTGGTCCCGGGGGTCGTCGTAGTCCAGCCCCAGCTTCCGGTGAAGCCAGAAGATGGCGGTGGAGTAGCCGGGGATGTGTCCGCACTGGCCGCAGCTCTTGTGGTGCCACGTGTGCTGCAGGGGGACTTTCTTGGGCCACCCGTACTTGGTGGGGACCTCCCGGTAGGGCTGGGGGACCCGCTGCACGATCCACTCCCCCGCCTCCTCCAGGGCCAGGACCCGTTCCCGGATGTCCTCCGGGGTCGGGAGGTCCGGGTCGCGCCGGAACACCCGCTGGCCGGTCGTCCTGTCCGTGTCCACGACGTTCCTCCTCCTTTCCCGCCGCGTCAGCTGGCCACGGCGAGGCCTTTTTCTTCCAGAAACTCCTCCATCACGTCCGTGAGAATCATGTGGAGCCCCTCGTCCACCTCCCGGATCATGTCCAGGACCCCCGTCATGTACCAGATCAGGTACAGCTCTGCTAAGGTCTGGTCGCTCACCTCCCACGCGGTACTGGTGGTGTGCATGGTCTCGGGCGGAATGGCTTTCCGCCACAGCTCCAGCTTCTCCGCGGTCTCCTTCGCCACCGGTCCCCAGTCCGGGAAGGCGTCCGCCTGGATCATGTCGGGGGAGACCTGCGTGCCCGTGAGCATGATCTTGTAAATCACCCGGCTGTAGCCCTCCAAAGCTTCCTTGGCACTGCGCAGGCCGTGGCGGACCGCCACCTCCCGCATGATGGTGATCAGCCCCCCGGGGGAGTTCCCCCGCGGACAACGGTTGCACGAAAAGCACTGGGAGCAGTTCCACACGTCCTCGTTCAGCTGGTAGTAGAACAGCTCCACGTCCTCCCGAGCCAAGGTCTGGGCGATCTTCCTCGGGCTGAAGTCGTAAAAGCGGGCTGAAGGGCAGGCCGCCACGCAGATCCCGCACTCGTAACACCCGTACAGGTAGTCCGGGAAGCGCGGGTCGGACTTGACCTCCTGGAACAGGCGCTCCTTTTCCTCGTACGGGACGTCCGCGTACTTCTCGAGCTTGGGCGGAGCGTGCAGGGCCATCCTTCACTCCTCCCTCCGGGCTTCCGCTTCCACCGCGGCGACGAGCTCTTCCCACGGCGGTACTCCGACGAATCTGTGTCCGGCACCCACCACGATGGTGGGGACGGAGAGGACCTGCTCCGCCTCCGCCTCCTGCCGCCCGCCCCTGCTGGCGAGGCTCACGACTCGAACGCCCACGTCCTCCCGGGCCGCGAGCCGCTCCACAAGGTGGAGGGCGTTCTTGCAGCTGGTGCAGGTGGGATGGGTGAAGACCTTGACCAAGACCGTCCTCCCTCTCACGGCGCCTCGTACCCCTCGCAGTGCACACAGCCTTCCAAGTCGCGGTCCGCCATGTACCGCTCGTACGCCGCGACCGCCTCCTCGCCCGAAAGCAGGAGGCCGGCCTCCTCCTCCCACGCGGAGGGGACCACCCGGACGAGCCAGCCCCGTCCGTAGGGGCTGCGGTTGATCAGGTCCGCCTCGCGCCGCAGGGCTTCGTTGACCGCCGCCAGGTGTCCGCTCAGAGGTGTGCGGACAGGGCCCAGCCACTTGGCACTCTCCACCACCGCCACCGCCTTGCCCCTGGGGTAGAAGCGCCCGGTGGGCTTGAAGGTCACCACCAGGATCCTGCCCGCGGTGGTCTGGGCCACGTCCGTCATCCCCAAGGTCACGCTCCCGTCTTGGTCCCGGCGCACCCACAGGTGCTCCTCCACCACGTAACACAGGTCCACGGGCAGCAGGCAGTTCCGGACCGACCGCACCGCCCGCGTGGCCATGGCGTCAGAACGCGATCACCGCGTCCGCCTCCAGGGCCATGGCGTTGAAGGCCGCCCCGCCGATCATCTCCACCCCCTCGATGAGGTCCTCCATGCGCAGGCCGTGGAGGTCCAGGCTGGGCTGGCACACGTACAGCTTCACCCCCAGTTCCAAGGCCTGGTCGATGAAGTGGCGCAAGGGCGCCCCGCCTCCTCCCTTCTTGGGGACGATGAGCTCCTCCGGCACACCCCGGCGGAGGAGGGTGGGCCCGTTCATGGTGAAGTAGATGCCCACCTCCACGTCCATGGCGGCCGCGGCGGCGGCCAGGTAGAAGGGGGTGGCGCTGCGTTCCGGCGTGTCCACGCCGTGGGTCTGCACGTACAGGATGCGCCGCGGCCCGTCCCGCTCCATGCCAGCCCTCCGTCACACGAACAGGGTCACGTCCGCCTCGGAGGCGAAGTCTAGGAAGGTGGTGGCTCCCGCGCACTCCGCCCCGTCCACCAGGTCCTCCTGGCGCACCCCCATCACGCCCATGGTGGTGGCGCACGCGAACAGCTTGACCCCGCTCTCCCGTGCCAGCTCCAGCAGCTCCTCCACCGTGGGCATGTGCGAGGCCCGCATCCACCGCTTCATGATGGCGGTGGCCACGGTGGACATGCCCGGGAGAGCTCCCAGGATGTCGGGTACCTTGACGGGCAGGGACCGTACGGGAGGCGGCATGGCCGGGTTCCCCACAGGGGACACCTTGAGCTGCTTGACCCGCTGCCGGTGCAGGAGGTCGAGGCCGTAGAAGGTGAAGAAGACGCCCACCTCCCAGCCCATGGCGGCCGCGGTGGTGGCCAGGATCAAGGGCGGGTACGCCATGTCCAGGGTCCCCTTGGAGGCCACCATGGCCAGCCGCTTTGTCTTCTTCCCCGTCTCCTCACGGGCGGCTTGCGTCCGGTCTGCCACCAGCTGGTCCATCGTCCTTCCCCCCTGCCCTCGCGGGCGTCACCGGGTGCGCCGGATCAGGAACCGGAACACCCCGTTTTCCTCGTGGATCTCCAGGAGCTCGTGGCCCGTCTGCTTGGACCAGGCCAGCATGTCCGGCTTGGACCCCGGGTCCGTGGCCAGCATCTCCAACACCTGTCCCACGGCCAGGGACTTGATGGCCTTCGTGGTCTTGATGACCGGCAGAGGGCACAGAAGCCCCCGGCAATCCAACACCTGATCCGGCTTCGCGCCGCGGGTTTCCACCGCCGACACCCCCCTCCAGGTTTGCGGGCGCCTATTCCGTACATGACGCCTTCCCGCGCCCCGCGCAACGCTCTCAGGGAGGAGGAAACCCTCCCCCGTTTGGGGGAGGTGGGATCACAGAACCCCACGAGCCACCAGGGCCTCCACGGCCCGCAGGCCCACCCGAGCGCCCGCGTACAGCCCCGCAGCGTACAGCCAGCCTTCAAACCGCAAGGTGGCCACCGCGCTCCAGAACCCGGAGACGTTGCAGCCGATGGCCACCCACACCGCCACGCCCATGAGAACCCCGCCTGCAAACCCCGCCAAAAGTTCCCTCAGGTTTCCGTGGCGGAAGTACCCGAACTCCCCTGCCACCACGGCTCCCAGCACGGCCCCGGTGATGAGGCCCACGTCCAAGTGCAGCCCTGGGTCTAAGGCGGGAACTCTCAGGCCCCAAAACCGCACCCACGGCAGGTCCCCCACGGGAGCGCCGAGAGCCTGTCCCACCCACAGGGCCGACCGAGCCAGGGGGAGCTGGATCCCCAGGGCGGAGTGGTACGCGAACTGGACCACGAACAGCAGCGCCAGGGTCAGGCCCCCGAGCCACGCGGGCCAAGGGTCCCGCAGAGGGTGCCAGGGGCCGGACGGCTTACCAGTCGGCTCCGGCCGCAGCCGCCAGTACAGGAAGCCCAGCACCGCCAGGTTCAGGGCCAGGGCCGGCCACAGACCCAGGAAGTCCGCCACGTGGAAACGGAAGCCCAGCTCCAGGAGGGGCTCCGTCACCCGCCACGCCCACGCCGCGCCGACTCCGTTGCCCACCAGGATGCCCAGGAAGGCCGCCAGAGACTTGGCCTGGCCGCTCCCCAGGCGGAACAAAGTACCCGTCATGCACCCGCCCGCGAAGGGCATGGCCATCCCGAACAGGAAGGAACCCACCAGGGTGTGCAGCCCGAAGGGCAGCCGGGGAGGACGGTTCCACCCGAGGGCCACCACCGCCGCGGAACCCACGGAGGCGACCGCCAGCCCCAGCAGGATGGCCCGGAACAGCTCCCGCTTCCCGTAGAAGGCGGACGCGAAGCACAGCCGCGACCGTTGGAAAGCCCACCCGTAGCCTATGCCGAGCAGGAACAGCACCGAGGCCTGCGGCAGGCCCTGACGCCAGGCGAAGGCCGCGGTGCCGAAGGACACAACCGCCAGGAAGAGCGCAGTCCACGGATCCCTCACCGGGCCGCCTCCACCACCAGCTCGCCGTGCATGGAAGCGTCATGTCCGGGAACGGTGCACACGTACCGGTAGCGGCCCGGAGAGGTGGGTACGAAGCGCACCTCGTACCGGGCGCCGGGGTCCAGGAGGGGCGTGCGGGCCTGCGGGAAGGCGGGGGAAAGGTAAGGATACCGGTCGCTGGCTCCCACCACCCACAGGTCGTGCTGCACGTTGTCGCGGTTGACCACCACCCACCGGACTTCCCGTCCGGCCGCAACCCGCAGCGGCCCTGAGGACTGGCCCTTCACGCGGAACCGCAGGCCCGGCTCCGCGTACACCTCCACCTGCTGTACCCGGGCCCCGCTCCCAGGAGAGGAGGACGAAGCCGCCTGGCAGGCGGCCACCCACAGCGCCGCCGCCAGCAAGCCCCACCGAGTACACCTAACCGTAGGCTGCCCGCAGGATGCCATACTCCCACGTCTTGCGGGCCCGCACGTGGTCCCTGCTGGGACCACCGGTGCGGCTGCGTTCGGGGATGGGGCGGCCCTCCTTGGTCCACGCCACCTCCACCAACAGAGCCTCGGTGCTGGACACGAAAGGCCAGCACTGGTTGAACACGGGGTCGGGTTCCCCGGGTTGCCTTCCCAGGGCCCGGGCCAGGGAGTACGCGGCATTGCGGCCCTGCAGGAAGGCGGTGAAGGCGGACTTCGTGTACGGCACCGCGGCCACGTCCCCCACCGCGTACACCGCCTCGTGGGCCCGGGAGCGGAAGGTGGCAGGGTCCACGGGCACGAAGGCGGCACCCAGCCCTGCTTCCTCGATGAACAGGGGCGCCCGCTGCGGCGGGATCACGCTGGCCAGGTCGAACCGCTGCCGCTCGCCCCGGTCGGAGATCAAGGTCCGGGTGGTGGGGTCCAGCTCCACCACCTTGAAGCTGGGCTTGTACACGATGCCCCGGTCCGCCAGGACCCGCCGCCACAGGTCCGCCAGCAGCGGGGGCTGGGGCCGGTCGTTGGCGTCCAGGACCACCACCTCCGCCCGCACGCCCTTCTTCTTCCAGAACTCGTCCACCAGGCAGGCCACTTCATACGGGCCCGGGGGGCACTTGTACGGCGGAGGCGGGACGGTGATGACGAAGGTGCCGCCCCGGAAGGCCTCCACCGCCCTCCGCAGTTCCACGGTCCCCGCCCACGTCCACGCGTGCGGAGCCATCCGGAAGTTTTCCAGTAGCTGGCGGATCTCGTGGGTCGCCGGTACAATCCCCGTGGCCAGAAGCAGCACGTTGTACTCCACGAAGCCCTGGGCTGTGAGTACCCGGCGTTCCCCCGGGCGGATGCCGGTAGCCGCGGTCCGGATGACCTTCACCCCTTCCTTAGCGAGCCCCTCGTACCCCACCGTCACTTTCCTGGCGTCCTCCAGCCCCACGATGTAGTCCACGTGGGAGGGCCCGGACACGTACGTGGGGTTCCGCTCGACCAGCACCACCTCCACGTCTGGGGCGATCTTCCGGAGCGTCCGGGCACACATGGCGCCGCTGATCCCGCCGCCCACGATCACCGCCCGCCGGGTGGGGCTGGGTAGAAGCGGGCGCGCGGGCTCCTGCGCCACCGCCCATCCCAGCAGCCGTCCGGCGGTACCCCCGGCCGCCAACGTCACGACTGTCCCGCCGGCCACCTTCAGGACCTGTCTGCGGGTCAACTTCTGCAATGCCCTCACCCCCTCTCCGTGTTGTCCTACGCCGCGCTAGACCACCCCAAGAATCGCTGCGCGATTTTGGGGGACCCCGGTCCCCTTCCCGTGGAGGGGTTTTCGGGGCCACGCTCCTAGGTGCACGAGGAGATGTAGTTCAGGACTTCCGGGGTG
>Ga0197143_1001531_pt1 | contig 19346 bp, 17 predicted proteins | sample GBS70_MetaG_FD_148603 | JGI IMG/M metagenome (GOLD analysis project Ga0197143, IMG submission 148603) | Sediment microbial communities from Great Boiling Springs, Gerlach, Nevada, United States - GBS 70_MetaG | ecosystem: Environmental > Aquatic > Thermal springs > Hot (42-90C) > Sediment...
CCCTTGCCGACAGGTGAGTATCGAGTCGAACTCACCGCAATTGAGCTGGAGGACACCCCTTACGGCGAACAGCTCAAGTGGACTTTCCATGTGCTGGATAAGGGGCGCAACCTCACGGCATATTCCAGCCTCTCAGCGAGCCTCGCTTCCAAGTGCATGCGCTGGGCGAGCGCACTGCTGGGACGCCCTGTACAAGCAGGCGAGCAGGTGGACTTCGAGGCACTCGTCGGCAAGACCGCACGCGCCGTCGTGGTGAGAGTGCCTAAAGACGACGGGCGCGAAATCAACAAGGTGGACAACCTGCTGCCCGACAACGCCAACACCACTAACGCGAACGGTTAACACACAAGGGGCGCGGCGTGCAGCCACACGCCCGCCCCAGCCAACTTCAGGAGGTGATACAGTGCCTAAGAGGATTGTACCGCAACGGCTGGTGATTTACGGCGCACAGGGCAAGATTCGAGGCATAATCGAGAACCGAGTCTTGCGTAAGGAGATTCGCGGGCGCATTCACCTCTTGCGTAAACCGCCTGCAATCGCGCTGGACGCGCGAATGTATGACCGCTACCGCCCCTACTTTGACGAGATAGAGATTACCGACGCCGACACAGGCACGGTCTACCGCGCGAGCGCGAGCTACTTTGAACGCTTCCGAGAGATAATCGAGCGAGGCTACGGCAAGCAGTATGCGCTGGAGCTGAAACGCTGGCACACCAACGCGCCCAAAGGCGAGCAGCTGCTGCTGGAGGTGTAGCATACACACGCCTACACACGCGCTGTGCGCATGGCGATTAGCCTCGCAATCCGCACAACTTGCACACGAGGTGTGCATATGGCACTGGAAACGGCGCGATTTGGGCGCAATTTTGGCTTCTGGGGCGCGTCTACGCGCGTGGAAGGTCTGGATACCTGCCACCTGCGCAACGCGCTTTGAGTTCACAATTGCACAAATTGCACACTCTCGGCGCGTGCTACTCCAGATTCAGCATGCGCCGAACCTTCGCGAGGGTGGCTTCGGCGAGTGTGCGCTGCTGCTTGGTGAGCCGTGCGCCTTCGGCGTAGAGCCACAGAGCCTGCTCCTCTTCTGGGCTGAGCTGCTCCAGTGCCGAGCGCACAAGCGCGAGCTGCACGAGATCCCACCAATCGCCGACCTCGCGGCTTGGGCGTTTCACGCCGAAATTCTACCGCCAACTGGCAGGAATCTTCCACAGGGGCGCGAAAAAGAGAAGTGCCCGCCCCGTTGGGCTGAACGGGCGGGCGTGGCTTCAGCAGGTGAGGTGCTGAAGCGGAACAGAGTATACCGCGTGCGCCTCGCGATTCCTGCTGAGTGCCCCTACTATCAGCCCAGAAATCGGGAGCCTGACCCTACAACAGGCAACGCGAGGGGTAATTGCAACCCCAGAGGATTCGGTAAGTGGCGATTCTGCGCTGGGCTGGTGTGCTACGACATGTGGCATATAGGAGCGCGAGGGATACCGCAACTTGGGTCAAGTGCCCAGGGCGGGACTCGAACCCGCACGGGTTGCCCCAGAGGATTTTAAGTCCCCCGCGTCTACCATTCCGCCACCTGGGCAAGCGCGGTGAATTATACCCGCACAGGTCGTGGGGGCTGGGCTACTGCGACGCGCCGCCGAGCCGACTTGCAACCGCCTGAATTGCTCGCCCCACGCGCTCGCGGGCGATGTAGATGAACCCGTCCTGCGACAGCGCACCCGCCACGAACACTCCGCGCACGGGCGTCTCGTAGGTGTCGGGGTCGTGGATAGGCTTACCGTCGTCGCCGAAGGGCACGCCCAGCGGCTCCAACAAACTGCGGTCAGGCTCCAGCCCAATCAGCGTCAGCACAAAGTCCACAGGCAGGCTCTCGATGTCCTCGGCGCAGCGCAACTCTACGCAGTCGGGCTGGATGCGCCGAATGTGCGCCTCGGTCAGTGGCATAATGCGCTTCTCCTCCACGCGCAGTTGCACTTCGCGCAGGATGAATGGGCGGAACTTGCACTGCTCCAAGCGGGGTTGGTCTACCGCCAGCCACACTTGCGCGTCGGCGTCGGCGAGGCGGATAGCTGCCTCGCCTGCCGAGTTGCCCGACCCGACAATTAGCACGCGCTTGCGCCAGAAGCGTATCGGTTCGTCGTAGCGCGTCAGCACATGGGGCAGCTCCGCGCCGTCCACCTGTAGTCGCCGCGCCCTGCCCCACACGCCCGTGCAGACCAGCACGCAGCGCGTGAGGTAGGTCGTAGGCGTGCCGTGCAGCGTGCAGACAGCATGCACGACGAAGCCCTCCGCCTGCGGCTCGATGCGCACCACGCGCTGGTAGGTACGCACGGGCAGGTTCTCGGCGGAGGCGACCTTGCGGTAGTAGTTCAGTGCGATTTCGCGCGTCGGCTTCTCGTCGTGCGGGGTTGGGAACGGGTAGCCGCCGATGGCTAACTCGTCCGCGGGCGAGAAGAAGCGCATGCCAACTGGGTACTCCACCAGCGACTGGCAGATTGTGCCCGCCTCCAAGATGAGGAACTGCAGCCCCGCGCGTTTGGCTTCAATTCCTGCCGCCAACCCAATCGGACCCGCGCCGATGATGAGTAGGTCGCTCATGCGTCTAACTCAGTAGCTCCGCGTTTATGATACCTTACTCATCTGCTGTGTCATCTTCGCCTTCGCGCCTATCGCCGAACTCGAACTGACGGCGTTGGGGTCCGCTAAACGGCGGCTTGAGGACTTTGTCGCCCTCGCGCACGCCGTCCAGAATCTCAGCATAACGCGCGCTGCGCAGCCCGACCTTCACGAACACCTTCTCGGTCTTGGGCTTGCCGTTCGGCTCAGTCTGGTTGGGCACGATGCGCAGCACATAGTCGCGGTCGCCCTCTTTGCCGAGGGCTTCCAGAGGCAGGCGCAGTGTGTTGGCTTTCCGCGCGGTGATGATTCGACAGCGGGCGGTCATACCAGGGCGCAGCGCATCGTCGGTCTGGTTCAGGTAGACCTCCACAGCGAATTTGACCACGCCCAGCGCGGAGGCTTGCTGGGGGTTGGACAGCGCGGCGGGCGCGATTTTGCGCACCGTGCCCCGAAACTTGCGCTCGGGCAGCGCGTCGACGGTAATCTCCACAGGCATCCCAACGCGCACTTTGGCGACATCGAGTTCGTTGAGGTTCAGGCGCACGCGCATCTGCGACAGGTCGGCGACCTGCAGAATCGGCGTGCCCTCGCCGAAGCCCGTCGTGCCCGACATCACCAGCTCGCCGACTTCACGGTAGCGGCGCGTGACCACCCCGCGAATGGGCGCACGCACATCGGTCTCGGAGAGTTGTATCATCAGGTTCTGGAACTGGCTGACGGCTTGCTTCTCGTTGGCGCGCGCCTGCTGCAGCTCCAGTTGGCGCATTTCGATTTCGCGCAGGCGCAGGCGGGCGTTCTCCAGCTCGATGCGGGCAGATTCGAGTGCCTTGCGCTTGAGTTCGTCCTGCACGGCGCTGGCGCGGGCGCGCTCCAAATCCGCCTGCGCCGATTCGACTTGCAGGCGGGCATTCTGGAGTTCAATCGCCTGCTGCTGATCCAGTTGTTGCTGGCGTTGCTGGAGGTTGCGCAGTTGGCTCTCGGCGGCGACCAGTTGCGTTTGGGCGGCGTCCACCTGCTGGCGCGAGACATAGCCTTTCTCCAGCAGGGCTTGCAGCCGTTCGTAGTTGCGGCGCGCCTCTTGCAGGCGGGTCTCGGCGTCGCGCAGGGCGTTTGCCAGCTCCACGCGCTCTTGCGGGTGCTTCACCTCGCGCAGCAGCCGTAGGTTCTCTTGGGCGGCTTTGAGGGCGTTCTCGGCGTTTTTGAGGGCGGCTTGGGTGAGGGTAGGTTGCGTCTCTGCCTCGCGCAGGGCTTGCTCATAGCGGATTTGCGCCTGCTGGAGTTGCAGGCGCGCCTGTTGGGCTTCCATCTCCAACGCGATACGGGCGCGCTGTGCGCTCGCGCGCGCCGATTCGACCTGTGCACTACCCTGCTCCACCTGCTGCTTGATTTCGCGCGGGTCTATTCGCGCCAGCAGTTGCCCCTGCTCCACAATCGCGCCCTCGTCCACCAGCAGCGTCTCGATACGCCCAGGCACGCGCGACTTGATTTCCACAACGCGCACAGGCTCCACCGCACCCGACTCGCTGACCTCAACAACCACCTCGCCACGCTCCACCGTGAAGGTGCGCTCGCTTGCGCTGGGATTGGCTTTTACGCGCGCCCCTGCAACGACCCACCCGACGCCGCCACAGATGAGTACCGCGCCGAGGGCTATGCTACATCCCAGAATGGTTTTTCGCATCTCCGTCCCCTGCAGAGAGTGTACCCGACGCGAGGTACACTCTCGCTATGCGCAGGGAGGGGTTTCTGGCATACGGCGCGCAGCAGACAATCGCGTGCATCTGCGACTTGAACGCGCGCCTGTCCGCGCTGACACTGGGCGACCTGCAGTCGGTAGAAGACGCGCAGACCGCAGCGCACAGGCTCCAGACCTGCCTAACGCTGTTCGCGAAGGGCTACCCATCGCCGCGCGTGGCGCTGTGGAAGCGTCGGCTGCGACGCATCGTGCGTGCGCTGAACGCCCTGCGCGACTGCCTGCGCCTCGCCGAGTGGGTCGCCGCGCAGCAGCCCCCGCCAGAGTGCGTTGCGGGCGTCCGACGCGCCCTGCTGCGCCTGCGCCAACGCGCCGAGATACTCCACCAGACCCTGCGACAGGCGCACCAACGCTGGCACGACGACCACATCCCCAACGAAATCACGGGGCTGTCCCGACGCTGGATACAGTCGTTCAGCGACGAGGCGGTAGACCCCGACTATGCGTTGCAGGTCTGGCGACGCTTTCGGCACGAACAACGCGCCGCGCTGGAATCGCCTGCGCCATCGCTGGCGGTACGGTGCGGGCGTGTACGCGCCTTGCTGGAAGCGTGTGATCTGCTTGCGCCGCTGGGACTGCCGCTGGAGTGCCCTGACGACCTGCAGGCGCGCTACGACGCACTGGATGCCCAACGCTTTCGCGAGGAAGCACACCGCCTGCTCCGTGAACTCCTCCAGCAGGAACGGGAACGCACGCTACAGCATGCGGGCAACCTACGCGGTTTTGGGCGCATCCAAAAAGGCTGGCAGTGGCTGATTGCACAGGCAGCCGCCAGCGGCTTATGCGGCGACAGCCAACCCTAAATGCGCACGGCTACCCCGCGCGCGGCAAGGTACTCCTTGAGGGCGCGGATAGTGTAAACGCCGTCGTGGACGATGGAGGCGACCAGCGCGGCGGCGGCATGCCCTTCGGTAAGCGCATCGTAGAGATGTTCAGGCGTGCCTGCCCCACCCGACGCAATCACAGGAACCGACACGGCGTCTGCCACTTGGCGCGTGAGGGTCAGTTCGTAGCCGACCTGTGAACCGTCGCGATCCATGCTGGTCAACAGGATTTCGCCTGCGCCCAGCGCGACGACCTGCTGCGCCCACTGCACGGCGTTCAGCCCCGTTGGAGTGCGCCCGCCGTGCGTGTAGACCTCGTAGAACACGCCGTTCCAACGGGCGTCGATAGCGACCACGATGCACTGGCTGCCGAACTGCTCGGCGGCAGCACGAATAAGCTCGGGGTTTTGCACGGCGACGGTGTTCAGGCTGACTTTGTCTGCACCCGCGTGCAGAATGGCACGGATGTCGTCCAGCGTTCGGATGCCCCCGCCGACGGTGAAGGGGATAAACACCTGCTCGGCGACGCGGGCGGCGAGTTCGAATACGGGTGCGCGTCGCTCGTGGCTGGCGGTGATGTCCAAAAACACCAGCTCGTCTGCACCTTCGCGGTCGTACAGGCGCGCCAACGCTACGGGGTCGCCCGCGTCGCGCAAGCCCACAAACTGCACACCCTTGACCACCCGCCCGTTTTGGATGTCCAAGCATGGGATGATGCGTCGCGTCTCGGCGGACATGCTACGCTCCCCCAGTTGGACGTCGCCACTGGACGACGATAGTAGGCGTTTCGGTAGCGGCTTTGCCCTTGCGTCGCCTGCGGGCGCGTCGGCGACTGCGTCGCGCAGGCTTCTCGGCGGTAGGCACAGGCGACTCGGCGGGTTCTGCGCCGTCCGCGCTGATCGGCTCAACCGCCGCGTCGGGCAAAAGGATGTCAACGGCTTCCAGCGGCTCGAAGGGCGACTCCTCCAGCCGAATCGGTCTTAGCACAGGCTCTTCCCAGTCGGGCTCTGGCAAGGTAGGTTCGGTAGGCTCAGCGACTTCGGGCGTGGGCATCAGATGGAAGTACGGCTCCAGCGCAATCGGTTCGCCGTGCAGCAGGCGTAGCAGTTGCTCGTGCGGGGCGGTCAGCAGCAGGCGGCTCTCGCCTTCCTGCAGGTACACGGCATGCTCCATCACGCTCTCGGCGACGATGGCGTTTTCGGTGGGGTCGTACACACTCAGCGGCAGCGGGAACTGCAGCCGACGCACCCCGCCTTTGCGGGCGTGTACATGCACCCACGGATAGCGCACCTGCACGAGGTCGTTCGTGTCCAGCCAGATGTGCCCGCCCGCCCAGCGCACGAAGGCGCGGACGATCTCAGGCGTCAGGCGTCGCTCACCCAGAAAGACCGCCTTCCAAGTGCGGTGGTCGCACACAGCAAGCGACGGCTGCCCCGTATCGATGTATTCGCCGATGGTGTCGCACCCGTCGGTAATCGCGTAAAACGACGGCTCCCACGGTTCGGGCACGCCGATTTTGTCTGTGCCAAGAAAGCGCGCCAACGGATGCGCTTTGTTGACAATCTGCGTGCCCTGCAGGCTCGCCCATGGCTGACGGGCAATCGCGATGCCCATCGTTTCGCGCGCGCTCGCCAGTGCGTCGCGATGCCCGTGAAATAGCGTACTGGCATAGACCCAAATCAGTACGCGCCCGTCGCGTTGCAAGCGTTTGCGAATCGCTTCGTGTGCGGCGCGCGACATCCGCCAGGCGTTCAGGAACAACACCACGCGGCTGGGCGGGAAGTCGCGGCGGGTGATGTCCTCCAGCAGGTAGAAGCCGACCGACGCGCCGCTGCGCAAGACCGCCTCGCGCGCCTGCACAACCATCTGTTCAATTAGGGGCGAACCCGTGCGCACATAGCGCGTGCTTTCGGGGTCAATTACGACGGCGACTTCGGGCGAGGTCTGCGGCGTGCGCGTGCGCAGGCTCCACAGCGTCTGCGCCTCGCGCGCGGCTGCCCAAGCGTCGGGGTGCGCTAGCCAGCCCTCGCCCCAAGTGTCCATCCACAGCTCGCCGTGCCCCAGCGTCAGCGACTGCGCCAGCGACCGACGATGCACCTGCTGCACTGCCTGCACTGTGCGTAGCGGCGGATTGTAATCCTCATCGGGTGTCGCCTCCGCCTGTGCCGACCCCAAATGATGCCCCGTCGACGGGTCAGTCAAGCGCGACGCTCTGCCGAATGGCGTGCGGTAGTCCTCCTCCGACAAAAATAACTTCCCGTGCAGGTTCAGCGAATCGACGGGCACAGGCAGCGCGCCCAACTCGCCAGGCAAGCGGCTCGCATAGCTCAGCGGCGCGGAGAGAAAATCGATATGCTCTGAACGCAGCAGTTGGCTCAGCGCGAAGTGCCCTGCGTGCGGATGCCTCCACTCCAGCACATAGCCGTAGGGCGCGCCGACCAGCGCACGCCCTTGCGAGGCTTCCTTGACCGCCCGCGCCAGCTCCAGAATGCGTCGCGCTGTGATGTCCGACAGGAATCGATGGTAGTCGATCCAGCGTCCCTCGCGGCGCGGGTGATAGAAATGCTTCACGCGCCCGTGCGGCAGGGTCGGCTGGAACGGCGGGATGGTCGCTGTGCTGAAGCTGACCTCGCCGTTGAACCAGCAAGCGCGCAACACCACGCTGTCGCCCTTGTACTGGCGGCGTAGCCACTCGCGGAACGCGTGCAGCGCGGCTTCGCTGGTATCGTAGCCTGCCGATTCGGGCAGGAACCACTCGCCGTAGTCCAGATGGTAGCCCAGCGTCGCGCCGCCCTCGTCTTCCTGCTCCACCAGTTTCACCAGCGCGACGAGTTGCTCTTTGGCAAGTTGCCACCAGCGGTCAGCGCACACCGACGGACCGCCGACCGACCCATCGGCGAAGCGAATGACCGCCTCAGGGTACTCGGCTTGCCATTTGCCAACAGGCGCAAAGGCGATGCGCCACAGAAAGTGTGCATCGGGGTCAGTCTCACGCCCCAACGCTGTCCAGTAACGAATTTGGTCGAACGCCTCAATCGCGCCCGTGTCGCGCACGGGTAGGGTAATCAGCAGCGAGTAGAGATGCACACCTGCTTCGCAGGCAAGTTGCATCTGCTGGTGAACGCGCACGCCCGCCTCAGTGGTGTACGGGTTGCCGAAAAACAGCATCGGCGCAAATGCTCGCTCGCCAAACAGGATGCTGGGGATGCCATTCTGGAACTGCACGCGCACGAGTGGGTGTCGGATAGGCGGCAGTGGTTCAGGTTCTGGCTCAGCGACTGTAGGGGTCGCTTCGGGCGCAGCGACTTCCGCTTCAGTGGGGGCGGTCTTTCTGCGTTGGCGCGTGCGTCGGCGTTTGGCAGGCGGGGCTTCGGGTTCGGTTGCGGGCGTTTCGGCGGCAGGCTCTTCCGAAACAGTGACCGTTTCGGGCGTCGGTGCGGTCTCAGTTTCGGGCGCAGGCTCGGCGGTCTTGCGTCGGCGCGTGCGTCGGCGTTTGGCGGGCGCGGCTTCGGGTTCGGTTGCGGGCGTTTCGGCGGCAGGCTCTTCCGCAACAGTGGCTGTTTCGGGCGTCGGCGCGGTCTCGGCTTCAGGCGCAGCGGCTTCGGGCGCAGGCTCGGCGGTCTTGCGTCGGCGCGTGCGCTTAGCAGGCTGCGCTTCCGCTGCAGGGGGCGCTTCAGCAGCGACCGTTTCGGATTTACTGAGCTGCGCTTCTATGGCGGCAGCCTCCGTTTGTTTGCGTCGGCGCGTGCGTTTAGGCGCGCTTTCTATCGCCGCCGTTGACTCGCTCGGTGCGCTCGACTCCGTCGCTATGACGGCTTCGGGCGCAGGCTCGGCGGTCTTGCGTCGACGCGTGCGCTTGGCAGGCGTTGGCTCGGATTCAGTCGGCGTCGCCTCCCGTGCCAGCGCCGACTCGGTCGGCGCGCTCTGCGTGGGTTCGGAAATCGTCTTTTTTCGCCTTGGCATGGTTCTCTATGACGGGCAACTGCTCGATCCACTCCAATAGGTCTGCAGGTGTTTCGAAGTAGTAGTCAGGCTGTGCCGCGCGCAGGTCTTCGGGTAGGTGCGCGCCCCACGCAACCGCTGCGACCTGTACTCCTGCTGCGCGTCCACAGCTTATGTCGAACACTGTGTCGCCGATGTAGATTGCCTGTTCGGGCGCGACCTTCAAGCGTTCTAACGCGCACAGCACAGGGTCAGGGTTTGGCTTATGCCGCTCGGTGTCGTCTGCCGAGACGATCGTATCGACAAAGTCGTCCAGCTGTAGCTTCGGCAGACTCAGTTTGAGTTCCTCACGGTTTTTAGAGGTCACCAAGCCGACGGCGTACCCTTTGCGGTAGGCGGTCTGCACGGCTTGTACCGCTTCTGGGATTATGCGCTCCAAGTGTCGGTTCGCCGCGTAGTAGGCGACCTCGTCCGCTTCCATCTGCTCGTGTGGTACGCTGCCCGTAAAGCGATCATCTAAGTAGCGCATCTGCACACTCAACGGCAGCCCAATCAAACGGCGAATCTCCTCGCGCGGTAGCGTAATACCCAAATGCTTTCGGTAGGTATAATCCAATGCCCGCACAATCAAATCGACCGTGTCGATCAGCGTGCCGTCGATATCGAACAGCACGGCGCGCAACGGCTCGGATTTTCCCATCGCTGGTTAGTATACCTCACGACAACTCGGCGGGCACCGCCTGCGCCTTGAAGGGCAGATGCTGCACGATCTGGTTCTTCTCATTCACCAGCACCATCTTCGGTTCAACCCACTCATCGGTGAACACAGTGCTGGCGATGATAATTCGATGCCCTTTTTGCGCTTTATGCGCAGCAGAGCCGTAAATAGCGACTTCCCCAGAGCCCGGTGGCGCAGGAATCACATAGGTCTGGAACCGCTCACCATTATCCATCACCCACACATGCACCATCTCGCCGGGTTCCAGCCCAATTGCGTCCATCAGCTCTTCGTCAATTGCGATGCTGCCGATATAGTCCAGGCGGGACTCAGTGACCCGCGCCATGTGAATTTTGCCCTTTAGTCGCTCGACTAATCGCATAAACGCTTCCTCCGACAATCGGTAGTTGGATACCGCCTATAGGATACCCAATCGTGCAACGCGATGCGTTGTTCAGGTATACTTCTGTGCGCCCGAAGCAGGGCAGGAGAGAGGTTATGGCGGAAGTGCGCTCGATTCTGGCGACCGACTGCGGCAGCACGACCACAAAGGCGATTTTGATTGAGAAGCGCGGCGAGGAGTACCGTCTGGTGAATCGCGGCGAGGCGCCCACCACCGTAGAAGCCCCGTTCGACGATGTGACCATTGGCGTGCTGAACGCGACGCGCGAACTGGAAGACCTCACAGGACGCCAGCTGATTCACGACGGCAAGATTCTCACCCCCCAGTTAGACGAGAAGCGCGGGGTCGATTTGTATCTGTCCACTTCCAGTGCAGGCGGCGGGCTGCAGATGATGGTGATGGGCGTGGTGCGCCAGATGTCCGCCGAAAGCGCACAGCGCGCGGCACTGGGCGCAGGCGCAATCATTATGGATGTCATCGCTATCGACGACGGGCGCAAAGACTACCAGAAAATTCAGCGGCTGCGCGAGTTGCGCCCCGATATTGTACTGCTGTCGGGCGGCACAGACGGCGGCACAATTACGCACCTGGTGGAGCTGGCAGAGCTGCTAATCGCTGCCGACCCGCGCCCGCGCTTTGGCACGATGAACCTGCCTGTCATCTTCGCTGGAAACAAGGACGCTCGCGACGAAATCCGCCGCCTACTGGGTGAACGGTTCGACCTGCGCATCGTGGATAACCTACGCCCCAGCCTAGATCGCGAGAACCTCGGTCCCGCTCGCGAAGCCATCCACGAGCTGTTCTTAGAGCATGTGATGCAGCAGGCACCCGGCTACTCCAAGCTGATGACATGGACCTCCGCCGATATTATGTCCACCCCAAACGCCGTGGGCAAGATTATGGTCACCATCGCCGAGCAACGCGGCATCAATATCCTCGGCGTGGACATCGGCGGCGCGACGACCGATGTGTTCTCGGTGTTTGGCGGCAACTATACGCGCACCGTGAGCGCAAACTTGGGCATGAGCTACTCGATTTGTAATGTGATGTTGGAGGCGGGCATCCAGAATATCCGCCGCTGGCTGCCATTCGATATCGAAGAGTACGAGGTGCGCAACCGCCTGCGCAACAAAATGATTCGCCCAACGACCATCCCGCAGACCTACGAAGACCTACTGCTGGAGCAGGCGGTTGCCCGTGAGGCGTTGCGTCTGGCGTTCATCCACCATAAGCAGCTCGCGCGTGGGCTGAAAGGCGTGCAACAGCAGCGCACCATCGGCGAGGCGCTGGAGCAAACGGAGACGGGCAAGACGCTCGTGCAGATGATGGCGCTGGATATGATTATCGGCAGCGGCGGGGTGCTAAGCCACGCGCCTAAGCGCGCCCAAGCTGCACTGATGATGATGGATGCCTACCAGCCCGAAGGCGTCACGATGCTGGCAGTGGACTCCATCTTCATGATGCCGCAGCTGGGCGTGCTGTCGACGGTGCATCCCGAAGCGGCGGCACAGGTGTTCGACCGCGACTGTCTGATACGGTTGGGGTCGTGCGTCGCGCCTGTGGGTCAGGGCAAGGAGGGCGAACCATGCCTGACCATCGAGTACAACGGCAAGAGCGAAACTTTCCGCTACGGCGAGTTGCGCGTGCTGCCGCTGGGCGTGGGCGAGACGCTGCAAGCGACCCTCAAGCCCGCGCGCGGGTTCGATGTCGGCGCAGGCAGAGGACGCCCTGTTGAGGCAACTCTCGAAGGTGGCGTGGTCGGCGTCGTGGTAGACACGCGCGGACGACCCCTCCAACTGCCCACCGACGATGCAACACGACGCCGGAAACTCATCGACTGGATGACCGCGCTGGGACTGCCCAAGCCATAGCTGCGCCGTTAGGTATTATTCACAGCGATGGAACGCTGGGCAGAACGACAGGAAGTGGTCTCCATCCAGTGGCTCGCGCACGCCCTGGGCCGCCAGTGGAAATGGGTTGTGACGGGCGTCGCGCTGGGCGTCGCGCTGGCGCTGGCGATTGTGCTATTTGGCGAGCGACGCTACGAGGCAGAGGCGAAGATTCTGGTGGAGACGCCGACAGGGATGGGGCTGGGGGGCGGGAGCGGACTCGCCGCGCTGGTGGGCGGCGGCAGCCCCGACCTCAATACCCAAGCAGAAATCCTCAAGGCACGCCCACTGCTGGAAAAGGTGCAGCAAGACGCAGGCATCGACGAGCCGTACCGCGACTTCGCTCAACGGTTCCGCGCAACGCCCGTGCGCAACACGAACATTGTGCAAATCACCGCAGTGGATACTACGGCAGAGGGCGCGCAACGATTGGCGCAACTCTGGGTCCAAAACTATCTGGAGTATGTGCGCACACTGTATGAGCAGAACCCAAGCACGCTGGTCCAAAAACTCGACCGCGAACTGGAGCACCAAGAGAAGCAATTGCAAACCCTTAGCCAACGCCTCACTGCCTTCCTCAAGCGCCGCCAAATGGTCGCCCCTGAACAGGAACTGACCAAGGCGGTGGAAAAGTACGCTGACCTGCTGGAACAGGCGCGCAACTTGGAGGCGCAACGGCTCGCGCTGGAGCAACAGATCGCCGCCATTCAGAAGGAGCTACAGCGCCAGCCGCGTTTCTACGAGGCGACGCGCAATCTCGCCATCCCTCCAGAAGTGCAGGCGCTCAACACCAAAATTGCCGAGCTGGAGATCCAGCGCAGCGGCTTGCTGCAGGAGTTCCAGCCGACCGCGCCCGAAGTGAAGATTCTGGAAGAGCAAATCGCACAAGCCAAGCGCGAACGCGAACAAATCCTTGCCCGCGCAGTAGACCGGCAGTTTCTGACCCTCGCTAAGCAAGAGGCGGTTAACCCCGTGTATCAAGACCTGCTCAAAGGGCTGCTGGAGGCGCGAAGCAACCTGCAGGCGACGGAAGCCACGCGCGCCGTGCTGCAGCGCCAGCAGGCACAGTTTGAGCAACTGTTCCGCCAGACACCCGACACGATGGCGGAATACGCTAGCCTAAAGCGTCAGTACGAAGCCGCGCTCACGGTTTGGACGGAGAAGGTGCGCGCCTACGAGCAGGCGCGCGCGCAACAACTGATTGGCAAGCTTTCCCCGATTCTGCTGCAGCCGCCTGCGCTGCCCGACCGCCCTGTGTTCCCGCGCCCAGCGCTGACCACAGGGCTTGGCATCGTGCTGGGGCTGATGCTGGGTATCTTTTTAGCGCTGGCGGCGGCGTTCCGCAACCGCACGCTTACCGACCGCTGGGAGGTGGAGCGATTGCTGGGTGTACCTGTGCTGCTGGAGGCGCGCGGCGCGCTCCCGCCTGCGCAGGTGCAACTTTTGGGCTGGCAGCTGCGCGCACTGGGCGGTGGCGAAGTGTGGCACTCCGCTGCGGTGATGCCCCTCGCGGCGCACGCCAAGCCTCTCGCCCAGCAAATCGCGGGCGCGTTCCAGCACGCCACCGTCCCCGAAGCCCAAGCGAATCTACCCGCCGTGCCGTCCACCAACGGCACGCTGACCTTGCTGACTGCCTCACCCGATGCGCCTGCCGTGCCCGATGCCGAACGACTGATCCTTATCGCGCCGAAAGGCTACACCCTCGACGAAGCCACCCACCGCATGCTGCAGCAGACCGGCGACCGCTTAGTGGGCGTTATCCTGATCGAGGAGGGGCGCGCATGAGAGCCATTTGGGGCATGCTGTTCGCGTTCCTTGTAGCGACGCTTGTCGCCCAGCCCAATGACTACACGCTGGACACAGGCGATGTAATCAGCGTCGTGGTGCTGCGCCACGAGCAGTTCAGTGGCGAATACACCGTGCCACCCGATGGACATGTGGTGTTCCCTGGCGTAGGCAGCCTGCAGGTGCGCGGGCAGACCCTACAAGGGCTTGCTAATATGCTGCGCGAGCGGCTCAGCACACGCCTGCGCAACCCCGAAGTGTTCGTGTCGCTCAAACAAGCACGCCCGCAACTGGTGTTCGTGGAAGGTCAACTGAATCGCCCTGGCGCATACCCCATCCAACCTGGCTGGCGCGTGGCAGACGCGATTGCTGCAGCGGAGGGCTTGAAAATCCTCCCTGAACGCACGGTAGCAACCCTCATCCGCGGCGAGCAGACGATGCCCATCGACCTGCCTGCCATCCTGCATCGCGGCGATCAACGCACGAATTACCTGCTGCAACCAGGCGACCTGCTCAGTGTGCAGCGGAAACCCACCATCCGCGTCGCCATCCTCGGCGAGGTGAAACGCCCCGGCAACTACGACTTGGACGCCGACTCGCGTGTGATGCAGGCAATTGCGCAAGCCGAGGGAGTCACGGAGTTCGCTGCCCTCAAGCGCGCGTTCATCGATCGGCACGGGACAATTATTCCCTTTGACCTGTACCGAGCAAGCGTACAAGGCGATACCAGCGAGAGCAACAATCCACCTTTGCAGGACGGCGACGTGATTGTGGTGCCCCAGAACCTACAGCGGTACGCAATTGTGGGGCAGGTGGCGCGCCCAGGCTACTACCCCATCCCCGAAGGTAAGCCGTTCCTGCTGTCCGATGCGATTGCGCAAGCAGGCGGCATGACCCCTCGCGCAATCACCTCCACCATCACTATCCTGCGTCTGGAAGGCGACACACTCACCCGCCTGCGAGTGCCTTATCAGCAGTTCCTCAAACGCGGGAAACTGGATGCGAACCCGCCCATCCGCGAGGGCGATGTGATCTACCTTGCTGAAGTGAACCGCCTCGATCTGGGGCAAATCCTAACCGCTGTCTCAATCCTCAACATTGCCGATCGGTTGGGCTGGGTGCGGTAAAATTACGCCATGCAGTTCCAGTCGCTGGGGGTACTGCTGTGGTTTCTGCCCGTAGCAGGGTTTATCATCCTGCTGTACCTGCTGAAGGTGCGGCGGCGTGAGGTGCGCGTGCCCGCCAAGTTCCTGTTCCCCCCCATCACGACCGATGTGCGGGCGAACGCGCTGTTCCAGCGGCTGCGCCCGAACCTGCTGCTGTTCCTGCAACTGCTGGCGGCGCTGCTGTTGCTGACTGCCCTCGCTCGCCCGATGATCCAAGCCAAAGGGCTACCAGGGCAGTCCGTAATCGTGGTGGATACTTCCGCCAGCATGCAGGCGACCGATGTCGCCCCCTCACGACTGGAAGCCGCCAAAAACCGCCTGCGCCGCTTCGTGCAGGAACTCAACCCCGGTGAGCAACTGGCAATCATCGAAGCAGGCGCGCAGGTGCGCGTGCTGGCGTCGCTGACCAGCGACAAGCAGAAACTGCTGAACGCGATTAGCCAACTCCAGCCGACCGACACGGCGGGCAACTTGGACGAGGCGCTGCGCCTCGCTGCCGCGCTGGTCGGCAAGTCCGACGAGAGCCGTATCGTGCTGCTTTCCGACGGCGCGTTCCCCCCCGTAAGCGACTTCTCGGCGGGCAGCGCGAAACTGGTGTTCGAATCGCTGGGCGCAAGCAGCGACAACCTTGCCATCACCGCGATGGATGTGCAGGAGCGTACAGGCGGTCTGGAGTGGTTCGTCGGCATCCGCAACTTCGGCAGCCAGCCGAAGAAGGCGATTCTGGAGTTCTACGCAGGCGGCAAACTTATCGACGCACGCCCCATCACCGTCGAGGCGGGGCAGACCATTGGGCAGACGCTGACCGCGCGTCAGTTGCCCGAACCGCTGGAAGCACACCTGAAGGTGGATGACGCGCTGGCGGCGGATAACCGCGCCTTTCGTGTGGGGGTCGCCCAAAAGCCCATCCGCGTGCTGCTGGTCGGCGAGGGGAACTTCTTTCTGGAGCGTGCGCTGGCGTTGGAGCCGAATGTGAAGGTGGACAAAGCCCCCAGCGTACCCGATAGCGAGCGCGGCGAGCGCGTCGGCGGCGGCAACTACGACCTCATCATCTTCGACCGCACCACGCCCGTGCCTGTCAAGGCGCGTGCCGTGATGGTCATCAGGGCACAAGGCGGTCCTATCGCCGCGCTGGGGCAGCCCGTGCGTATGCCCCGCATCGTGCTGTGGGAACGCGAACACCCCCTGATGCGCTACTTGGAACTGGGCAGCCTGCTGATCGACAACGCGCCGCGCCTCACGCCTGCGCCGTGGGCAAAAACGCTCGCTGAGAGCCAGCAGACGCCGCTGATTGTCGCAGGCGAGCATCAAGGCAGGCGGTGGGTCGGGGTCGGCTGGGATTTGCTGGAATCGGACTTCCCACTGCAACCCGCGTTCCCAATATTCGTCGCGAACCTGCTGCGCTGGGCGGTCGGCGAGCAGGGCGGTGCAAATGACCTAACCGTGCGCACAGGCGTCCCGTTCAGCCTCGCCGTTGACCCCACCGAAACCGAACTCACCATGCGCGACCCCGACGGCAATACACGCACCTACCCCGTCAACGACGGCGCAGTGGTCATTCCTGGCTTGGAGCGCGCGGGCATCTACACAATTCAGGGACGCAAGACCGAGATTCGTGTCGCGGCGAACCTGATGCACGCTGATGAGTCGAACATCCAGCCGCGCACAAGCATCCAACTGGGCAATCAGACCGTCGTCGCGCAAAACACTCTAACGACCCTGCGTGACCTGTGGAAGCCTATCGCCCTCGCGCTGCTGGCACTGCTGATGGTTGAGTGGTGGGTGTTTGTACGGCGGTCATAATCCTGTAGGGGCAAACCTCTGCGTCTGCTCATGTGCGCCTCATTAGGTACAATCCTACCCCGATGCCCGTCATCCAGAGTACCATCAACCCGAACGACGAGGAGTTTCGTGCGAACAAGGCGCATTTCGAAGCGTTGCTGAGGCAGTATCGCGAGGCGTTGGCGTGGGCGCGGGCAGGCGGCGGCGCAGAGGCTCTCGCCAAGCACCGCGCCCGCAACAAACTCACTGCCCGCGAACGCATCGACGCACTCATCGATCCTAACACGCCGTTTCTGGAGCTTGCACCGCTGGCTGCTTATGGAATGTACGGTAACGAGGCACCCTGTGCGGGGCTCGTAGCCGGTGTCGGCGTAATACACGGCAAAGAATGCATGATCATCGCCAACGACGCCACCGTTAAAGGCGGAACATACTTCCCCATCACGGTCAAAAAGCACCTGCGCGCCCAGGAAATCGCCATGGAGAACCGCCTGCCGTGTCTGTACTTGGTCGATTCGGGCGGCGCGTACCTGCCGTTGCAGGCGGAGGTGTTCCCTGACCGCGACCACTTCGGGCGCATTTTCTACAATCAGGCGCGCATGTCCGCGCTGGGCATCCCGCAAATCGCGCTGGTGATGGGGTCGTGTACGGCGGGCGGGGCGTATGTGCCTGCAATGAGCGACCAGACAATCATCGTCAAGGGACAGGGCACGATTTTTCTGGGCGGTCCGCCGCTGGTTAAAGCCGCTACAGGCGAAGTGGTTAGCGCAGAGGAGTTGGGCGGCGCAGATGTGCATACCCGCATTTCAGGCGTCGCCGACTACTTCGCCGAGAACGACCTGCACGCTATCCAAATCGCTCGCGAGATTGTGGCGAACCTCAACATCACCAAGCAGATCCCCGCTGACCTACAGCCCCCCGAAGAGCCGCGCTACGACCCCGCCGAGATCTACGGCATCATACCACGCGACCTGCGCCAGCCGTTCGAAGTGCGCGAGGTGATTGCACGCATCGTGGATGGCAGTCGCTTCCTGGAGTTCAAGGCGCGGTTCGGGCAGACGCTGGTGTGCGGCTTCGCGCACATTCACGGCTTCCCCGTTGGCATCGTCGCCAACAACGGCATCCTATTTTCGGAGAGCGCGCAGAAGGGGGCGCACTTTATCGAACTGTGCTGCCAGCGACGCATCCCGCTGGTGTTTCTGCAGAACATTACGGGCTTCATGGTGGGCAAAAAGTACGAGAACGAGGGCATCGCCAAGCACGGCGCGAAGATGGTGATGGCGGTCGCCAACGCCGAAGTGCCCAAGTTCACCGTGATTATCGGCAGCTCATATGGCGCGGGCAACTACGCCATGTGCGGGCGCGCCTACCAACCCCGCTGGCTGTGGATGTATCCCAACGCGCGAATCGCGGTGATGGGCGGCGAGCAGGCGGCGAATGTGCTGCTGACCGTCAAGTTAGACCAACTCGCCGCGAAGGGACAGACGATGAGCGAAGAGGAGCAAGCCGCCTTCAAGCAGCCAATTCTGGACAAGTACGCCGAGGAGAGCAGCGCGTTCTACAGCACAGCGCGCCTATGGGACGACGGGATTATCGACCCTGTGGACACGCGCACGGTGCTTGCGCTTGCGCTCTCCGCTGCCTACAACGCGCCCATCCCCGACACCAAGTTCGGCGTGTTTCGGATGTAACGAATCGTTCTCACACCTGAGGCAAGGTATACAGCCTTCGATGCGAAAGCGTCGGTGGGCTAAGGCTTTTGGGGTTAGCGAGCGTTGTGCTGGTTCTTGCGGGGTTTCGCCGTCGGACGGTGGACGTGCGTGCGCTGGGTGACGGTACCTGTGCCTGTTGCGGAGCCTGTGCGCATCGCCGTGCTGGGCGATCTTCACCTTGTGGACGAGGCGAGCCTGCGTCCCGCCTGCGCATGCCTTGAGACGGCGATGGCGCGGCAGCCTGATGTGATCCTTCTGGTTGGCGACCATGAGCATACCCACAAAGGGCTGCCGCATCTGAGGCGTGCGATGCAGGGCGTGTGTGCGCCGCTCGGCGTGTACACCGTGCCGGGCAACCACGACCATTGGGCGGGAAAGGACGCCGTGATACACACCCTGCAGGCAATCGGGCGTCGTCGTGCTGGGTGACGCGGACCGCACGATGTGCACGGACTGTATCAGGAGGGCGAGAGCTACATCTACATCACCAGCGGCGTCACGCACGGGCGCGCCATCCCCCGCTGGTACACTCGCCCCGAAGTGAGCATTATCGAGTTGACGCCTGCGCCGTAGACACCCTTACACGAAACGGATTTCTCCGCGTGAAGCAAAAGTCTGGAAATCGTCCCTGTTCAGCGTCAGCAGCTCTGCAATCCCGTGCCTCCGCATATAGGCGACGATGCGGGCGTCGTGGGCGCGCTTGCCGACAATCTGATACGCGACGCACAACCGCCGCCATTCGTCAACAATGCCAGGGGG
>Ga0197143_1001534_pt1 | contig 19333 bp, 16 predicted proteins | sample GBS70_MetaG_FD_148603 | JGI IMG/M metagenome (GOLD analysis project Ga0197143, IMG submission 148603) | Sediment microbial communities from Great Boiling Springs, Gerlach, Nevada, United States - GBS 70_MetaG | ecosystem: Environmental > Aquatic > Thermal springs > Hot (42-90C) > Sediment...
CTAATAAATACCTTGTTTTCTGACTATTATAATTTCCAAATCTCAAACTATCAAGTAGTGCTATTGGTCTTAAACCTGTTGCAAGAATGTCTCTTACAATCCCTCCAACACCTGTCGCAGCACCATTAAAAGGTTCAATAGCAGATGGGTGGTTATGACTTTCAACTTTGAATGCAATTACATAATCATTTTTAAGTCTTAAAACACCTGCATTTTCTCCAAATCCAAGAACTAATCTATCTGAATTATTAGGAAGTTCCTTTAAAAAAATTTTTGTTGTTTTATATGAACAATGTTCAGACCAATTTAATTTAAAAATTCCCAATTCAATTTCCTTAGGTTCTCTTCCTAAAACTTCTAAAATTTTTTTCCATTCTTTTTTACTAAAACCAAAATTCATAATTAGTAAATCTTTAAAGAAATTTTAGAAGAGAAAGCTTCATAAAAGAAAATAAATTTCTCTTCAATCTCTTTAAATTCATTAAGAACTTTTATGTTAAATTCTTCATCTTTTGAATTTTTAAGATTTATAAGGATATTATATTTTGAGGAATTGAAAGAGCTTTTAATAAGTTCAAGAGATATTCCTAAGTCACTTATTATATTTTCATTTCCATTTTCAAGTATAATTTCCATATCCTTTACAATTTCAAGACAAAGCTCTGCAATTCTTAGTGAAACATCAATACAATTTTTAAGAGCTTCAAATGTTTTTTCCTTCAATAATTTTTCAAAAGTAGCACCATCTTCCCTAGCAAGTTCAAGAGACTTTTCAATAAATTCATCAATTCTTCTAATATCATATTCTATTCCTTTGGAAAGGATTATAACTTTCCTTAATAAAGAAATTCCAAGAGCTAAACTAATTGCACCTGCCAATCCGCCACCAACTGATGGCATCCTTGAACCAATTGCAGATAATAATAATTTAATTTCATCTACACTATTAAAAATTCTCTTTTCAATAGAAAAATTCTCTTTATTATCGCTAATTCTTAAAACATTTTTAAAAACACCTTCAATTTTATTATATGGAACAAGTCCAACAATCTCACTATTTAAAACATTTACACCATAAGTTTTAGAAATATATTCTAAATTGAAGAACAAAACATCTAAATCAACAACATCTGGCTTATAAATGTTTATTGAAATTTGACATTTATTTTTGTTTGCTAATGACATAGCAATTACTCTAATACCTCTAAAATAACCAGTTTTTTCTCTCAATTTCTTAGCAATTTTCTTAGCAATTTCTAAATCCTTAGTGTCTAATAAGACATTATATGCTATTAAAAACTCTCTAACACCTATAACAGTTGCACCTGCTGTTGGATGAAGTCTTCTTTCTCCAATATCAGGAATTCTATAATCATCATAAAGAATATCTTCTTTCAATTTTTCAAAACCAATATTCCTTATACTTGGTAAATCTTTCCTATCTTCTCTTATTGCTGAAAGTTCATAGAAATAAACAGGTATTCCAAACTTTTCATAAACTTTTTTTCCTATTCTCCTTGATAACTTTATTGCTTCATCAATTGTATAATTTCTTATCGGAACTAATGGAACAACATCAATTGCACCAACTCTTGGATGTGTTCCAGAATGCTTATTTAAATCTATTAAATTAATAGCTGTTTCAAACATTCTTAAAATTGCTTCTTCAACTTGATGAGGAACTCCAACAAATGTTAAAACACTTCTATTATGATCTTCATCTGAATGTAAGTCAAGAATTTCAATTCCAAGAATTTTAACACTATTTACAATCTCATCAATTACTTCTTTTCTTCTTCCTTCCGAAAAATTTGGAATACATTCTATTAGGGGAACTTTCATAATAAGTTTTGAAATTTTAAAGCAGTAATAAAAATAATTATATTTTTCTTTGTTTTTCCCACCCACCCTGAAAATAAGCCTTCGGCAAGGGAGCTTTGCCCCCCCATTACCCTACTATTCTAGTCTTTCTTTTATTTCCTCTTGTCCTTTCTCTAATGCTTCAAGTATTTTATCTGATTTTTCAAACCTTATTTTTCAAGATAATGCAGAGCTTTATAAATACCAATTAAACCTCCCATAGAACTAATTTAATCACCCCTAATCAAGCTAATCAATTATAAGCATAGCATCTCCATAAGAATAAAATCTATATTTCATTTTTTGCGCTAACATATATGCATATTTAACTTTTTCAAAATCACCGATAAAAGCACTAACTAATAATAATGGTGTTGATCTTGGGGGATGAAAGTTAGTTATAAGAGCATTTATAACGTTAAATTTATAAGATGGATAAATAAAAAGATTTGTCCATCCTTTTCTTGGATTTTCATCAAAATTCCAAAATTCAAGTGTTCTTGTTGTAGTTGTTCCAACTGCAATTATTCTTTTTGAAGATTTAATTATTTCAGCAGTTTCATCCGGAATTTCATAATACTCATAATCCATTTGATGTTTTCTAATATCTCTTTCTAAGATTGGTTTAAATGTTCCAATACCTACATGAAGCGTAATATAACAAACATTAACACCTAAATTTTTAATATCTTCAAGCAATTTTTCTGTAAAATGTAATCCTGCAGTTGGCGCTGCCACTGAACCTTCCTTTTGAGCATAAACAGTTTGATAAAAAATTTCGTCTTCTTTTGTAGGCTTTCTTCTTATATAATGAGGTAAAGGAATTTGACCATATTTTTCAAAAATTTGAATATAATTTTCACAAGAGTATATTCTTTTAAATTTTAAAACTTCTTTCACTAAAATTTTATATTCTCCAACTTCAATAACTGAACCTTTCTTAAATTTCTTTAATGGTTTTCCAATACCTTCAAACTCATTATTATTAATTGCTCTTGTGAAGAAAATTTCAACTTCTTTATCATTAAGATAACCTATTAATCTTGCCTTTATAACTCTACTATTATTTAAAACAATACAATCACCCTTTTTAAGATAACTAATCAAATCTCTAAAAATTTTATGCTCAATTTTAAAATTACTTTTATGAATAACCATTAATTTTGATAAATCCCTTTCTTTTAAAGGTTCCTGTGCTATTAAGTTTTCATTTATTTCATAATCATAATAATCAAGGTCAAAAATTTTATTCATTATTGAAAGTTTTTTAATTTCCTATACAAAATCAATAAATATAAAAAGATAAACAACCAAAATACAAGATAAGCAATAAATAGATAAATCAAAATTTTAACTCCTTTTTAACTCTAAAAGCTCAACTTTATAAGTTAAATAAAACAAAAGAATATAAAAAATTGAAAGTGTAAAAATACTAAAAATTAAGACAAATGATATTTCAGGAGACATTTTAAACTTTTCACTTGAACCTTCAATAACAATAGGATGAATACTTCTCCAAACTCTAACTGATAAAAAAGTTAATGGAACATTTAAAAAACCAATAATTGCTAAAAACGAAGAAATTTTTGCCCTTGTTTCAATATCATCAGAAAGCATACTCCTAAAAGTAATATACCCAAGATAAAATAAAATTGTTATTGCCATAGTAGTTAATCTTGGATCCCATGTCCAAAATACACCCCAAGCAGGTTTTGCCCAAATTGAACCCATAAACAGCGCTATAATTCCAAATAGCAAGCCAAGTTTTACTGAAACAGATGCCATCAAATCGTACTTTATATCTTTATTTTTTAAGTAATAAATAGAGAAAATTAGAGCTAAAAATAAAGATAACATCATAAGCCAAGCAGATGAGACATGGTAATAAAAAATTTTTTGAATATGACCAAGTATTAAGCCTTTTTCACCCGGCCAATTAACAGGTGGAGCCCAAATAAAAATCAAATATAAATTTATCGGAATTAAAAAAAATAAAACTATTAAAAGGAATAACATAAGCCTGCGGGCGGATTTGAACCGCCGACCTCTTCCTTACCAAGGAAGCGCTCTAACCACCTGAGCTACGCAGGCAGTTTGAAAATTTTAAAGTAAAAGCAAAATAGTTTGCTTTAATTATTGATTTTATAAGGAGTTTATTGAAAGGGAACGAAATCCCCTTGCCGATGATTTGTCCAATAAATAGAGCTAAGTTGTTGATTATCAATATTATTGGACAAGGCAACCATAGTTTTAAAATCTACTTTAAAATTTTAAAAATGCTTTTAATACTATTTATCCAAATTTTCTACGAGGATTTTGAAAGTAGTACCTTTCCACCAACTGGATGGACAAATACAGGAACAAGAAATAACCTTTGGGTAAGAAGAACAAGTGGTGTAGTTTTGGGAAGTGCTTCTGCTGGCACACAAATTGCTCAAACTTCATCAGACATAGGAACTTCAATTTTACAAACACCACTTATTAACCTTCCTCCAATAAATCCAAACGATACAATTATATTTTCATTTTATTATAGATTGCCATCAGTAGGAGGTTCCTTTGATACAAGATTTAAATCAACTGATACTTTAAAAGTTCAAATATCAAATGATGGTAATAACTGGACAGATCTAATCGTTTGGGATTCAACAAGCTTATATACTGGTGCTGATAATCAACCAAAAAAAGTTCAATTTGATATATCATCTTATCAAAATTCAAGTATTTATATTAGATGGATTTTCATAGATAATACATCATCAACTGATGACTCTAATTCTTATTTTAACATAGATTCAGTTTTTATAGGAACTAAGCAAGGCACACCTCAAAATCCATATATTCCAATAGATAGTATCCAAAAAACTGTTTATCCAGGAACTGATAGTTCAATTTTCTCAGGGCAGAATATTAGAACTAGTGGGATAATTGTTGAAATTGGTAAATACAACTCAAAAGGTTTTCATATCAAAATGAAAAATGGTGGTCCATATTCAGGAATATATATTTATACAACTAATTTAGCAGGATTATCAAAAGGCGATTCAGTTATAGTGGAAGGGAATGTAAAAGAGTACTACAAATACACTGAAATTATTCCATCAAATATCCAAATTATTAGTAATAATAATTACTTTAAAATTGATACAATAACAACAGATTTAATTAGTTCATCAAATCCAAGTGAAGCAGAAAAGTACGAAGGTGTTTATATATTTATAAAAAAAGCAAGAGTAATAGATAATACAAATTCTTATAGATATGAAATTAAAAATGGGAATCTAAGTGCTTATTTAGCAAAGGTTAATGTTCCAACTTTAAATTTAAATGATATTATTTCAGTTTGGGGCGTATTAGTTTATGAATATGGAGAATACAGGATTTATTCAGATAGTATTTACATTCATCAATTCCCCTATAGAATTGACAAAGTTCTTTATGGATATTACGATAGCTTAACTTTAAAATTTAAAAAAGTTATAAGCCCAAATTCAAATTCTTATATTAAAATTTCCATTTCAAACCTAACAAAGGATACAACAATTTTTGATATTGATAGTTTTAATTTTACTATTAAACTAAATACACTTAACAGAGGAATTTATAATGCAAATATAAGGATGATTTATAATAATGACACTACGGATTTTTCATTTTTATTACCATACCCAAATGGTTTTAGTTGTTTATTAGTAAATGAATTTGACGATTACCCTACTAAGGATGAATTTATTGAAATAAAGAATTACTGCCCATATCCTGTAAATATTGGAGGATTATATATAAAAAGTTATTCGGGAACTAATATCTATACAAGTTCTAATTTTGATAATATAACCTTAGAGCCAAATGGAATTTTCGTTTTTATATATGATACATTCCAAAATAATATATGTCAAAGATATAATTTAAATAATTGTAAAGCTTTAAGTAAATGGACTTATATAAACTATCAACAGCCTATGGTTATATCAACACCAGAAGGCTTTGCAATTGACTCTATTTGGTACGATTCATATTGGGGAGGGAGAGATCCATATACAACAATAAGAGTTAATATAAATGAAAAAGGTTGGACAAGAAGTGCATGGGGACCATCACCTACCATAGGAGGAACACCAGGAAAAGATAACGATATTTATATAAGTGATGAACAAGATATTCAGGTAAATAAAAAAGATTTAGCAAAAGGAGAAATTTTAAGCTTTGCTTTTAACTTAAAAGAAGAAACAAAAAATGTTTATATTTATCTTTATGATGATGCTGGAAGATATATAGATAGAATTTACTATGAAAAGAATTATATTACAAGAAAAGGAATTGTTTTTTATAATACATCTAAATTAAAACCTGGAATTTATATTGTTGTAATTACAGTTAATGGAAAAACAAAAAATAAAATTGTTTTTAGAATAAGACCAAAATGAATGTTCTTTGGGCTCCTTGGAGATTTAAGTATGTAGCAAATGTTAATGAAAAAAGTGAATGTCCATTTTGTGAAAAACCAAAAGAAGAACCATCTGTTGAAAATTTAGTTTTATACAAATCAAAATTTTCCTTCATTATATTAAATCTTTTTCCATATAATACTGGACACCTAATGATTGCTCCTTATAAACACACATCTGAAATTTCAACATTAACAAATGAGGAATGGTTAGATATAACTAAACTTTTAAATTTATCAGTTGAAATTATTAAAGAAGTATATAAACCACAAGGATTTAATATAGGAATGAATATAGGTAGAATTGCAGGAGCTGGAATTGAAGAACATATTCACATTCATATTGTTCCTAGATGGGCTGGTGATACAAACTTTATGCCTATTATTTCACAAACAAAAGTTATTCCTGAAAGCCTTGAAGAAACTTATAAGAAATTATTAGATTGTCTTAAAAAATATGAAAATCGTTTATAAAAAAGAAATATCTTCTGCTCATAGAATACTAAATCATAAAGGAAAGTGTAAAAATTTACATGGGCACAATTATTTTGTTATTGTTGAAATTGAAAGTGATGAACTTGATGAAAATGGTTTTATAATAGACTTTTCAGAAATAAAGAAAATAATTAATGAACTTGACCATAAAGTTATCTTACAAAAAAATGATCCCTTAATTGAAAAATTAAAAGGTGAAAATTTATTCATAATGGATGAACCACCAAGTTGTGAAAATATATCCAAAATTATTGCAATTAAAATATCACAATTATTAAAAAACTATAAGAAAATAAAAGTAATAGTTTGGGAAAATAGAAGAAGTTATGCAGAATTTGAATTAACTAATCGTTTGAATTTCAACTAAGTTTTTATAAATCTCGCATCTATCAATAAGTTCTTCATGTTTTCCAATATCTAAAATTCTACCATTCTTCATAACAATAATTTTATCAACGAATAATATCGTGCTTATTCTATGAGCTATAATAATAGCAGTTTTATCAAACAAGAAATTTTCAATAGCATTTATAATTTTCTCTTCGCTTTGAGCATCTAAATTACTTGTAGGTTCATCAAAGAAAATAATTTCAGGATTTTTTAAAATAGCTCTTGCTATGGTTAATCTTTGTTTTTGGCCTCCAGATAAATTTGTTCCACCCTCAGAAACTCTATAAAAATAACCATTTTCAAGACTTTCAATAAATTCACTTATATTTGCTAAATTACAAGCCCTTTTAACCTCTTCTAAACTTATATTTTTTGAAAATGTTAAGTTTTCATAAATAGTCCCCTCAAATAAAAATGGCTCTTGTGGAACAAAACTAATTTTATTTCTATAACTTTCAATATTATAATCCCATAAATCAATTCCATCTATTAAAATTTTTCCTGAACTTGGTTTTAATAAACCAGCTAAAATTTCAATTAATGTTGTTTTTCCTGCTCCTGAAAGCCCAACAATTCCAATTTTTTCCCCTTTTCTTATTGTAAAACTTATATTATCTAAGATAACTTTATCACCATAATAAAATGAAACATTAACAACTTCAATCTTTTCCTTTAATTTTTCAAATGTTATTATACCACCTCTTGGCTCATCAGTTAAATTTAAAAACTCTAAAATTCTATTGTAAATTGAAATACCTCTTTGAATATGATTATTTGCCTTAAAAATTCGTTTAACTGGACTAATACTTGAAATAACTAAAAGTAAAAAAACAATAAATTGATCACTTGTTAATTGAGATTTTAAAAAGACTAAATTTGAAACATAAATTAAAAACAAAATAATAGGTATTGAAACAATAAATTCTGAAAAATTTGAAGAAAAACTACCAAGCATTTCAAGTTTCAAAACCGAATTAAAGTAATTTTTTGAAAGTTTTTCAAACTTATTAATTTCATTATTTCTACTTGAAAAAATTTTTATAACCTTTATTCCTCTAACTACTGAACCTATATAAGAACCCATCTGTGAGATATTTTGATTTAATTTATTCCATCTATAATTCATAGCTTTTGAAATTAAAAACAATAATAATCCAAGAGGAATAGCTATTAAAATACCAAATAATAGAAGATTAAAAGCAATAATAATTAAAATTGAAACATAAATTACTAACTTTACTAAGGAAAACAAAAATTCAAATATCCCTTCTGTTAAAGAACCTTTAAATAATCTAATATCATTTGTAAATCTACTAATAATTTCACCAGGACTATGCGTATTTATCCAATATGTAGGAAGTGACAAAAGTTTTGAAAACATTTTATTTCTTATTTCCATTATCATTTTCTCTTCAACTATTGTTGTTATAACATCTTTTAAAAATAAAACCAAAAATTTCAATAAGAATATAAAGAATGTAAGAATAGCTATTCTAATTATTGCTATATGTGGTTCAACTTTGAAAAATATTTGAGCTATTAAATTATCTAAAAATTTCAAACTATCAACATTTGAAAATAATTTTGGTGGTTCTTGACTATTTAAAATTACTCTCAAAGCAATTGGAAGTGAAGAAAATGAAATACTTTCAATAAATGAAGCAAGAGCAACTAAAAAAATTAAAAAAACAATACTTACTTTTCTTCTAAAAACAAAGCTTAAAAAGTTTTTCATTTTTGTTATGAAATTTTAAAGGATTTGATTAAATAAAATTGCCTTGTCCAATAATTTTGAAATTATTTATTTTACTATATTTTGCCCACCCACCCTGAAAATAAGCCTTCGGCTTATAAATGCCCATTAAATTCGCCATAAAACCAATAAATTTAAGAAATTTTTATAACTTATTGAATATCAAGGACTTAACATTATTTATTGAACAAATCAAAAGTTATGTGCTATTCGTTCTGTATTATACTTTTTTCAATTTAATTATAAGTGAAAAAGTCTATAGTTTGGAAAATTTTAAATGCTTTTTTCCTCTTCCATAATGATTTCCTTTACTTTTCTAGATCTTTTATTGTTAAAAATCTTGCTAAAATAGCTCCAAATTTGGAAACTGAACAATTGACTTGTTCCCATCTTTAAAGTTCACTCCAACTTCTGGTATGTTTATTAATTTGTTTATTTGTTTTGAATGTATAATTTTAATTTTATTACTTGCACGTTTATAAGAGATATGGTAGATATTGCCCTCTCTAAAATAACCGAACTTCAAGAAATAATAAGTTCTATTGAAATTATTTAAAGCATAAAGCAAGCAAAGCCCTGAAATTAAATTTCTTTTATATTCATCCTAAAACTTCAAATTTCCATAAACTTCATAATAGCCATTTAGCTCTTATTATGGCACTTGAAAGACTTTGTCCAGGAAAATAATAATCACCCATAAAGTAAATTCCCTCCTTCTTTAAACCTCTAAAAAAAGAGCTAATTAAATTCATATATGAAATTTCAAAACCACCAACATAACCCTTATATCTTCCCGTATATTTTTCAAATGATTTACTATTAGCAATTGTGATTAATTGAAATTCTATATTCATATTTTTTAAGACATTTAATAAAATATCAATTTCTTTCTCGTTGTAGTAATTTTTATAGTGTGAAGAAATTGTAATTGTTCCATTTTCAAAAAAACTAACAAAAGGAGCATGAATGGTTTTTAAATTCCTGTCAAGAATTAAATAATAATAATTTTTTAATGGCTTAACTTTCCAAGTCAAATATAAAACTAATGCATGCCATAAATTATTTTCATTTGGTAATTTCAATAAATTTTTTCCAAGAATTCTATTTACATTCCAAGGGTCAAGATTTAAGACTAAATTCTTTGCTTTATAAATTCCATTAGTAGTTTCAATTTCAAAATAATTACTTAATTTTTTAATTTTAACAACTTCGCATTCTTTAAGAATCTCACCACTATCAATAATTCTTTCTTCAATAGATTCAATTAAATTTCTAAAACCTTCTTTAAATATAGCCCAGGTGCTAAAATAATAATCATAGGAAAGTTTCTTAAAAATCTCAAATGGTGCTTTTGAATTTTGAAGAGAAATTATTAGAGAATTCCTTTCATATTCATTTAAATTTGAAACTTTTAAAAAATCAAATAAAAACTTCATTAAAATTAATGGGTTGTGATAAATTTTTTCAAAAACCTTTTCACTTGAAGTTATAATTTTTTTAAAATTTAAAATTTTATTATTTTGAATATCAATTATATCAAAGGCTGAATTATGTTCTTTGAAATTTAATTTTATTCCAAAATTTTCAAAAAAATTATAAACGAATTCATTCTTTCCCATAAATGCTATTGTTGTTGCACCAGAATTGAAAGTTAAATTATTTCTTATGAAATAACCACCACAACCACCAAGTGTCTTTGATTTTTCAAAAAGTATAAAATCTTTTAGTTTGATAGCACTAACTAATCCTCCAAATCCACCACCAACTATAGCAAATTTATACATGTTTTTTAACCACAACTGTATGAATATCATTAAAAAATAATAAAAAAGGCCTAAAAACAAATGATAGTAATAACCAAATTATAAAGTTTTTTTCTTTTGGTTCTAAAATTGTAAGACCATATAATAAGAATCTATCAAAACTTGTAAAATTGCTATAATGAATAATTCCGAAATTTTTAACAAGAGAAAATAAACCTTCTTTTGAAAAAATAGTAAAATGTCTTGGTGTGTGAATTCCTGCCCAATTATTTTTAAAAATTTTAAACCCATTTGAGGGAAATTTTGGTGTTTCGATAATAATAATTCCATTTTTATTTAATAAATTATAACATTTTTCAATAGTTTTTATTGGATTTTCATCATGTTCAATATAATGCCAAAGTGTAATAATATCAAAATTTTCATCAATTTCATTTATATTATTATGAATTTTAATGTTTTCATTCAATTTTACAATATCAACTCCGACAACATAACAATTATATTGTCTTTTAAGAAATTCTAAAAATTTCCCATCACCACATCCAACATCAAGAACTTTCAAATTTTTCAAATTAATAAATTTTTTAAGAAACTTTACCCTTCTTATAACAACATTTTTCAACTCAAGTTCAACAAACTTATAATACCTACCCCAAGTTCTTTTAATATCAAAAAGTGGATAATTTTCATCATAAAATTTTAAAATTTCATTTAATTTAAAGTTTGCTTTTAAATTTAAGCTTTTACAATCTTTACAAATATAAAAATCATAATTTCCATTTACACCAAGTTGCCCTTTTGAAGAAAAATAGAATAATAAATTATTTGAATTACAAGCTCTACAATTCATAAATTTTTTCTGCTTTATTTATAAATTTTTTTCTACTTTCGTAAAAATCAACAATAGGTTTATATTTATAATTCTGATAATTTGGAATATAAGTTTTTATATATTCAAAATTAGGGTCAAATTTTTGTCTTTGAATTTCAGGATTAAAAACTCTAAAATAAGGCGCTTTATCAAGACCAAAACCACCAACCCATTGCCAATTTCCTAAGTTTGAGCTTAAATCAGCATCTACTAAATTCTTATAAAACCATCTTTCACCAAGTCTCCAATCAATATGAAGATTCTTAATTAAAAAGCTCGCACAAATCATCCTAACTCTATTGTGAATAAAACCTTCTTCAATTAATTGTTTCATTCCCGCATCAACAATTAAATAACCTGTCCTACCTTCCTTCCAAGCATTAAATTTTTCTTCATCATAATCCCACTTAAAATTTCTCCACTTTTTATCATATTCTAAATTTACACATTCTTGATTATAAAAAAGCCAAAGTCTAAAAAACTCACTCCACATAATTTCCCTTCTAAATGCCTCATCATTAACATTATTGATAACATATCTATATGAAATAAGACCCATTCTAAAATATATTGAAAGTTTCGATGTCCGATTAAGATAAGGATAATCTCTAAATTTTGAATAATTTTCTAACTTCTCTTCTTTAAATTTTTTAAAATGTTTTAAAACTTCTTCTTCGGTTTTAAAATACAATTTGATAATTTTCTCATTATTTATTTTTGGAATTTGAATTTCATTAAAAGTAATTTTGGGAGTTATTAAAAATTTAGGCCTTTTTATAATTTTCCCAAAATTTTCATCTTTAAACGTTCTATAAAATTTTGAAAAACTAACAAAATTGAACTTTTCAAATTTAGGCTCAATTAAAAATTGATAAACTTTTTCAATTTTTATATTTCTTTTTAAACATTCGTTTTCTATAAATTTTATTCTTTGTAGTGTTCTTGGCTCACTATCATAACAAACTCTAACAACATCAGGTTTTGAAATATCTAAAAATTTTCCTAAATCTTCAAGTTTAATTTTATATAGATGACTATTTAATTTTTTTAGTTCTTCTTCAAAATTTTCAATCGCTTTAAAAAATAAACTTTTTAGGTTTTCTCCATGCTCAATTTGATTAAATTCATCAAATAAAAATAATGGAATTATCTCATTATTCTCATATCCCTCAAATAATTTATTGTCCAAAAGTCTAAAATCTCTTGAAAATATACTTATTAATCGCATTTTTTAACCTCTTATATCTTATATTAAAAAATAGTTTCATTAAGAATTCCGGAATAGGAAGTTTATATCCAACAATTTCAATAACTTTATTATCATAAAATCTATGTATATGAAACCAATTTTCAAAATAATCCACAAGCTCATTTTCGTTAAACTCAATAATATATAATGTTAATTTTTTTCTAAAAATTTTAAAATCAACTAAAAAATCTATAATTTTTTCACTTTCTATTTTAGCATCACTAACAATAATTTTTCCAAAGGGTAAATTTACCTTAGCATTTGAAAAATCAGAATGAAAATTTACAATTACATCCTTTTTAACATCAAACTTTTCTTCAAATTTTAAAAATTTAAATTTTTTAGTTCTTTTTAAAATCTCCTTTTTAATTCTATAATCAAAAAACAAACTTAAAAACTTAAAAAATCTATTTACATAAGCTCTCTTATTTATATTATCGTAATCGTTAAATCTTATGGCATTTAAAATTTCAAGATACCATATACCTGCTCTATAAATAGCTTTTCTTATTTCTTCTCTTAAAAATTTTATTTTATCAACATTTTCATAAAATAATTTTTCAGCAATCTCCATTAGAAATTCTAACATATCAATATAATTTGGTGTAATTAAGCCATGTTTTATATGAAATTCTTTTATTGAAAAATCTTTTAAAATTGTTCTAGGAATATAAATTCTTTTCCTTATTTTATAATCTTCTCCAACATCTCTAAGAATATTTACAATTTGCATAAAAATCCCAAAATTATAAGCAGATTTTAAAATTTCTTCATTTTTATAATTTGAAATAATTGGAAATAACATCGCTCCAACTGAGCCTGCAACTAATTTTGAATAATTTATTAAATCATTTAAATTTTTAATTTCAATACCTTCAATATCCCAAATAGCACCCTCAATAAGTTCAAGAAATGGTTTTATATCAAATTTATACTTTTTAAAAACTTCTTTTAGACCTAAAAAAATTTTATTATCCTTGTTATAATTTCCTTCAAAGGCTAAAATTAAATTTTCTTTAATTTGATATATTTCATCCAAAGCTTTCTGTTTATCATTAATTATAAAAAAATTGTCAGCAATCTCATCTACTAATCTACAATAACTATAAATTACCCAAAAATCGTACCTTAAATGTTTTGGCAAACTTAAGCTTGCTAAATAGAATGTATTCGCATGCTTAGATATAATTTCTTCAAAAAATTTATAATCTACCATAATTTTACATTTCTTATCATTGAAATTGAAATTATTATTAAAATTCCTAAAACCCCAAAAACAAACGGAACTATACCACCTCCTAATAGCGACATTAAAACACTAAATCCAACAATTAAAAGATACAAATAAAAAACATATTTTGAATATCTTTCAGAACTATTTCCACTTAAAACATAAAATACAAAATTTATTATAAACAATGTAAATAACCAACCACCCCAGTTTTTTATAGGCATGTCATACAAAAAACCTTTATCTATCCAATACCAAAATGGATAAGTTTTTGTCATAGCAAAATCCAAAGATAAATCCCAAAAGAATGCAAATAATGTTGAAGTAACTATTAAATTAAATCCATTAAATAATAGTTTTCTGGCAATTAAATAAGATAATGAAACAATTGAAAACCAAGATAAAGGAATAACGAAAGGAACTTCATTTAAAATTTTATAACCTAAAAATTCAGTATATTTATAATTACCGAAAGGGAAACCATTATAAGTTGAAGATAATTCCATAGTTAATGATGTAATAAATGATATTGAAAATAATAAAATCGTTCTAGAAAATCCAAAACAATCTAAGCTAATAATAAATGAACAAATAACAGTTGATAATGTAAATCCAATCGCACCAAATTTAATAAAAAATGGAATTAAACTTGAAACATTAGCTGTTAAGTGAGGAAAAAATTTTAATACAAAAAATCCTAAAATACTAAAAATAAAAATTAGAATTGATATAATAAAACTTAATCTAATTAGTATTTTCATAATCTTTTAAAATCCTTTCAATAACAAGCTTTGAAGATATTAAAACCATAGGAATACCACTTCCTGGAATTGTTGATGCTCCTACATAGTAAATACCCTTCTTTTCATAATTCTTAGGTCTAAAATATGCACTTTGTAAAAACTTATGAGAAAGACCAAAAGCAGAACCATATTTAACATTATATAAACTTTGCCAATCATAAGGTGTCCTTTTTATTATAAATTTTATTCTTTCTCTTCTAAAATTTGTTTGACTTTCAAGTCTATCGAAAACCTTATTTATAATCTCATTTAATTTTTCGTTTAAATTTTCCCTTAAAACCTTTAAATTAGGAACAGGAATTAAAATATATATATTCTCACAGTTCTTAGGAGATTGACCTCTATCAGTTTTTGAAGATATATTAACGTAAAATGATAAATCATTTGGAATAATACCCTTATTAAAAATACTTTCAAATGATAGTTTATAATCATTTGTTAAAAATACATTATGATGAAGCATATTAGTTGAACCTTCATAACCAATATATAACATTATGGTTGAGCAAGAATATTCGTAATTTGGTAATTTTTCGTTTAATAACTCACTTTTAGCATATGGTAAATCAGCATTTATTACAATAACATCAGCATCAAAAAATCCTTTGTTAGTATATATCGTATTAGTTTTTTTATCTATTTCTTTAACTTCTGTTTCTCTTAAAATTCTTATATTCATTTTATTTAAAATTTTTTCAAGAGATTTAACAATTTGATACATACCACCAATTGGATAATATATACCTTCAATAGCTTCCATATAATTCACAACAGTATATACAAATGGAGCATTAAATGGAGAAATTCCAAGGTACATACTCTGAAATGTATTAGCAAATATAAGTCTATAATCATCAAAATATCTTGAAACTCTATAATACAAATTATCAAGCATTTTATGTTTCAAAAGTAATTTTACACTTCTTAAATTCAAAAAGTCAAAAATCGAATAATAATTTTTTTCTACAAAATTATAAATTGTATCGTTATACATATAAGCTATGTCAGAATAAAATTTAAGCAAATTTTTAAATTCTTTTAATGAAACTTGTCTAACATAATAAGCTAAATCATTTGATGGTTCAAGGAAACTTCCATCTTTAAAATATACTCTATAAAGAGGATCAATTTTTACAAGATTAAGATAATCATTTATATTTTCTTCAACTTCTTTAAATAGTTCAATTAGTGGTTTTAGCATTAAAAGTAATGTTGGACCTGTATCAAAAAAATAACCATTACTTTCAATATAATCCACTCTTCCACCTATTTTTTCATTTTTTTCAAGAATAATAACTTTATATCCAAGCTTTCTAAGCCTTATAGCAGTAGCCAATCCACCTATTCCAGAACCCACAACAACAGCTCTCATAAAGTTTTAAAATGTTAAAGTATAAATTATCTTTTTTATCTTTTTTAGCGATTTCATCCTTTAAAATTTTAAAAATGTTTTTAAAAACCAAAGATTTAGCAAAAATCTTAGGTGTAAGTGAAGCAACGATAAAAAACTGGTCAAGAGAAAGATTATTAAAATTTCATAAAACAATAGGTGGTCATAGGAGATTTCCAATTGAAGAAATTGTAAAATTTATTAAAGATAATAAAATAATTGATTTAGCTGGTTTTTCAAATGCTGATGTCAATACCCTAACTTATATTATTTTTGAAGATTATGAGGAATTATCAAAGGAATTACTAAATTATATGTTAAATAAAAGTCAAAAAGAGGTTGAAAATTTATTAAAAATAATTTTATTTTCATTTGGAGTTATTAAAGCGTTTGATTTGATTATAAGCAAAAGTTTATTTGAACTTGGTTTGCTTTGGGAAAAGGGAGAAATTAGTGTAGATCAAGAACATATTGCCTCATCAAAAATTATTGAATCAATTATCAATTTAAAGAATTTATTTGAAACTAAAAAGAAAAGGGAAATAAAATTTGTAATAACTTCCCTTGAAGGCGATATTCATGAAATACCTTTGAGAATTATTGATTTTATCTTAACTTACGAAGGATATAATGTTATATATGTAGGAGCAAATACACCTTACTCTGATATTATAAAAACAATTGAAAGAGAAAAACCTAAATTTTTAATAATTTCAGCAGTATATATTGTTGATAGAAGGAAATTTGAAAAAAGTATAGAGACCTTAGATAAAAGTTGTAAGGAAATAAATTGTATATTATTTATTGGAGGACCTATGTATGGAAAAAAACCAAATCTAAACAAAAAAATATACACATCGTATAGAGATCTTTTAAAAGACATAAAAAAGCAACTTTATAAAAGGGGGAAAAGAAAATGAATGTGCTTGTTCTTGGAGGAAGCGGTTTTGTGGGAAAAGCTATAACAAGAAAACTTTTAGAATATAACTATAATCCAGTTCTTTTAGTAAGAGAAAATTCAATAAAAAAACTTGGAGATTTAAAAGATAAGGTAAAAACTATAATTGGGGATATTAGGGAGATTGAAAAATATGAAAATGAAATTAGAAATTATAATATAAGTTGTGTTATTTATTTGATTGGTTTGATAAGGGAATTTCCACAAAAGAACATTAGATTTATTGATTATCATTATAACTTTACAAAAAAAGCAATTGATTTATCCCTAAAACTAAATATAAAACGATTTATTTTAATGAGTGCAAATGGTGTTAAGGAAAATGGAACTACTTATCAAAGAACAAAATATATGGCGGAAGAATATCTAAAAAAAACAGATTTAAATTGGACAATTTTTAGGCCAAGTTTAATTATTGATGATGACGATTTATTTAATTTTAAAAAACTAATCCTTGATTTATCTAATTTTATATTCTTTCCAATTTTTTCAGATGGTAAATATAAAGTTAGTCCTGTTCATAGAGAAGATGTTTCAGAAATTTTCGTAAGGAGTATAGATAATAAAAAAACACATAAAAGAATTTTTCATATTTGTGGAAATAAAGAATACAAATACGTTGATTTTGTTAAGGCAGTAGCAAAATCAAAAAATAAATTTATAATTCCAATTTATATTCCAAAATTTATTATCTTACCAATAGCGAGAATTCTTAGATATTTTGAATTGTTTCCTGCAAGTGATGAACAAATTAAAATGCTACTTGAAGGAAATACCTGCGTCGAAAATGAAATTTGGGATATTTTAAATTTAAAACCAAGAGAAGTTATTTAAAAAATGATTTTATTTTTCATTTATATTTTAGCTTCAATAATTTTTGTTCAAATTTTTATTAAGAATGAATTTATTTCAAGAAAAATTTTACATATTTTAATTTCAATAGGTATTGTTATTTCAAGCTATTTTTTAAGTAAGGAAGAAATAATTATTTTATGTGCTATTTTCACAATTTTGAATTTCTTAGGAATGAAATTAAAAATTACAAAGTACGATAAAGAAGGTAATTATGGGACAGTTTTATATCCATTAGCGGTTCTTATTTCTACAATAATTTATTACGATAATAAAAATTTATATTTTTTAACACTTTTTCCTATGTTCTTTTCAGACCCAATTTGTGCCTTAATTGGAAGTAAGATAAATAAAGATGACAAAACACTTATTGGTAGTTTGGTTTTTTTATGTTTAACATTCTTATTTTCATTTTACTTTTCAAAAAATTTATTATTTTCAATAGTTTTTTCAATTTTTTTGACAATGATTGAATATATTTCAAAGAGAGGTTTAGATAATTTACTTGTTGTTATTTTTTCAATTTTGATTTTAAATGTTAAATTAGAATTTTTTATAAGTGCTATATTTTTCTCATTTTTAATAGCTTTTATTTCATTAATTTTTAATTGGCTTGATTTAAGAGCTTCAATAACAACATTTATTATTGGAAGTTTTATTTTATATTCTGGCGGTTTTAAGTGGGTTATTCCATTATTGTTATTTTTAGCACTTGGCTCATTATTATCAAAATTAAATGATAAGAAAACAAAAAGAAACTTATTTCAAGTTATTGCTAATGGTGGAATTAGTTTTATTTTAAGTATTTTAAATATGTTTTATCCAAATGATATATTTTATTTTGCTCATCTTTGTGCTGTTAGTTCTATGTGTAGCGATACATTTTCAACAGAAATTGGAATGAAATTCTCAAAAAAAGCTTATTTGATTGTAAATTTTAAAGAGGTTGAAAAGGGAACATCAGGCGGAATTAGTTTAATTGGTTTTTTGGGTGGAATTTTAGGAAGTTTAATTATCTCATTATTTCATAAAAATTGGTTTTTTGTTTTTTTAATAGGAATTTTAGGGAATTTAATTGATTCTGTAATTGGAGCATTATTTGAAAGAAAGGGTTTAATTTCAAATAATTTAACAAATTTCATTTCAAGTTCATTTTCTGCAATCTTAGGAATATTTACTTTGTCCAATAAATAGTTTTAAGTTATTGATAGTCAATAATTTGTAAAAAGTGTTTTAAAATTGGTTTGTCCAATAATTCTCCTTCCATT
>Ga0197143_1001535_pt1 | contig 19332 bp, 21 predicted proteins | sample GBS70_MetaG_FD_148603 | JGI IMG/M metagenome (GOLD analysis project Ga0197143, IMG submission 148603) | Sediment microbial communities from Great Boiling Springs, Gerlach, Nevada, United States - GBS 70_MetaG | ecosystem: Environmental > Aquatic > Thermal springs > Hot (42-90C) > Sediment...
GTCCTGGGATCCCTGAGGCCCACGGGCCTCAGGGGGCCGTAGGCCAGGGTCAGGTAGCCCCTCCTGGCCAGCTCCTCTATGGGGAGGCAGCCCTCGAAGAAGATGGCCCTCTCGAACTCGTGGGGGAGGTGGCGCTCGGCCGAGACCAGGGCCTCCCAGAACCTCCTGTACTCCTCCTCCGTCAGGGGGAGGTTGAGGTAGGCGGGCTCCTCCGAGTACCTGGACCCCCTGAAGCCCCTTTCCCTGTCCACGGTCTCCCCCTCCACGATGGGGGAGACGGCGTCGTAGAAGTAGAGGAACTCGGAGCCCACCAGCCTCCTGATTCCCTCGGCCAGGGGACCGTGGGTGAGGGGACCCGTCGCCACCACCACGGGGGTCTCGGACGGTATCTCCCTCACCTCCTCCCTCCTCACCTCTATCAGCGGGTTCCCCTCCACCCTCTCCGTCACCAGCCCGGCGAACCTCTCCCTGTCCACCACCAGCGACCATCCCCCGGGCAGGGAGGACCTATCGGCGCACTCCAGGATGAGGGAGCCCAGCCTCCTCATCTCCTCCTTCAGCAGGCCGGGGGCCTTTCCGGGGAGGTTGGAGCCCAGGCTGTTGCTGCAGACCAGCTCGGCCAGCTTCCCGGTACGGTGGGCCGCCGTCATGACCTTGGGGCGCATTTCGTAGAGCACCACCCTCACGCCCAGCCTGGCGGCCTGCCAGGCGGCCTCGCACCCCGCCAGACCCCCTCCCACGATGGTGACCCGCCTCATCCTCTCGGAAAAAGGTGCGGAACGGCGCTATATCCCTGGCGACCGCGGAGGCAGCCCTCCTGCCCAGCCCGCTGGTCTCCCTGGGGCCACCGTGAGGGAAAGCAGCTTATACCGGCAAGCCCGGAAGGGTTCTGGGACATGAGGGCTCCAGGGACCAGGCCCATCCTCATCCTCGAGCTGGCGGGCATACCCTTCATAGTCTTCCTCGGGAGCGCCCTGCACTTCACCTTCGAGTGGTCCGGGGAGAACCCCCTGGTCGGGGTCTTCTCGGCGGTCAACGAGAGCGTCTGGGAGCACCTGAAGCTGAGCTTCTGGCCGGCGCTGCTCTACGCGATCATGGAGCACCGGTACCTGAGGGGGAGGACCAAGCGCTTCCTCCCCGCCAAGGCGGTGGGCCTCTACCTCATGCCCCTCTCCATAGTCTCCTTCTTCTACCTTTACCGGGCCTTCCTGGAGGAGAGCCTGGCCCTGGACATCTCGATTTTTATCCTGGCCGTGGTGATCGGGCAGCTGGCCAGTTACAAGCTGATGGTCAGGAAGGGATCCTCCGGAATCTCCACCGGGGTTTCCCTCCTGGCGCTGGCCCTCCTGGCCGTCCTCTTCGTGGTTTTCACCTTCTCTCCCCCACGGCTCCCGATCTTCGAGGATCCCACGACCGGAGGCTACGGGATCGGGGCTTGAGGTTCAGGCCTTCACCCTCACCCTCTCCGGGTGGGCGTACACGTTCAGCCTGGAGCCCCTGGCGAAGCCCACCAGCGTGAGGCCCCCCGCCTCGGCCGCCAGGATTCCGGAGAGGAGGGGCGCCGCCTTGGAGGCCACCAGGGGGATCCCCGCCCTCAGGGCCCTCACCACCACCTCCCCCGCCACCCTCCCGCTCAGGGCCAGGAAGGAGGTGGAGAAGTCCGCCCCCAGCAGCAGGGCCCTCCCCAGCACCTTGTCCACCGCCCCGTACCTGCTCACGTCCTCCATCCTGGCCACCACCTCCCCCTCCCTGGTCACCAGGGCGGCCACGTGGGCCCCCCCCGTGCTCCTGAAGACCGGGGAGCGGGGCAGGAGGGAGCGGAAGGGCTCCAGCAGGACCTCGGGGTCGAAGGAGGTGGGCGGTGGGCGCGGCAGCCTTCCCGCCAGCTCCACCGGGTCCAGGGCCTCCATCCTCCTCTCCCCCCTCACCCTCACCTCGACCGTGTCGCCCCTCACCCTCACCGCCTCCACCTCCTCCGGGGAGGAGATCACCCCCTCCCCGAACAGGTGCCCCAACGCCAGCTCCCTCAGGTTCCTGGGGCTGGAGGGGAGGGAGGTGAAGGGGAAGCCGTTCACCACCAGGAGGACGGAGCGGTCCACCGCCACCAGGTCCTCCTCCCACTCCCCCTTCCCCTTCTCCAGGTCCAGCCTCAACACCCTCCTCCTGGCCCTCATCCTCCCCCTCAGTCGTGGGTGGCCTTCCCCGAGAGCTCCAGCATGCGCTCTATGGTCAGCCTGGCCCTCCCGGCGATCTCCTCCGGCACCCTCACCGGGTACCTCTCGTCCCTCAGGGCCAGGTAGACCTTCTCCAGGTTGTGCTTCTTCATCTGCTGGCAGATGGCGGTGGGGAGAGCTGGTATGAACTCCTTGTCCGGGTTCTCCTTCTTCAGCCTGTAGGTCATCCCCACCTCCGTGGCCACGATGAACCTCCGGGCGGGGGAGGCCCTGGCCCTCTGGATCATCTGGCTGGTGCTGCAGAGGTGGGTGGCCAGCTTCTGGACCTCCGGATCGCACTCGGGGTGGACCAGCACCTCCGCGTCCGGGTACCTCTCCTTCAGGGCCAGGATGTCCACGGGGGTGAAGAGCCTGTGCACGTAGCAGTACCCGTAGTCGGGGAGGGGGATGATCCTCTTCTTGGTGCGCTGTTGCACGAACCAGGCCAGATTGCGGTCGGGACCGAAGAGCACGGTCTCCTCCTCCAAGGCGTTGACGATCTGCGGGGCGTTGGCGGAGGTGCAGGCCACGTCCGACTCCGCCTTGGCCTCCGCCAGGGTGTTGACGTAGAGCACCACGGCCGCCCCCGGATGCTTGGCCCTGGCCTCCCTCACCAGGCTGGCGGGGAGCTGGAAGGCCATGGGGCACCTGGCCTCTGGATCGGGGATCACCACCCTCTTGTCGGGGTTGAGCATGGAGGCCATTTCCGCCATGAAGTCCACCCCCGCGAAGACGATGAGGTCCGCCTCCACCCCCGAGGAGGCCCTGGCCAGCTCCAGCGAGTCCCCCACGAAGTCCGCCACCTCCTGGACCTCCGGGAGCTGGTAGTTGTGGGCCAGGATCACGGCCCTCTTCCTCTCCTTGAGCTCCCCTATCTTCCTCCTGAGGTCCTCCATCTCCACCCCAATCCGGGGCAGGATATATCCCTTGTTTTGGGGCCCGGGCGGCCCGGCTTTATACGCGGCAGGCGGTATGGGTGGAGATGGAGCTTCCCAGGCTCAGGGGGGACTGCCTGGTTTCCCGGGGCATGGAGCTTCCCGAGCTCCTGGCCCAGGGAAGGTTCCTGCTGAGGGATTCCCGCCCCTGCACCACCGGGGAGACGATCTGGGAATTGGAGCCGGCGGACCCCCTCCAGCTGGACTTCCCCACCCTGCGGGCCCTCTTCGAGCTCTCCCGTCCCCTCTCCACCGAGCCCAGGTACAGCGCCGCCCTGGGGGTGGTGAGGTGCTGGTGGGGGAAGGGAAGGGTGACCCTCTTCTGGAACGGCAAGATCAGGATTCAGGGGCACCTGGACAGGGAGGAGGCCCTGAGGATCGCGGCCTCGGTCTACCGCCTGGCCTGGGGGGCCTTCCCGTGCGGGGTCTGCGGCGGGCCCTCCCTGCGCTGCGCCTCGGGGGAGTGCGGGGCATGCGTGGAGGGGTGGGAGGAGGCGGAGGAGGGTAAGGAGCCCCTGCCCTCCCTGCTGGAGGGGGGAAGGGAGGAGGCCTCCAGGGCCCTGAGGAGGCTGGCCCGCGGGGGGAGATGAGGTGGACGTGGAGAGGGTGAGGTCCGACTTCCCCATCCTGCGCAAGGGTCTGATCTACCTGGACAGCGCCGCCAGCAGCCTGACGCCGGAGCCCGTCCTGTCCAAGATGCTGGAGTTCTACAGGGAGTACCGGGCCAACGTGGAGAGGGGGGTGCACCGTCTGTCCGTGAGGGCCACGGAGGAGTTCGAGGCCGCCAGGAGGGAGGTGGCGGGGCTGATAGGGGCCTCCCCGGAGGAGATCGTCTTCACCAAGAACACCACGGAGGCCCTGAACCTGGTGGCCGCGGGAAGGGAGTGGGGGAGGGGGGAGAACGTGGTGACCACCCTGCTGGAGCACCACTCCAACCTCCTCCCCTGGAGGAGGCCGGGGGTGGAGGTGAGGGTGGTGAGGCCAGACCGGGAGGGAAGGCTGGATCCGGGGGAGTTCGAGAGGGCGGTGGACGACCGCACCGGGGTGGTGGCCCTCACCCACCTCTCCAACGTGCTGGGGACCCTCTCCCCGGTGGAGGAGGTGGCGGAGATAGCCTCGGAGCACGGGGCCTGGCTGGTGGTGGACGGGGCCCAGTCGGTTCCTCACCGGGAGGTGGACGTGAGGAGGCTGGGCTGCACCTTCCTGGCTTTCTCCGGGCACAAGATGCTGGGACCCACGGGGGTGGGGGTGCTGTACGGGAGAAGGGAGGAGCTGGGGAGGCTCTCCCCCCTCTGCCCGGGAGGGGGGACGGTGAGGGAGGTGACGAGCGGGGGCCACGAGTTCCTGGAGCCCCCTGCGAGGCTGGAGGGGGGAACCCCTCCCATAGCGGAGGCGGTGGGGCTGGGGGAGGCGGTGAGATACCTGAAGTCGGTGGGGCTGGAGAGCATCAGGAGGCACGAGGAGGCCCTCACCCGCCGGATGCTGGAGGAGCTGTGGGAGCTGGAGGGGCTGGAGGTGTACGGCACCCCGCCGGAGGAGGAGAGGGGAGGGATCGTCTCCTTCAACGTGGAGGGGATGGATCCCCACGAGGTGGCCTCCCTCCTGGACACCTCGGCGGGGGTGCTGGTGAGGTCGGGACACCACTGCGCCATGCCCCTCCACCTGGAGCTGCTGGGAAGGCCCCAGGGCTCGGTAAGGGCTTCCCTCTACCTCTACAACACGGCCGAGGAGGTGGAGAGGTTCCTGGAGGCCGTGGGGGAGATCGCGAGGAGCCTGAGGTGAGGGGAGCAGGGCGAAGCAAGAAATCAGGTGGACAAAGCAACTTTATTTTATCTGCTGGAGGGTTTCACTGAAAAGAAGCTTGCAAAGGAGGAGCGAGAGAAACCGTCGACCGGTAGCTTGTAACATGCTAGGATTGAAAAATGGAGCCCGATGGGGGAAGGATTCTCCAAATTTTAAGCTCTCACGGTAAGGTTCAAAACTATCTCCGCGATGTCGCTGCAGTATTCGGCTATCCTTCGCAGACTTTCCGTTATCAGCCTCACGTTTATGGAGTCCTCGCGCGGAAGTTCGATCGTCAGTTTAATCACCCTTTCCTCCGTTGACTCGGCCCGTTCCTTCTCCACGATTATTTCTTCGGCTAGGTCGTAGTCCTCCTTGAAGAGAGCCAGCATCGATTTCTCTACCATCGCATTGACAAAAGCGCTCATGTTCTGTATTTCCTTCAGCACCTCTCTGTTCAGAGGTTTGTGGATCAGCTTGACTTTCTCGGCGATCAGCGCCGCGTGATCGGCAATTCTTTCCACACTTTTAACGATCAGCCTGTAACCTAGACAATCCCTGGCGTTTCGCAATCCGATATCCCTGATTGAGCGCGGGTTCTGCACGGCAATCTTGATCAGCCTGATGATGTACATGCTGAAACGATCCACCTCATCATCCAGCCTGACCACCTCTTCAGCCGACCCCCTGTCGAGCTTTTCCAGAGCTGAGATGGCCTCTTTTTGCATGGAGGAGGCTATCAAAAACATCCTCCTGAGGGCATCCTTGACCGAAAGCTCCGGATAGCTCAGCATCACCCGGATGGTCATCTCGCTCGGGGAATCAGCGATCAGCTCCGCGCCGACGAGCTTTTCCTTGACATAGGTTTTAATCACCTTACGCTGGAGGGGCGAAATTTTAGTTTCAGAGGCGATATGGATCAGGTTGTGTCCCACGAGATAGAGGGAAATCACCTTTCTTGCGATTCTGTGGGGATCCTCATTTGGGGAAATTACAATTTTGGCTTCAGCCACCTTCTTCTCTTCCAGGGTTCCCGGCGGGATGATCTGGAGGGAAGCGTCTTCAAGCCTTTTGATGACCACACCGTCTCCAGGCTTTATCTTGTTTTCCTCCACCCAATCCTTGGGCAGGGAAACGATGTAGGTCGCGCCACCGGTTTTCTGGACCTTCCTGATTTCGGTGGAATCGTTTTTCATACCATCATTCCGGCTCCCTCCCTAACTATATATATTTTCCTGTTAAAACATTTAAGTATATAGATTATTGGGAAAAAAAATATAAACGGTCTTTTCTATATAGTAGCTGAAGAAAAAATGAAAGCGACCACAGTGGGGATAATAGCTGCCATTGTCCTAGTGGGGGTAATCTCAGCGATTCTATTGAGGAGTTCGCCAACTGCAATTACACGGTCTATCCAGGTTAGAGGCTCTACAACGGTTCTTCCGATAGCCCAGGCCGCCGCCGAAGCATGGATGGACGACCACCCCGGGGATTCCATAATCGTTGAGGGCGGGGGATCCGGAGTTGGGATCGCCTCGCTGATCGATGGAACCTGCGACATCGCCATCTCTTCGAGAACATTGAAAGGGGAGGAAAAGCAGAAGGGCCTCATCGAACACGAAATCGCCCTGGATGCCGTTTGTGTGGTAGTGAACTCGAGTAATCCGGTCGAAGGGCTGACCTTGGAGCAAGTGAGGAGAATATTCAAGGGGGAGATAACCAACTGGAGAGAGGTCGGCGGACCCGACCTCGAGATAGTGGTGTACACCAGGGAATCGACATCAGGAACGTACGAAACCTTTGAAACCAAAGTCATGAAACCGGACAACATAACGTTAAGGGCCCTGACCAAGATCTCCAACGGGGAAATGGCTCATGCCATTTCCGGAAACCCCAACGGCATCGGTTATGTTGGGATCGGTTTCTTGGCCCAAGCTAGGGACATCAAGGCATTGAAGATCAACGGAGTGGCGCCAACCATTGAAACCGTGCAAAATGGAACTTACCCCATTTCCCGGTTCCTGTACATGATTACTAAGGGCCAACCGGAAGGACTGGCGAAGGATTTCATAGATTTCGTCAAAAGTTCTGCGGGACAAAAAATAGTCGAGGAGCGGGGATTCGTGAAACTGCCTTAGTTCTCCCAAAATTTTTTTCTTTTTTAAGGAATATCTATGAAGGGAAGAATCAGGCTAAAATTATCGGGAAAAGTTCTCACGTTTCCCTTCGCCTTAGTTTCCATACTGTCCGTTCTTTTCATTTTCACCTTCGTCTTCACTCAAGGTTTGTCGCTTTTTAGTAAAATTAGTCCTTTAGATTTCTTTTTTAACCTCACCTGGCGACCAACCGCCACACCACCGTCTTTCGGGATAATAGCGTTAGTGTTGGGATCTCTCCTTGTCACATCGCTGGCGCTGTTGATCTCAGTCCCCCTGGGTCTTCTAGGAGCGATTTACATCGCGGAAATCGCGAATCCAAAGATCAAGGAATTGCTCAAGCCCGTCATGGAAATTTTGGCAGGAATACCCTCTGTGGTTTACGGCTTCTTCGGGTTGAAGGTGCTGGTGCCGCTGGTGCAGAAAACCTTTGGCCTCCCCACGGGGGAAACCGCCCTCACGGGCGGAATAGTCCTCTCCATAATGGTATTGCCCACGATACTAAGCATCTCAGAGGACGCAATCAGCTCCGTGCCCGTTGATTATAAAGAAGCCTCGCTGGCTCTCGGAGCCACAAGGTGGAGGACCATAAGAAGCGTGACGGTTCCAGCCGCTGCATCGGGGATAGTGGCCGCCGTTATCCTGGGATTCGGCAGGGCTGTCGGTGAAACCATAGCGGTGATGATGGTCACCGGAGGAGCACCCATAATTCCCACCTCCATTTTCTCCCCTGTGAGAACGATGACGCAGACCATTGCGGCCGAGATGGGCGAAGCGGTCTTTGGGAGCACCCATTACAACGCTCTCTTCGCCATAGGCATAGTCCTCTTCATCTCGACCCTGGTTTTAAACTTGTTCGCGCTCAGGCTCATAAAAAAGAAGAAATGGTGAAAAAATGAAGGCAAAAACCTGTCAGAGATTGGGGTTCTGGGCGGCGAGAATGGCCATCCTAATCTCTTTATCGATCACGGGATACCTTTTGTTCTACATCATCTCAAACGGGGCGAGAATCATAAGCTGGGATTTCCTGACAAAACCGCCGACTTCAGGGATGACCGCTGGCGGCATTTTTCCGGCGATTGTAGGCACTCTTCTGCTGGTAACCCTGGCCATAGCAGTGTCCCTTCCACTTGGCCTTATTTCGGCGATTTATCTCGTTGAGTATTCCTCCAAGGAAAGCAGGTTTGTGCGCTTGGTGGAGTTAGCGGTGTACAGCCTAAATGGTATTCCCTCGATAGTTTTCGGCCTCTTTGGGCTGGCCTTCTTTGTCAAATTTTTGGGGTTAGGCACCTCCCTGCTTTCAGCCTCCCTTACCTTGTCGCTAATGATTTTTCCTACCATTATCGTCACCTCGGTGGAAGCGTTGAAAAGCGTCCCCGACCACTTCAGAGAAGCAAGCCTGGCCCTGGGAGCGACCAAGGGGCAAACCATAGTTAAAGTCGTCCTTCCGGCGGCTTTTCCGGGAATAATCACCGGGTCCATACTCGGAGTGGGCAGGGCCGCCGGTGAAACAGCACCGATCCTTTTCACCGGGGCAGTTTTTTACATGAGGGGTCTACCCACCTCCATTTTTGACCCGGTAATGGCATTGCCTTTTCATCTTTTCGTGCTTGGTACCGAGCATCCCAACATCTCCAAAGTGGAGCCCATCCAGTACGGGACCGCCCTGGTTCTCCTCCTCCTGGTTCTTCTCATCTCGCTAGTGGCCGTCGTTATCCGCCACTGGTACCGGAGAAAGAGGAGATGGTGAAATGAAAATCAAGTTGCAGACCAAAAAGCTGAATGTGTGGTATGGCGGCATCCATGTCGTTAGGGATTTCACCATAAAGATCCCGGAAAAAAGGATAACGGCAGTGATCGGTCCGTCTGGTTGTGGGAAATCGACTTTCTTAAAGGCGCTGAACCGGATGGTGGAGCTGGTTCCGGGAGCCAGGGTAAGCGGCAAGGTTATTCTTGACGTTAAAAACATCTACGGCAAAGATGTCGATGAAACTGAAATCAGGTGGAAAATAGGGATGGTCTTCCAGAAACCGAATCCCTTTCCTAAGTCAATATATGAAAATGTGGCCTACGGCCCAAGAATTCACGGCATGGCAGGGAAGGAAAAGTTAAGACGTATTGTGGAGGAGAGCTTAAGAAAGGCCGCGCTCTGGGAGGAAGTAAAGGACAGGTTAAACGTGTCGGCTTTGGAGCTCTCAGGAGGTCAACAGCAGCGCCTCTGCATCGCCAGGACCTTAGCCGTCAACCCAGAGGTGATATTGATGGACGAGCCCTGTTCAGCCCTTGACCCCATTGCCACAACCAAAATTGAGGATCTTCTCTTCGAACTCAAAAAGAATTATACCATCGTGATCGTGACCCACAACTTGCAGCAGGCGGCCCGGGTTTCAGACTACACCGCCTTCATGTACATGGGAGAACTCATCGAGTATGGCCGGACCGAAGAGATTTTTGAGAGGCCAAAGAATAAAAAAACACAGGATTACGTTATGGGGAGATTTGGGTGAAGCTAAAGACCAGAAAGAGGCTCTACGAAGAGCTTGAGGATTTGAAATCAAAAACCATGAAGATGGGTTCGCTCGTCGCCGCAGCCGTGGAAGAGGCGGTGGAGAGCCTGGTCAGGAGGAATGTCAGGTTGGCAAAAAAGGTGATAAAAGAAGACGACAAAATCGACAATCTGGAACTTGAAATTGAAAACAAGTGCATGCACATAATAGCCCTGCAACAGCCCGTGGCCAAGGACCTGCGCCTCATCGGGTCCTGCTTCAAGATCATCACCGACCTAGAGCGAGTGGGCGACCGAGCGGTGGACATAGCCAGCCTCACCATAGAGTTCGCCGGCAGACCCTTGGTAAAACCCCTCGTGGACATCCCCAGGATGGCCGAGCTGGCGGTGGGAATGTTGAGGGACAGCATGAGGGCTTTTAAGGAGGAGGACTCTTTGCTGGCGCAGGGATTGGGCGAAAGGGATGATGAAGTTGACAGGCTGGCACATCAGGTCACCAGGGAGCTTTTTTCCTACCTGATTGAAGACCCCAAAAAGATCTCGGATGCCGTTAGACTCATACTCGTGGCCTCCTTCCTAGAAAGAATAGCCGACCATGCCACTAACATAGGCGAGAGGGTAATTTACGTGGAAAAGGGGAAAAGGGTTAAAATAAATTAACCGCCGCTCAAATTCCTGTGGTTAATGGGTCTGGGATAAAAAATCGAGGATCACTTGATAATCACATGAACTCTTTTGCCGGTGCATCCTTTCGGCGCGTCTACTTTTGCGCTGTTTTTGATGGTGCTTTGGCATGATTATCATGGCTGAACGGTGTGGAATTAGTCCTGCATCCCTAAGCGGAAGGTTTATAGCGGAGTTCTCCTCCTTCTTCTCCTTGTATGAACCTTCCCGTCTTCGTCCTGCTGGCGGTCTTCCTCCTCATCGCCTTCAGGCAGGTGGTGCTGCCCGGGATGGGGATATGGCAGATCATGCTGGCCGGGGCCCTGGCGGTTCTCCTCACGGGCCAGATCTCCCCCCGACGGGCCCTGGAGGCCATCGACCCAGACGTGATGCTCTTCCTCTTCGGGATGTTCGTGGTGGGGGCGGCCCTGGAGGAGAGCGGCTATCTCTCCCACCTCTCCTCCAAGCTCCTGAGGGCGCGTTCGGTGGACTCGCTGGTTCTAAGGCTGCTTTTCCTCATGGGCTTCTCCTCCGCCCTCCTCATGAACGACACCCTGGCCATCATAGGCACCCCCCTAGTACTCCTGCTGGCCAGGAGGCACGGCCTCCCCCCCCAAGCTCCTCCTCCTAACCCTGGCCTTTGGGGTCACCACGGGAAGCGTCCTCAGCCCCATAGGGAACCCCCAGAACCTCCTCATCGCCCTCCGCCTGGACAGGCCCTTCCTCCTCTTCTTCAGGTACCTCTTCCTTCCCCCCCTGGTTAACCTCCTCCTGGCCTACCTCCTCCTCAGGCTCCTCTACCGCGGGCACTTCGGGCGCAGGCTCAGGAGGGATCCCCTGGAGCCCATAAGGGACAGGGCGCTGGCCCGTCTCTCCAGGCTCTCGCTGGGCTTGGCGCTGGGACTGGTTGGGGCGAAGGTGGCGGCGGCGGTGCTCCTCCCCCAGCTGGACTTCAGACTGACCTACATCGCCCTAGGCTCCGCTCTCCCCCTTCTCCTCTTCAGCCGCAGGAGGTTGAGGCTGCTCAGGCTGGTGGACTGGTCTACCCTGGTTTTCTTCGCCTCCATGTTCGTGCTGATGGAGAGCGTCTGGTCCACGGGCTTCTTCCAGTCCCTGCTGGAGCGCACCAGCCTGAACCTCCTCTCCGTCCCCTCCATCCTTCTGGTGGGAGTCCTCCTCAGCCAGCTCCTCTCCAACATCCCCCTGGTGGCCCTCTACCTCCCCCTCCTCCTCCACGCCGGGGCCTCCTCCCGGCAGCTGGTGACCCTGGCGGCCGGGAGCACCCTGGCGGGGAACCTCACCATCCTGGGGGCCGCCAGCAACGTGATCATCATCCAGAACGCGGAGAGGAGGGGGGAGACCCTCACCTTCTTCGAGTTCGTGAGGGTGGGGCTACCCCTCACCCTGGTCCAGCTTGGGGGCAGCTGGCTCTTCCTAGAGTTTCTCTGACCTACTCCGCCCCGAGCCGGCTGACCACCGCCCACTCGAGGACGCAGGAGGCGGAGAGCTCATCCTCTCTGAAGGCCAGGTCAGCGGAGATGATGTTGGGTTAGTAACTCCTCCGCTTTCCTCAATTTTTGGCCTTTTCACTTCCCCTATTTTCTATTTTGTGAGAACTTCAGTTATCATAGAATAGGAACTCCCTTACGGACGGGTCACGAAAGGTATCCGTTTTAGTCTAGGAGGGGAAGGGGGAAGGGTGAGGCTGACCATCGTGTACGACAACGAGGCCCTTCCGGGCTTCGGGAGGGGCTGGGGATTCTCCTGCCTGATCGAGCGGGGGGAGGAGAGGGTGCTCTTCGACACGGGCTGGGACGGGGCCCTCCTGCGCTCGAACCTGGAGGAGCTCGGGGTCCGGCCGGAGGGGATAGGGAGGGTGGTCCTCTCCCACGCCCACTGGGATCACCTGGGGGGACTGACCCACCTCCTGAGGAAGAACATGCACCTTTACGTGCCCGCCTCCCTCTCCAAGCACCTGAAGGAGGAGCTCTCCTCCCGCTCCCGCCTCCACGAGGTGAGGAGGGCGGGGAGGATAGGCGGGGGGATCTGGACCACGGGAGAGCTGGGAGGGGAGGTGAGGGAGCAGGCCCTGGCCCTGAAAACGGGGAAGGGGTGGGTGGTGGTCGTGGGGTGCGCCCACCCGGGACTCCGGAGGATCTTCTCGGTGGTCTTGAGGTGGGGGAGGATAGCGGGGGTGGTGGATGCACGACTTCGAGGACTACGGGGTGCTGAGGGGTCTGGACCTGATCGTGCCCTGCCACTGCACGGCCCACAAGCGGAGGATCGCCGAGCTCTTCCCCGAGGCCTGCGAGGAGGGAGGGGCCGGTCTGGAGATAATTCTCTGACCCGGTAAACCCTAAAGGCAGCGTGAACCAACTCCCTGGTGTGAGACCGGCCGAGAGGATCACCCTGCTCTCCATAGCCCTCACCACCCTCCTGGGGGCGGTGGAGGTGGGCCTCTGGTTATCCTTCGGTTTCCTGCTCTTCCTGGCGGCGGGGCTGGACGCTCTCTTCGACACCTTCACCTCCCTGTGCGTGCTTTGGGGTCTCCGCCTCTCCAGGAAGCCCGCGGACAGGAACCACCAGTACGGTCACGGGCAGGCCGAGTTCCTGACCTCCCTCCTGCTGGCGGGGGCCCTGGTGGTGGCCTCCCTCAGAATCCTCACCCTGGCCCTGAGGGGAGGAACCCCCGGGGAGCCCTCTCCCTGGCTCTTCGCGGTGGCGGGGTTGGCCCTCCTCTCCTTCTCCCTGCTGGGGTGCCGGAAGCTGGAGGTGGGGAGGACCCTGCACCATCCTTCCTTGGTGGCGGACGGCTACCACACCCTCACCGACGCCCTCTCCTCCCTCCTTGCCCTGCTGGGCCTGGTCTTCGTGAGGATGGGGGTGCTCTGGATGGACGCGCTGGTGGCCTCCCTGATCTCCCTCCTGATCCTGTGCTGGGGTCTGAGGGTGGGGAAGGAGGCGGTGGACGGGCTGATGGGAGCGGCGCCCCTTTCCTTCTCCTCCAGGGCCAGGAGGGCCTGCCTGGGGGTCTCGGGGGTGAGGGGCTACCACCGGTGCAGGGCCAGAAGGATGGGCTCTAGGATTCAGGCCGACCTGCACATCCAGGTGGATCCCTCCCTTAACGTGAGGGAGGCCCACGAGGTGGCCAGCAGGGTGGAGCGCAGGATGAAGCGCGAGATCCCCGAGCTCTCCTCCGTGGTGGTTCACGTGGAGCCCTCCCGGGGGAAGAGGAGGAGGTAAGCTATTTCTCCCCGTTTTCCCCCCTTCCCCTGATGAGGTTCAGCAAGAGGGAGAGGGAGTTCCTGGAGAGGAACGAGGTGGGGAGGCTGTCCACCGTGGGATCCGACGGCCTGCCCCATGTGGTACCCGTCTGCTACCTCTTCGAGGGAGGGGTGTTCTACGTGGCCACCGACTACGGGACGAGGAAGTACCGGAACCTGAGGGAGAACCCCAGGGCGGCGCTGGTGGTGGACACCTACAGACCCCACCGGGCCGTGATGGTGCAGGGTGAGGTGGAGGTGCTGGAGAGGGGGGAGGAGTTCAGAAGGATCAGGCAGAGGTTCTACGAGAGGTTCGACTGGGCCAGGGGGGATCCCTGGGAGGAGGGGGAGGCGCCCATCCTGAAGCTGAGGCCCCTGAGGAAGGTTAGCTGGGGGCTTTAGCTTTTCAGTTCCTTGCCGCAGGAGGGGCAGTAGCGGGCGCCCTTCACCCCCACCGGGGAGCCGCAGAAGGGGCAGTATCCCCCCTCCTTCGGGCCCCCCGGCTTCTCCACGGCCTTGGCGATCCTCTTCAGGTAGGGGGCCTCCGCGTACTCCTCCTGGTGCTTGAAGATCAGGTCCTTGATCTCGAAGGGCTCCCGGATACCGTAGAGGCAGGTGGAGGGGGAGGCGAGGGGAGTCACTTCTCCTGAAACGGGTCCCCCCACCACGATGGGCCCTCCGACCCTCCAGCCTCCCCCCGCCTGCCATCCCCTCATCCCCAGCCCCAGTCCGGACTTGGTGATGGGGATCACGTTCCCGAAGCCGAAGAGGCGTCCTATGATTCCCTGCTGCACCACCACATCGGAGAGGTCGTCGTACTGGATGTGCCTGGAGGAGATGGTGATGAACTTCCGGTAGAGGAGGATCCTCCTGTCCGTGAGGTAGTAGGTGAAGGCCCTGGAGTAGAAGAGGAGGGCCACGAACCCCACCGCCCCCAGGGCCAGGAGCGGGGCCCCCAGGGGAAGGTAGAAAAGGGAGAGGACCAACCCCAGCCCCAGCAGGACACCCGCCAGCAGGAAGTAGGGGAGGAAGGCCAGCCTTTCCGGCTTCAGAACCCTCGCCACCTTCTCCCCCGGCAGGGGCGAGAAGACCTGGGGGAGCTGGTCCTCCATCCTTCCTCCTTCTTTCCCCGGGATAAAAGATTGGTTTTTCTTATTTTCCTCCCAAGGTAGAGGATGGAGCTGGTGATGAGGAGGGAGGTGCTGGAGGCCCTGCTGGGGAGCGCCAGGGAGCTTCACCCCAGGGAGACCCTCCTCCTCCTGAGGGGGAGGAGGAAGGGGGAGAGGGTGGAGGTGACCGAGTTCCTCCTTCCCCCCTTCGCCCAGCGGGGCAGGGGCTTCGTCGGTTTTTCCCTCCACCACCTCCCCCTGGATCCCTCCCTGGTGGGCACGGCCCACTCCCATCCCTCCGGGGACCTCACCCCCTCCTCCACCGACCTCAACCGCCTCCTGGGGAAGGTGATGGTGATCGTGGGCTTTCCCTACCGCGGGGAGGGGGACGTGGCGGTGTACGACGGGAGGGGGAGAAGGGTGGGGCTCAGGGTGGTGGCGGAGGGAGAACCGTGAGGGAGCTAATCGAGGCCTTCCTGGACAGGCGCAACGTGTTTGCGGTGGTGGGGGCCAGCCGGGATCCCTCCAAGTACGGATACAGGGTCTACCGGGACCTCCGCTCCGCCGGCTACAGGGTCTATCCCGTGAACCCGCATGCGGAGGAGATCCTGGGGGACAGGTGCTACCCCAGCTTGCGGGATCTCCCGGAGAGGCCGGACGTGGTGAACCTGGTGGTCCCCCCGGAGGTCACGGAGGAGGTGGTGAGGGAGTGCGCCAGGCTGGGCATACGGAGGATCTGGATGCAGCCGGGCTCGGAGTCGGAGGAGGCCCTGACCTTCTGCAGGGAGAGGGGTATGGAGGTGCTCCACGGGGTGTGCATCATGGTGGAGAGGAGGAGGCTCGGCTCCTCCCCCGGGTCCCCCTCGGGCGGTGGCCCTGGGGTCCCGAGGACCCGGGACTCCGTGAATGGGGATCCTGAGCCCTAGCGCGTTCGCCCGCGGGAGGTTCAGCTCCTCGTCCTAGTCCTCCCGCCCCTCATACTCTTGGCATCCATGATGGTGATGAAGGCCTCAGGGTCCTCCCTCTCCACCGAGGCTAGGAAGGCCGACAGCTCCCTCCGCGGGATGACGGAGTGATAGATCGTCCTGGGCCCGTACCTCCCCCTTCCCTTTATGGTGGTGAGGGGGAAGCCCCTCTCCCTCAGCATCCTCCCCACCTCTCTTTCCCTTTTTGCCGAGATGATCTGGACCGTCACGTGCCCCACCGCCATCCTCTCCTCTATGGAGACCCCTATGTAGGTCCCGGCCGCGAAGCCCGAGGCGAAGGCCAGGAAGTTCAGGAGGGTGCGGGCGCTGAGGGGGCTGTCGAAGAAGTCCCTCAGCACCCAGCAGAAGACGATCATCCAAAGGAGGGTCTCGGCGAAGCTGCAGACCGCGGCCTTCCCCCTTTCCCCCCTGATGACCCAGATGTCCCTGATGGTCCCCACCCCGTTCTGCAGCATCCTGGCCAGGAAGACCAGGATGGTCACCCCGATCCAGCCCAGCTCCACCTCACTCCTCCTCCAGCCTCCTCTCCCTTCCCCCCTTCCCCCTCAGGGAGGAGAAGGGAACCCCCACCCTCTGGCAGAGCCCCCGGTAGTACCCCTCCACCTCCACCCTTCTCTTCCCCTCGCTCAGTTCCCTCCTCCAGGCCTCCAAGAAGAGGTTCTCCAGCCCCAGGAACTCGGCGGCCGAAAGCAGCCTCTTGCCCTTCCTCTCGGCCAAGGAGAAGACGTCCTCCATCTTCTCCCGGTACCTCAGGTCGCGGAGGAGGTGGTGGTCCAGCAGGATGGTCTCGGCATCGGTCTCCCCCACCGCCCTCTTCAGGTTCTCCTTGGAGGCCTCGAAGGCCCTCTGGCTCATGCGCCAGCCCACGAAGAGGGTGGGATACCCGTCCAGGATCATGAACTCAGGGTTCCTCTCCAGCACCCATTTGAGGGCCTCGGGATCCGCCAGGCCCTGCGCGTCGGAGCCGAAGAGGAAGCCCCCCTTCTCCACGTGGACCATCACCACCCTCCCCACCCTGCTCCCCACGTCCCCGTGCCAGACGGAGGGGGAGACCAGGACCCTCTCCCCCACCTCGAACTCCCTCCCGTCCGCCCACTCCAGCCTCTTCGCCAGGGGGGCCGCCCTCTCCTCGAAGAGGGCCCCCCTCTTCCTCCCCGAGAGGTTGATGTTCCTTTTCCTGTCCTTGGCCAGCACCGTCTTCTCCCCGAAGCAGGCCCGGTACATCTCCAGGTCGTCGGGGAAGGGATGGTGGTCGTAGTGGTAGTGGGTGACCGCCACCACCTCCGCCCTTCCGGCGGCCTCCATGATCAGGGCCCTGGAGAGTTCCAGCGCCCTCCACTCCTCGGGGGTGGGGCCCAGCCCGTACCTGGTGGGTCCCAGCGCCACCCCGGGATCCAGGAGGAGCCTGAGCCTCCCGGTCTCCACCAGGGTGCACATGCTCCTCACCCCCAGGGAGTCGAAGGCCAGGGGAAGCACCTTCATTCCTCCCTCCCTCCCCCCGATTCCCTAAAGGGGTTTTCGCACCTTGGGTATTCAGCCCTTTTCAAGCTTGAAAAGGGGGTTTGGACCCCCAGAGGGGGAGGAAAGCCGGATCCGGCAGTTATTTGAACTTAAGGATAACCCCCACGAGTACCACGATGAGAATGACAGCGGCTATGGAGAGGAGGTTGGGACCGGAGACGGGGCTGGGACCGGTGACGGCGGTGGGAGGAGCTTCCCCGCTGTAGTAGACCAGCAGGGTCCTCTCGGTCACGTTACCGGCCGGGTCCACCACCCTGATGACGAAGCGGTTCTGTCCCGCAGAGAGATCGTAGGTGGCGCTGAAGCTTCCACCCTGCACGGAAACCGGAAGACCGTTGACGGTGACCATGGATCCGGGCTCCACCCTTCCCGTGAGCGTGAAGAGACTGAGGTTGGTCTCCAGGGTCCAGCCCCTGGCCGTTTGCGTGGCGGTGATCCCTTCGAGCGTTACGCTGGAGGGGGTGGTGTCGATGATGATGGCGTACTCGGCGGTCCCGCTGGCTCCCCCCAGGTCGACGGCCCTCAGCTTGAAGGTGTAGCTTCCGTCCGGGACGTTGGTGTAGGAAGCGCTCGTGCCCGTGGTGCTCCTCCAGTCGGCGTCATATCCCTCCAGCTTGTACTGGTACACCACCGGAGTGGGCCCGCCCACGGCGTTCCAGCTGAAGGCGGGGTTGGGACTGGACGTGGGAGTGGCACGGGAGTGGGTGGAGCTGGAGATGGAGGGCGTGGAGGGCGGGCTCAAGTCTATGGTGAAGCCCCAGATGGGGGATCGGGCCACCTCTCTTCCACCGCTGTCCCTTGCCTTCACCCTCCAGTACCAGAGGCCTTCTCCTAGCGAGGCGCTCGTGCCCACCGTCCTGGAGAGATCGAAGGAGCCTATGGAGACGTTCACCGTGTTCTCGTAGTTGATGGAGCCGAAGTTGGGATCGTCATCCATCTGAACCAGGTAGACGGGAAGCGCCGGGGCCGTCCATTGCAGGGTCACCGGGGAGCTTGCTGAAGCGCCGTTACCGGGAGACTTCAGGTTCACCAGGGAGAGCGGGTACCTGTCGTAAACGCCTCCGGATATCAGGCGCCTGTTCTCGAAGATCCCGTCGTTGTTGGCGTCCACCGCGTTCTCCCACTGCCAGTCTCCCCACCAGTTGCCCTCGCTCCCGTTGTCCCAGGCGTTCGTTCCGGCGTCGTATGCGTTTGTACCGTTGCTGTGGATGAGGTTGTGGTGGATGATGCAGTTGTAGGATATAGAGCCGAAGTAGATGCCGCCGGAGTTATTCGCCACAGTGTTGTAGGAGATCTCGTTGTTGTTAGAAATCGCTTCGACATTGATACCGTTATTCCCGTTGTTTCTCACGATGTTGTTGAAGATCTTGTTGTTGTCGGAGGAGTAGTAGAGGTAGATACCGTGACTCGAGTTGTTCTCCAGGGTGTTTCCTGAGATGGTGCAGTTGGGGGAGGTGTAAAGATATAGGCCGTACCCGATTCCAGAGTTGCTCCTCACGGTGTTGTTGGATACGGTAGAGTATCCTGAGCGTAAAAGGTAGATGCCGCCGAAGGACCCGTTGTTTTCCACCGTGTTTCCCGAGAGGATGTTGTTTTTGGATTCGGAGCCCGGGGATTCGTAAAGGCAGATGCCCTCTTGCCCGTTGTTCCTCACGATGTTGTTGGAGAAGGTGTTGCTTTTGGATTGGTTGAGGTCGATACCCTGCCGGCCGTTATTCTCTATCACGTTTCCCGAGAAGGTGTTGTTGTCTGAGGAGGAGGATGATTCGATTCCTTCGTCCAAGTTGTTCCTCACGATGTTGTTGGAGAAGGTGTTGCTTTTGGATTTGTAGAGTTTAATGCCCTGCCGGCCGTTATTCTCTATCCTGTTTCCCGAGAGGGTGTTGTTGTCGGAGGAATCGAGTTCGATTCCTTCGGTACCGTTGTTACTCACGGTGTTGTTGGAGAAGGTGTTGTTGTCGGATACGGATAAGCATATGCCCTGTGACGGGTTGTCCTTCACGATGTTGTTGGAGAGGGTGTTGTGGTTGGAGGAGCTCAGTCCGATGCCGTACCCGGTGGCGCTGGAACTGGTATTCTCCACCGTGTTTCCTGAAATGTTGTTGTACTCGGAGGAGTGGAGGCGGATGCCGTAACTGCCGTTCTTCCTCAAGGTGTTGTTGGAGATGGTGTTGTGGTCGGAGTCATAGAGCTCGATT
>Ga0197143_1001536_pt1 | contig 19309 bp, 17 predicted proteins | sample GBS70_MetaG_FD_148603 | JGI IMG/M metagenome (GOLD analysis project Ga0197143, IMG submission 148603) | Sediment microbial communities from Great Boiling Springs, Gerlach, Nevada, United States - GBS 70_MetaG | ecosystem: Environmental > Aquatic > Thermal springs > Hot (42-90C) > Sediment...
GGAGGAAGCAGGGGTTGAAGGAACGCCCATTGCTCATCGGTCAGCTCCCGAAACTCCATCGCCTCCCTCCTGGATCAGGCTCCCCAAGGTCGAGTATACTACCCACCCAGGGTTTTGAGATGAGTTCGTTGAAAAGAAGGACAATATTGCGATTGTCACCCTCAACCGGCCGGAGGTGTTGAACGCGGTGGATGAGACGATGCACCGGGAACTAACCGAACTCTGGCCGACCTTGGGGTCCGACCCGGAGGTCAAGGCGATTGTAGTTACGGGTGCCGGCCGGGCCTTCTCGGCCGGGGGTGACATTCGTTTCCTTCAGGCGGTTCACGGCAATTTTTTAAAACAGCAGCACCTCAGGCGGGAAGCCATGGACCTGGTGGAAAATATGCTGCGGGTTGAACAGCCAATGATTGCGGCCGTCAACGGTCCGGCCACCGGGCTCGGGGCCACCCTGGCCCTCCTCTGCGACATCGTGGTGATGAGCGAGACGGCCAAGATCGGGGACACCCACGTCTTGGCCGGGGTGGTTGCCGGCGACGGGGGCACTATTATCTGGCCGCTGCTGGTAGGCCTTCGTCGGGCCAAGGAATATCTGATGACGGGGGACCTTATCGACGGCCGGGAGGCCGAGCGGGTCGGCCTGGTCAACCGGGCCGTGCCCCCGGAGCAGGTCATGCCTACCGCCCTGCAGTACGCCCGCCGGCTGGCGGACGGCCCGGCCTGGGCCATTCGGGGGACGAAGCTCGCCTTAAATCAGTGGCTTAGATGGGGGTTTTTACTGACGATGCCGGCGGCCCTCACCCTGGAGATGCTCACCTTTAACAGCCGGGACCAGCTGGAGGCAGCCGCGGCCTTCATCGCCAAAAGGGCCCCAAACTTTATCGGCGAATAGTTTTTGGGCCTTCAGGTTGACCGGTCGCGTAGTATAATCAAGCGCTAAAAGGACCTGGGGGAGCTCGGGCAACCGGGCTGAGAGGGCCCCTTAAGGCGGGGCCGACCCCTCGAACCTGAACCGGGTAATGCCGGCGGAGGGAAAGGTCCCCTTCCGGCTCCCCCTTTCAGGTCCCCAAAACGCCTTACCAGGAGGTGGAGCCGTGCCGACCCAATTGGAGCTGGCCCGAAAGGGCGTCATCACCGAGGCCATGGCCTTTGTAGCCGAGGCCGAGGGGGTCTCCCCCGAAAGGGTCCGGGAACTGGTGGCCGAAGGCCTGGCGGTCATTCCGGCCAACCCGAACCACCAAAGTCTCAGCCGTTTTACCGGCATCGGCTCGGGGCTTTCGGTAAAAGTTAACGCCAACATCGGGACCTCTTATGACTACGTGGACCTGACCGAGGAGCTAAAAAAGCTTGAGCTGGCCTTAAAGGCCGGGGCCGATGCGGTGATGGACCTTTCCACCGGCGGGGACCTTAAGGCCATCCGCCGGGCGATCCTGGAAAGGTGCCCGGTGCCCGTGGGAACCGTGCCCATCTACGAGGCCGAATTTTACGCCGCCAAAAACAAGGGGTCCATCTTCAAACTTACGGCCGACGACCTTTTTAACGTTATCGAGGCGCACGGAAAGGAGGGCGTCGATTTCATCACCGTCCACTGCGGGGTGACCCGCAAGACCCTGGAGCATTACCGTAACGCCGGGAGGGTAACCGGCATCGTCTCCCGGGGCGGGGGGCTTTTGGCGGCCTGGATGCTGGAAAATGGGGCCGAAAACCCCCTTTACGAGCATTTCGACTGGCTTTTGGAGGTCGCCCGAAGCTACGATCTGACCTTAAGCCTGGGTGACGGCTTGAGGCCGGGGTCGCTGGCCGACGACCTGGACGGGGCGCAGGTGGCTGAGCTTATCGTTTTGGGGGAGCTGGTGGAGCGGGCCCGGCGGGCCGGGGTTCAGGTGATGGTGGAAGGGCCCGGGCATGTGCCCCTCAATGAGGTAAAGACCAACGTCCAGCTCCAGAAGAAGCTTTGTCGGGGGGCGCCCTTTTATATTCTGGGAATGCTGCCGGTGGATACGGCCGCCGGCTTCGACCACATCGCCGGGGCCATTGGGGGCGCCCTGGCCGGGATGTACGGGGCCGACATGCTCTGCTACCTTACCCCGGCCGAGCACCTGGGGCTGCCTTCGCCCGAACACGTTTATGCCGGGGTGGTCGCCTTTAAGATTGCGGCCCATGCCGCCGACGTGGCCCGGGGAAATCCCAAGGCCCTGGAAAGAAACCGCAAGATGTCGGCGGCCCGCTACCGGCTGGACTGGGAGGCCCAGTTTGAGCTGGCCCTTTACCCCGAGGAGGCCCGCCGGGTCTTTGCCCAAAGGGCCTCGAAGACGAGGGCCTGCTCCATGTGCGGGCCTTTTTGTCCCATGAACCTGGTCGAGCACGTCCTTAGGGGCCGGGGGCCCTTAACCGAGGCGGCAAATTAGCCCATGCCGTACGTCCGGTTGGGCCCAAGCCTTAAGGTTCGGCGGACCCTGGAGCGGGCCCTGGCCGGGGAATCCCCCGACCGGGAGGCGGCCCTGGGCCTTTTGGGGGCCGAGGGGCCCGACTTCTGGGCCCTTTTGGACGGGGCGGGGCGGCTGCGGGACCGGTACAAGGGGCGGGTTTTGACCTTCTCTCGGAAGGTTTTCATTCCGCTAACCAACCTTTGTCGGGACCGATGCGGCTACTGCGCCTTCGTCCGGGCGCCCGGGGAACCGGGGGCCCGGACGCTAACCCCCGAGGAGGTGCTTGCCCTGGCCCGGGCCGGGGAGAAGCTGGGTTGCAAAGAGGCCCTCTTTTCCCTGGGCGACAAGCCCGAGGCCCGGTACCCGGAGTATCGGGCCTGGCTTAAGGGTCTGGGTTACGGCTCCACCCTCGAGTACCTGAAAGCCATGTGCGCCCTGGTGACGGCCGAAACGGGCCTGCTTCCCCACGCCAACCCTGGGGTGATGACGGAGGGGGAGATGGCGGCCCTAAGGCCCGTTAACGTTTCGATGGGTCTTATGCTGGAGAACGTCTCCCAAAGGCTTTTACGGCCGGGGATGGCCCATTACCGTTGCCCGGATAAGGTGCCCGCTCTGCGGCTCCGGACCATTGAGGCGGCGGGCCGCCTTAAGGTGGCCTTCACCACCGGGATCCTCGTGGGGATCGGGGAGACGGCCGAGGAGCGTGTCGATTCCCTCTTGGCCATTCGGCAGATTCAGCAGGCTTACGGCCACATCCAGGAAGTCATCATTCAGAACTTCCGGCCGAAGGCCGGCACCCCCATGGCCGGCTGGCCGGCCCCGGGGCTTGGGGAGATGCTGCGGACCATCGCCGTGGCCCGGCTCATCCTGCCGGATATGAACATCCAGGCCCCGCCGAACCTGGCCCCGGCGGATTACCGGCTCTACCTTTGGGCCGGCATCAACGACTGGGGCGGAATTTCGCCCTTAACCCCGGACTTTATCAACCCGGAGGCCCCCTGGCCGAAGCTCCGGGAGCTTAAAGCCACCTGTCGGGCCGAAGGGTTTGAACTCAGGGAGCGGCTGCCCATCTACCCCGAGTACGTGGGCCGGCCGGAATTTGTTCCAGAAGGGCTACGGCCGAGGGTCCAGGCCCTTACGGACGAAAGGGGCCTGGTCCGGCCGGAGCTGGAAGGACCTTACTGAGGAGGCCGAAAAGATGGCTTGGCGACTTTTCGGGGGCTTAGAGCCCGGGTTTATCCAGATCCTGGAGCGGGCCCTGGCGGGGGAAGATATCACCGTGGCCGAGGCCGAGCGGCTCTTCGGGGCGAAGGGCCCCGAGATTAACGCCCTGGTGCTGGCGGCCGACGAGCTTCGGCGCCGGACGGTGGGGGACGTAGTAACGTATGTGGTTAACCGGAACATAAACTTTACCAACGTCTGCATAAAGCGGTGCGGCTTTTGCGCCTTCTCCCGGGGCCACCGGGAGGAGGCGGCCTACTTTCTGCCCTTGGAGGAGGTCGTCCGCCGGGCGGTGGAGGCCCAGGAGCTGGGGGCCACCGAGGTGTGCATCCAGGCGGGACTTCCCCCCAAACTGGACGGCTATTTTTACGTGGACCTGACCCGGGCCATAAAGCGGGCGGCCCCAAAACTGCACATCCACGCCTTCTCCCCCGAAGAGGTCCTTTACGGGGCGGTTAGGGCAGGCTGCTCGGTAGAGGACTACCTTAAGGCCTTAAAGGAGGCGGGCTTGGGCTCGATTCCCGGCACGGCCGCCGAAATCCTGGACGACGAAGTGCGCCAAAGGATAAGCCCCGGGCGGATAAGCGTAAGGCAGTGGGTGGAGGTGATAACCACGGCCCACCGGCTGGGAATTCCGTCGACGGCCACCATCATGTACGGGCATGTGGAGACCGACCGGCACAGGGCGGCCCACCTGGGGCTTATCCGGGATATCCAGCGGCAGACGGGCGGGTTTACGGAGTTTATCCCCCTCTCCTTCGTCCACGCCGAGGCCCCCATGTGGCGCAAGGGGCTGGTGGCCGGGGTAAGGCCGGGAGCGACGGGGGCGGAGGTGGTCAAAATGTACGCCGTAAGCCGGCTGATGCTCAACAACTGGATTCCCAATATCCAGGTCTCCTGGGTAAAGGAGGGGCCAAAATTTGCCCAGTTTTGCCTTAACGCCGGGGGCAACGACTTCATGGGTACCCTGATGAACGAGTCCATCTCGACGTCGGCCGGGGCCCCCTTTGGCCAGCGGCTTCGGCCCCGGGAGATTCGGCGGCTCATCCGGGATATCGGCCGAATCCCGGCGGAGCGGAGCACCACCTACCGGATTTTGCGGGTCTTTCCCCCCGACGGGGACGACCATTACGACCCCTTGGACCTGATGGACGAAGCCGAGGCGGAGGCCCGCTTCGGGTCCTACCAAGGGCTTAGCGGCCGACCGGAGTTTAAATTTTCCCGAAAGGAGGTTAGACCGTGACGGTAATGGCCGATGTCTTAGCCCCCAGGGCCCTGCGCCGGGGCCGGCTGCAAAGCCTGGCCCTGGATGGGGGCCTCATCCTGTTGGGCAGCCTCTTTGTGGCCCTGACGGCCCGGGTGACCCTCTGGCTGCCCTTCACCCCGGTGCCCATCACCGGCCAGACCTTCGGGGTCCTCCTCGTGGGGGCCCTTTTGGGTCCCTGGCGGGGCGGCCTGGCCCTAGTAGCTTACCTGGTGGAGGGCCTTTTGGGCCTGCCCGTCTTTGCCGGTGGGACCAGCGCCTGGAGCCCCTCCCCCTTGGGAGTGCCGGTGATTATCGGGCCCACGGCCGGCTATATATTTGGTTTTGTGCCGGCGGCTTTTCTGGTGGGCCTTTCGGCCGGCCGGGGCTGGGACCGGAGCTTTTGGCCGGCGGCCCTGGCGATGGCGGTGGGGGAGGCGGCCATTTACGCCTTCGGGCTGCCCTGGCTGGCCCTCTACGTGGGCCCCGGGGCGGCGGTAACCTTGGGGCTTTTGCCCTTTATCCCCGGGGATACTTTAAAGCTTTTGCTGGCGGCGGCCCTGCTCCCCGCCGGCTGGCGAATTCTGCGGGCCCTGGGGGCCGTGGGGAATTAGCCGGCCGCCTCAAAAGGGGCCGGACGGCCGTAGCCGGCGTAATCCCTGGTTTTCGCACTGCCGCGCCCGATGGTATGGTCTGGCGGTGAGTCGGTTGCCTGAACCGGTGGAGGCGCTGCTGGAGGCGGCGCTGGTGGGTGAGTTCACGGTGCTGGACGGCCGGGGCCGGCCCGTGGTCCACCCGATGATCCCCCTTTACACCGGGGACGGGCGGGTCTATTTGACCTCCAGCGTCCTCTTTTCCCGAAAGCTTTTGCACCTAAAGCAAAATCCCCGCAGCGCCCTCAGCATTACCGACCCGCTGGCGGCGCCCGTGGAGCGGTTCGGCCAGGTGACGATTCAGGGGGACGCAACGGTGATTGATGACGACCCCCACCGGGGCTGGCTCTGGCTACTGCCCACCTGGGCCCGGAAGGAGCCGACGATCCCGGCGCTGGTCAGGCAGCGCTGGGCCTTGCCCCTTTTCTGGGAGCGGGCGGTCATCGTGCTGACGCCCCGGCGGGTTTTTTACTGGCCCCCCGGCGCCTCCGGGACGCCCGCGGTTTACGAACTGCCGTGAGGAAGCCAGCGCCGACGGCCCAGCTTCTTGCCGAGGTTGCCCGGCGGACCGACGAGCATCCGTTGGTGGTGCTGGTGTGGGTGGACGAGGCCGGTTACCCGATGCAGCGGCCGGTCCGGTTTGAAGTTGGGGGTGACTTTTTAAGGCTTTCGGCCCCAGATGGGCCCCTCCCGCCGGATGGGGCGGAGGTGGCGGTCATCCTGAGCCGGGTCCGGCCGCTGCCCCAGGGGGGTACGAGGCCCGCCGGTACTGGACCTTCCACGGGCCGGCCCGGCGGCTGCCAGACGGGCTCGTGGTCCGGCCGGAGCGGGTCTCGGGCTGGCGGGAGGATGAGCTGCCCTTCCTGGCCCTCTGCGAGGGGGCGGTCCCCCAGGCCCACCGCTACTTCGCCCACCTGCGTCGGGTCTACGGCCGGCCCATCGGACCCCGGCTTGGGCCCTTCTGGCTATTTCTGCGGGCCACCCGGTTGCCGTTCCTTACGGCCACCCTCGTGCCGGTCCTGCTGGGCACGGCGGTGGCGCTGCGGGAGGGGAGCTTCTCGCCGCTTTTGTTCGGCCTCGCCCTGTTAGGGGCGGCCCTCATTCACCTCGGCCTCAACGTAACCAACGACATCTTTGACACCCTTTCGGGGGCCGACCCCCTCAACCCGACCCCCACGCCCTTCAGCGGGGGCTCCCGGGGTAATCCAGTACGGCCTGATGGGGACCCGGCAGATGGGCCTGCTGGCGGCCGCCCTGTACGGCGGCGGGCTTGCGGTGGGGCTGGTTTTAGCCGCCCTGCGCGGTTGGGAGCTGCTGGTGCCGCTGGGGGCGGCCGGGGGGCTGCTCAGCCTGGCCTACTCCGCCCCGCCGCTGCGGCTGGCCTACCGCGGCCTGGGGGAACTGGCGGTAGCCGCCGGGTTCGGCCCGATTATGACCCTGGGGGCCTACGCCGTCCAGACCAGCCGGCTCGGTTGGACCCCCTTGATAGCCTCCATTCCGGTCGGGCTGCTCATCGGGCTGGTGCTCTACGTAAACGAGGTTCCCGACCGGGTCGGGGATGCCCGGGCCGGCAAGCATACCCTGGTGGTGCGGCTTGCCCCCGCCTGGGTCGTCTGGGCCTATGGGGTGGGGGCAGCCGCCGCCTATCTGGTCGTCGGCGCCGGGGTCCTTTTGGGGCAAATGCCCCCCGTGGCCCTGGCCGTCTGGCTCACCCTGCCGCTGGCCGTGAAGGTTGGCCGCTACCTGGCCGGCCATATGGGTCAGCCGTACGGCCTTATCCCGGCCATGGCGGAGCAGATCCGCCTCCACCTTTTCGCCGGCCTTATCCTGGCCGCAGGCTACCTGGTCTGGCCGTAGGGAGTTCCCACAAGATGCCCTTCGGCGGGTCCCGCCGGCGGCTTCACCGGGCCGGCCCGGTCGACGCAGGTTCTGGTCCCGCCCTCTTTAGCAATCGAGCTTACGGCCGTCGGCCCCTCCAAAACTCCCCATTGCCTGCAATGGGGGAGTAATTAGCGAAGCCCCAGGCCACCCCCCCCACATACTCCGGGGCCGGAGGCGGATGGTATTATCTTTCAGGGAGCGTAAGGCGAACCATGGTGTTGGACGCCTTTCGCAGCAGGCTCGGGGCCGGTCTGGCCAAGACCAAAGAGGCCTGGTTTAAGCCGGTACGCCGCCTCTTTGCCGGCCGGGCCCTGGACGAGAACTTCTGGCTAAACCTTGAAGAACTGCTTATCGGGGCCGATGTCGGGGTCGAAACCACCGAGAAGTTGCTCCAGCAGCTCCGGCGGCGGGTCCGGGAGGACGCCCTCATCGGCCCCGAGGAGACGATGCGGGCCTTTGCCGAGGAGCTGGTCGGGCTCTTAAGCGTCGACGGGGCCGGCCTTAACCTCCGGACCGACGGCCCCGCCGTCATCCTGGTGGTCGGGGTAAACGGCAGCGGCAAGACCACCACCATCGGCAAACTCGCCTACCTGCTCCGAACCCAGGGCCGCCGGGTGATTGTCGCCGCCGCCGATACCTTCCGGGCGGCCGCCATCGACCAGCTCAGGGTCTGGGCCGACCGGGCCGGGGCCGAAATCGTCGCCCACCAGCCCGGGGCCGACCCCGCGGCGGTGGTGTATGACGCCCTCCAGGCGGCCAGGGCCCGCCAGGCCGGGGCGGTCATAATCGACACGGCCGGCCGGCTCCAGACCAAGGTTCCCCTGATGGAAGAGCTTAAAAAGGTCCGCCGGGTCATCGAGAAGGCCGACGGCCGGGGTCCGGATGAGACCTTACTGGTGCTGGATGCCACCACCGGCCAGAACGGCCTGAGTCAGGCCCGGCACTTTGCCGAGGCGGTGGGCCTTACCGGCATCGTCCTGGCCAAGCTCGACGGCACCGCCAAGGGCGGCATCGTATTCGCCATCGCCGACCGCCTTAAAATCCCCATCAAGTTCGTCGGCACCGGCGAAAAGCTGGAGGACCTGGCCCCCTTTGACCCCCGCCAGTTCGTGGCCGCCCTGCTGGAAGATTGATCCCCCCGCCCCCACGCCCGGCCGGGGCCGGTTAAGCCCCTATGCTCCTTGAAACCCTGGCCTGGTGGGCCGTGCTAACGGGCCTCGGCCTTGGGGCCTGGCCCCTTACCCGGCGACTGTTGGGCGCCCTGCCCGGTCAGGGGTGGGCCTGGGCCCGGGTCTTCGGGCTCCTCGGGCTGGGTTACCTGGCCTGGGTGGGGGGTACGCTCGGCCTCATTCCCAACACCAGGCCCGCCCTCCTGCTGACCGGCCTGGGGGCCGCCTTAGGCCTCTGGGCCCTGGACCGGGCCGGGGGCCTTCGGCCGTGGCGGGGGCTGAGTCCGGCCTTTCTCGGGCTTTCCGAGGCCGTCTTTGCGGCCGGGTTTTTCGGCGGGGCCGCCCTGCGAAGCCTCTTCCCAGAGGTCCGCCACACCGAGCAGCCGATGGACCTGGCCCTGTTAAACGCCGCCTTCCGGGCCGAACACTTCCCCCCGCCCGACCCCTGGCTGGCGGGCCACCCCGTAAGCTATTACTACTTCGGCTACCTCCTCACGGCCCTGCTGGCAAAGCTGGCCGGAACCCCGACCTCCGTGGGGTATAACCTGGGGCTGGCCGCCGTCTTCGGCCTGGCGGCCCAGGGGGCCTTCGGCCTGGTGTACGCCCTGGCCCGCCTGAACGGAACCCCTGAGGGCAGGGCCGCCCTGGCCGGCCTGTTCGGGCCGGCCTGCCTGTTGCTGGCGGCCAACGGGGTGGTCATTCTGGAGGTCCTTCGGACCTACGGGGTTCCCGTCGAATGGGCCGCCATCAAGGACCTGACCGGGTCCGGCCCGGCCCTCACCTCCCCCGCGGCCGGCTGGTGGTGGTGGCGGTCGACCCGGGTCATCGATACCCTCGCCCCCGACGGGCAGACGAGCCTTGACTATACCATCACCGAGTTTCCCCTTTTTAGCTTTATTCTGGGCGACCTGCACCCCCACGTGGTGGCCCTGCCCTTCGGCCTGGGGGCGGTGGCCCTGGGCCTGGCCGTCTTCCTGGCTGGGGAGGGCACGGGTCCGGGCCTGAAGGTGGCGGCCGGCTGGTTCCTCGGGGGTCTGGGGTTTATAAACACCTGGGACCTTCCCACCTTTGGGGGCCTGGTGGTGCTGGCCCGGGCCTTAAGCCCGACCCGGGAGACCTGGGCCCGCCGGCTCCTGGCCGCCGCCGAGCTGGGGGCGGTCCTGGGCCTGCTGGCCGTCGGCCTCTACCTGCCCTTTTACCTCACCCTGGAGAGCCAGGTGCAGGGGGTCGCCCCGGTGGGGCCGGTGGGCACCCGCCCCCACCACCTGGCCCTCTTCTGGGGCCCGCTCCTGGCCCCGCTGGTCGGCTGGCTTATCCTGGAGGCCCGGCCGTCCCGGGCGGGGCTCTTTCCCCTGTTGCCGGTCGGCCTCTGGGCGGCCTGGTCGGTCCGGGCGGGGCTCTTTGCCGCCGGCCGCCTGGCCCAGATGGCCCCCCAGCTCCTGCTGGCGGCGGCCGCGTCGGCCCTGGCCTTCGGGGAGGCGAAGCGTCCGGCCGCGCGATTCGCAAGCTTGCTGGCCTTCGCCGGGGCCATGCTGGTCCTTGGGGTGGAGCTTTTCTACGTCCGGGATGCCTTCGGCACCCGGATGAACACGGTCTTTAAGCTTTACTACCAGGCCTGGACCCTCCTGGGGCTGGCTTCGGCCGCGGCCTTTTATTTTCTCCTGGGCTCCCGACCGGGAAGGGCGGGGGCGGCCGCGGCCGCCCTCGCCCTGGCCCCGAGCCTTCTCTATGGGCCGCTGGCCGTCTGGTCCCGGAGCCTGGAGCGGACCGGACCGCCCACCCTGGACGGCCTCGCCTACCTGCGGCTGACCCAGCCCGATGAGGCGGCGGCCCTGGACTGGCTCCGGGCAAATGTCCCGGGAGCCCCGGTTATCGTCGAGGCGGTGGGCCCCTCCTACAGCGAGTTCGGCCGGGTGAGCGCCCGAACCGGCCTGCCCACCCTTCTCGGCTGGCCCGGGCACGAGGCCCAGTGGCGGGGAAGCGACCGCCTTTTCCGGGGGCGGGACCGGGATGTGGACGCCATTTACGCCGGCCGGGACCCCGTTCGGTTGCAGGCGCTCCTTGCCCGCTACCGGGTCCGCTACGTTTACTTTGGGGAGCCGGAGCGGGCCCGGTACGGGCCCGCGGCCGAGGAGTGGCTCGGCCGGCACCTGCGGCCGGTGTTCCGGCAGGGCGGGGTGGTTATCTTCGAGGTGCCCCGGGGTTGAAACTCCGGGTCGGCCCGTCCTGGGACTTTGCGGTGGCCGGCCTGCCCCGGGTATGATCGGCTTCGAACGGCGGATTTCGTGCGCAAGCAGGGAGACGGTTAGAGGTGGCCCGGTCCCCTGAACGGCCCCGGCCGAGCCCCGCCGCGGCCTGGTTCCCGGCCGAGGCAGGGGCCTACGTGGCCCTGACGGCCCTCGGGTTCGGCCTGCGCCTTTACGACCTGGGAAGCCGGGCCCTCCACCACGACGAGAGCCTCCACGCCCTCTTCGCCTGGTATCTTTACCAGGGCCGGGGCTACGCCCACGACCCGATGATGCACGGCCCGTTCCAGTTCCACGCCCTGGCCCTGATCTACTTCTTATTCGGGGACACCGATGCCACCGCCCGGCTGCTGGCCGCCCTGAGCGGGACGGCTGCCATCGGGGCCTGCTACTGGCTGAGGCCGTGGCTGGGGCGGGTCGGCGCCCTGGCCGCGGCCGTGCTTATGACCTTCTCCCCGACCATGCTTTATTTCAGCCGTTTCGCCCGCAACGACATCATCATCGCCTTCTGGAACCTGCTCATCGTCCTCGGCCTCTGGGGCCACCTGGCCCGGCGCCGGCCGGCGGCCCTCATCCTGGCGGCCGGGGCCGTCGGCCTGGGGTTCGCCACCAAGGAGGTCACCTTCATTACCGTGGCCATCTTCGGGGTCTTTTTCGGCCTCAGGCTGGTGCGGGAGCTTCTGGAGGCAGTCGGTCCCGACCCGGCGGCCGCCCTCCGGACCCTGACCTCGCCGGCGAAAGCCCCCCTTTACCTGGCGCCCCTGGCGGTTGTCGGGGGCCTTTCCCTCCCGCAGTTTTCGGCCGGGGTGGAGCTGCCGGCGGCCTGGCTCGGCTTCGGTCCCCTGGCCCCCAATCCCACCTATCCGCCCCCGTGGGTGGGGGCCGCGGCCGCCGGGTTGGGGGCGGCCCTGGCCGTCGGCAGCCTGGGGGCGGGGTTGCTGGGGGTCCGGGCCGGCCTTGCCCTGGGGCTGGCCGCCCTGCCCTTCGGGCCGGTCCTTGCCCTGGTCCCGGCCCCGCCCAACCCCCTTCTGGGGCTCTTTTTTAACCTCGGCCTCTACGGGGCCGCCGCCCTGGGGGTATGGACGCTGGCCGGCCGCCCGGTGCCGGCCGACGTGGGCCTCGCGGCCGCCGGCGGCGGACTGTTGCCGGCCCTGGTCTACCGGGCGGCCCTCCCATCGGGCGGTCCTGCCCCGGCCTGGGCCGCCCTGGTGGTGGCCGCCCTAATCGGCCTCACCGTCGGCCTCGGCCTCCTCTGGGACCGCCGCCTCTGGCCCGTGCTATTAGGGGTCTTCTACGTCCCCTACACCCTCCTTTACACCACCTTTTTCACCAACCTGCCCGGATTCGGGTCGGGCATCTGGGGCTCCCTTCAGTACTGGCTCCTTCAGCACGAGGTTCAGCGGGGGGCCCAGCCCTGGTATTATTACCTGCTCCTTCTGCCCATTTATGAGTTTCTACCCATCCTCCTCGGCCTGGCCGGTCTGGTCCTGTGGGCCCGGGGGAGCCGCCCGGTCCGCCTCTGGGCCCTCGCGGTGGGTCTGGCCGCCCTGGCGGCCCTGTTTCTTCCGGGGGAGGCCGGCCGCCTCGGGGCCCTCTTTCTGCTGGGAGCGGGCCTGCTGGCCCTGGGCCTGGCCCGGCCCGGCGACCTTACGGCCGAATTTAGGCTGTTTTTAATCTTCTGGGCGGCCGCCAGCTTCATCGGGTACGCCGTCGCCGGGGAAAAGATGCCCTGGTTGGGGGTCCACCTGGCCCTGCCCCTGATCCTGCTGGCCGGCCGGGCCGCCGAGGACCTCTCGGCCGGCGACCTCAGCCCCCTCAAGGACATCCGGCCGTGGCTGGCCGCGGCGGCCGGCCTGCTGGGCGTCTTCGCCCTGGCCGGCCTCTTGCGGCTGCTGGGCGGCCAGCCCGAACCCCTGCGGGCGGCCGCCCTGGGCCTGGGGGTGCTGGGTTTCGGCTACCTGGCCTGGCTGGCCGGCCGCAACCTGTCCCGCCGAACCCTGCTTTTGGGGGTGGGGGCGGTGGTCGGGCTGGGGCTTTTCGGGTTTACGGTGCGGGCGGCGGTCCTGGCCAGCTACTACCACGGGGATACCCCGGTGGAGATGCTGGTTTACACCCAGACCTCTCCCGAAATCCCCCGGCTTCTGCGGCGGGTGGAGGAGCTGGCGGCCCGGACCGGCCAGGGGCGGAACCTGCCCATAACCGTCGACGCCACCAGCGGCTTCTCCTGGCCGTGGGCCTGGTACCTGCGCCACTTTAAAAACGTCGATTACCCAACCCTGAGCGCCCCCGCCGGCCCGCCCCGGGGCGTGGTCCTCTTCCTCCATTCGGCCAACGAGCAGGCCATGCGCCCATACCTGGACCGCTACGGTCCGGGGGAGCGCTACCCCCACCGGTGGTGGTTCCCCGAAGACTACAAGTCGGCGGCCGCGTGGATTCGGGCCCTCACCCCGCCCGAAGACCGGGACCGGCTGACCCTCGACCCGGCTTCGCCCCCGGGCTTTAAGGAGGCCCTGGCGGCCACCCTTCAGCCGGCCGCCCTGGGCCGCCTCTGGCGGTATTTTGTCTATCGGGAAACCCTCAATCCGCTGGGCTCGGAGGACGGCATCTTTTACGTGGCCCGGGAGCTTTCGGCCACCCCGGCCGCCCAGCCCCGGCCGTCCGGCTTCACGGTCCTGGCTACGTTCGGCGGGCCGGGCCGGAACCCGGGGGAGTTTAACGGCCCCCGGGGGCTTGCCGTCGGCCCCGATGGGTCCGTTTACGTGGCCGACAGCCTGAACCACCGCCTTCAGAAGTTCGACCCCGCGGGCCGGTTTGCGGCCCAGGTGGGGGGCCAGGGGAGCGGACCGGGCCAGTTCCAGGAGCCCTGGGGGGTTGCCGTCGGGCCGGACGGTTCCGTTTACGTGGCCGACACCTGGAACCACCGCATCCAGAAGTTCGACCCGGATCTGGGGTTCATCACGGCGTGGGGCGAATTCGGCCCGGCCGGACCCGACCCACAGGCGGCCCCCGGCAGCTTTTACGGGCCCCGGGACGTCGCCGTGGACGGGTCGGGCCGGGTCTTTGTAACCGATACCGGCAACAAGCGGGTCCAGGTTTTCGACCCCGAAGGCCGGTTCCTTCTGGCCTTCGGGGGCCCCGGGTCCGGGCCCGGCCGGTTCGACGAGCCGGTGGGCCTCAAGTTCGACCGGAGGGGCCGGCTCTGGGTGGCGGACACCTGGAACCGGCGGCTTCAGGTTTTCGACCCCGAACTGCGGCCGGCGGCCCAGATTCCGGTGCCGGGCTGGGCGGGGACGGGCATCCTCAACAAGCCCTACCTGGCGGTGGGGCCGGACGGCTCGGTGTGGGTAACGGACCCGGAGGCAAGTCGCCTCTTTCGGCTCAACCCCGACGGCGGGCCCGCGGCCCCCTTCGCCGGCCCCTTTGGCCTGCCGATTGGCCTCGCCTTTGACGGGGAGGGCCGCCTGCTTCTGAGCGACGGGGCCGGCCAGCGGGTGATGCGGCTGGGCCTGCCCGGAAGTTGAGGAGGCTGGAAATGTTTGCGCGGTTCATTTCGGTCACGGTCCGCCACGGGACGGTGGAGGAGGTTGCCCGGGTCTACCGGGAGCGGGTGGTTCCGGCCGCCCGGTCCCAACCGGGGTTTAAGGGCGCCCTTCTGCTGGCCAATCCCGGAACCGACAAGGTCGTCTCGATAACCTTATGGGAGACCCGGGAAGCCCTGGAGGCCGGGGAGGCGGGCGGCTATCTGGTCACCCAGCGAGCCCGGCTGGGGGCCTACGCCGCCGGCCCGCCGGTTCGGGAGCACTTCGAGGTTAAGGTTATGGACCTGGCGGACGTTGCCGGGCCCGGCGGAGGCTGACCGATGCCCCGGGCCGACCTGGTGGTTTATAACGCCCGGCTCCGCACCCTGGACCCTGCCCGGCCGACGGCCGAGGGTCTCGCCGCCTATCAGGGTCGGGTGGTCCTGGTCGGCACCAAGGAGGCGGTGCTCGGCCTGGCCGGTCCGGAAACCGTCCGGCTGGACGGCCGGGGCCGCCTGGCGGTGCCGGGTTTTGTGGACGCCCACATCCACTTTGCCGCCTGGGCCCTGGCCCGGCGGCAGGTCGACCTGGGCGGAACCCACAGCCTGGCCGAGGCCCTGGACCGGGTGCGGGCGGCCGCCGAGAGGGTTCCCCCCGGGGAGTGGGTGGTGGGGCGGGGCTGGGACCACTCCGTCTGGGAAGGGGGCCGCTTTCCCACCCGGTCCGACCTGGACCGGGTGGTTTCCGACCGGCCGGTGGTCCTCACCCGGAAGGACGGCCACAGCGTCTGGGTCAACAGCCTGGCCCTCGCCCGGGCAGGGGTCACCCGGGAAACCCCGGACCCACCCGGGGGCCGGGTCGACCGGGACGAGGCCGGGGAGCCCACCGGCATCCTCCGGGAAGCCGCCATGCGGCTGGTCTGGCAGGCGGTGGGCCGGCCCGCCGCCGAGGCCGTCGAGGCGGCCCTGAGGGAGGCCATTCCCGAGGCCCACCGGCTGGGCCTCACGGGAATCCACGAAATCGACGGCCGGGAAGCCTTTCAGGCCTACCAGCGGCTCAGGCTGGCCGGAGATTTAAGCTTGCGGGTTCGGTTCTTCCTTAATCCGGCCCAGGAGCTCCTTGAGCCCGCCCTCCGCCTGGGCCTGAGAAGCGGCTTTGGGGACGACTGGCTCCGGGTGAGCGGGGTGAAGTTTTTCGCCGACGGCTCCCTGGGCTCTCTGACCGCCCTTATGCTGGAGCCTTATGTAAGGAACCGAAAACCGCGGGGTGGCCGTCACCCCGCCCGACCAGCTCAGGGCCTGGGTGGAAGAGGCCTCCCGGGGCGGCCTGGCCGTGGCCGTCCACGCCATCGGCGACCGGGCCAATCGGGTCTGCCTGGATATCCTCGAGGCGACCCGGCCCCTCTGGGCCGCCCAGGGGCTTCGGCCCCGAATCGAGCACGTGCAGCTGGTCCACCCCGACGACCTCCCCCGCCTTGCCCGGCTTGGGGTGGTGGCCTCGATGCAACCCATTCACTGCACCCAGGACCTTTTTCTGGCCGAAAAATACTGGGGCCGCCGCAGCCGCTACGCCTACGCCTGGCGCAGCCTTCTCCGGCACGGGACGGTCCTGGCCTTTGGGTCGGACTGCCCGGTGGAGACCCCCGACCCCCTTAAAGGGCTTTATGCGGCCTTAACCCGCCGGCGGGAAGACGGCTACCCGCCCGGGGGCTGGTATCCGGAGGAGCGGCTGGACGCCCAGGCGGCCGTAATGGCCTACACTTTTGGGGCGGCCTTCGCCGTAGGCGAAGGGGGGCACTGGGGGACCCTCAGGCCGGGCGGTTACGCCGACCTGGTCCTCCTCTCCCGGGATATTTTTCGGGCCCGGCCCGAGGAGGTTCTAGAAACCCGGGTGCTGGCCACCGTGGTCGGCGGGCGGCTGGTCTACCGGGACCCCGGGCTGGGGGGCTGAGGCCGGGGCCTGGGGCGCCCCCACCAGCTGGTAGAATAGATACCGAAACTGGGGCCGCCCCTTGGGCATCAGCGCCCGGAAGTTGGTGCCCACTTCCCCCGGACCGAAGGTGAACCGCTGCCGCTTTAAATAAAAAGATTTCACCACGGTCCGGTCCTCCAGCCGGGCGTACCAGCCGTGGGCCTCGCAGACCCACTTTCGGTTCTCCTGAAGGGTGGCCATCGGCTGCTGGCAGTCGGGGCAGGGCGGTGGCGGAATAACGGCCATCTTACGGCGCCTCCGAAGGAACCGCCTGCAGGGTCAGGACCCTGCCGTCCCGAAGGACCCGCACGGCCGTCGGCCGGTTTATAAGGTCGCCGGTCAGGGCCCGGTGGAGGTCTTCCAGCCGGCGGATGACCTGCCCATTAAGGCCGATGATGGTGTCCCCCGGCCGGAGGCCCGCCCGCTCGGCCGGGCTCCCCGGGGCCACCTCCAGTACTCCCACCCCCTGGTCGGCGGGGAGCTGGAGGGTGCGGACCACCCAGGGCGGCAGGGGCCGATTCTGGCCGGTGATGCCCAGGTAGGCCCGGCGGACCCGGCCGTCCCGGATGAGCAGGGCCGCCACCCAGCGGGCCATGTTTATGGGGATGGCGAAGGCCAGACCCTGGGCCGGAAAGATAACCGCCGTGTTTATGCCGATTACCCGGCCGCGGCTGTCCACCAGGGGCCCGCCCGAATTGCCGGGGTTGAGGGCGGCGTCCGTCTGGATGACGTTGTCCACCGGACGGCCGGCGCTGGTGTAAAGGGACCGGCCCACGGCGCTTACCACGCCCGTCGTGACCGAAAACTGGAACCCGAAGGGGTTGCCGATGGCGATGACCAGCTGGCCCACCCGAACCTTATCCGAATCCCCCAGGGGGGCGGCGGGCAGGTCGTTGGCCGGGATGCGGATGACGGCCAGGTCGGTAGCCGGGTCGTCCCCGACCAGCTGGGCCGGAAACTCCCGGCCGTCCACCAGGGCCACCCGGATCTGCCGGGCCCCGTGGACCACGTGGCTGTTGGTCAGAATATACCCGTCCGGGGTCAGAATGAAGCCGGAGCCGGCGCCGGCCTGGGCGGCATTTCGGGGTCCGGGCCGGGCCACCTGGACGTGGACCACCGACGGGCCCACCCGCTCCACGGCGGCGATGACCACCCGGGAGTAACTGTCAAAGGCCTCCTCGTCGGCCGCCCCAAATTCCGCCGGTTGGGCTCCGGAAACGGGACCGGGATGGTCAATAGGTTCGAGCTGGGGATTGAAGAAAGTCATGGGCTGTCTCCACTAACAGTCTAAAACCCGGGGATCTTTATTGTCAATTTCCGGCCGCCCGGGACCGGGGCGGCCGCGGGCGGTTGACGTGCCCCACCCCACAGGTTATTATGGATGTGGCAATGGACTTTTTTAGCGTCGGACCCCTGGAGCTTTTAATGCTGCTGGTGGTCGGGCTGATCGTCCTCGGCCCGGAGCGACTGCCCGAAGTCGCCATCAAAGTCGGCCGCTTTATCCGGGAATTCCGGGCCACCTACAGCCGCCTGGCGGCCGAAGTGATGCGGGAGCTCGAAGCCGCCGAACGGGAGACGCCGGGGTCCCCCGCCGAGGCCGAATACCGGCCCACCTGGACGCCGGCGCCCACGGCCGAAGCCCGGGCCGCCGAAACCGCCGGCCAGGGGATTCCCGGCGCCGAAGAGCCGACGGTTCAGGCCCCATCGGCCCAGGGGGCCGAGACTCCCCTGGCCGACACCGCGCCTTTAAGCGCCCCCGCAACCCCGCCGGCCGAGGACGGGGCCCGGCGCGGCGAACGGGAGGGCCCGGCGGCCCAGTAACCACCGGCGGAAGGACACGGCCGATGCGTAAGGCCCTAGTCTTACTGGTTGCCTTTTGTCTTGTCATAAGCGGGTGCTCCCTCTTCCCCCGGGGCAATCAGACCCCGACCCCGGCCCCCTACCCGCCCCCGGCCGGGGCCGTGGACCTGGAGCAGGCCGTCATCGCCGCGGTGGAGCGGACGGCCCCCTCGGTGGTGAGCATCGGCACCGACCAGGGGGGCCTCGGGTCGGGCATCATCGTCTCCGAAGACGGCCAGATCCTCACCAACGCCCACGTGGTGGCCGGAAGCCGCCTGCTGGCGGTGGGCCTGCCCGACGGCCGGACCTTTCGGGGCCGGGTGGTGGCGGCCGACGGGTCGGTGGACCTGGCCCTGGTGAAAATCGACGCCCAGGGCCTTCCGGCGGCCACCCTGGGGGATTCTGACCAGCTTAAACCCGGCCAGTTTGCCATCGCCATCGGCAACCCCCTCGGCTACTACCGCACCGTGACCTTCGGGGTCATCAGCGCCACCAACCGCAACGTCCGGGCCGGTCCCGGGGGTCAGGGCCTGGAGAACATGATCCAGACCAGCGCCCCGATAAACCCGGGCAACAGCGGCGGCCCCCTGGTTAACCTGCGGGGGGAGGTGGTGGGGGTCAACACCGCCGCGGCCATCGACCCTACCCTGGGGGAGAAGGCCGAAGGGATCGCCTTCGCCGTGCCCATCAATACCGCCAAGCAGCGGCTCCAGCAGTGGGCCCGGGCCGCCGCCGGCGCCCCGGCCGCCCCGGCCCAGCCCTTCCTCGGGGTTACCCTCGGGGAGACCATCGACCCCTTCCTCGCCCGGGTTTACGGCATCCCCACCGGGGTGCCGGTGGTCTCGGTGGTTCCCGGGGGACCCGCCGACCAGGCGGGAATACGGCCGGGGGATATCATCACCCAGGCCGACGGCCGGCGGGTCGAGACCGCCGCCCAACTGGTGGAGATTCTCCGGTCGAAGCGGCCCGGGGATAAGCTGGAGCTTCGGGTCTGGCGCCGGGGCCAGGAGCTGAGCCTCACCGTCACCCTGGGGGGTTAGGGCTGGTTTACGACTTCCACACCCAGACCTTTTACTCCGACGGCTCCCTTTCGCCGGTGGAGCTGGTGCGGCGGGCGGCGGTCCGGGGCTACCGGGCCG
>Ga0197143_1001538_pt1 | contig 19304 bp, 15 predicted proteins | sample GBS70_MetaG_FD_148603 | JGI IMG/M metagenome (GOLD analysis project Ga0197143, IMG submission 148603) | Sediment microbial communities from Great Boiling Springs, Gerlach, Nevada, United States - GBS 70_MetaG | ecosystem: Environmental > Aquatic > Thermal springs > Hot (42-90C) > Sediment...
TTGATAAAGTTGTAATCCCAAACTTTTCCTTCCCAATTATAAAGAAAAGAAAAAGAAGAAGAAAGAAAAAGATTTTTCTCTTCAAAAATTCTTAAATCACCATTCATAGTTATTGGCGATAATTTTTCTTTTAATAAATCGTAACCACAGGAAAGATTAAATATCAAAAAATCCCTTTTTATCTCTTCTTCTTTTTTAAGATATTTTATATTAAAACTATTTTGAACATAAAAAGAAAGAAATAAAGAGTTCGGTTTTTCTTTAAAAATTGGTTTACTGTTTTTTACTTGTGGTTCATAGTTAAAAGAAATGTTAGGACTTGAAGTGTGTAAAAAACCTTTTAAAGAAAAGAGAGGGAAAAGAAAAATCCGGTATAAAGTTATACCACAATTAATAGCCATCGGATAGGAAGCAGTAATTTTTGTTGAATCCTTAAAAAATCTAAATTCTTGATTATACCCAATATTTTCAGAAATATTTAAAGTGTTAAAAAATGATTGGTAAAAACTAAAATTGTTGTTTATTTTAAAAATTGAATAGTCTTCCTTTAAATTATTTTTAACAAACTCCTTTCTTTTTTGATAAGTTAAATTATTGCCAAAATGGAAATTTCTTATTATTTTAGGACTAAAAGAAAGACCTAAATTACTGCTGATTCTTTTTTCATAGTTTTTAATAGTATCTTTTAAAATCTGATAACGGTTATCAAACTTTATTGACGGTGAAAAATTTATAATATTTTTTATCAATGGTCGCGAAACCAAACCAAAATATAAAGAAGGCAAAAGAAAACTCTCAATATTATTGGCAAAATCTTTTTGGTTTTCTAAATTAATACTCGTTTGCCCGAAATTTTTATAAGCTTTTTTTACATTTATCGTTGAATAGATTTCATTTTTAAGCCATTCAATTCTCTCTTCCGCATAATCCTGAATAAACTTGGCATCGCTTTGATAATCAATTTTGCTGTTTAAATCGGTTTTAAAAAGAAACCTTGAGTGGTGTTGTAAAGTAAAAAAATAACGATTTCTTTTTCCTTCTTTAATAAAAGCACCTTGAAATTTACCAAAGGCTAATGGTAAATAATTATAAATCCCTTCAATTCTTGGCATTATCCCTTTTTTTTGCATTAAATCTAAATAAAATGTTAAATCCGCGTGGTCATTGATAACTAAATAATAAGCAACCCTTTTGAAATAAAATCCCTCTTCCTTGGACCTTCCTGCCCGAAACGGTAAAAGACCTGATTTTCGCTTTTCCCCTATCGGGAAAAACCAGAAAGGTGCAGCTACAAAAGGTGGTTTAAAACTAAAAAAATGTAAACTTATTGGCTCAACAATTGCTAAATCGTCAACTAAAATTTTGACCTTTTTAGCAAAAAAGTGATAATGGGGAGAAGGAAGTTCACAAGTAGTATAATTACAATTTATTGCGTGCAATAGCTTTTCTTTTATTAACCAAATCTCATCAGCATAAAAAAAACCTTTAGCAATTTTGGTATAGGCTTTCTTCATCATCCCTTTTTTGCTGTTCACATTAAAATGGAGCTCCTCACCAATAATTGTTTCTCTTTCCGTCAAAAAGACAACTTTATTCTCTTTTTTATAGGCTTGCAAAAATTGGTTTTTTAAATCGTAAACAATTGAACAAGCTCGAACTTCATAAAAAGAATATCTAACAAAAGCCGAATCAAGCAAAATTACCAATTCTTTTTCCGGATAATAGAAAATTTTCTTTCCGCCATAAAAAACAATTTCGGTTGTATCTTTTGGGGAATAACTATTTTTAAAAAAGATGAAAAGTAATAAGAATAGAAATTGGCTATTCAATTATAATATTTTCCGGCAACAAATATAAAAATCTTTCTTTTAACAAAGTATAAATATCTACCTTTGGAAAAGAAACTAAAAATTTTTTTTCTTCTTTTGGGTAGATAATAATTTCTATTTCTTCGTCCTTCTTAATGCCAAGCTCTTTTTTCACTTCGCTAATTACCTTTCTTAAAGAACCAACTTCATCAACTAAACCCAATTCTTTCGCCTTTTTCCCAATCCAAATCCTTCCTTGACCAATAGAATCAACATACTCTTTTTTTAGCTTTCGACCTTCGCTTACCCATCCAATAAATTTATTATACCACCACTCTAATTCTTCATAAAAAATCTTTTTCTCTTTTTCCGTATAACTCCGTAAATCACTGGTGGCATCAACCATCTCTCCCCGTTTCAAATAATCAAAGGTAATTCCTAATTTTTCATCATAAAATTTTCTGGTGACCGCTTTAACACTAAAAATTCCAATTGAACCAGTTATTGTAAAATGGTCAGTAAAAATTTTTTTAGCCGGTGAACTAATAAAATAACCACCGGAAGCCGCCACATTACCAAAAGAAACCATCACTGGTTTTTTCTCATTACATTTTTTAACTGCGGAAGCAATTATTTCTGAGGCAGTTGCCTGCCCACCGCCAGAATTCACCCTAAAAATAACCGCTTTTATAGATTTATCCTTTTCTAATTTATTAAAAATATCTTCCATTGTTTCTGAGCCAATATATTTCCCGCCAATAATCGGTGTTGGGTCGTATCCGCTCTTTCCTTCCACAATCGTTCCTTCAGCAATAACTAGAGCTATCCTTTCTCTCTTTTTAAACCAACTTCTTTCAATGTCTTTTTCCTTTAAATATTTTTCTAATTTTACTTTTTTAACTTTTGTGTATGATTTCAAAAATTTATCCATCTCTTTGGGTAATAGTACGGTATCAATCAATTTAAATTCTTTTGCCTTTTCTTCATTAAAATAGCCAATATTATTTATCAAACTATCAAGATTTCTCAGTGCTACCCTTGAAGAGCTTATTTCTGATGTTATCTTTTCATAAATTTCATCCAAAATTTCATTTAATTGTTCCTTATCCTCTTCCGACATATCTTCTCTTAAGTAAAGCTCTTTAGCCGATTTATATTTTCCAATTGATAAAACTTCGGCTTCTATTCCTAATTTTTGAAGCAATTTTTTAAGATAAAACTTCTTCAATAAAATTCCTGAGATATCAACCATTCCTCCTTTATTTAGAATAACATAATCAGCAATTGAAACTAAATAATACTCTCTTAAACTTTTATAATAATCAGCATAAACAATTATTTTTTTACCAGCTTTTTTAAAATCTAAAAGAAGTTCCCGTAATTCTTCATATTGAGCCAACGATAAATTATAATCTTTCAATCTTAAAAAAATACCAAAAACATCTTCTTTTTTTAAAAGGGTTTCTAAGTTTTTTAATAATAGATAAAATCTTGGCTTCCGCTTTTTTAAAAACAGCGATTGCTCATAATAATCTTCCTCATAATTACCGGAAAGGGTAACTTCAATTATTTTTTTTGGTTTTTTAAAAATAGTAGGGTATCGTTCTTTGGAAAAAGATAGTTCTACTTCCTTTAATTTTTTACTATATTTTGAAGAAATTTTAAAATGGGGAAAAGAGAAGCTAATTCCTAAATTAATTTTTTTATCTTTATTAATTTCACCATTAATTAAAAAACCATCAAAGATTTCTATTTCGGTTCCGATTAAATACTTAAACTCTTTCTCATAGTCAAAATATAAATTTATTCTTTCGCCAACTGGTCTTAAACCAATTCCTAAATCAAAATTTTTATCATTTGAAATATTAAAAGAAAATGATAAATATTTAAGTGGACGATAAGTAAAACTTCCTAAATGTTCTATTCTGTTTAATTCCTTAATAAATTTATAACGATAACCTAAATAGATTCTTTTATCGATAGGAATACCGAAAGCAAAAAGAAGATGATTTAAATCATTTTCTTTTTGATAACCAAAACCAAAATTATTTAAGGTGAAACCAATTTCTAAAAGAGTATCTTTTTTAAAAGAATATATTTCATATCCACTATTTATTCCTAATCCACTCGGATTATAAAAAATTGCTTTTCCTCTTTCACAATTAGTTAAATAATTAAAAAAGAAAAATATTAAAAACATTAAAAAATTTTAAAAAAAATAAAATTTATGTCAATAAAATAAAAAAGGGGGATGATAAGGCTCATCCCCCAAAAGCCGTCCTTTTAAATTAAGCTTTAGTTGTGAAGGACAAAGAAGGTCCAATAAGTTTCATCAAATGGGTCATCCGCACCGGGAGAAACATCATACATTGGATAATTCTCACCAACCTCATTTAATCTACCCCAGCCAGCAATTCCATATTCTTGGGCTATTTCAGTACCCGGGTCATAATACACGCCAATATGAATGGTTCCGGAAACTTCCGCTTCACCTTCCCAATCAAGATATGGACATTCGTCACCACCGCCCCAAGTCATCGCGTTATATCCCGGTTCATCAAATTCTAATTCTCCATAGAAAAGGTCTTCTTCAGGAGATTCATCACTATTATAAGCAAAACCAGTATAAGGATTTGTTGGAAAGTTTCCGAATTTGTCTTCAATGAGAGGATCACCGCCAGGGAAGTAATAAGCAAATATTCCATCGGGCTCCAATGCTCCTGCTAAATCAGAGGAAGGATATTGTCCCATATGATCGGTTGCCCAGGCTTCCAACGCAGTTTGGACGACATGCATGTTATTTTTCACACTAGTTCTTCTTGCCCTTTCTTGGAAGAGAGCAAAGTTGGGAATAATGAGTGCTAATAAGATGCCGATAATTAAAATTACTACTAATAATTCAATTAATGTAAAGCCTTTTTTGTTTAACATGTTTCACCTCCATTTTGTTTTTTTTAAAATACCACATTATGGTCTCTCCGTATATATTATAATAAAAAATTAAAAAAAGTCAAGAGGTTTTTTGTAAATTTTTAAATTAAATTTCTTTTTATTTTTCAAATACTTATAAAAATTTTAATTTTTTTAATTAAATTAAAATAGAAAGGGTAAATAAATAAAAACAAAAAACTCTCGGTGACGACCTACTCTCCCGTGGCGTTGCCACCACAGTACCATCGGCCCTGGAGAGCTTAACTTCTCTGTTCGGAATGGGAAGAGGTGTTTCCTCTCCGGTATAGTCACCGAGAGTTAATTTTTAATGATAAAAGAAGCGGAAGCCTTCAAGCCAAACGGCCTATTAGTACCCCTCGGCTAAAACCCTTGCGGGTCTTACACCTGGGGCCTATCAACCAGGTAGTCTACCTGGGGCCTTCAGGGAGACCTTATCTTGGGATGGGCTTCCCGCTTAGATGCTTTCAGCGGTTATCCCTTCCGGACATGGCTACCCAGCGATGCGGCTGGCGCCACAGCTGGTACACCAGAGGTCCGTCCGTCCCGGTCCTCTCGTACTAGGGACAGCTTCCCTCAAGTCTCCTGCGCCCGCGATGGATAGAGTCCGAGCTGTCTCACGACGCTCTGAACCCAGCTCACGTACCGCTTTAATGGGCGAACAGACCAACCCTTGGGACCTGCTTCAGCCCCAGGATGCGATGAGCCGACATCGAGGTGCCAAACCGGGCCGTCGATGGGGACTCTCGGGCCCGATCAGCCTGTTATCCCCGGAGTACCTTTTATCCGCTGGGCGATGGCCCTTCCACACAGGACCACCGGATCACTAGGCCCCGCTTTCGCGTCTGCTCGACCTGTCGGTCTCGCAGTCAGGCCGGCTTATACCCTTGCGCTCTCCACACGGTTACCGTCCGTGCTGAGCCGACCTTTGGGCGCCTCCGTTACCTTTTAGGAGGCGACCGCCCCAGTCAAACTGCCCACCTGACACTGTCCCCCGCTGGGATTCACCAGTCAGGGTTAGGATTTCAACAAACCCAGGGTGGTATTTCACCGACGGCTCCACCCGAACTGGCGTCCGGGCTTCACAGCCTCCCACCTATCCTACACAGGATTTGCCGAAACCCAATATCAGGCTGCAGTAAAGGTTCACGGGGTCTTTTTGTCCGATCGCGGGCAGGCGGCATCTTCACCGCCACTACAGTTTCGCCGGGTCCCCCGTCGAGACACTGGCCCACTCGTTACGCCATTCATGCAGGTCGGAACTTACCCGACAAGGAATTTCGCTACCTTAGGACCGTTAGAGTTACGGCCGCCGTTTACCAGGGCTTTGGTCGGGAGCTTCGCCTTGCGGCTAACCCCCTCCCTTAACCTTCTGGCACCGGGCAGGCGTCAGGCCCTATACTTCGCCTTACGGCTTGGCAGAGCCCTGTGTTTTTGTTAAACAGTCGGCAGGCCCACTTCACTGCGGCCCTCCGAGGCTTTTTACACCCCAAAGGGCACCCCTTCTCCCGAAGTTACGGGGTCAAATTGCCGAGTTCCTTAACGGGGGTTATCCCGCGCGCCTGTGGATACTCTCCTCGCCCACCTGTGTCGGTTTCCGGTACGGGCACCTTAATGCCTGGCATAGAGGTTTTTCTCGGCATTCGGTCCGGCCGAGTTCACCTGTGGAAAAACCACAGGCTCCCCATCGCTACAGTGAATTATGGGCACGGATTTGCCTATGCCCCATCACCGTAGCTTAGACCGCCTAAGCCAACAGGCGGCTCGGCCATTCCTCCTGCGTCACCCCATAGCTCGTAACGGCATTAAGGTGGCAGCCGAATGTTGACGGCTTTTCCATCACCTACGCCTTTCGGCCTCGGCTTAGGTCCCGGCTAACTCTGGGCGGACGAACCTTCCCCAGAAACCCTTGGGCTTCCGGCGACCGGGATTCTCACCCGGTTTATCGCTACTCGTGCCGGCATAATCACTTCCGCTTCGTCCAGCATGGCTTGCGCCATGCCTTCAACCTACCGCGGAACGCTCCCCTACCGCTTCCTTGGTTTAACCAAGGAAGCCTACGGCTTCGGCGACTGGCTTAAGCCCCGGTAAATTTTCGGCGCTGAGCCACTCGGCTGGTGAGCTGTTACGCACTCTTTAAAGGATGGCTGCTTCTAAGCCAACCTCCCAGCTGTCTGAGTAGCTCAACTTCCTTTCCCACTTAGCCAGTACTTTGGGGCCTTAGCCGGTAGTCTGGGTTATTCCCCTCTCGGCGATGGAGCTTATCCCCCACCGCCTCTCTCCCCGGATAAGTATAGCGGCATTCGGAGTTTGGTTGGGCTTCCCTGAACAGAGTTCAGGGTTACCCATCCAGTGCTCTACCTCCGCTATACAATCCGGAGGCTGCCCCTAGAGGCATTTCGGGGAGAACCAGCTATCACCCGGTTTGGTTAGCCTTTCACTCCTACCCACAGGTCATCCGAGGGTATTGCAACACCCACCGGTTCGGGCCTCCACCGGCTGTTACGCCGATTTCACCCTGCCCATGGGTAGCTCACCGGGTTTCGGGTCTAATGCCGGGAACTTAGCGCCCTTTTCGGACTCGCTTTCGCTACGGCTCCATCCAGTGCTATTAACACTGGACTTAACCTCGCTCCCGACATTAACTCGCCGGCTCATTATGCAAAAGGCACGCAGTCACTCTGAATTTCTAAAACCCAAAAGGGCAAAGAAATTCAGAGCTCCTGCTGATTGTAGGCCCCAAATTTCAGGTTCTATTTCACTCCCCTCCCGGGGTTCTTTTCACCTTTCCCTCACGGTACTAGTCCACTATCGGTCAGTGGGTTGTATTTAGCCTTAGGAGGTGGTCCTCCCAGATTCCCGCAGGGTTCCACGTGCCCCGCGGTACTTGGGAACCTAACCAAGGAAGACATCTTGGATTTCGCCTACAGGGCTATCACCTTCTATGGCCCGCCTTTCCAGGACGGTTCGGCTATCCAAGATGTTTTGTAACTTCCCTGCCTCCCGGCAGCTGGCACGGTTAGGTCCCACTACCCCGCCTGGGCAACGGCTGCCGCCTTTAACACCCAGGTCGGTTTGGGCTCTTCCCCTTTCGCTCGCCGCTACTCAGGGAATCGAATTTTCTTTCTTTTCCTCCCCCTACTGAGATGTTTCACTTCGGGGGGTTCGCCTCCTTAGGGTTACCCCTAAGGATGGTAGGATATTAATCCTACCAGGTTGCCCCATTCGGGAATCCCCGGATCACAGGTTGCTGGCACCTCCCCGGGGCTTATCGCAGCTGGCCACGCCCTTCATCGCCACCCACTGCCGAGGCATCCATTTGGGGCCCTTAGTAGCTTGAAGGCCGCCGCTTCTTTTACCAAATTTTCAAAGAGCAAAATTTATCTTATATATAAATATAGCCAAATTTTCTGAAAAGTCAAGAAGAATTAATTTTTTCCTTTTCACTATTTTTTCTTAAATCGTTTATTTTTTCAAAGGCATTTATTATTCCATCCCAAATGGTATCAAAAGATTGACGCTGAAGCTCTTCAGCGATCTCTTCAATGTTAAGATATTTAAGTAAGATAGGCTTTCTAAATAAAGAAGGTTCTCCCTTTTCTTTCAATTTGATTATTTTTTTAACTAAAGTATAAATCTCTTCTTTCATACCTCCATATTTTTAGATACAACTAAAAATAAAAAAGGTTCTTTTTATAAAAATTAAAAAGTAATTTTAAAATCAAAGAACCACCTACGGAAGGAAGCTGATGAAAGGTTAAAAAAATAAAATTCTAAATTATTAGTAAAACGATAGTTAAAACCTAAATTATAATTATATTCTGAAAGGCAGACATTTTTTTTGGTCATCACTAATTCATTTTTAAATCCAAAAAGAATTTTTATCTTTCCAAAAGAAAAAATAAGTCCGTAAGGAAAAACAACATTTGTCTCCAAATTGTTTTTAGAAATAGAGAAAATGGGTTTTAAACCTAAATAAGTATTAAAAACTAAACCGTAAAAGTTATAAGTCGATGCTAAACAATAGCCGGAGGAAAGTTTGAAAATTTGATTTTCTTTTTTGTAATTAATCCCGCACAAAAAATGATGTTGGGGAATTTCTCCGATGTTTTCTTTTATTAAAAAATTAAATTGATAACTCTTTAAATCTTCTTTCCGGTAAGGGACAAAGTCAAAAATAACCTCTTTTTTTTTCTCTTCGCCACTTACCAACCCAACTTTCACAGGAAAATAAATTTCTTTCTCTCTCCTTGTCTCTTTTAAAGAATCCTTACTTTCCCAGTAGTTCCATTGATAACTCAACAAAAAGCCAATTTTCTTTTCTCCCCAATTATAACCAATAAGAAAAGGTAAATTACCGCAATTCTGAAAGAAGGATTTTTCATCATCTTTTTCGTAAACAAAAAGGTAGTGAAAGGCAAAAATACCGGCATAATTGCTTTTGCTTGCTTTAATATGAAGAAGATTTTGAAAAGTAACTGGTAAATTAGTATTTAATTGAGAAAGGTTATTGGTATAAGAAGAAAACGAAGCAGCGAATTTCTTATCCCAAAAAAAAATATTAGCCGGATTTAAAAAAATATCAGTTTCACTATCTGGTAAAAGAAAAATAAAATCAGTACCGATAATATTTAATCGGGAACTTATCGGAATTATTTGAAAAAAAAGAAAAAAAGTTAAAAGTAAATTCACAAAAAAGGCGAGAGAAGGTTTAATCTTTTATTTAAAAGCTGTTGCAATTTTTTTAAAGCTTCGTTGCGAATTTGGCGAATTCTTTCTCGCGAAAGTCCCAAATCTTTTCCAATCTTTGTCAAACTTTCTGGCTCCTCATAAGGAGATAAACCAAAGGTTCTTTTAATAACTATTTGCTCCCTTTCGGAAAGTTGAGCCAAACATTCGTTTACTATTCTTATTATTTCCAATTTTTTAAATTGATTATCTTCTCTTTCGACAGTTAACAAAGGATTTTCTTCAGCTGTTTCTTTTTCTTCGAAATTAAATCTTTGTAAATTTAAATAATTTATTGCTCGTTGGACTTCCTTTATGTTAACTCTAAGTTTCTTTGCCAATTTCTCTGGCTGATTAACATATTGGGGATATTCTTTTTTAATCTTTTTTGCCAGCTTCTGAACTTTGCTGGGAAAATAAAAAATTTCCTCTCTTATCAAAGCATCTCTTATCCGATATTTAATCCGTCGGATAGCATAAGTAGCTAAACGAACATTTTTCTTTTCGTCAAACTTATAAATTGCTTCCATTAAACCGGTAATCCCTTCACCAACCAAATCGTCTAAGGACAGATTTTTAGAATAATATTTCTGAGCAATTTTTACCACTAATTTCAAATGGGAAAGGATAAGTTTTGATAAGGCTTGGAGGTTATTATTTTTTGCTTTTCTGATCAGTTCTCGTTCTTCTTCTTTGGTTAAATCGGGATATTTGTGAGCAATAGTTAAGTAATAGGAACGAACTTCTTTTGCCATTATTATTTAAGTTTAAGAGGAAGAAGATAGATTTCATTTTTTCTTTTTATTTTGAAAAGTATTGATTTTCGGTTCTTTACTTTTTCTAAAACTCGATAATAATCATCCAAATTATTAATCTTTTCTTTTTGGATCTCCAAAATAATATCACCCACCTGAAAACCAGCCTCTTCTGCAGGGGAATCAGGCTCTATCTCTTCCACTACTACACCTTCTTTCGTTTCTTTTACTTTTAAGCCGATATTGAAAACGGCTTCTTTTTTAACTTGACTAACTTCTTCCGGCATTTCTCCCAACACTACTTCCACTGTTTTGATTTTGCCATTCCGATAGATCTCTAAGGTAACTTTCGTTTGTGGCGGGGTTTCCGCAACCATAAACCGTAATTCATCAACCGATTTCACTTTTTTCCCTTGAAATTTTAAAATCACATCTCCGGATTTCAAATCGGCTTTACTTGCTGGTGAATTAGGGATGATATCCCTTATTACTACTCCTTCTAAATCCTTAGGGAGGTCCATTGATTCTTTTAATTCTTCAGTCAATTCTTGAAGATAAATACCTAAATACCCCCGAACAACTTTTCCCCTTTTTATTAAATCATCTTTAACTTTTTTTACCAGATTTATAGGAATAGCAAAACCAATACCGATATTACCGCCGCTGGTAGTTTTAATAGCAGTATTAATCCCAATAACTTCACCTTTCAAATTAACTAAAGGACCACCAGAATTTCCTGGGTTAATTGCGGCATCAGTTTGGATAAAGTCTTGATAAGTTGGTCCTCCGTAAAGGTCAATACCTGTCCGATGTTTGGCAGAAATAACCCCTACCGTTACCGTGCCCGAAAGACCAAAAGGATTGCCCACTGCCATCACCCATTCACCAATTCTTACTTCATCAGAATTTCCTAAAGGAGCATAAGGCAATTTCTTTTTTGTTTCAATTTTTAAAAGGGCAATATCCGTTTTTGGATCTCGACCGACAACCTTTACTTCTTTCTCTTTAAATTTTGTACCGTCGGAAAGAGTAATAATTAGCTTATCATAACCTTCAATTACATGATTATTAGTAATAATATAACCATCTTCAGAAATAATAACTCCGCTACCTAAACTTCTAATTTTTTCACTAAATTCTTTAGGAAAGGGAAAATCTTTAAAAAATTCTCTAAAAAAATCTTCAAAGGGAGAAAAAAATTCGAAGGTAGGGGTTTTTATTTTTATTGATTTTTCAGCGGAAATATTCACTACTGTGGGAATAATTTTTTCCGCAACTTCAACAAAAGAAACATTGTTAGACAATGAACTACCTTTCTCGGAAAATACGGGAGAAGAAGTAAATTCAGCGGAAGGAAAATTTTTCTCTTTGCTTTTAAGAGGCGAAACAAAAAAACCTACAAAGAAAGCCAAAGCACACAAAAGAATAATTAAAAAAGTTATTTTTCTCATAGAAAAATTATATTCAAAAAATCTTTTAAAGTCAATTACAAATACGCCACGGGACTCTCTATTTTAGGAGGGCTCTATTTTTGATAGGGCTGAAAAGGAGGCATTATAGGATAGGCAGAGTCCCGTGGCTAATTTTAAAATGTTGAAATTTATTAAAAATATATTATAATTAAATTTTTTAAAAAATCAAGGAGGAAAAAAATGAAAAAATATCGTTGCAATATTTGTGGGTATATTTATGACCCTCTTGTTGGCGATCCGGAAAGAAATATTCCCAAAAATACACCTTTTGAAGAACTTCCTGACGACTGGGTCTGTCCAATTTGTGGAGCTAATAAAATGTATTTTGAACCAATTGAATAATTTGAGGAGGAAAAATGGTAAGGGAAATAAAAAAAGATATTTTTGCAGTTGGAGCAATTGATTGGGACCGACGGTTATTTGACGAACTGATACCCTTACCTGACGGTACCAGTTATAATGCCTACGTAATTAAAGGCAAAGAAAAAAATGTGTTAATTGACGCCGTTGATCCAACCAAAGAAGAAGAGTTAATTACCAATTTAAAATTTTTAAATTTAAATATTGATTATGTAGTTTCCCTTCATTCCGAACAAGACCATTCCGGTGCCATCCCTAAGGTTTTAGAAATTTTCCCCCAAGCCAAGGTAATTACCAATAAGAAAGGAAAGGAATTTTTAATGGATCTTTTACTTATTCCGGAAGAGAAATTTATTACCGTGGAAGATAACGAAAAAATCTCCTTAGGTGATAAAACCTTACAATTTATTTTTACTCCTTGGGTCCATTGGCCGGAAACTATGATCGCTTATCTTTTAGAAGAAAAAATTCTTTTTACTTGTGATTTGTTTGGCTCCCATTTAGCTACAAGCGACCTCTTTATGAAAGAAGAAGCAAAAACCTATTTTGCCGCTAAAAGATATTATGCGGAAATTATGATGCCCTTTCGTAATCAAATTAAAAACCATTTAGAAAAAATAAAAAATTTGGAAATAAAAATGATTGCTCCAAGTCACGGACCAATCTATTCTCAGCCAGAATTTATTATTAAAGCATATGAAGATTGGGTTAGCGATAAAGTAAAAAATGAAGTGGTTTTGGTTTATGTCTCGATGCATGATAGTACAAAAATAATGGCCCAATTTTTGCTTGAGGAATTAATAAAAGCCAATATAAAAGTAATTCCTTTTAATTTAACCAAAACTGATATTGGTGAATTAGCCATGGCAATAGTGGATGCGGCAACAGTAATTTTAGGTACTCCAACGGTTTTAACCGGTCCCCATCCGCAAGCGCTTTATGCTGTTTATTTATTAAACATTTTAAGGCCAAAAACAAAATTTATTGGCATCTTCGGTTCTTTTGGATGGGGTGGAAAAGCTTTCGAGATAATTAAAAATTTAATAACTAATCTCAATGCCGAACTTTTGCCGCCAGTTTTAATCAAAGGCTACCCGAAAGAAAGGGATTTCCAATTGTTAAAGGAGTTAGTAGAAAAAATAGTAACCAAACATAGAGAGCTAAATCTTTAATCTTTCTAAAGTATTTTTATCAATAACAATACCACCAGAAATGATTAATTTCAAACCTTCATCAATTGTTAAGTTTAATTCTTTTACTTCTTCTTTGGGAATCAAAATTAGCCAACCCGAGGTTGGATTAGGAGTGGTTGGCAAATAGATTAAAAAAAACTCCTTTTGGCCATCGCTGGATAAAATTTTTTCTTCATTCATTATAAATCCTAAGGCAAAAATACCTTTCCGAGGATATTCTACCGCGACAACTTTTTTTAAAGATTTGCGGTCAACAAAAACTGCGGTGGTGAGTTGTCTTGCTGAGTTGTAAATTTCCCTTACTATCGGCAGCTTCAAAATCAAGTCTTCTACGAAGCTTACCAACAATTTTCCTAAATAACCACTGGTTAAACCGCCAATAAGAAAAATAATTATTAGAAAAAAAATAAAACCTAAAATAGTCAAAATTTCTTGAGGTAAATCTTTAAGAAAAGGCAAAATCCGAAAAAGGGGAATTAAAAAACCTCCTAATTTAGTTACCAATAGCCAAAAAATAAAAATTGTCAATCCTAAAGGAATGATAATAACTAATCCCGAGATAAAATACCGGCGAAGAGACTTCACTTTTATTCTTTATTCTACCCAGCGGGTTCGATAACGCATCTGATTTATTCGTTCGGCATCTTTCGCGTAACGTTCCAAAACGAGATTGCCAAATTCCAAGGGATCAATTTGATAATCTTCCAACCCTTTTGCAGGAATATCGGTTGGAGGTACAATATGAACACCTACATAAATGAGAGAAGATACCGGTGAAGAAGTTGCCATAGAAATAGCAACCCGACTTTCACCGTCATAAAGTTCGTTAAAAACCCTTTTTATCTGATTAGTTCCTAACTTTTCATTTAGAATGTCTTTGGCAATATCTAAAAGAAGATAACTTCTCAATATGGCTTTTTCCACGTCAACTTCAAAATGTTCACAAAGGAAATGAAGCATCTTCGGTACATAAGAATATTTTCTTGCCTTTTGAGTTTCTAAATCAACAGTTTCTTTTAAAGAGATATCACAAGCACCAATAAAGGCAATTATCGAATCGCCGAGAATGTTGTAATTATCGTAGGCAAAAAGAGAGTGAAGTTGTTCGCCAGTAAAAGTTAATTCTTCTTTAATAAAACGGGTCTTCATCGTTTTCTTTACTATAATAAATTTTTTTTAAATCTTCAATATAACTCTTTCTTACTTTTAAAAGAAAATGATGAAAAAAATCGGTTTGATAATCGGGATAGGTCCAATTCAAATTTTGAAATTTTTTATTTTGATAAAGCAAAGTCACTTCTGCATAGATACCATCCCGCAGATAGATACGATGGGCGTAATTTTTAGTCGTTGCCAAAATAAAGTTATTTAAAGTTAAAATTCCGGGGTCAATATTTATTCTTCTTTTATTTGCTACTTTAAATTTCTCTTCAATCTCGTTCGTTTTTATTTTCAAACTGGCTAAAAAATCAGGCATTATTAAATTTTTATAAGCAACCCATTGGCGCTTCAAATTTTTACCCAGCTCTTTTTCATAATAGTCAGTAAAATTAAAATCAATAATTTCACTAAAAAAATCAGGCTCCCCTAAAAGGGGAAGTAACTCGTGGTTAACCTCATTTATCAGTTGGATATCACTGGTGATATACCCGATAATCACTTTAACTTTCTGGGGAATCCTTATTTTCGCCATAACTTTCGTGAAGAATAAGAAAATTTTCAATCTCTTCTTTTTTGGGTAAATCTTCAAAGGAGTTAAGACCAAAATAACGCAGAAATTCGTTAGTCAAACTGTACAGAAAAGGTGCTCCAGGTTTTTTTGCCCGGCCAACAATTTTAACAAGTTTTTTTTCTAAAAGAATATTAATGACGTGGGTAGAATCAACTCCCCGAATTTTTTCAATCTCTTGTTTGGTTATTGGCTGATTATAAGCAATGATAGCTAAAACTTCTAAGGCAGCCGGGGAAAGTTTTTTTCTTTTTTTCTCCTGATAAAATTTATTTAAATAATCGCTATATTCTGGCAAAGTAAAAAGTTGATAGCCGTTGACTACTTGCTGAATACGAAAAGCCCGTTTACTTTTTTCATATTCTTCATTAAGCAAACCAATTATTCTTGCTATCTCTTCTTCTTTAAGGGCAAAAAAACTTTTTAATTTTTTCAAACTCACTGGCTCACTGCTAACAAAAAGAATAGCTTCAATAATTCCCTTAAAACCGTTGAATTTAAATTCATTAAAAAGTCTTTCAAAATCAGCTTTCAATTGTAAAGGATAAAAGTTATTCATCTTGTCAATTGAAAAGTTTTTAAAAGAAGGGCTATTGTTTTTTTCAGATTTTTTTCTGGAAGAAAACAGGTTATCCGATTAGGAGAAAGAGCAAAACCTTCAATATGAACATGATTTTTCGTTAGCGTAGCAAAAAGTTTTTGTAAAATTTCGCCACTATGACCAATCTCACTACCGACCAAAGAAAAAGAAGCCATTTTCCCTTTCTTTAAAATCTTTTTCCAGCCGACTTCTTTTTTAAGCCTTTTTAATAAATCCTCACACTCCGAAGCGACTTCTTTTTTCACAATAAATATCAAATCAAAAAGATTTTTATCCGGCAAACCGTGGGAAAAAAATAGTGGTTGGAGTTTTCTTTCGCTCAAATAACTAATAACCTGATGAAGACATTTTGTTTTTTTAGGAATATTTATCAAAGAAAATAAAACCAAATCTTTTTGATGAGTAATCCCCTTTACTTTTATCTCTTCAAATTCTTTTTCATTAGTTATCATTGTTTCTCCTTTTTTATTAAAGGAAGATTTTAAAAATAATTTTAAATTATATTTTTCTGCTAAAAGACAGGCTCGCGGGTGTAAAACTTCGGCGCCAAAACTGCCCAACTCAAACATTTCTTCATAAGTTAATTTTTCAATCAATTTCACTTTTTTAAAAAGGTAAGGGTCTTCGGTATAAACCCCGGCGACATCGCTATAAATTTCGCAATGGTTAGCATCTAAAGCAATAGCTAAAGCAATCGCCGTAATATCACTTCCTCCTCGACCTAAAAGGGTAATCTCTTTATCAAAAGAAACACCCTGAAAACCCATAACTATCGGTACTTTGTTTTTCCTTAATGCCTCTTTTAACCTTCCACCTTTTATCATTTTTATCCGAGCTTCGGTAAAATCATTATCAGTAATAATTCCGATTTGGGAGCCGGTAAAAGAGACCGCCTCAATACCAATCTCTTGCAAAGCAATAGAAAGCAAAGCTGCGGAAATCCTTTCTCCGGAAGAAAGCAGCATTGCTAGTTCCCTTTCCGGAGGTTTTTTATTTAACTTTTTTGCCAAATGCAAAAGATAATCAGTAGTATCACCCATTGCCGAAACAACTACACAAGGAAAATAGCCTTTTTTAAAAGTATTTTTTATAATCTGAGCTACTTTTTTTATACGGGTTAGATTTTTTAGAGAAGAACCACCAAATTTTAAAACTGCTATTTTCATTCTAATCTTTTTATTGCTTTTTTTATCAATTTTTCATTCACTGTCAAAGAAAATCTTATATAGCCTTCTCCGTATTTACCAAAACCAATACCCGGTGCTACCAGAATTCTTTTTTCCTTCAAAAGTTTAATTGCGTATTTTAATGAAGATTTTTCTTTTTTAGGAATTTTTGCCCAAAGGTAAAAAGTTGCTCTTGGTTTTTTTATCTCCAAACCAATATTTTCTAAAGAAGGTAATAAAAGGTTCTGTCTTTTAAGATAAATCTGCCGCAACTTTTTGGAAAATCCATTTTCCTTTTTCAAAGCATAAACCGCAGCTTCTTGGAGAGCATTAAAGGGACCGGAGTCTACATTCTCTTTTACTTTCAATAAAGCCTCAATCATCTTTCTATTTCCACAAACAAATCCCAGTCGAAAACCAGCGAGATTAAAAGTTTTTGAGAAAGAATTAAACTCGCAGGCAAAATCTTTTGCTCCTTTTACTTGTAAAATGCTAGGTGGAGCCTCTTCAAAATAAATTTCTGAATAGACATTATCATTCATAATATAAAAACCATATTTATTAGCCAAATTTATTAACTCTTCATAAAAATCAATATCAGCAAAGGCAGCAGTGGGATTATTAGGAAAATTTATTGCCAAAAGTTTAATTTTTTTAATCTTTTTTAAATCATCAAAATCAATTAAAAAATTATTTTCTTCTTTTAATGGTAACTTAAAGATTTTACAACCCGCTAAAATCGGTTGGTTATGATAAATGGGAAAAGCCGGGTCATGGGTGACATAAACATCGCCTTTATCACAAACTCCCCAAATCAAATGGGCAATACCTTCTTTGGCACCAAGAACTATACCAATCTCTTTTTCCGGATCCAAATCAACGCTAAACCTTTTCTTATACCATTCACTGATAGCCGCTCTTAATTCTAAAAGGCCATTATATTTGGGATATTTATAAATATCTTTCTTATTTAATGCCTTTTTTAAAACGTTAATAATCCCTTTTGGTGGTGGTAGGTCAGGATTACCTTCGCCGAAATCTATTAAATCACCTTTATATCTTTCTTTTAAACTATCTAATTTTTTAAAAAAATAAGGAGGAAGTAGAGTAATCCTTTTAGCAAAAATGGACATTTAATAAAAATTACCGGAGAGGGTGGGATTCGAACCCACGGCACACCTTTTGGGTGTGCACACGATTTCCAGTCGTGCTCCTTCGGCCACTCGGACACCTCTCCTTTATAATATATATTATCCGATTTTTAATTTATGTCAACAAATAAATTAGGGGTAAGATAAAAAGCCTTCTTCCGTTAGATATTATATAAAAAGGACTGATGAGAAACATATTTATCTTAAAAGAAAGCAAAAAGAGATAAAAAGATGTTGAAAAATAAAAGTAAAATTTATCTGTCCCCCGAAGAGTTTACTCAACAGTTCCCAAGGAAGCTCAGTATGAAAAGATTTTTAGTTATTATTAATCCACTACTATGTAATATTTTTATTTTATTGACATAAAAATTTTTTTTATTAACATATTTATATGGAGAAAGATAAGATTTTAAAAGGAGGAATAATGAAATACCTTAAACTATTTTTGTTGTTATTTTTCTTAGTCTTTATTTTAACTTCTTGCGATGTCCAACGGAAAAATGCTTTAAGGATAAAAAGTATTAATGAAGATAAGCCATTAAAGATTGATGTTATTGATATTTATTCTTACGAAGAAGAAGGAGAAAGAGTATATGAAGAGGCTATTTGGGACCAATATGTAAAAATAGAATTTCTTTATATGGAAATTGGCCTTGGCTTGCCAACTGCTCCCGGAACCTATACGGCTTTATTAACCGATTATGAAGTAACTTTTGAAGATATAACCCCCGGAATAGCACCAGAAGATAAATTTAAAGGAGAAAAGGTAAAAGGTAAATGTAATATTTTAATTCCCAGTGACCCAGAAGGGAAAAAGGACGTTGAAGCAATAGTAAAAATAATGCCCGCTTCTTATATTGAAATGTATTTAAGTGAGTTAGAAGAGCCTCGAGTTTTAGGGGCAAAGATAAAATTTAAAGGAAAAGATTTATTAAGTGATAAACCTTTGGAAGTAGAAGGAAGTTTCACCATTGATATTGGTGACTATCCTGACGACATCGATAAAATGGAACCTCCACAACAATAAGATTTAAATCTCAATTGGCTCAAAATCAATTTCAATTTCTAAATTGTCTTTTTCTAATTTTTTAAAATCTTCTAAACTGAGAAATTTTTGAATTTTTATCTCCTTTGGGATTTTCAAAAGAAATTGATAAATATTTTTTCCTCTTTTCCTTTTTCTTCTTTTCACCGGTCCTAAAATCTTTAGTTTCTCAATATTCCCTAACTTTTCTTTTAAAAGTTCCTCCAGCTCCTTTCTTACCTTTTTTATTTTTTTTAATAGTTTTTCTTTTTCGCCAATAACTTTTATTAACATTAATTGGGAAAAGGGAGGATAAAAAAGTTCTTTTCTTTTTTTCAAGATATTATTATAAATATTTTTGATATTCC
>Ga0197143_1001539_pt1 | contig 19299 bp, 18 predicted proteins | sample GBS70_MetaG_FD_148603 | JGI IMG/M metagenome (GOLD analysis project Ga0197143, IMG submission 148603) | Sediment microbial communities from Great Boiling Springs, Gerlach, Nevada, United States - GBS 70_MetaG | ecosystem: Environmental > Aquatic > Thermal springs > Hot (42-90C) > Sediment...
ATGGATGCAACGGAACCTACGATAATTGCGGTTTTGGGTGTGTGATGGCGCACCGGCCAGGCATCGAGTACAAATGCCCAGTTTGCGCAGACCCAGAACCAAATCGTCATTAGATGTTGTAGACCTATGACAATAAATAAGGCGTAGGAAGCGGTGGATGCCGTCAGCAGAAGCAGGGTCATGACAATGCCTGTGACCCATATTTTTTTAAACGGCCTACCATAGGGCACGGAAACAGGCCACCCGCCACCAACCACTGTCAACAGCAGAAGCCATGCAGATAGTGTGGCGAAAAACTCCTCTGAAATATATGGGTTAACCACCACCATATATCCGAGAAACGTGAACGCAGCTAGTTGGACAAGGGACTCGAACTCAAACCGCATCACCAATACATCATGTTTTCCGGATTTAAACATACCTTTTTACGCGGATACACCGGTCTTCTCAACATTCCTCTGCCACCGGCTTGTTTTCCATGAAACGGGTCAGCCAAATACCATGAATGAAAAATTGGGTCTACTTAGTCGGCCTGAGCTTTCAGGTATTTGAAATGTGAGGTTCACAGGCGTAGAGATCTACTTGCTCTAAAGCAACGAATTGTGTAGGTATACGGTGGTAATTTTACAATACGGCAATGTATGAATTTTTCAACCGTTATCATGGAACTAAAGTGTTGATAACGGTTACTAGGGCTGTATGCCTCCAGATGATATGCGGTGGTTTAAGTGCCATTAATCGATGCTTTTATTACCTTGTTGGGGAGATCAGCCTTTGGGGCGTTTCGATGAAAGATTCATACTTCTCGGCCAAAGTCTTCGGCTGTGAAAAACCCGTTATAGGCATGGTTCACCTACCGCCTCTTCCGGGTGCTCACCGTCATACTACCATGTCCGTGGAGGATGTTATCGAATTCGCGTTAAGGGATGCGGCGGCTTTGAGCGGGGGCGGAGTCGATGGATTGCAGGTTGAGAACATAAGTGATAAACCTTTCATAAAACCTGGGAGTATTGGTTTTGAGGCGTCGAACATGGTGGCTGCTGTAGCGAGGGAGGTTAAGCATTCCTTCGGTCTTCCAGTTGGTGTTTTCGTGCTTGCCAACGGTGTAGCCGAATCGGTTTCAGCCGCCCTTGCCTCGGGGGCAAGCTGGATACGAGTCAACATGTTTAACCTTGCATACGTCGCTGATGAGGGCTTTATCGAGGCCGGGGCGGGGATTGCAGAAAGGTTGAAGAATTATCTCGGGCCTAAGATAGCTTTGTTGGTAGATGTGTTGGCGAAGCATGGAAGCCATCAAATTGTCTCTGACCTACCTTTTGAATACCATGTACGGCGTGCAGAGGAGCTGGGAGCCGAGGCAGTTGTAGTTTCGGGAACCAGAACCGGTAGGGCGGTGCCGGCTGAGAAGGTTGCCGAGGCAAAACATGTAGCGGCTAAGCCTGTTTTCGTGGGAAGCGGAGTAGACGCGGCTAACGTGGAGAGGCTTTTGTCGATTGCAGACGGGGCAATAGTAGGCACATACTTCAAGAGGGGCGGCTTCCTCTCAAACCCCGTGGACGTTGATAGAGTTAGACAGCTAATGGATGTTGTGAAGAGGTTGAGGAGTAGGATTTAACCTAACTAGTGTATGGCCGAAAACTAGGCATACCGGGTAAAAGCTTTCATATATGTCTTGGATGTGTTAGATTGGGGTTTGCTGGGTGGAAGGGCCGCGGTGATAGGGGACATAAACCTAGACGTTATCGCGTTTCATCGCAGTTTTCCATCTGAGGGATGTGAAGAAATAGCTGAGAGGGCATTTGTCAGGCACGGTGGATCGGGGGCAAACATCGCCCACACACTCTCGATTCTAGGCGTCGACGTCATCATGCTGGGCTGTGTCGGAAAAGACCCCGTGGGCGAATTCCTCGTGGAAGGCCTACAGAAGGCAGGCGTAGATACATCCTTGGTGCAGAGAACGGAGGAGGCTTCAGGAATTGTTTACGTACTTGTTACAGGCTCGGGGGAGAGAACGATGCTGGCTTATAGGGGTGCAAACAAATACCTGAGACATGAGGAGATCCCGGCTAACCTATTGGATAATATCACGCTGCTACATATCTCCGGGTATAGCCTACTTGAGGGGGAGCAGCGGAGAACGGCCCTAAAACTATTGGAGGCTCGTACAAACCATCCCTTCACACTGGATATGTGTATGCCGTTGGCGAGAAACCCCTCCGTACTAGACATCCTCGCTGGACGGCTTGAATGTCTATTCATAAACATGCAAGAGCTACAGGAATTGTCTAGGTATAACGATGTAAAAACCCCATCAGATATTGTATCAAGGCTTGGCTGTACCGTCGTCCTCAAGAAAGGAAGCGGCGGATGTGAGATATACACCACCGACAACAAATCGTTTAAAGTACTATCCCCAGCCACAGAGGTAGTTGACACGACAGGGGCCGGAGACGCCTTCGCGGCCGGATACATATACGAGCTTTTGAAGGGCTCGCCTCCACTCATATGCGGCGAGACTGCCGTAAGGCTGGGGGCTGCGGCCGCGTCCACGGTAGGCGGTAGGATCACCCTAAGATAATACTTTTAGTTCAGGGTTGAGCAGAGAAAAACATGTCCCAGCCTTTAATCCCCATAAAGCCCGATGCTCTGAGGGAACTTTTCAGAAACCTCAAACCCATCATCGCGATGATACACCTGCCACCGCTGCCGGGCTCACCACGCTACACCGGAATATCGGTAGAGGAGATAATTGATTATGCGTTGCGTGATGCCGAGGTTTTGAAGAGCAGTGAGGTTGACGGCCTCCAGGTAGAGAACATAGGTGATTACCCGTATCTAAAGCCCGATGACATCGGACATGAAACGAGTGCGGTTCTTGCAGTTGTTGCGAGGGAGGTTCGAAAAGCCACCGGGCTGCCTGTAGGTGTATGCTGTTTGGCCAACGGAGTGATACCAGCGATAGCCGCCTGCCTCGCCTCAGGTGGCAAGTGGGTTAGGGCAGCTGAATGGGCCAACGCCTACATAGCTGATGAAGGCTTCATCGAGGCAGCCGCACCAAAGTCCATGCGCTACAGGAGCAACCTCAGGGCAACAGATATCAAGGTCTTCGCAGACGTACATGTTAAACACGGAAGCCACTTTATCATCAGCGACAGACCCTTTGAGGAGCAGGTTGCTGACGTCGAGTTCTTCGACGCTGACGCCGTTATCGTCTCTGGGAGTAGAACAGGCGCGGAAACCCCTCTCGACCGTGTGGTGAGGGCTAAGCAGGCAACGCGTCTTCCGGTGCTTATTGGAAGCGGACTAAACCCATCCAACGCCGAGTCCCTGCTCAGGGTTGCCGACGGCGCGATAGTCGGGTCATACCTCCGCAAAGACGGGAAGTTCTGGAACCCAGTCGACTATAGTAGGTTGAAAGAATTGATGTCCGTCGTCAAACGACTTAGGTAAATGCAGATATTCCCAAAAACTTTTTATAAATGTTGAACATATTATTTTGCCACATGAATCGAAAAGGCCTGACTAAACTAGAAACTGCCCTCGCTGCTCTCTTCGTTGTTGCACTCATCCTCGCTGGTGTAGGATGGCTTCAACCCGTCAGAGAGTCTATGCAAACCATCACCGTTACTAGGACGGTAACTGCTGGGGCGCAAGTTGAGAGGACGATAACCCAGACTAATGTGGTTACCTCTACTGTGACGGTTGAGAAACCCGTGTCACTTGGTGTGTTCAAGATCGCGGTTGTCAGCGACATAGGAGGGAGAGGAGACCTTTCCTTCAACGACATGGCGTTTAAGGGTGGTGACGAGGCTGTAAAGGACTTCGGCGTCCAGATGGTAGAACTGATAAGCAAGACGGAGGCGGATTATGTCCCGAACCTTGAGACCGCTGCGAAAGACCCAAACGTAAATCTCATTGTCGGCGTCGGCTTCCTCCTCAGTGAAGCTCTGCTCCAGGTCGCCAGAAAATACCCTGACAAGAACTTCGCGGGGATAGATACATTTACGCAGGCGCTGGCAGTTCAACAGCTTGGAAAACCGCTCCCAAACATGCTTGACATCGTGTATGAGGAGCATAAGGGCAGCGCCATGGTTGGGGCACTCGGCTGCCTCGTCGCGGCCTATCATAACGAACATGGTGGGAATTACCCATATATCGGCGGGGTCTTCGGCATAGAGATTCCGGTGCTCTGGAAGTTCGAGATCGGCTACAAGTGGGGCTGTGACTGGGGCTTGAAGTGGTATGAGCAGAGGTTTGGTAAGCGTGCCCCCCTGATAGGCGAGGATGGGAGATATGGCTCAGGACCCGGCTGGTCCGAGGGCCTTTACTGCCCAGTAGGTAAGGGGTGCTGGTACAAGGGCCGCGTACTATGGACGTATACCGGGACGTTCAGCGACATAACTAAGGGCTACGCCGCTGCAAAGCCTATGTACGAGCAGGGAGCCGTAGCCGTCTATAACATAGCAGGTCCACTCGGCCTAGGCATAAACCAAGCCGTACAGGAGATTGCGAGTGAGAAGAAGCTCCAATCTGGGCCTCCCTACTGGATTGGGGTTGACGCAAACCAGGACTGGATAAACCCCGGGTTCATAATAGCGAGTATGATGAAGCGCGTGGACAGGGGGGTCTACTACGCTACGTTGCTGACGGTTATCGGTAAATTCAAGGAGGTGGTGGCCGAGTATAATGGAGTTCTGACGCTCGGGGTGGGAACCAGGGTGGGTAGGCTTGAGATGGAGGGGATCTCCGTAAGCACGCTTGAAGACCTTAACGAGTTCATCCAGATGGGTGTGAACGCCGAGAAGCTGACCGGGAGGAAGGTTCTGCCGATGCCTCCCGAAGAGATCAGGAAGAATGTTGCTGAGATGCGTAACAAGCTGCCTTCATGGGTCTGGGACGCCCTAACAGAGCTGGAGTCGAAGATCAGAAGCGGCCAGGTAGAGGTCCCGATGGTTTTAACCAAGGATGCAGTAGATAGCTGGCGAGAGCTTCTAGGCTAAAACAAACCTCCTATCCTTTTTCCATGATACGGGAATTTTTTACAGGTCTCTGGAGGGCTAAGGTACATCATAAGGCAGCCGAGTCGTTTGTGGCGGTCCTGGTTGGACTGGGAGCTGGAGCCCTCCTGATGCTCGCCTACGGATATGATGCGGGAAAAGCGTATACGGCTTTGTTCGCCGGCGCCTTCGGTGAACCTGAGGGTTTACTCGAGACGCTTGCGTTTGCGACACCCCTTATACTGACAGCGCTGGTCTTCGCGATCGGAGTTAGGACCGGCCTCTTCAACATAGGGGCTGAGGGACAGATGTATGTTGGGGCGATAGCCGCTGCCTACGCTGGGGGGATGCTTAGCATGCCCGCTGGAATACACCTTATTTTCGCCACCCTCTTCTCCATGGTCGCGGGGGCGTTGTACGCCATCCCCGTCTCAGTACTCAAAGTATACAGGGGCGTCAACGAGGTTGTCTCAACCATCATGCTCAACTGGACTGCATTCTACCTCGTGCAGTACCTCATCACATACGTTCTGGCCGACCCGACAAGGGCTGAAAGAGCCATTCCCGCCGCCATCACGGCGAGATACGCAACCATAGGAGCATCGCTCACAACCGTTTTCTATGTATCTCTCGCAGCGGCTACGCTAACATACTTCATAATGTGGCGGACGGTGGCAGGATACGAGATGCGTGTAGTCGGATACAGCCAGAGGGTAGCTAGATACGCTGGAATACCAATCAACAGATCAATCACAATCTCAATACTCCTCGGGGGATCGCTGGCCGGACTTGCAGGCGCGTCCCAAGTCCTCGGAAGACCACCACACTGGACAGTCTTCGCAACTATGGGAAACATTGTTAACCTTGGCTTCGAGGGAATAGGTGTCTCACTTATTGGAAGAAACCATCCGGCCGGGATTATCCTCGCGGCAATCTTCTACGGCGGACTTGTCCACGGCGGACGTTACATGGAGTTCGCGGCAGGGGTTGCGTCGGAGTTGGTGAGGGCGATAAACGGATTCATAATAATCGCCTTAGCAATTCCCGGACTGTTTGACATGTTCCGGAGACTACTGAGGAGGAATCGGGAAATATGAGGAGGCCGGGTGTCAGGGTTGCCGCTACCCTGTCGGGCTTCACCGCCCTTGCCATAACACTAACCATACTCCAGCAATCCGGCCTGAGGCCGGCTGGGCTTATTGAGACAGCATTACTGGCGATGACACCCCTTGCCTTCGCCGCGGTAGGGGAGACGATAAACGAAAAATCCGGACAGATAAACGTCGGAATCGAGGGGATGTTCCTCCTCTCAGCCATCGCGGGGGTCTACATGTCGGAGATGGTTAACTCAGGGGTCGCAGGGCTTTTCTTCGGAGGACTCGTCGGAGCCCTGATCGGAGGACTCCTTGGAGTATTATTCACTTTGGGTAAGGCCGACCAAGTCGTGGCTGGCCTAGCCCTAAACATCCTTGCCGCAGGACTCTTCCAATATCTATTGATGGCTATATGGGCTTTCCCCGGCATCCATATCTTTCCGCGAGAGCTTGTCATCCCACGCATCGTTATCCCATTGGGCGAGATATCATTGGCCGTTAGCCCCATAACGTTGGCGGCCTGTGCATCGACGGCCATCGCCGTATACCTACTCTACAGGACAATGCTGGGTCTGAGGATTAGGGCCGTGGGTGAGAAGCCTGAACTACTTGACGTGGCCGGGCTGAGTGTGGCGAGGACGAGGATTGTGGCAGGTGTTTTGGCTGGCTTCTTAGTGGGTTTGGGCGGGGCATTCATGCCGCTTGGCTGGTTCGGGGGGCTGGTTAAAGAGATCAGCGCCGGAAGGGGTTTCATAGCCCTCGCGGCCGTTGTCTTCTCAGGCCTAAACCCCGTCACCGCGTTGGCGGCGACATTCCTCTTCGGGTTCGCCGAGGGGCTTGCCTACATCGTTGTCGTCACGCCAGGGGTCAAGGAGGTTGTTCCTTTTCACTTTGTTCAGATGATCCCATACATTTTGACAGTTGCGGTTCTAGCCCTTTTCCCAACCCTGCGGAGATTTCCGAAAGCCCTTGGGAAACCTTATGTGAGGGAGTAGTCGCCGTCCAGCCGCGCCCCCGTCATCAGCATCCCAACGGCTTCAATCGTTGCCTTCTCCCTATCCATAACTCCCACGATCCTACCATCCGACATAACCATAATCCTGTCACTGAGTAGGAAGACCTCCTCCACATCCTCTGAGACTAGGAGGAAAGCAACTCCCTTCGACCTCTTCTCCATGAAGAGTCGGTGGGTCTGTTTAAGGGCTTTGTAGTCCAGCCCATATGTTGGGTGGAACGCTATGACGAGTCTTGTAGTGCTCCAGAGCTCGCGCCCAAGTATCAGCCTTTGGATGTTCCCACCGGACAGTATCCTTACCTCTGAAAACCATAGATCGGGTGTGAGCACATTAAGCTGGTCAACGATCTCACGAGCCATCTTCCTAACACTTTCTTTGACGATGATCCCCGCAACCGAGTATGGTTTCTTGTTGTAGCACCGGAGAATTATGTTCTCCGCCGTGTTCATCTGCTCCACTACCCCGGTCGACCTCCTGTCCTCGGGGATGTGCCGGACACCCAAGTCCGCCACCCTACGTGCGCCACGGTTTGTCACATCCACTCCGTCCACGTAGATCCGACCGCTTTTTACTGGCCGCATCCCGGTCAAAGCCTCCACTAGCTCACTTTGGCCGTTCCCCGATATGCCTGCTATACCAACTATCTCTCCTGCATTAACTGTGAAGCTAACACCCTTGACAGCAACCCTTCCGTCATCGCCCTCTACAACAAGGTCTTCAACCCTAAGAACAGGCCTTGATGCAGCCCCCGCCTCACGTTCATAGCTGATGGCCGGTATCTCACCTATCATGAGCTTGAGAAGCTGCTCCTGTGTTATCTCGGAAAGTCTGAAAGTCCCCATCTTTTTCCCAAGCCGCAGAACTGTAACCCTGTCAGCCACCGACTCAACCTCGTCAATCTTATGTGTTATGAAGACGACGCCCTTTCCCGCATTCCTCATGGCGTGAACGAGCTTGAAAAGCTCCAAGGACTCATCACGGGTAAGCACAGACGTCGGCTCATCGAGTATAAGTACATCGGGCTCCATCAACAGCGTCTTAAGTATCTCGACACGCTGCCTCTCACCCATTGAAATCTGTTCAACGGGCTTGTGTAAATCAACTCTGAGCCCGTAACGCTCCATCAAATCCCTAGCTTTTCTCTCAACCTCCCTCAGGGGGAATTTGAAGGGGCTGGCCTTTCTAAGCATTACCGCCAAGTTTTCCAGCACTGTTAACGCGGGGGCTAGCGTGAACTCCTGGTGGACCATACCAACCCCCACGCTGATGGCGTCGGAGGGGGATTTGAACCGGACACGCCGGCCTCTCACAAATATTTCACCAGCTGTCAGAGTGTAGAAGCCTGACATTATGTTGGCCAGGACTGTTTTGCCGGCGCCGTTTTCCCCGAGCAACCCATGTACCTCACCAGCCCTTACCTCAAAATCCACGTGGTCAAGTATAAGGTGCTCCCACACACCTGGGAAAGATTTCACGACATCTCTACACTCAACTAAGACCTCGCCAGACATAACACGCAGGCCTCCTCTAGGCCTGGTTTTAAGTTAATCGGCTTATCACAGGAGGGAGGTGTAGAAATAGCGTTTACCATTTTTCGCTTTAACCTCGTCCCATTTCGCCAGAATCTTAACCGCCTCTGTTGAGACGCGGGCTGCGTCCTCCTCCCCTGCGACGCCGAATTTATCCTCTACCCTGTTGGCGAAGACCGCGCAGACGGCGCCCGACCGAAGCCCGTATAGGGAGGCGGTTGTAAGGATGGCTGAAGCCTCCATCTCGATGTTGAGCACGCCCATGGCCGAGAGGTCAGAAAGGATTGTCTTCGAATAGCTCCACCAATACCCTCCCAGCCCAGGCCTTCCCTGCCCCGGGTAGAAGCTATCCGTTGACGCCGTTACCCCCACATGGTATCTGACACCAAGTCGCTCCGCCGCCTCAACTAACGCCAACAAAACCTCGTAGCTTGCGTACGCCGGATACTCTGGTGGAGCGTACTGCGCGCTCGTCCCCTCAAGCCTAACGGCCGCCGCCGTGATCACGATATCCCCTATTTCGATACCACGCTGTATCGCTCCGCAGCTTCCAACACGGATGAATGTGCTGGCTCCGGCCCTTGCCAGCTCTTCCAACGCAATGACCGCTGAGGGCGAGCCTATGCCAGTGGAGCATGCGGATATTTTGACGCCGTCAATCTCGCCGTTCCACAGCCTAAACTCCCTGTGGAAAGATACCTCCTCCGCCCTGTCCCAGAAGCGTGCTATCTTGGGGACTCTGTCTGGGTCTCCTGGCATCAGCACGTATGAGGCCACACCGCCCCTCCTAACCCTGACATGGTAGAACTCGGAACCGGACATCGGCTCAGAAGCGCTCACAGCTAATCAACCTCATGCTCGGAGATAAACTTCTCCAGCTCACGCTCCGTTGGCAGCGATTCTATTAACTCTCCCCCCTTAACCCTCGCGGCTAAGAATGCTCCGCAGTAGCACGCTCTCTGCACAGCATCAACCACATCAAAACCCTTGGCTAGATAGGTTGCAAGGGCCCCGTTGAACGCATCTCCCGCACCCGTCGTATCTACCGCGTCTACTTTAGGTGTTCTGATATGCTTGGCTTTCCCATCCGAGACTACTAGTGCGCCCTTCTCACCCAAAGTGACAACCACGTGATCCACATACCCCGCATACTTCTCGGCCAACGTCCTGATGACTGCTGACCTGTCGCCTGCGGCTCCAGCCATCACAAGTAACTCGACCTCGTTGGGTGTAATGATATCTATGTCCGTTAAATCCTCTGGTTTAATGGGTGAGGCGGGTGCGGGGTTAAGTATCCTGACTCCGTCGGAGAGCTTTAACCCATGTACGGCGGTATTATAGGGTATCTCAAGCTGTGCCAAGACAACGTCGGAGTCCTTAATTACATCAGCTGCCCGTTCAACATCTTCTAGGCTGAGCGCCATGTTGGCTCCGAGGTCTACAACGATCATGTTATGTCCAGCTGGGCCGACTATCACAAATCCCACACCTGTTGATCTAGCCTCGTCATATACAACGTACCTTGTGTCCACACCCTCCTCCCTCCACTTCTTCAAAGCCCTCTCAGCGAACATATCCTTTCCGAGGCGGGCCACGATCTCCGTCCGGCATCCAAGTCTTGCGGCCTGAATTGCCTGGTTTGAGCCCTTCCCGCCGTGCTCGACCCTAAACCCATGGCCTATAACAGTCTCACCTTTGAACGGCAGCCTCCCCACATAGACCACGAAACCTGTGTTATAGCTACCTAAAACCGCTACATTCCCGGTCAAGGGATACACCGCTTAGTAACTCGTGGTCAGTGAAGATGTTTCCACACCAGATACTATTTGCACACTTCTACTGCTCCCAATAAGATCCGCACCCGCGCTAAGCAGCTCCAGCGCCGTTTTCGCATCCCTGATACCGCCTGACGCCTTAATTTTGACCTTAGGGCTGACGGTTTCGCGGAGAAATCTTATTATCTCAACCGTTGCCGGACCGCCCTTACCCCAGCCTGTTGAATTCTTGACGTAGTGGACACCGCTTTCCTCACATATCTGCGCCGCAACCCTCACCTCCTCCGGTGTCAAAACCGCCGTCTCCAAAATCGCCTTTACCGTCATCCCCTCAGCCGCCCTAACCATCTCCTCGACGTCTTCCCTGAAAGGATCCAGCATACCGGATTTCAGATAACCAACGTTAACCATAAAATCTATCTCGTCAACACCCATCGCAGCCAAATTCCTTATCTCAACGACCTTAGCCAGCGTTGTCGAGCCTCCTGTGGGAAAGTTTAGTGCTACACATACCTTGACACCGCTGTTTCTTAAAATCTTTCTAGCGTGGCTGGCCCATATCGGGTTAACGACCGCCGCATCAAACCCGTATTCCAGACACTCACTGCAGAGCCTCCCTATGTCAGCGGCTGTTGCATCGGGTGCGACGTTAGTATGCTGTATACGCTTAGCCAGATCCCTCATTAAGGTTGCCTAGATACATGTTGGATAAAAATGTTATGGGCTCATATCAAACCTTTCAAGACCTTGAAAAGCATGTCGAGGAACAGTTGCCTGTCGGCCTCATAGCATACCTCGGCGTTAGGAGGTTTACCGAGCACACCTGCATGGTCCACGACAGACATTCCCCTCGTAAGCTCGCTCACGTTCTCAACGTCGACGAAACGTGGGTGAATGCGCTTCGCCACACGCCCGTCGATGGCTATTGCGGTCGTTATCGTGTCTGGGTGTGTGCTGCCGTCTATACCAAATTTTCTCTCGAACTCCACAACCTTCCTGTTGACTTTGACGAAGAAATCCGCCTCCTTTGTACCCCACTCAGCTATCTCAGTATGCAATGCAGAAGGAATAACGCTATACTTCAACGCAATATCCCATCCAACAAGCAAAGGCCTAAGCCCCGAGTGCAAGACGATCTTGGCTGCGTCGGGGTCGACCCAAAAGTTGTACTCTGCGGCAGGCGTTATGTTTCCATACAAGTCCGCGTAACCGCCCATAATAAGGATACGGCCTACATTCTTTACAAAATCCTTGTCTAGGAGAATAGCTGTAGCTATGTTGGTTAATGGGCCCTGGGCCACGATTGTGTATTTGCCGGGTTCTGAGTTAACAAGCTCCATAAGGGCTTGGACAGCATGTTTAGTCTCAGGCCTTTGCTTGGCCTTGGGGAAATAGTTCTCACCCATTCCATCTTTTCCGTGAACATAATCAGCATACCGCCATTCCTTGAGCAATGGCCTACGGCAGCCCGGGTATACGGGGACATAGTATCTTGAGAAGCTTTCAACGGTGTAGAGCGCATTCTCAACCTCTTGATCAAACTCAACATTCCCACACACCACAGTCACAGCCTCCAGTTTAACACTAGGCCATCTCAACGCGAGGAGAAGCGATATCGTGTCGTCGCCGGCCGTATCGGTGTCTATTATTAGCTTAAGCAAAGTGGAACACCCTCTCACCTGTTTCATTTAAGTAGATCATCTGGGCCGAAGCTTTCTGGAAGAAGTGTTTGAAGGCTCCTTACATGCGGACGGCCCCCGCCCCCCTCTACGACAACTTTAATCTGTGGATTGAATTCTCTTAACACCTGCCTACATGCACCACATGGATATACGGGGTTTGTTTTCTCTGAAACAACTGCGATGGCCTTAAAGCCCTTCTTTCCCTCGGACACTGCTTTGAAAACAGCAGTTCTCTCAGCGCAGTTTGATAGCCCGTAGCTAGCGTTCTCCACGTTACAGCCGGTAATCACCTCACCGCCATCCGTTAAGAGCGCTGCTCCAACCCTAAACCTCGAATACGGTGCGTAAGAGTTCCTCAAGGCGTGTTTGGCGTATTCAAGCAAGTCCGTGTAAGTAACCATGCGACGAGATATTCATCGACGATATATTTGGTTTTAGAGTATTACGTAAATGTTGTAATCAAATTCTCCCGACATGTATTGACGCGTTTTAACATTAACCATAGCGTTATCTATTGTGAGGTGCCCATCGTTAGGTATGACTGTATAAGCTCCATCTCCTCATCTACTTTGTCCCGCGTAGTCTCATATGCTATGCGTCCATTGACCATGACCGAAATCCTGTCTGCAATCTTTCTAATGTATGAGAACCTAGTCCCCTGCTCAATGACAACAACCGTAAGTCCCCCCTCCTTCATCCGCGACATAAGCTCGTAGATTCTCTTTGCCACTATCGGGCCCACTCCCTCCGTAGGTTCGTCGAGTAGGACGAGGCGCGGGTTCATGAGTAGGGCTCTGACGACTGCCATGATCTTTCTCTCGCCCCCGCTTAAGCTGTCGGCTTTTTTCGACAGCAATCCATCTATTCCGTTATAAAGCTCCCTAGCCAGCCTAAGCTCGACGTTTTTCTTTCCCGCTGAAAGCCGCAGGTTATCTAGAACAGATATCCCGGGGATCAGGCCTGTGTAATCTGGAACATACGAGATTCCTAGGGATGCAATGCGGTGTGTGGGCAGGTCAGTTATGTCCCTGTTGTTGAATTTTATACGGCCCTTCTTCACTACTTCGATGTTCATTATCGATTTAAGTAGAGTTGTCTTCCCTACACCGTTTCTTCCTATAACCGCGACCAGCTCTCCCCGGTTCACCCAGAAGTTTACGTTGAAAAGTATCTGTGCTTTGTCGTAGAAGGAGTTTAGCTCGGATATCTCGAGCAACGGGTTCATCCTAAGTACACCTCCCTCACCCTTGTGTCCACAGCAATCTCCTCAGGCTTGCCGTCCGCCAAAACCTCGCCACGGTGCATGACCACAACCCTTCCGGCGAAGCCGAAGACAAGGTCTATGTCATGCTCAACCATGACTATTGTTTGTCTTTCGTTGAACGTGCTAAGATGCTGTATTATCTGCTTTTTCTCTTGGATAGTGAGCCCGGCTGTCGGCTCGTCTAGTAATAGTACGATGGGGTTTGATGCCATGGCCATTGCAAGTTCAAGTATCTTCATCACCCCGTATGGAAGGTTAGCGGCCTTAATGTGACCAACCTTCTCTAGGTCCAGCCTGGACAGGAGTTTATTCACTGAGTCGGTCTGCCCAGCCTTCTTGGCAGCAAGATAGACATTCTGGTATACGGTGAGAGATTTGAAGACTGCGGGTATTTGGAAGGTTCTGTTCAACCCCACCATCACTTTTCTGTGGGGATGTTCCTTGGTGATGTCAATTCCTTTGAAGAAGATCCTCCCCTGGTCTGGTTTTAGATGGCCTGAGATTAGGTTGATGAGCGTTGTCTTGCCAGCCCCGTTTGGCCCAATCAGCCCAACCCTCTCCCCCTCGTAGAAGGTTATACTTACCCCCGCGACGGCTGTAAAGCTGCCGAATCTCTTCACAAGGTTCTCGGTCCTTAAAACCTCTTTTGCCAAAGCCTCTCCAACACCCCCAAAAGACCGCCCCTCACACCCAGCAGGAGTGCGGCTATGATCACCCCCATTATGAGCTGCCATATCTCAGCAAGCCTCGCAGCCGCCGTAGTGATGCCGACGAATACGGCGGCTCCTACGACGGGCCCCAGGAAATAGGCCGAGCCGCCCAGCAGGGACATAACTAAAGGCTCCGCGGCCACTGTCCAGTATGCAATGTCGGGTGTGACAGCTCTATAGAGTAGGGCGTATAGGGTTCCAGCTAACCCGCTGAACGTTCCCGAAAGCATGAGTGCCAGTATCCTATACTTAACAGGGTTGTATCCGAGGAATTTAAACCGGTTTTCGTTGTCCCCGAGCCCGCGAAACACTATACCTATGAATGATTCGTCAATCAACTTAAGTAAGATAAACGCAACGGTGAAGCATAGAAGTACGAAGATGTAGTAACTCTCCGTTGTCGGGAATGAGAATAGAACGGAAACGCGTGGAATTCCGGAAATGCCGTCGCTCCCACCCGTGAAATCGCGCCACTTGATCAAAAGCGCATAGAACAGCATCGCAAAGGCTAGTGTAAGCATTGCAAAATATATCTGGGAATGTCGCAAAGTTATGTAACCAACTGTGACCGAGAGAACAGCTGCTAGTACGATGCCAAACAAAAAAGACAGCAGCATGTCCGGTGGAGCAAGTTTCGAGCTCAAGGCTACCCCATATGCTCCCGCAGCAAAGAAAAGCGAATGACCGAATGAGATGAGCTTAAGATATCCTAGGATGATGTTGTAGGAGAGTGCGAAGATTGCAAAAATCATGAAGAGAGACATTAAGTAAATCAGGAAGGTGTCTCTCGTAAATAATACGGCTACCGCGAGGATAATTATAGCAACCACGTCCACTATTTTTCTCCAAACAAGCCCCATGGTCTCACCAAGAGAACTACAGCCATGATGACAAATATCAAAAGTATGTCGAGTTCCGGCAGGTACAGGAGGAACAGGCTCTCAGCAACGCCGATTAATATTGAGGAAACATATGCGCCTATCAGGTTCCCTAAGCCTGCGATCACGACTATTATAAATGCGGTTATTATGAGGCTGTCTCCGAGGCCTGGTGCCACGGGTGTGAAGGCTACCATGCACGCCCCTCCAAACCCTGCTAGGAGGCTTCCGATGAAAAATGTTGTCGTGTATATTCTACCCGTGTTTATCCTCAAAGCTTGGGCCATTGACACATCTCTCCAAGTTGACTTAACCTTCAGCCCCCAGAAAGTCTTTTCCAAGACTATGTATAGAAGAATGAATACGGCTACTGCTGTGGCGATTATGAAGAAAAAGAAAAGGGGGTAGGAACGTCCCGCTATTTTAACAGGTAGGGCGAGCTCTGCTGGTATTTTCATAGACCTCGAAGCCGCACCCCATATCAGCTTTGATGCATCGTTTATGATTAATGTGACTGCGAATGTGATCAGTAGCTGGTAGAGGCTTTCAACCCTGTACAGCGGCTTAACAAGCCCCCTTTCGACCGCCATACCGAGCAGGCCAACTGCAATCGTTGAGGTGGCAACCGATAGCCAGAAGTTTCCCGTCAGGATGTCGACTGTGAGGGCTATGTAGCCCCCTAGGACGAAGAAGGCAGCGTGAGCGAAATTTACGACGCGTGTAACACCAAAAATCAGGGTTAGCCCTGATGCGATAAGCCAGTAGTATGAGGACCTGAATAGCCCTGTTAGGAGTTGGTGGCCTAATAGCTCCAGCATGGTTTCGGATTTACCTCGATGGCCTCAGAACGGCGGACTCCTGTAGTACTCCCACCCAGACCTGGTTACCAGATCTGTAAGGAGCGGTATTTCTCCACCGGAGTGAGTTATTTTTCCGTATGGTACGTCGTATATCGCTTGATGGTCCTCCGGCCTTATCCAGCGTGCTCCAGCGGGGGAGAGTATGACCATATCCTCCATGGCCTGAACAAGGGCATCGAGATCGAGGGAACCCGTGGTCTCGAGGGCTGCCTTAAGCATGTAGAGGGCTGTGTAGGTTGTCTCCGAAGAATATGCGGGGTATCTGCCCCATCTTTTTCTGAAGTTTTCCACAAACCTCTCGTTTATTGGTGTCTTTGGATAGAACCACACATACCTGCCTGAAACCCATGTTCCATGCATGGCTGTTGGGTACTCGTGCCCCAGCTCATAGACCACATCCATGGAATAACCCATCGGATTTATGACCGCACCCACTTGGTCATACACACCTAATGACTTCATCTGCCTGTGCATCGTCACTGCCTCAAGGGCCCAGTTTACGGAGAATATCCCCTCCGCGTCAGCGCCTAAGGCAGCGGAGAGGAACGGAGAGAAGTCAGTTGTACCCGGAGATTTGTTAAACTGCTCCGACACAAACTCTACGTCGCTTCTCAGCTTTGACAGGGTCTCTCTGAAGAACTGCCATGAGACACGGCCATACTCGTAGTCCGGATTTATGCCAGCCCATTTCTTTACAGGTAGGTCTTTTGCCACATATGCCGAGAGGATGCCGTCCTGATATACGGGGACCGAGACTCTGAAAAGCTGTTTGGTCTTCTGCTTGTAGACAAGCTCCTCGGTGAACCTGTGTGTGGCGGCGTGCGTAACTATCAGTATTCTGTTTAACTCACTCATGAGCGGTCCGACCTTCATCGCGTTTCCGCTGGAGTCAACCCCGACGAGAAAGTCCACCTTTTCCGCCTCAACAAGCTCTCTAGCCTGCTTCACAACATCGGCGGCCTCGTCACGTATAACGAGGGAGACCTTTGACCCAAGTATTCCACCGGCTGCGTTGATCTCCTCCATCGCCAGGGTAGCGCCTTGTTCGATAAGGGTACCATAGGTCGCCCAAGGGCCGCTCCTGATGCCCAAGATGCCTATTTTTATCGTGTCCTTGGGAAGGGTTTTGACAGCTGTGACCTGTTTTGTAACTGTAGGGCCTGGTACTGTTGAAGTTACTGTGGAAACGACTGTCCGCTCCCCGCCGCCTGCTGTTACCGTCCTCTCCCTAGTAATTGTGACCTCTTTTGTCTCGGGAGACCTCAAACCCCAGCCCAGTCCAGCACCAACAGCGAGTCCTACTACACCAGAGGCGATAGTTCCTAAAAATGACCTACGGCTAGCCGTAGCCATGTCATCTAAAGAAATCAACATATATTTATAATTTATCCTCTTCATGTTGATAGCAGAATGTTCAACCTAAACATAAGACACATCCTATGGAGGGCAACCAAACTTTTTGGGAAAAAGAAATTAGTTGAGAGAAGGCCAGACGGGGCAATCGGCAACATAACTTACCTCGAGCTGGAAGATATAGCGCGACAGCTTGCATCAGCGTTGAGGTCAACGCTTTCGCTCGGACCTGGTGAACGTGTAGCCAGCATGTGTTGGAACACCTTAAAACATCTGACGCTGCATTTCGCAGTACCCCTAGCCGGCCTTGTCCTACACACGGTGAACCTGAGGTTTTCCCAAGACCAGATTGTCTATTCCATCAACAAGGCCCGGGACAGGGTTATTTTCGTAGATCCGGACATGTTGCCGACTTTGCGTCAGGTGTTTGACAGGCTGGAGACCGTTGAAGAGGTTGTTGTTACAGAACATACTTCACAGCTTGAGGGGCCTAGAGCCCGGTTCTTTGATGACCTACTCAGGGGAGCGGGACGCGGCTTTGAGTTCGAAGACTCCGGCGAAAATGACCCGGCTTTGATGTGTTTCACGACAGGAACAACGGGTGCTCCGAAAGGTGTATTATACACCCATAGAGGGGTTTTTCTCAGGGCTTTAACGACAGGCCTTGAGGACACATACGCCCTCTCTGAAAAAGACACAGTTCTAAACGTCGTACCGATGTACCACATAAGCAGCTGGTTCATACCCTATGCCGCGGCCCTTTTCGGCTCCAGTCAAGTTTTTCCAGGCCCGCACCCCACACCGAAAACAATTCTCGAGCTAATTGAAAGGGAGAAGGTGACTGTGAGCGATGGTGTTCCAACTGTTTGGCTTGACGTCCTCAACCATGCAAAAAACCTTAATGTAAACATGCTGGAGACGTTACGGAGAATAATAGTTGGAGGATCGGCCGTCCCCGAAACCCTAATACGCTCATACGGTGAACTTGGGGTTGAGGTGATACATGCATGGGGGATGACGGAGACATACGACTCCGCTGTAGCGACATACATTAAATCATATCTCAAAAAAGAGATGGGGGATGAGGTTAGGCTCCGCAAAAAGCAGGGACTTCCCTTTCCATGCATCGAGGTTGACTTGGTCGACGAATCTGGACGACGCCAGCCTTGGGACGGAAAGTCTGTGGGAGAGCTTATCATAAGGGGTGCCTGGGTCATTGACGGCTACTATGAGAGGCCCGACTCTGGAAAGGAAAGCCACATAGATGGATGGTTCAGGACAGGGGATGTCGTGACAATAGACCCGGAGGGATATGTCGAGGTTGTTGATAGATTGAAAGACCTGATAAGAAGTGGTGGGGAGTGGATATCTTCGGTTGAGTTGGAGAACGCGATAATGGGTCATCCGGCTGTCAGGGAGGCTGCTGTTGTCGGCCTCAAACACCCAAGATGGGGTGAGAGGCCGCTGGCCCTTGTTGCTTTGAAGGAAGGCCACAACCTCTCCAAAGAGGAACTAAAAAACTACCTCTCAAAGAGGTTACCACGATTCTGGCTACCGGACGAAGTCGTCTTCGTGGAACATATCCCTAAGACATCTGTGGGCAAGTTTGACAAAAAGCTGATTAGACAGAATTATGGAAACCTCTACCTACAACGGGACGCCGGCAAGCTTTGAGACGAGTTCTTCAGCCCTGTTGAACTTATAGTCCCTGTACATCGCTATCTTGCTCGCCGCCATAGACCCCTCCGCATGTATGAACAACCCCATCGCGTACCCTGTGAACGGGCCCCCAGCAATCTCCCTAACGAACCTCAAGAGTTTAAACCTCTCCACCCCCGAATACCCACCACCCCCCTTTAGATACTTCGAAACATATCCGCCTACTTCAGGGGAGTTAAGGTCGTCGGTTGTGGGCAGCGTGGACACCAGCCCGCCCGCTATGTCGACAAGGGCTCCTACAATGTTTGGAAACTGCTTGTTTGAATAAAGCTTCGCAATGTTGGTGTAGAGAGGGTTGGGGACGGCTATGCCGGTTCGTTCGTCAACTATGGGGTAATGTGCCGCGGCCTTTGCAGCCATCTCAAGCAACTCCTTGTAAAGTATCATTTCAACGATGTCATCCCTTACATGCGGCGCCGCAT
>Ga0197143_1001540_pt1 | contig 19294 bp, 19 predicted proteins | sample GBS70_MetaG_FD_148603 | JGI IMG/M metagenome (GOLD analysis project Ga0197143, IMG submission 148603) | Sediment microbial communities from Great Boiling Springs, Gerlach, Nevada, United States - GBS 70_MetaG | ecosystem: Environmental > Aquatic > Thermal springs > Hot (42-90C) > Sediment...
ACAGGGATTAGTTTATTAAGAAAAAACAATTTTTCTTTTTAATTATTACTTCCTGCCCCTTCTTTTTTTATTTCGTCAGCATAGTTAAGTTCTAAATCTGTTATAACAGTAATTAAAAGATGTTCTTCTTCGTCAGTAAGATTACCTTTTGTTTTTTCTTTTAAAGTTCTTAAAATATCAATAGTAAACTTAGCATTTTGTAAATCTTTTTCAATTTTGTTTGAAATAGGATTTGGAACTTTGCCAAGTTGCATCCAACAGGTTGAAGCAAGTGATGTTACCAAAGCTAAAAAATAGTTTATTTTTTCTTCTGACATATAATGTCCTCCTTATTATTTGAAAAACTTGTTTAAAACGATATTTATTCTATTTATAACTTTTTGTTTACCTAACAGCTCAAGCAAATCAAAAAGGCCAATCCCTTCTTTTCTACCAGACACTGCGACTCGTATAGGGTGGAAAACATCAGAAGTTTTATATCCTTTTCTATGACAAAAAGTTCTTATTTTTTCTTCTAATGTTGTTTTATCAAAACTTTCAATATTTTTCAATTCTTCCAAAATTTCTTTTAATATATTTTTTTGTTGGTCTGTTGCAAGAAATTTTTTTACTGCAGTTTCATCATAAACAATTTCGTTATCATCTTTTAAAAAATATTCTATTAAATATGGCACATCTTTTAAAAGTTTTATACGTTCTTTTTCTGCTTCAATAAGTTTTTTAATATATTCTTTTTGTTCTTCGATATTTTTAAAACCTGCTTGCTCTAGAAACGGTTTCGTATAAATATACAACCTTTCAATATCAGTTTTTCTTATATATTCTGAGTTCATCCAAAGAAGTTTTTGTTTATCAAATATAGCAGGCGATTCTGAACATCTTTCTAAAGTAAACTTCTGTATTAATTCTTCTTTTGTAAAAAATTGTTGAGAATCTTCAGTTGAAAACCCTAATAATGCAACATAGTTTATAATAGCTTCAGGTAGATACCCTTCTTTTTTATAGTCTTCAACAGAGACATCGCCACTACGTTTACTAAGTTTAGACCTATCAGGACTAAGTAACAATGGTAGATGAACAAACTTTGGTGTTTCCCAACCAAAATATTTGTAAAGAAGTATATGTTTTGGTGTAGATGACAACCATTCTTCACCACGGATAACATGTGTTATTTCCATTAAATGATCATCAACAACATTTGCAAGATGGTACGTAGGATAACCATCTGACTTTAACAATATTTGATCATCAATCAACCTACCGTCAAACTTTACTTCACCACGAAGTAAATCTTTAACTACAATTTCTTCATCTGGAACTTTTAATCTTATAGTATACGGTTCTGATTTTGCACGTTCATCAGATTCTTTTTGAGATAAGTTTCTGCAAAACCTGTCATACATTGGTGGTTGTTTGTTTAGAAGTTGTGTTTTCCTTAATTCTTCAAGTCGTTGGGGAGTACAAAAACATCTGTAAGCATAACCATTTTTTAACAATTCTTCTGCAAATTTTTTATAAATTTCAATTCTTTGTGATTGTATATAGGGACCGTAATCTCCTTTTTGATAAATTCTTCCTTGTTCATCAAGATATGGTCCTTCGTCATAGTCAAGTCCACACCAGTGAAGAATAGATATTAAATTTTCTGTTGCTCCTTCAACATACCGAGTTCTATCAGTATCTTCAATTCTTAATATAAAAACGCCATTATTATGTCTTGCAAAAAGATAGTTAAACAACGCTGTTCTTAATCCACCCACATGTAGAAAACCTGTTGGTGATGGTGCGAACCTTACCCGTATTTTTGTGTTCATAATCAATTTATAATACGGTTATAAATAAAAATAGAAATAGAAATAAAAAATGCTATATTTTTTGTTTTTCATTTTCTGTATCCTACAGGCATTATATAAACTGGAGTTTCATCTTCTGGCAAAGAAAGAACTTCTTTGACTTTATTATCATTAAAAGCGCCAACTTGGACTGTTCCTAAACCTAATACTGTTGCTTGTATTGTTAAATTTTGTGCTGAATGACCTAAGTCAATATGAATATATCTTGTTTTGCCACGTTCTCCATACCAAAACATTTTTTTATATTTTGCAGTCCATACAAAACTTACAGGTGCTTGTTTAATAAAAAATTGGTTTAATGCAACAGAAGCTAACTGTTCTCTTAAATCAGTTTGTTTTAGCTGTGTTAACGAATGTGTTACATAATTATATTTATACAATCCAGAAGGTAAATTTTCAACTTTTCCTACAACAACATAAAGTTCAAGTGGATATATAGCACCAGCTGAAGGAAAAACACGTGTCGCTGAAGATATACCATCAACTGTTGTGCCAAAAGCTGCCCATAAAAGTTGGCTTATTTGTTTTAATGTTAAAGGTTTATCTTTGAATCTTCTTGTCGCAGACCATTTATATATTGCTTCTTCAAACGAGACATTACTTTTTTTATCAGCAGGCGGCAATTTTATTTCTTCCGCATACAAAATTGCAAATGTTATAAATATTATTAACACAAATTTTTGTTTCATACAAATTTATTTCCAGATACCAGGTATTTTTTGTCCACAAAATTTACAACAACCATTTTTTATGTTATTTTCTAACACACTGTAGCCAATACGTTTTATTAACAGTTTTTTACATTTTGGACAGTATGTTGATTCATAAGGATGTCCGGGTACGTTGCCAATATAAACATATTTTAGTCCAATTTCTTTTGCAATATTGCATGCTCTTTCTAGTGTTTCAACGGGTGTTGGAGGCAAATTTGTGAGTTTATACATTGGATAAAACCTGCTAAAAAAAACTGGTGTTTCATCACCCAAGTTTTCTTTTATCCACAGACACATTTTTTTAATTTCTTGTGGATCGTCATTCCAAGTTGGTATCACTAAATTAACAACTTCTATAAACGCGCCTTTTTGTCGCAAATATTTTAATACTTTTAATACAGGTTGTAATTTACCAAAAGCAAGTTTGCGGTAAAAATTTTCTGAAAAACCTTTTAAATCAACACGAAATACATCTATGTATTTTACAAGTTCATCAAGCGGTTCTAAGTTTATATATCCGGAGGTAACCATTACATTTTTTAATCCATGTTTTTTTGCTTCTTTTGCGATATCAAGCATGTATTCATAAAAAACTACTGGTTCAGTGTATGTATATGAGATACTTTTTGAATTTGTTTCAAGTGCCATTTTGACAATTTGTTGTGCAGTAAGTTCATAGTATGGAATTTCTTCTAAAGGACGCTGAGAGATCTCCCAGTTTTGACAATGAATACATCTTAGATTACAACCAGCTGTTGCTAATGAAAAACTTTTTGTACCAGGTAACATATGGAACACAGGTTTTTTTTCAATAGGATCTACTGCGATTGATACTGGTCGGTTATAAGTCATGGTGTAAAGTTTTCCGTTAATGTTTATTCTTACAGTACAATATCCTTTTTGATTAAGTTTTAGAATACATTCGCGAGGACAAAGCAAACACTGTACAATTTTTTCGTTTTGATCTATTATTTCCCAAAACAACGCTTCTTTATATTTTATTTTTTGTGAATAAATAAATGAGGTAAATAAAAAGTTAAATATTATGAAAAGACAGAAAATTTGTTTCATAGACAATTTAGTACACAACTTTGTTTAGAGGATACTCTATTATTCCTTGTGCTCCTGCTTTTTTAAGTAAAGGAATAATTTTTTTAACTTCTGTTTCTTTAAGTACAACTTCTACAGCAACCCAGTTTGGGTCAGATAAAGGAGAGATTGTTGGATTCTTAAGTGCAGGAATAATTTTTTCAATTTTTTCTAAATTCTTTTTTTCTACATTCATTTTTAACCCAACCATAGATTCTGCTTCTAAAGCACCTTTTAGAAGTAATGCTATGTTTTCAATTTTTTCTTTTTTCCAACTATCTTTTAGCGAATTATAGTTCGCAATAAACCTTGGTGTTGAAACAAGTATTTCATCAATAATCTTAAGTTTGTTAGCACGAAGTGAACTACCTGTTTCTGTAAGTTCAACGATAGCGTCAGCAAGGTCAGGTACTTTTACTTCAGTTGCACCCCAGGAAAATTCTACTTTTACAGGTATATTTTTTTTCTTAAAATATCTTTTAACATAATTTATCAATTCTGTTGCAATACGTTTGTTTTTAAGTTGTGTAATAGAAGTTATATTTGAATCTTCGGGAACAGCAACAACCCATCTAACTGGTCGAAAACCCGATTTCGAATACACGAGTTCACAGATTTGTTTAACTTTGGAATTTGTCTCCAAAATCCAATCATAGCCAGTTACTCCACAGTCAAAAACACCTTCTTCAACATATTTTGGTATTTCTTGTGCGCGAACTAAAGTTATGTCAAGTTCTTCATCATCACAATATGGTTTATACTGTCGTGCTTCAGTGTAAATTTTAAAACCCGCTTTTCTAAATAACTCTAATGTGTTTTCTTGTAGGGAACCTTTTGGTAAACCAATTTTTAGTTTCATAATTTATCTCTCCTAATATTTATTAGTTTTTTAATTTTTTTCTTTCAATAATCTTTGCTTTAGAAACTTCTTAATTATGTGAAACTCTATGTATTTAATTTAGAATAATTTTTCAATTGTTGAGATTTAAATTTTTATTTCATAAATAAATTTCCTATGAAAAATTTGTATTCATTAACTTTAACAGAATTGCAAGACTTATTGGCTAAAAAAGAAGTTTCAAAAAAAGAAATACTTTCTTCACTTTTTTTACGTATTCATGAAGTTGATAAAGAACTTAATGCTTTTATTTCTTTGTTTGAAGACGAATTAGATAAAATACACGATGATTTTATCAACGAAAAGTTTATACCGATTGCTGTAAAAGATAATATATGCATCAAAAACAAAAGGACAACTTGTGGTTCAAAGATTCTTGAAAACTATATCTCTCCATATGATGCTTCTGTAATTGAGTATCTGAAGCAAGCAGGTGCTGTGTTTGTTGGTAAGACAAACATGGACGAGTTTGCAATGGGATCTTCAACTGAAAATTCATATTTTGGTCCTACAAAAAATCCGTATGATTTAACACGTGTACCAGGCGGTTCTTCAGGAGGTTCTGCAGTGGCAGTTGCATCAGGAGAGGTTCCTGTTGCGTTAGGATCTGATACAGGTGGGTCTATAAGACAGCCAGCAGCGTTTTGTGGTGTTGTTGGTATAAAACCTACTTATGGTAGAGTTTCAAGATATGGGTTAATAGCATTTGCTTCCTCTTTGGATCAAATAGGCGTTTTTGCAAGAAATGTAGTTGATGCTGCTTTTATTTTGCAAATAATTTGTCGCTATGATGAACGTGATTCAACATGTGTTAATCTACCACAAGAAAATTTTGTTGAAGAATTAAAAAAAGTTGACGAAAATTTTCCAAAAAAATTGAAAGTTGGGGTACCTAAAGAATATTTTATTGAAGGAATACAAAAAGAAGTAAAAGAAAAAGTTTTAGATGTGATAAATTTTTTGTCAAAACAAAAAGCTGAAGTTAAAGAAATATCTTTACCACATACAGAATATTCAGTTGCTGTGTATTATATTATTGCGCCGTCTGAAGCTTCTTCAAACCTTGCTCGTTATGATGGTGTAAAATACGGTTATAAATATACTGAGAAGATAGATGAACAAGAATATTCGCAAATGATAAATATGTACAGATATACAAGAAAAGAGGGATTTGGAAGTGAAGTTAAAAGAAGAATCATGTTAGGTACTTATTCTTTGTCTTCAGGATACTATGATGCTTATTATTTGAAAGCGCAAAAAGTGCGCAGATTAATATTTGAAGATTTTATGAAAGCATTTGAAGAAGTTGATGTTATTATTACACCAACAACACCTACAACAGCGTTTAAACTCGGCGAAAAAATTAACGATCCTTTACAAATGTATCTTTCTGACATTTTTACAATACCTTGTAATTTAGCAGGTTTACCCGGGATATCTATTCCTTGTGGTTATGACGACAAAAATTTGCCAATAGGAGTACAAATTTTGTCATCACATTTTAATGAGAAACTATTGTTGCAAACAGCATATTTTATTGAACAAAATTATAAAATACAAAAAATAAAAGAAAAGTATGTGGTATGAATAGAAAAAGTTTTAAATTTGTTGTATCATTGATAAATATTGCTTTGTTTCTTATAATTTTTGTTTTTGTGTCAAAAATAAATTCTATCTATAAAAAATATGAATTAAAAGCAGAAGAGTTTAAAAAACTAGAACATAGCTTACAAGAATATGTGAATTCTATTGTACAAGATGGTGCAGAAGTTGCAATTTATATTAAAGATCTTTCAACAGGTTATGAAATAAAAATTAATTCTGATAAAAAGATGCCTTCTGCAAGTTTGGTAAAGATACCAATTATGGCTGCTGTATATTATTTGGTGGATAAAGGCAAATTATCTTTAGATGAAAAACTAGTTTATAAAAAGAAATATCGTTGTGGTGGTTCAGGTGTGATAAAAAAAATGCCATACGGTACAAAGTTTACTATTAAAGAATTGGTTGAGTTAATGATTACTATTTCTGACAATGTTGCTACACATATGTTGATTGAGCGAATTGGGTTAAAAAACTTAAACGAAATTTTTAAAGAACTAGGATTAAAAGATACTAATATAAACAGGTTTGTAATGGATTTGTTTTTAAAGAACAAAGGTGTTGAAAACTATACTACGGCTGAAGATATTGGTTTGTTGTTAGAGAAGGTATATAGAGGTTCGCTTGTTTCTAAGAAAGCTTGTATTGAGATGTTGTCGATTATGTTGAAACAACGTATCTGTGATCGTATACCAAAAAAATTACCTCTACAAATAGCTGTTGCACATAAAACAGGTTTAATGAAAGACGTTTGTCATGATGTAGGTATTGTTTACACAAACAACGGCGATTTTGTTATCTGTGTTTTAACACAAAATATGAAACATTCTTTAGCAAAAGAATTTATTGCAGATGTGGCATATGAAACATATTGTTTGTACGACAAAAATTATGTTGAAGAAAAAGGAGAAAAAATTGTAGATGATACTACAAATATTGATATTAGGAATGATACAGGGAGTAACTGAGTTCTTACCTATCTCCAGCTCAGGCCACCTTGTGTTAATCCAGTATGTCTTTGGATTAAAAGAAATGTTGTTTTATGATGTGTTGTTACATTTTTCGACATTGTTGGCTGTATTCATATTTTTTTATAAAGATATAATTGATTATTTGAAAAACTTAAGGGTAATATTTTACATTGTTTTTCTAACGATACCAACTGCTATAATTGGTTTGTTTGTAAAAAAGTATTTTAGTTTTGTTTATGATAATAGTTTGATTTCTGGTATTTGTTTAACGATTACTGGTTTATGGCTGTATTTTACAGAAAAGATTTATATGAACAATACAAAAGAAAAAATTTCTGTTGAAAACCTTGGTGCTTTAAAAGCATTAGTTGTTGGTGTTGCCCAAGGTATTTCTGTTTTACCTGGTATTTCAAGGTCAGGTTCTACCTTGGGTAGTATGTTAATAATGAACATTGATAAACTTCAAACAGTAAAGTTTATTTTTATCGCTTCAATACCTGCAATTTTAGGTGCAACTTTTTTGGAACTAAAGGAGGTTATAAAAGGAGATATTATTTTTCAAAAAGATTATATTTACGGTATGGTTGCAGCGTTTATTTTTGCTTTGTTATCATTAAAATTTTTGATAAAAGTTGTGAACAAACAAAAACTTAGATATTTTTCGTATTACTGTTGGTTAGTTGGTTTAATCTCAATTTTTGTATATCTTATTTTTAAATCATGAATATTTTATCCAAACTTTTTATTCAATATCCAATACTTTTGTTCGCAATAACTGTACATGAATATGCTCATGGTAAAGCAGCAGAACATTTTGGTGATGATACAGCAAGAGTAATGGGTCGGCTTACTTTGAACCCGTTGGCACATGTTGATATTGTTGGAACAATTATTTTACCAATTTTAGCGATAATAAGTAGGATACCGCTTTTTGGTTGGGCAAAACCTGTTCCTGTAAATATGTACATTTTAACAAGAAAACAGATCATGATGGTAGCTTTAGCAGGACCATTAGCAAATTTTTTTACAGCAGGTTTGTTTAGTCTAATTTATTATTTATTACAAACACAAAATGTAAATTTGTATGGTGCCGAAATTATTTTTATATATGGTGTTGTGATAAACATTGTTTTAGCAGTATTTAATCTTATACCGATACCACCACTTGATGGTAGTAAAGTTGTTGAAGGTTTTTTGCCATATTCTGTTGCAAGAATGTATGAAAACATATTTCGTCAATATGGATTTTTTATTTTAATTTTTTTATTATATTCAGGTATACTATGGGATTTACTATCTCCAATAGTGGCATTTTTAATTAAATTATTTTTGCCAAAAATACCTTTTGTGTTATGAAAACAATACTTTCAGGGATGCGTCCCACTGGTAAGCTTCATATAGGCCATTATGCAGGTGTCTTAAAAAACTGGCTTAAATTACAAAATGAATATAGATGTTTTTTTATGGTTGCAGATTTACATGCGTTAACTACTGAGTATGAAAATACGAAAGAAATTAAACAAAATGTATACGAAATAGTTTCTTTATGGCTTTCTTGCGGTATTGATCCACAAAAAGCAGTTGTTTTTTGCCAGTCTGATATTCCTGAACATTCAGAACTACACCTAATTTTTTCAATGATAACACCGCTTGGTTGGTTATACGCTTGTCCAACATATAAAGAACAGTTAAAAGAACAATCTGCAAAAAATTTGAAAACATACGGTTTTTTAGGATATCCTGTACTACAAGCTGCTGATATTCTTTTGTATAATGCAGAATATGTCCCTGTTGGTAAAGATCAGATACCTCATATTGAACTTACACGCGAAATCGCACGTAGATTTAACAATTTTTATGGCAACTATTTTGTAGAACCACAACCTCTACTTACAGAATCACCATATATTCCCGGTATAGATGGTAGAAAAATGTCAAAATCGTATAACAACTGTATTTATCTTACAGATACTGAAGAAGAAATTGATAAAAAAGTATATCAGATGTTTACTGATCCTAACAAAATAAGAAAAAATGATCCTGGCAATCCTGAAAATTGTGTAGTATTAGCCTTTCATAAAGTTTTTAATCAACAAAATGTAAAAGAAATTGAAACTCTATGCAGAAAAGGAAAACTTGGTTGTGTAGAAGATAAAAAAAATCTTGCAAAGTTGTTAAACGAAATACTTGCTCCTATAAGAGAAAAAAGGAAAACTTTTACAAAAGAAAAAATAGATGAGGTACTTTTAGAAGGAAAACAAAAGGCGTCAGCTGTTGCAAAAAAAACAATCTGTGAAATAAAAAAATTGATAGGTTTATAAATCTCCATTTTTAAAAAGGGGAGAAAACAATGAAAAAAGTGCTGATATTGCTGATTTTCTTTATAACAACATCATTTACAATTTCTGCACCACAAAAAGATGATACTTATGAACAAATAAAATTGTTGTTAGATGTTTTAAAATACACAGAAGAAAACTATGTTGACGAGGTTGACAGAAACAAATTGTTAATTTCTGCAATAAAAGGTATGTTGAAACCGCTTGATCCATTCTCTCAGTTCTTAGAACCAAGTGCTTACAACGAACTTAAAGTTGAAACAGAAGGACGCTTCGGCGGATTAGGAATAAGAATTACAGTACGAGATAATTGGATAACAGTTATCACACCGTTACCAGGTACGCCTGCTTATAAAGCAGGTATATTACCAAATGATAAAATTATAAAAATTGAAGGTGAATCAGCCTATGGCATGAGTATAGAAGAAGCAGTAAAACGTCTACGTGGTACTCCTGGGACAAAAGTAACAATAACAATTTCTCGTGAGGGAGTAAAAGATCCTATAGAGATGACTTTGACACGAGATATAATTAAAATTGAAGTTATAAAATATAAAATGTTAGAAAATAACATTGGTTATATCGCCTTATTTGAGTTCAACAATAATTCTTACAACGATATGAAGAAAGCGCTTGAAGAACTTAAAAAACGGGGTATGGATAGTTTGATATTAGATTTAAGAAACAATCCGGGCGGTCTTTTGGAACAAGCTGTAAAAATTGCAAAACTTTTCATTGGTAAAAATAAACTTATTGTATATACTGAAGGAAGAAAATCGCCAAGAAAAGAATACCGTGCTGATGCAACTGCTTTATACGAAGATATACCAATGGTAGTTTTAGTCAATGGTGGTTCTGCATCAGGATCTGAAATTTTAGCAGGTGCTTTACAGGATAACAAACGTGCAATAATCATAGGTTCACAAACTTTTGGTAAAGCATCAGTACAAAGTGTAATAGATTTAGGTAATGGGTATGGATTAAAACTTACAACAGCAAAATATTATACTCCTTCAGGAAGATGTATACAAAAAGATGAATCGGTAAAATCGTCAACAGATACTCATACGGGAGGAATTATCCCCGATATTATCATTGAAGTACCGAAAGAAATTGAAGCGAAACTTTACCAACAACGGGAGGAAATTTTTTATCCAGGTAAAGAACCTGTTTCTGCTGTGAAAAAAGAAGAACAAGTTGAAGATGTTGTTTTAAACCGTGCTATAGAGATAGTTAAAGCAATAAAGATTTATATGAACAAATAAATGGTAAAAATTAATTGTTTAGGTATTGAAACTTCTTGTGATGAAACAGCAGCTGCGATAGTTGACAGTGAGTATAAAATAATTTCAAACATTATTTTTTCTCAACAAAGACTGCACTCGCCATATTTTGGTGTTGTACCAGAACTTGCAAGCAGAGCGCATTATGAGAAAATACATTATGTGGTAGATAAAGCTTTAAAAGATTTTGATATAAAAAAAATTAATCTTATAGCGTATACGGAGAAACCAGGTCTTAAAGGTTCTTTGTTAATTGGTAAAATAGTAGCAAAAACTTTAGGATATATTTTTAAAATTCCAACAATTGCTGTGGATCATTTATGGGGACATATTTATTCTGTTATTTTAACTGAAGAAGGCAAAATTAGTTTTCCGTTCATTTCGTTAATAATTTCTGGTGGACATACAGAATTAAGTGTAGTAAAATCTTATACTGAAAGAAAAATTTTAGGCGAAACACGAGATGATGCTGTTGGTGAAGCGTTTGACAAAGTTGCTAAGTTGTTATATGAAAAAACTAGAAACAAAATTTTCAGGTATCCAGGTGGACCTGTGATTGAGAAACTTGCGTTGCATGGTAATCCTAAAAGTATAAATTTCCCACGACCTTACATGTTAGATAGTTGGGACTTTAGTTTTAGTGGTCTTAAAACAGCAGTTGTGTATTATGTTAATTCATTAAAATCTTCTAACTTACAACATTCAACTTTTAACCTTAAACTAATATATGATATTTGTTCTTCGTTTCAAGAAGCTGTTGTTGACACTTTATGTACAAAAGTTCTTTATGCTGTTGAAAAATTAGGTTGTGATACAGTTTGTGTAAGTGGTGGTGTTTCAGCTAACAATTATTTGAGAAGTAAGTTAAAAAGTTTAGCAAAATCAAAAAAAATAAATGTTTATTTTCCTAAAAAGATTCTTTCAACTGATAACGCTGCAATGATCGCATCTGCTGGGATACATTTTTATAAACTTACATAATTTTTTGTTGATTGTGATGTTAAAATTTAATATAATTGACAATTAAGAAAAATTTGGAGGAAAAATATGTATATAATAGGTGAAAAAATAAACGGTATGTTTAAAAAAGTTAATCAAGCAATAAAAGAACGTAACGCTGAGTACATAAAAAATCTTGCCTTGCAACAACTTGATTGTGGTGCTGATGCGTTAGATGTTAATGTAGGTCCAGAATCTTTAAATCCTGTTGAAGATATGATATGGCTTGTAAAAACTATTCGTGAGGTTACATCTGCTCCTTTAGCTATTGATACAACAAAACCCGATGTTATGGAAGAAGGGTTGAAACTTGCTGGTGAAGGAAGTTTTATAAACTCAACTCATGCTGATAATGAGAAACTTGATATTTATGTCCCAATGGCAAAAAAATATAACGCAAAACTTATAGCGTTGACAATTTCAAAACATGGTGTACCACAAGATACTACTGGCAAAATGGATCTTGTTACAAATATTATCTCAAAATGTTTAGAATACGAGTATGATCTTACAAATTTGTATATCGATCCAGTTATACTTCCAGTTAATGTTGCACAACAAAATGCAGTTGCTGTGCTTGAAGTTATTCAACAAATAAAAGTTGTTTCTGATCCGCCACCGAAAAGTTTGCTTGGATTATCTAATGTTTCTCAAGGAACACAATACAGAAGTTTGATTGACCGCACCTATGTTGTTTTAGCAATACATAGTGGTCTTGACAGTGCAATACTTAATCCATTAGATAAAGAGCTTATTGAAGCAATAATTACAGCTGAGTTATTGTTAGGAAGACAGCTTTATTGTGATTCTTTTCTTGAAGCATATAAAAAACGAAAATGAAGTTGATATGTAAAGTTGAAAGTTCAAAGTAAAAAGTTTTATTTTAAATTAAAAATGTTTTACACTATGAATGAAAAAACATTAAAATTGGAGGAAATAAAGGTTAATATATTAGTTTTAAACTTTGGTAGTTTTTTTGTTAAATTTCAACTTTTTAATATTACTGAAGAAAAAAAAGAACCTTTGGTAAGAGGTATGGTTGAAAATATTGGGATAGGACAATGGGAATTGACATATTATGCAAAAGATAAAGAAAAGATAATTGAAACTTTTGAGGACGTACGAGTTCCTACAATTGTTGGCGATATCATTGTTAAATTTCTTACTGACAAGAAATATAGTGTGATCACTTCCAAAACACAAATAGATGTTGTGGGGGACAGAGTTGTTCATGGAAGCGAGTTTTTTTCAGAACTTGTTGTTTTTACAGATGAAGTTAAGCAGAAAATAAAAGAATGTATATCTTTTGTACCGTTACATAATCCACACAATCTTTGTGATGTTGAACAAACAGAAGAAGTTTTGCCTAATGTACCACAAGTTGCTGTTTCTGATACTTTTCATTCAACAATGCCTTCGTATGCTTTTATTTTTGCTTTATCGTTTAATAATTATTATAAAAAATATGAGACACAACGATACGGTTTCTACAGTACTTCTTACAGGTATGCATCTAACAGAACTGTTGAACTTATGATACAACCTATCGAAAAATTGAAAATTATAACTTGTCATTTAACTAACAGTGCGAGTGTTTGTGCAGTAAGGTATGGTAAGTCAGTTGTTACTTCGATGAAGTTTACATCGTTAGAAGGTTTTGTGATGGGGGCAAGATGTTGCAGTATTGATCCTGTAATTGTTTTACAGAATATGGCATGCGAAAAATCCTTTCTTTACATGATGCTTCTACAATATTAAACAGGTAAAGTAGTCTTTTAGATATTTCGGTAATAAGGAATGATATGATAGATATAACTGAAGAGATGGAGAAAAGTTCTACATGAGTAAAATTATCTTTCGAAGTTTTTACTTATACATTGCGAAAATATATTAGTTGATGCTTATGCAGCTGCGATGGATAGTGTTGACATAATATCTTTTACAGCTTATATTGGCGAAAATTTGCTGCTAGTACTAAAGGAAGTATGTAAAGGATTTCTTTTTAAGATTTAAAATAGACGAAGATAAAAATAATTCAACAATAGGTGTTGAAAGAGAAGCTCAGATTCAAAATTAAAACATTCCTAAAAATGAAGAACTAATTATCTATAACTATATCGGGGTGTAGCTCAGATGGATTCAGAGCGCATGGTTCGGGACCATGAGGCCGTGGGTTCAACTCCCACCACCCCGATGTGGTTTAAGGCGAGTAGTTGACAGCAGATAAGAGAAAATATTGATGGAGATAATATTTGATTTGTTGTTTTGCTTTTTTTGCTATCTCGCTACTGAAATTAAAAGGGTCTTAAAAAATGTAGATTACAGTTTCAGTTGTACTTTTTGTAATTAAAAAATTGCTTTACAATAGACAAAAGTGAGAAAGTATATGAGGGAAACAACGGCGAAAATTTACAAAAAAGCACTAAGATTACATAAATTTTATAGAGGAAAAATAAGTACTATACCAAAATGTCCTATAAGAGACTTATCTGATTTTAATTATTGGTATACCCCAGGTGTTGCAGCAGTTTGTCAAGAAATTTATAAAAATAAACAGAAAATTTTCGAATACACAAACAGATGGAATACAGTAGCAATTGTTTCAGATGGAAGTCGTGTATTAGGTTTAGGTGATATAGGTCCTGAGGCAGCACTTCCTGTAATGGAAGGTAAAGCATTAATTTTTAAATATCTCGGTGGTGTTGATGCAATACCAATTGTTATAAATGAAAAAGATCCTGATAAATTTGTCCAAATTATAAAATCAATTTCTTGTTCTTTCGGTGGGATAAACCTTGAAGATATTGAACAACCAAAATGTTTTTATATTTTAGAGAAATTGAAAGAAGAATTAGACATTCCTGTATGGCATGACGATCAACAAGGTACAGCAACTGTTACTCTTGCTGGACTTATTAACGCGTTAAGAATTGTTGGGAAAAAAATTGATGAAATAAAATTAGCTCTGATAGGTGCAGGTGCTGCAAATGTATGTATTGCAAGGTTATTGATAAAAGCTGGTGTTAAAGCTGGAAATATTGTGGTTGTTGATTCGAAAGGTATCCTTCATCCTGACAGAGAAGATATTAAACAAAATGCTCATCTGTATAAAGAAAAATGGGAACTTTGTCTTACTACAAACAAGGAAAAAATAAAAGGTGCTATTAAAGAAGCCTTAGTTGGTAGAGATGTGGTTATTGCAGCGTCGCGTCCAGGACCAGGGGTAATAAAAAAAGAATGGATCAAAAAAATGAATGCTAAACCAATAGTTTTTGCTGAAGCAAATCCTGTACCTGAGATTTTGCCTCAAGAAGCAAAAGAAGCCGGAGCAGCTGTTGTAGCCACAGGTAGGTCAGATTTCCCAAACCAAATTAACAACTCGTTGTGTTTTCCAGGTATATTTCGTGGTGTGTTAGATGTTCAAGCAAAAACTATCACAGACGAGATGTGTATAAGTGTTGCAGAAACTATTGCTAGATTTGCTCAAAAGAAAGGAATTAGTGAAGATTATATTATTCCAACTATGGAAGAATGGGAGTTATATCCTGAGATTGCAGCAACAGCTGGTATTTCTGCAATCAAACAAAAATTAACAAGAAAAAAATTTACATATAAACAACTTTACAACACTGCAAAGGCAATTATTAAATCGTCAATAGACGAAACAAAGTTGTTAGTTAAAAAAGGTTTTATAAAACTGCCAAAAATTGGTATGTTGTTTTTTATTTTATTTTCTTGTTCGTTTACAGAAACTACGATAAGTAGATATAAATATTTTGCTGAATGTGCTCGTGTTGAAGGTTCTTGTGGCAAGTTTTATTCTATTAATACTTATATTCTTACACAAAACAAAATTTTGTTTAGTATTTATAGATTTGATGTTTCTATATCATATGGTGCAACAGGAAATTCTGAAGTTGGTCTTAAGTTTAATTTAAATGAACAACAAAATATAATGGAGTTTGATAAAAATATTACAAAAATCTCACCTTATGTAAAATATAAAATAATAAGTTCAAAAGATCAGCCTATTGATTTAGCAATAGGGTTTTATAGAACAATACCTTTCGTTATTGTAGAAAAATTGTTACCGGAAGTTTATTCTACATCAATTTTAACAAATTTTTTTTTCTCTTTTACACAACAGAAAAAATTTAAATATTCTTTTGCAATATCAAAATATACTAAATGGGTAGAGTACATAGTTGATATAAATCCTATTGAAGAACTTTATGCGTTAGGTATAAGAGTTCTTCTTATGCCTGATGTTAAGTTGGGATTGTTTATTTATGATCTAAAAAATTTAAACAATGTATTGTTTTATAATTTTATATTTGGTATTTCAATTAAAGTTTAGTAAAGATGAGTAAACAACTAATCTGCGTGAAGATAATTGTCAGAGGAAGAGTACAAGGAATAGGATATAGATGGTTCGTCCAAGAAATAGCAGAACAGGAACAAATATATGGATATGTTAAAAACAATTATGATGGCAGTGTTGAAATAGTTGCTGAGTCTGAACAGAAAGAAAAAATTGATAGGTTTATCGATCGGATAAAAACTGAGCATGATTATGCTATAGTTAGAGAAGTTGAGATACAACCTATAGAACCTAGAAATTATAAAAGTTTTAGAATAATATTTTAAAATGAGAATTCCTGAACATATACAACATATAATTGATACAACCCCACGGCTTAAAAAAGAAGAATTAAACCAACTGTTACAACAGTACAAACTTACAAAAGATCAAAAAATAAAGGAAAAAATAGTTAATTCTTATTTATGGGTTGTTGTAGAAATTGCTAAAAAGTTTTATAGGAAGTATAAAGATACAAACTTAGAGTTTTCGGATTTAATTGAAGAAGGGATTATAGGATTGTTAAAAGCTATAAACAGGTACAAGGTTTTTTCAACATCATCGTTTAGAATATACGCTGAGTATTGGATTAAACAATCTATACAAACGTTTTTAAAAGAAGAGAAACCTTTTGCTATTGCAGAATTACCCACTTCTTTAATAAAAATGTTTAAAAAATGGTTTAAAGCATATAATAAAATTTTGAAAAAGTCCGGAAGAACACCAACTTTGAACGAATTAGCAAAAACTTTAAAAATTTCATATAACAAAGCAAAAAAGTTAGCTCGCCAATTAAACATGTTAACTGCAGCAGAATCGCTTGCTACACCTGTTGGAGAAGATGATACGATTGAAGATTTCATTGAAGACAAATCTTTATCTCCAGAAGAAATTTTGTCAGTAATATCTGTTCATGAAACTTTAAATGAAATTTTAAACAAACTTTTTACTAAAAAAGAAATTTTTATTATTAAAAAAAGATTACTTCAGCAGAAAAATAATAAAAAAGGTTTGTCTTATAGAAGAATAGCTAAAATACTACACATTTCACCTGAATATGTCAGGCAAATGGAAAAAAAAATTTTGAACAAATTAGCTGCGTATGTTAAATATAAACTTTATGTTTGATTGATTTGGAGGTTAACTTATGAATCTCGTTGATATTAAAAATTATATTCGTGATATTCCTGATTTTCCTAAAAAAGGGATAATTTTTAGAGATATAACACCTTTATTAAACAACCATAAAGTTTTTAAGTTTGTGGTTGATTCATTGACACAATTTTTTGAAACAAAAAATGTAAAAAAAATTTTGTCGATTGAAGCAAGGGGATTTATCTTTGGTAGTACAGTAGCGTATAGGCTTGGTTGCGGATTTGTGCCAGTAAGAAAAAAGGGAAAGCTACCATATAAAACAATATCCATAGAATATGAACTTGAATATGGGAAAGATGTTTTAGAAATTCATGAAGATGCAATAAGTCCACAAGAGAACGTAGCGATTATAGATGATGTTTTAGCTACAGGTGGTACTTCATATGCTGTTGCAAAATTAGTAGAAAAATGTGAAGCTAAAGTTGTAGGGTTAGGTTTTGTTGTTGAATTAACATATTTGAACCCACGCCAAAAACTTAAAGAATACGAAATTTTTTCTTTAGTAAAATATTAATAATGTCCCCGTAGCTCAATGGACAGAGCGGTAGCCTCCTAAGCTACTGATATGGGTTCGATTCCCATCGGGGACAAGTTTTGTAAAAAAAAAGAGGAAAGTTCGAAGTGAAAAGTAGATCAAAAATTTGTAGGGTACGGTTTTAGCCGTGCAATTATTGTATCTTAGGAGCAAAAATTATGCAACAAAAAATAACAACAGAACTATTTTACAGTTGATAAAAAATCTTTATAAGAAATATAAAAACTGGATAATAGGAATAACTTCTATATTGCTGATAATAATTTTGCTAACTATAATTATAATTTTTCGAATAGAACATACAAAAGAATATGTCTCACAACGACTACTTTTTGCTGAAAATTTTTTATATCAAAAAAATTTTAGTGAGGCAAATAAAATTTTAGACGAAATTATTAATAATTATAAAAATTCAAAATATGCAGGGTATGCAATGTATTTAAAAGCAAATGTTTTATATGAGAACAAAGATTTTGTTCAAGCAAAGCAAGTTTGTATCGAATTTCTTAAGATTAGAAAACCAAAATATGTTGTAGTACCGATGATGTACATTTTAGGTCATTGTTATTTAGCTTTGAACGATTTTGATAACGCAATAAAAATTTTTAATGAAATTACACAAAAATATGTTGAACATTTTTATACACCAAGAGTATACGAATCTTTAGCGTTATGTTACGAACTTAAGGGTGATTTCCAATCTGCAAGAAATATTTATGAGAAGATGAATGTTTTGTATCCTAATAGTTACTGGTCAGAAATTGCCCAACAAAAACTTAATAAATAACTTAACAAATAAACTTTATGTAAATAAAATATGAAAGATAAGAACATAATATTAATTTTTATTTCTGTTTTTTTAACATGTGATGTTTTTCAAGCAAGTTATGGGAATAAACCTTTATCTTTGGGGTTAGCGTATACAGCAAATTATGGAGATGTGTATTCTCTTTTTAACAATCCAGCAGGGCTATACGGTGGGAAAAATTTTGATTTAAAATTAGACATTCTTGCAGGAGCAAACTTTACTGGCAACATTTTGTATAATATCAACCAGATTGTTGATTGTGTAGAAAAATATGACAAAATTCGTGAGGTACAACAACAAGGTGGTTCTTTAGATGTTACTCAGATTTCGGCGTTGTTTAACGGAATAAAAAATTTGGTGGATATAAATAAACCAGGAAAAGGCATACTAATACAAGCTGACGGGTCTTTATGCGCTAAAATAAAAAATTATGCATTTAGTGTAAGAAATGCCTCAACTATAGGTCTTAAACCTTATATAGATACAGGATTTAGTTTAGCTACCAATGTTGTGTCAACATCATCGTTTAATTCTGTTTTAAAATTTACAAATGGTGATAACTACGAAGGAATAAAAATTGTTACAGATACTTTAAAATATCCACAATTGGAAGAAACAAGAGATGAACTTGTTAACGCAATTGGTTGGTTAATAGAAACGTTAGAAAATTTTGGTGTAGAAGTCCCTTC
>Ga0197143_1001541_pt1 | contig 19289 bp, 20 predicted proteins | sample GBS70_MetaG_FD_148603 | JGI IMG/M metagenome (GOLD analysis project Ga0197143, IMG submission 148603) | Sediment microbial communities from Great Boiling Springs, Gerlach, Nevada, United States - GBS 70_MetaG | ecosystem: Environmental > Aquatic > Thermal springs > Hot (42-90C) > Sediment...
ATTTTAGATTCAATTTTGAAAATAAAGATAGATTCTAAGAAATTTAAAAAGGGAATATACTTTGCAGTTTTAAAAGGGAAGGAAAAGAAAGTTAAAAAATTTATCATTTTAAATTAACCCCTTTTTTTAACACTTTTTCATCTCCGTCAGATACTTTATTCAATATCTTTTTTATCCCAAAATTTTGTCAGACAGGGGTATTTTCCCCTCTCAAGGTCCATTGTCACTATGGGAAAGAAGCAAAAATTTCATATATGATTTATTATTCTTCAAATTCAAACCATTTTTTAAATATTCCTTTTATTTCTTCTTTAAAGTTTTCTCTTAAATCCCTTTCCCTTTTTCCTATTTTTACCTTTATTTCCTCAATCTTATCATTTCTTTTAATTTCCATCCTTACCTCTGAGCCAGGGGGTATTTCTTTGACAGCCTCAACAAATTCCATAGGATTTTCATACTTTTTACCTCCAAAACTGAGAATTATATCACCCTTTCTAAGCCCTGCCTTTTCTGCGGGGGAATTTTCAAGAACCCTTTTAATATAAATTCCAATTTCCTCTTCATAATCAATTATAATCCCCAGAAAACCCTTGTATATCTTTCCTTTTTCCTTTATAAGATTTACTCTCTTTATTATGTAATCATAGGTATACCCCAATGTTTTAAAGGACAATTCATGATAATAAAGTTCGGGTAAAGAGAATTTTTTTGGAATATAAAAGGAGTATTTTTTACCTCTTAAAATACCTATTATTTTACCTTCTGTATTAACAAGAGGAGCACCTGAAAAAGAAGGAGGTATATTGCCCTCAAGATAAATTTTCCCATCTTTTTCATTATAGACGGGTAGCATTATAAAATTGCCCTGACCTTTCAAAGAAAAGGAAAAAACAAGTTGGGGGAAAGTAGGTTCAAATTTTGAAAATTCAGGGACTTTTAAATTTTTTTCTGCTTTAATTATTCCAATATGAGTCAGCTCATCCCATCCTTCAATTTTACCATAAAATTTTTCTCCATCCCTTGTATATATAACTACAGTTTCTCCTTCTTCAACTTCCGGTAGAATTGTTATTATTCTTTCTTTTTCAAAAACAAATCCTGTTGAGTAAAAATGCCTCAGTTTTATATCAAATAAAGATTCCGATATTTTAACATAAATTTCCCTTATCTCCTCATCTAACTTTTTAAGAGTCTCAACAGGAAATAAATTTGAGAATAATAAAATAAGAAGAAGTTTTTTCATGGCACTATCTCTTCATAAGAGACTTCGTAAATCATATCAGTATAATATATCTTAACGGGTTCTATTATCTTTTTCTCTGGTTTTATAATTTTTTCCTTTTTAACATTTTCCACAAAAAAGGGAGTTTTTTCTTTTCTTGAAATTATATTATACTCAAAAAGCAGAGTGAAGATGGTTAAGATTAAAAGTAAAAAAGCAAAAGCCCCTTTTAATATCTTTCTCCTTTTTCTTTTCAAGGATGTGGGAGTAAATTTATTTTTCAAAGAGGGAGAAAATATTTTTACCATCATTATGTCCTCATAGAGCTTTCCGCAGTTTTCACATTCTCTCAAGTGCTTTTCAATTTTTTCTTTTTCTTCCTCATCAAGGTATCCATCAATGTAAGGTGAAATTTTTTCTATGAATTCATTACAGAACATTTTTTAATCTCTCCCTTAAATATAATCTTGCCCTTGAAATTCTGGATTTTACAGTTCCAAGAGGTATTCTTAAAATTTTTGAAATTTCCTCATAGGAATACCCGTTTACATCCCTTAGTATAAAAATTTCCTTTAAAACTGCAGGCATTTTTTCAACCTCTTCCTCAAGTTTTTTTCGGAATATATATATTCTAACAGGGTCTCTCTGGATAAAAAGGGAATGCCTTTCATCGTCAAGTGAAACTTCTTTTTCCTTTCCTTTTCTTCTTAAATAATCTATGCTTGTATTCTTTGCAACCTTAAAAAGAAAAGCAGAGGGATGTTTTACATCTTCTATGTTTTCATAAAATTTTATAAATGTTTCCTGAACTATATCCTCTGAAATGTCCCTATCCTTTATTATACCTCTTACGTATCTTATGAGTTTTTCCTTCATTTCCTTATAGATTTTTTCAAATTCTTCCTTTTTCATATATATAAAGACGAAAGAAATTTTAAAAAGTTCACAGAGTTTATCCCAAATTTCCTTTTCTGTATTTTACAAAAACAAAGTATAAACTTACTTTTAACAGCTTTTCTAATTAAAAGTTTCTTTGCTTTTTTTAAATCCCTTTTTGTATCCATATCCATCCAGAAATATCCTGAAACAGGAAAGCATTCAAGGTTTGCTCTTTTAAAAATTTCACTTATTTTGAATTTTTCCTTTTCAGCTTCAAGTTCTTCAGCAAATTTTAAAAGACTTCTATTCAGGATAAATAAACCTGTATCAAAGGCATTGTATTCTTTAAGATTTTTCCCTATATCTACAATCCCTCCATCCTAATTGAGATGAAAAATTGAAATTATTAAAAATTTTAATACAAAACTTTTAGAGGTTCAAGTTGTTTAATAGAAATATCTCTTTCTTTTTATAAGAACTCCTGCTGTGAAAAATCCAAATAAAAAACCTCCTATATGGGCAAAGAAGGCTACTTTTGTGAAAGGAGAAGTAAGGGACATAAGGCCATTTAAGAATTGAAATATAATCCAAAAACCCAGAAAGAAGAAAGCAGGTATTGGAACAATATCCCAGAAAAAAAAGTAAATAACAAGTGTTAAAATTCTTGCAAAAGGAAAAAGAACAAAGTAAAATCCCATAACCCCTGAGATTGCTGCTGAGGCACCTATCATTGGAATTTTAAGATTAGGATGAAAGATTGTTTCAAAAACTATCCCTGCAATTCCTGCTCCTATAAAAAAAAGGGGAAACCATAAAGGGCCAAGAACATCCTCTACATTATCTCCAAATATATATAAATAAAGCATATTGAAAAATAGATGTGCCCAACCCCCGTGAAGAAAAATTGAGGTGAAAAGTGTGGGAAACCTTCCTATAGGGTCTTTAAAGAAAAGATAAGGAACAAAGCCATTTTTGTATATAAATGCTTTTTGTGCTGAGGCAGGAAGTATAAGTTCGTAAAGAAATATTAAAATACATGTTGTTATTATTGTATATGTCCAGAAAGGAAATGCTTTTGAAGGTATATTGTCCTTTAAAGGCAACATTACTCTATTAGTTTATAAATCAATCTTCTTTCAGGGGGCTTTTCTATACCAAAATCAAGAGAATCAGAAAGCATCCTTTTAACTTCTTCAATTTTCTCTTCTCTATTACATCTTATTTCAAAGATTTTCTCACCCTTCTTAACAAATGAACCTACCTTTTTATTTATTATGATACCTGCAGCAGGGTCAATTTTATCCTCCTTTTTAAACCTTCCTGCACCTAAAAGTCTTGCAGCTTCACCTACAAGTTTTGGATCCATTCTTGTTATATAACCCTCAATAGGTGCTTCAAAAAAATCTATACAATTTACTTTTATAAAATTGTCAATATTTGTAAACTCAAGAGAGTCAACATCTCCTCCGTGTGCCTTTACCATTTCAAGGAATTTTAAAAGTGCTTTTCTGCTTTTTATTGCTTCGTCAACCATCTCCTTTGCTGTATCTAAACTTTCTGTTTTACCACCCATTAAAAGCATGTGAGCACAGAGGTTTTTCACCACCTCATCAAAATCATTAATCTCTGCTCCATTCAAATAAAAAAGTACTTCCATAACCTCAAGCCGATTTCCTACCATACTTCCTAAGGGTTCGTTCATATCAGTTATTAGAGCCTTTGCTTTTACACCCATCTTTTTTGAAACATTCACAAGAGAGTTTGCAAGTTTTAAAGCATCTTCATATTTTCTCATAAAAGCCCCAAGACCTGTTTTAACATCAAAAATTATACCATCGAGATTCACCGATAACTTTTTTGAAAGAATGCTCGCGGTTATCAGAGGAATTGATGGCACGGTTCCTGTTACATCCCTTATAGAGTAAAGCACCCTGTCAGCAGGGGCAATCTCTTCTGATTGTCCTATTATTGAACATCCTACTCTTTTTACAATTTTTCTGAATTCATCAACACTTAAATCTGTTTTATATCCGGGTATGCTTTCCAGTTTATCCACAGTTCCTCCTGTATGTCCTAATGCTCTACCTGAAATCATGGGAATATATATTTCATAGAGAGCAACAATAGGAGCAAGGGCAAGGGAAACTTTATCTCCAACACCACCTGTTGAATGTTTATCAAGAAGTGGGGAGACACCTAAGATATCAATTATTTTACCAGAATCCCTCATTGCTTTTGTGAGAATAAAGAGTTCTTCATCATTGAGTCCCTGGAAATATATTGCCATTAAGAGGGCAGAGATCTGATAGTCAGGAATTTCCCCTTCAAGAATGCCCTTTATAAAATATTCAATTTCCTCTTTTTTTAATGTTTCTCCATCCCTCTTTTTTTCAATTATTCTTATGATGTTAGTTTCCATTTTCTTGAAAGTATCTTTAAAGACCTTAAAAGGTCCTCTTCTTTTAAAATAAAAATTATCCCGGGTTTTGATGAAAAAATTGCATATATATGTATTTTATTTCTTTCCAGTTCCTTCATTGATTCACCCAAGATCTTCGGGGAATCTCCAATTCCATATCCCACAACCGTAAGTGCTCCCAGTTTTTTCATGAGATTTATTTTACTGGGTCTATATAAACCTTCTAATTGGGTTAGAATTTTTTTATTTATATTTTTTGATTCAATTGCAAAGGAAAGGTCGACCCCTTTTTCATCCCTTATTCCATGCATGAAAAATAAAACATTTATATTATTCTCATTCAGAAATTTGGCAGTTTGAGGTATTTCAAGATTTTCTTTTACCTTCTCAAGAATTAGAAGGTTAATTCCTTTTTTAAAGGTTATTGCCTTTACATAGGGCGCTTCAATTGCCTCTTTTTTAATCACGGTAAAATCCTCTTTTTTTAAGTTTTTTATATAAAATTTTAAGTTATATTTCATCCCTATTGCCACAGCTCTTGGATTTAAAACCTCTGCTCCATATTCTGAAAGGAAAAGCATCTCCTCAAAAGAAAGTTCTTTTATTTTTTTTGACCTTTTAAATATTTTAGGTGGTAGAGAATAGATACCATCCACATCCTTGTAAAATATAACTTCCTTTACTTTTAAAAAAACGGCAATTGCTACTGCTGTTAGATCAGAACCCCCTCTTCCGAGTGTTGTAATTTCCTTTTCTGTGCTTATACCCTGAAATCCTGCTATTATTGGAATTTCTCCTTTTTCAATTATTTCAAGTATTCTTCCTCCTTTTATTTCAATTATATGTGCTGAACTATGTCTTGTATCTGTCAGGATTCCTGCCTGTGAACCTGTTAATGACCTTGACCTTATGTTTCTTTCTCTCAAAGCCATTGAAAATAAAGCCATGGATATTCTTTCTCCTGCTGTAAGAAGCATGTCCATCTCCCTTATATCAGGGTTCTTTGAAACCCTTTTTGCAAGTTCTATTAATCTGTCAGTTGTATCTCCCATTGCAGAAACAACTATCACAGGATGTATACCATTTTTTATGTGTTTTTCTACCTCCTTTACTCCTATTTTAATTTTTGCTGTTGTCTTTAATACTTCTCCCCCGAATTTTAATATTTTTATCAACTTTTGCAAAATTCCTTTAACCTTTTAATGCCTTCATTAAATTTATCATCAGGAACTGTTACACTGAATCTTACAAATCCTTTTCCTTCTTCTCCGAATCCTTCACCCGGAACTATCATAACTCTTTTATTTTTAAGAAATTCTATTGCAAAATCATAACTTGAAGACCCTCTTGGTTTTGCCCATATGTAAAAGGTTGTCTGGGAATCAAAAAATTCCATTTTTATCTCTTTTAATGCTTCTTTCAATTTTCTTCTTCTTTTTTTATATCTTTCCCTTATGGGTTTGTTAAGGGTCTCATAATTTAAAAGGGCGTATTCTGCTGCCTTTTGTATTGCTCCAAACTGACAGTTATCGATAACGGTTTTGAATTTTGCCAGATTCTGAACAATCCTTTCATCACCGCAGACAAAGGCAATTCTCCAACCTGTCATGTTAAAGGTTTTTGAAAGTGAGTTGAATTCCAAAACATTTTCCTTTGATACCTGAAGCAGAGAAATAGGCTCTTTTTCCTCATAGATTTCTGCATAACACAGGTCATTTATGAGGGCAAAATCATGTTTTTGGGCAATTTTTAAAGCATCTTTATAGAAATCAAGGTTTGCTTCAGCACCTGTGGGGTTATTGGGATAATTTATATACATTACCCTTGTGTTTTCAAGGATACTTTCGGGGATTTTAGTTAGATCAGGTAAAAAGTCATTTTCCTCTTTTAAGGGCATCTTATAGATAATCCCTCCTGCCATTTTGGAAGCAAGTTCATAAGGAGGATAAGCAGGGTCAGGAATAAGGGAATAGGTGTTATCATCAATAAGGGTAAAGGCAACATGAGAAAGTCCCTCTTTTGAGCCTATGAGAACAAGGATTTCTTCCTCCTTCAGGTCAACATCAAATCTTTTTTTGTAATACTTTTTGATTGCCTCTTTTAGAAATGAATATCCCTGATAGGGAGAGTACTTGTGAAAAAAAGGGTTGTTTGCTTCCTTTTTTAGGATCTCAATGATTTCAGGAGGAGTTGGCATGTCAGGGTCACCCACACCCATATCAATTAAATTCTCCTTATATTCTTCCTTTAATTTATCAAGTTCTTCAAAGAAATAATGAGGGAATTTTAAAAGCCTTTTTGAAAATTTCATAGTTAATTTTAAGTTTTTAACTTTTATTTTTAAAAGGAGAAATTGCAATTTTTGCTTTCCAGATATCCCACCATTTGATTTTTATAAATTTTTAGGTTATAATTTAAAAGAGGAGGAAATATGAAAAATTGTGGAAAGTTTTTAAGTGTATTAGTTATTCCTTTTATTCTTTTCGGTTCAGCGAGTGATGCTGCGGTTGTGTTTTTAACAATATTTCCAGGAGCAAGAGCTGTTGGTATGGGTGCTGCTTTTACTGCTATTGTTGATGATGCTACTGCAACCTTTTACAATCCTGGTGGAATACCTTTTATAAAAACTACAGAGGTTACTCTTCAGCATTCAAACTGGTTAACAGGTTTGTGGCCTGATATGTATTATGAGTTTTTTGGTTTTGTAAAGCCGATTGGTGAGCTTGGTTCTGTTGGGGGGAATATTGTTTATTTAACAACAGGTGAAACAGAGGCATACATTGAGGGGAGTGATGCCCCGATAGCAAGGTTTGTTAATTTTGATTTTTCAGTTACTTTAAATTATGGTTATGCGGTAAATGATAATTTTGGATTTGGGATTGGTTCAAAGTTTATTTATTCTTTTCTTGCTCCTGACTGGCTTGTTAAAAGGGTTTATCCTGAGTCAGGAGGAGGAGGGACAGGTATAACCTATGCCTTTGATGCGGGTCTTTTATATAGGATTGATATAGATGTAGAAAGCAAAATATTGCCTTATATAAATCTGGGCATGTCACTTCTTAATTTTGGACCTGGTATAAGATATACAAGACAGGGTGGAGGAGAGGATCCTTTACCCAGGACACTGAAGTTGGGGGTGGCTTTACCTCTTTATAGAAGTGAGGCAATTAAACTCACATTTGCTACAGATATTACAAAGATTCTTGTGAATTTAAAATATGACTGGGACGAGAAGGGATTTAACTATGTATGGTGGGAAGCCTGGAAGCATTACGGAATTGAATATAGCTATTATGATTTTGTTTTTCTCAGATTCGGATATTTCTGGGATGCAGAGGGTGAGAGAAAAGGTCCGATGTTCGGCGGTGGTGTAAAACTTGGAAAATTTTTGTTTGATATGGGTGTTGACTCTCCTATTTATGACTTTGATACCGATAACTATAGATTTTCACTGAGGTATATATTTTAAAATAAATTCACTTGATTTTTTATCTTTTGTGTGGTATAATAAAGGACTATGAAAGTTAGAAGTTCGGTTAAAAGAATTTGTGCAAAATGTAGAATAATCCGCCGAAAGGGGCGGGTTCGTGTTATTTGTGAAAATCCCAAACATAAACAGAGGCAGGGATAAAATATGGCAAGGATTGCTGGTGTGGATTTACCGAAAAATAAAAAAATTGAGATTGCTCTTACTTATATATATGGAATAGGACCTTCCACATCCAGAGAGATTTTGCGAGAGACAGGTATAGCTCCTGATAAAAAGGTTAGAGATTTGAGTTCTGAAGAGATAAATAGGTTACAATTGGCTGTAGAGTCCAGAAAGGTTGAAGGTTCTTTAAGGATGGAAGTTTCAAGAAATATAAAAAGATTGATAGATATTGGCTGTTACAGGGGATTAAGGCATAAGGTAGGGCTTCCTGTCAGGGGGCAGAGAACAAGGCACAATGCAAGAACAAGAAAAGGACCAAGGGGGAATATTTTCAGAAAATTAAGAAGAAGGGGTGAAAAATAATGGCTAAAAGAGGGAGAAAAAAGAAAGAAAAAAAGACAGTTACTTTTGCTATTGTTCATATTCAATCCACTTTTAACAATACTATAATTACTGTGACCGATGAAAAGGGGAATGTTCTTTGTTGGTCTTCTTCAGGAATAGTTGGGTTTAAGGGAACAAGGAAAGGCACACCCTTTGCAGCTTCAAAAGCAGCAGAGGATGTAGTTAAAAAGGCAAAAGAATTTGGTATTCAGGAGGTTGAGGTGAGATTGAAGGGTCCTGGTCAAGGAAGGGAATCAGCTTTGAGAACTTTGCATGCTCAGGGACTTAAGATTGTGGCTATAAGAGATGTAACTCCTGTACCCCATAATGGCTGTAGACCACCCAAAAGGAGGAGAGTATAATGGCAAGATATACAGGACCTAAATGTAGATTGTGCAGAAGGGAGGGAATGCAGTTATTCCTAAAAGGTGAGAGGTGTTATACAGAAAAGTGTTCTCTTAAGAGAAGACCCTATCCTCCTGGAATTCATGGTCCGGTAAAAAAGCCAAGGCTTTCAATATATGGACTTCAGTTAAGGGAGAAGCAGAAAGCGAAGAGAATCTATGGAGTGCTTGAAAGACAGTTTAGAAGATACTTTGAGATGGCGAGAAAAATGACGGGTAATACAGGTGAAAATTTGCTCTCAATTCTTGAAAGAAGACTTGACAATGTGGTTTACAGGTTGGGTTTTGCAATATCAAGGTCACAGGCAAGAGAACTTGTTTCACATGGGCATGTTCTTGTGAATGGTCGTAAAGTTGATATACCTTCTTATTTAGTGAAGGAGGGCGACGTAGTTACGCTTAAAGAAAAGATGTGGGAGAACTCTTTTGTTAAGTATGCTCTCCAGAGAAAGGATTTAAGACCTCTTCCAGAATGGCTTTCCTTTGATCCCAATAAGAAAGAAGGAAGGATTTTGAGATTACCTGAAAGGAAGGATATTGTCTATCCAATTCAGGAAAGTCTTATTGTGGAGCTTTATTCAAAATAAAGGTTCTATTCCTTTAATTTAAAATAATAAAAATGTATAGGGTTAATCTGATTATACCCGAAGGAATAAAAATTTTACAAAAAAGTGAAAATAAGGGAGTTTTTGAAATTTCGCCACTTGAAAGAGGTTATGGTGTTACGCTTGGGAATTCTTTAAGAAGAGTTTTACTTTCAAGCATAAAAGGTGCAAGTATTTTTGCTGTTCATATAGATGGAGTTTCCCATGAATTTACAACAATTGAGGGAGTTAAGGAGGATGTTCCCCATATAGTATTAAATCTAAAGAAAATCAGAGTAAAATTTGAAGGAGATGTTCCTTATAAATCAATGGTTCTTTCAAAACAGGGGGAAGGAGTGGTTAAGGCGAGTGATTTCAGAACCCCAGCTGAGATAAAGATTGTGACTCCTGACCAGTATATTGCAGAACTTACATCTGAGGGTTCAAGGCTTGCAATAGAGGTATTTGTTACAGCAGGAAGGGGTTATCTGACTGTTGAAGAGATGAAATATTTAATAAAGGCGGATAAGGGTTTTCAGCCTGTTTTACCTCATGATGTCTTTTTTATTGATGCTGATTTTTCCCCTGTCAGGTTTGTTAATTTCTGGATAGAAAATATGAGGGTTGAATATAGAACTGATTTTGAAAAGTTATTTATTGAGATAGAAACAGATGGGTCTATTTCTCCCTATGATGCTCTTCTTGAAGCACAAGAGATACTGGTTGACCATTTTTCAGTTATAAGGAGAATATATACTCCTCTTGGAGAGCAAGAAAAGGTAAAGGAAAAGGAGGTTTCAAGTAAACAGCTGGAGATACTTAATGAGAAAATATCATTTCTTGACCTTTCAAAAAGGGTAAGGGAAGCGCTTGAAGAAGAGGGTATAAAAACCCTTTATGACCTTGTATCCTTAAAACCTGATGACCTTCTTAAAATTAAAAATATGGGTAGAAAATCAATCGAGGAGATTGAAGAGAAGTTGAGAAAATTTGATTTAACTCTGGGTATGGAGTTTTCAAAGAAAAAATAGGAGGTAAAAATGAGACATCTGAAAAAAGGAAGAAAATTAGCCAGAACTGCTTCACACAGAAAGGCGCTTTTAAGAAATCAGGCAATAAGTATGATTTTAAATGGGAGAATTAAAAGTACTATCCCAAAACTCAAAGAAACAAGGAAGTTTGTTGAAAAGCTTATTAGCCTTGCAAGGAATGATACACAGTCAGCAAGACGTCTTGTTTTTTCCTATTTGAATCATAAGAAAGCCTCAAACAAAATATTTGAGATAGCAAAGAATTACAAGGAAAGAAGTGGAGGATTCACAAGAATCATAAGATTGGGTTTCAGGAAGGGAGATGGGGCTGAAGAGGGTGTTTTAGAATTTGTTGAATAGCCCTTTAAAATTAAAACCGTATCATTTAATTTTAATAGGGTATTTTTTCATATCTTTTATTTTTGCATTAATTCTTTTACTTCCTTTTACACATAAAGGTAATCTCAGTTTTATTGATGCTTTATTTACATCAACTTCTGCACTCTGTGTAACAGGTTTGATTGTTAAGGATACAGGTAACTTCTGGACTGGGTGGGGAAAAATAATAATAATTTTTTTAATTCAAATAGGTGGACTTGGATATATGACGATGATTTCTTATTTCTTTCTTGTATTAAAGGGGGGACTTCCAATCTCATTAAGGGTTATGACAAGGAAAACGCAGAGTTTTATCAAAGGTATTCCTCTAAGAGAACTTATTCTTAAAGTTCTTTTATACACCTTCATTGTGGAGCTATCCGGTTTTATTTTGCTTTCCATATTTTCCAAAGGTGAGGATAAAATTTTCAGCAGTATGTTCCATAGTATTTCTGCCTTTTGTAACGCAGGCTTTTCCAACTATTCTCTCAATTTGGTTCTTTACAGAGATTCTCCTTTTTATCTAATTGTTGTTGCAATTTTGTTTATTCTTGGTGGTCTTGGTTTTTTTGTTTTGGATGATCTCTATTACTTTATTAAAAACAAAAAGAGTTTGTCCTATCATTCAAAGGTGGTTTTAAAAACAACCTTCTTTTTAATTTTTTTCTTTTGTATACTTTTTTCTCTTATTGAATGGAATAATTCTCTTAAAGATTTTGATTTCTTAAATAAGGTTGTTCACTCATTTTTTCAGGTTACAACTCCGAGGACTGCTGGTTTTAATTCCTTAGAAATAGGTGAACTGATGATGCCTACTATCTTTATTATAATTTTTTTGATGGTAATTGGTGGTTCACCTGGAGGGACTGCAGGAGGAATAAAGACCACAAATTTTGCTGTCTGGGCTGCCTTTTTAAGGAGTATTATGAAGGGAGAAGAGGAAGTTTATATCTCTAAAAGAAAAATAGAGAATTCCTTTTTAATACAATCTGCAATGATTTTCACACTTTATGTATTTTTAACAGGTGTTTCTCTTTTTTTCCTTCTTCTCATAGAGGGTAACAAGTTCAGGTTTATAGAGGTTCTTTTTGAGGTAATATCTGCTTTTTCCACAGTGGGACTTTCCTTTGGTTCAAAGTTATATCCAAATGTGAGTTTATCTGCTGATTTTTCTATTTTATCAAAATTTATTATAATTTTACTTATGATAACAGGAAGAATAGGAGTTTTTACCTTGTGGAATATTATTATTGTAAGAAAGAAGTCCTTTAAGAAGTATCCCAAGGGTGAATTCATGCTTGTTTAAGGGTTCTATCCCCTTTTAATTAAAAAGGGTGGTATGGAAAAATTCAAAATAGGAATCCCCAGGTCCGAAAGAGAAGGGAATATTTATGAAAGACGTGTTTCTCTTTCCCCTTCTGCATGTAAAGAACTTATTGAACTCGGAGCTGAAGTTTACCTTGAAAGCAAGGCAGGTGAGGGTTCGGGTTTTCTCGATGAGGAATACAGGGATAAGGGAGTTAAGATTGTTTACTCAAAAGAAGAGGTTTTTCTGAGATCAGATATAATAGTGGGAATTAATCAGCCTTTTGAAGGTGAATTACCTCTTTTGAAGGAAGACCATATAATTTTCGGTTTTCTTCATCTTGCTGTAAAGCCCAAGACAATCTATGATGCGTTTGTTGAAAAGAGGGTTACATCCTTAGGGTATGAGGTGATCCAGGAGGAAGATGGAACACTTCCTGTTTTAAGGGTTTCCAGTGAGATTGCAGGAAAACTTGCCCCTCAGATAGCAGGAAGATTGCTGGAAACTGATAAAGGAGGAATTGGTATTCTGCTTGGAGGTATACCTGGTATACCACCAGCAGATGTGGTAATAATAGGGGCAGGAACTCTTGGGACCTATGCTGCCAGGTCTTTTTTGGGACTTGGAGCATCTGTTTATATGCTTGATATATCAAAAAGAAAACTTGAAAAAGTGGATGAAATTTTTGGAGGGAAGGTTGTTACTGCGATAGCGACAAAAGAAAACATTGAAAAATTTGTTAAATTTGCAGATGTTCTTATTCTTTCTGTTCTTGTGCCTGGTGAGAAAACACCAAAAATTGTTACAAAGGAAATGGTAAGTTCAATGAGACCTGGTTCTGTAATTCTTGATTTTTCTATAGATCAGGGAGGTGCATCTGAAACATCAAGACTTACTCCTACCGAGAGTTTTGTTTATAAAGAATTTGGAATAATTCATTTTTGTGTTCCCAATGTTCCCACCTTTGTTGCAAGGACAGCATCTCATGCACTTTCAAATGCAATTTTACCATATTTGAAGGAGATCATTAAGAATGGAATAGAATGCGTAAGGGAAAATAAACCCTTATGGAAGGGATGTTATACCTTTAAAGGAAAGTTTACAAGAAGATATCCATGGTGTGAGGGGTATCCTGTGATTGAATAGAAGGAGAGGATAAAATGGGTATTATGGATATTTATCATTCAAAAAAGAAACCACCTGAAGAGGTTATTTCTTATATAAAATCTGGTGATTGTATTTATGTATCAGGGAATGCTGCAACCCCTTCTTTTTTACTTGAGTTTCTGGCACAGAGAAAGGACCTTAAAGATGTTCAGGTTTATCATCTTTTACAGATGGGAGAGGATCCCTTCAGAAAATATGGAACTTATGAAAATTTTATCCACAGAGCACTTTTTTTGGGACCCACAGATAGACCTGCTGTGAATGAAGGATTAGCAGAGTATATTCCTTGCCATCTGCATGAGATTCCATTTCTTATAAATTCAGGTAGGATTAAAATTGATGTTGCTATAATTCATACCTCTCCTCCTGATGAGCATGGGTTTTTAAGTCTTGGGGTGGAGGTAATAGCTGTAAAAGCTGCGATCCAGAATGCAAAAGTAATACTTGCTCAGGTTAACAAAAAAATGCCAAGAACCCTTGGTGATTGTTTTGTGCATGTTTCTCAGATTACAGCATTATGTGAAGTTGATGAACCACTTTATACTCTTGAAAAGATTGCACCAACGGAAGTTGAGGAGAGGATTGCCAAATATGTTGTTGATTTAATTGATGATGGGGCAACTTTACAACTGGGAATAGGCGGAATTCCAAATGCAATTTTAAAATTTATAAAAGGCAAAAAAGATCTTGGAATTCATACAGAGATGATTTCTGATGGAATAATGGAAAGGATACTTGATGGCACAATAACAGGGGCTAAGAAGACCCTTCATCCGGGTAAGGTGATAGGAACTTTTATTTTGGGTTCAGAGGAACTCTATGAATTTGTAAATAACAACCCTGTATTTGAACTCCATCCCTGTGATTATACAAACCATCCCTTTGTAATAGCAAGGAATGATAATATGGTAGCTGTTAATTCTGCAATTGAAATAGACCTTACAGGCCAGGTATGTTCGGATTCCATAGGCACATATATTTATTCGGGTTTCGGTGGACAAGTTGATTTTATAAGAGGAGCAGGCTGGAGTAAAAATGGAAAACCCATCATTGCAATTCCTTCCACTGCAAAGGGTGGAAAAATATCAAAGATTGTTCCAAAATTGAAAGAGGGGGCAGGGGTTGTAACAACGAGGGCTGATGTTAGATATGTTGTTACAGAGTATGGGATTGCGGAACTGTGGGGTAAATCTCTTCAGGAGAGGGCGAAAGCATTGATCGAGATTGCTCATCCAGATTTTAGAGAAGAACTGGAAAAGACAGCATGGGAAAGAAAGCTTTTAAAGAGGTTAATTTATGTTAGATAGATAATTCATTACATGTATCACCTCTGTCTGTGGAGTATACATTGTAAATATCCCTATTTTTGTTTTTTGATTTTTCAGTAAGTTCTACTATGCTCTCAGGTGAGGTGAAAGCGATAAGACCCCCTATTAGATATAAAAAACTCCTTTTATTTTGGACTTGAACCTTCATCTTAAGATCCTATTCCCCAGCTTCCGAGATGGAAAGCTCTTAAGATGGTTTTTAGATATTTTTAAAAGGTTCTTTTTTGCTCAGGAAGCAATAAAGAATTGTTGATATTGTGTATAGGATGGTGCTTATTAATATAGACAGGGTGAATCCTTTTGTTTGAATAAGATAGCCTCCAAGGAGACTTGACAAAGCAAAAGAGAGATTCCATGAAAGTGTTATTGACGCATTTAGAATCTTCTGATACTGCATGCTTACAGATTCCATTGAAACATTTGAGAGCAAGGGTTGAGCCATATTCATAAGAGAAGTTCTTATAATATGTGAGATTGTTGATATGAGAATTTTGTCTGATAATGCAAGTACCACCATAAAGGGTATTGATAATCCCTGAGTTAAGATTAAAACTCTTATCTTTTTCATTATCTTTGTAAGAAAAGGTGCAAGGAGTGCTGATATGAACATAACAAAACTTGTGGTGGAGAAAATCAAACCTATCTTGTCAGAATCGAGTTTGAAAAGATTTTTGAAATATAAATTCATATAAGGAACAAAAAGACCAGCACCAAGACCTATAAGAATCTGTGGTATCAGAATTAAAAACCCAACTTTTGTATTCTTTTTTTCCTTTTCTTCATTTATAGCTTTCTCAATTGCCTCTTCTGATTTTATACATTTAAGAAAAGTGATGGAAAATAGAACCGTTATCGCGCCTGTCAGAAAAGTTATGTTATAGGAAATTTTTGAATCAAAGAAATTTTCAAGTAATTTTTTAAAAAATCCTCCACCAAGATTTCCTATTATTCCTGATAAAAGGGAAAGAGAAAAATTAAAGGAAAAAGCATAGGGTCTCAGAGCTCTATCGGTTTTTCTCGCAAGAAGAGGAGGGTAGGTAAAAGTGAGAATTCCAATGGATAATCCCATAATAATTGCTCCTGGAATTATTAGAGTTAAGGAGGGTGATAACACACCCTGAAGAATTATACCGAGTGAAAAGAGAAGGGGAAGGAATTTCAGAAGTGTCACGAGGTTTAAGTTTACAAAATAGGAAAGTGAAAGGAATGCTGAGGATGAGAATATACTTATTGCAATTATTATTCCTATTTTTCCTTCAGTGAATCCCAGATCTTTGAGATATAGGTTATATAAAAGGGAAAATAGAGAACTACCTAAGGAGAGTAAAAAATTTGTTAATAAAAGTGATTTAACTTCCCTGTTGAAATTTTTTATTATGCTCTTCAATTTTGTTTAATTAGAATAATTCTTTAAATGCAAAGATACTGAATATACCGCCAGTATGTAAAAACAAGGGGTTTTTAAATTTATTTTTTTCATTAATAAACCCGTGAAAGGCTTTGCCAGTATATACAGGGTCAAGAATTATTCCCTTTTTTGCCATATATTTTATAATTTCTATTTCCTCTTTATAGGGAATTGCGTATCCATCTCCTATATATGAATCAAAGAACAAAAATTCTTCTTTATCAAATTTAAGAGGCAAACTGTATTTTTCTATTGTATTTTTGAGGATTTTTTCAACCTTATTCTCAAAGTATGTTATGTGACGTGTAACAAGTATCCCACATATTTTTACCTCAAGATTTAAGAGTTTTGTCCCGAGAAAAAGACCAGCGTATGTGCCACCTGAACCCACAGCACAGAAAATTGCATCAACTTTTTTATCAATAAGAACTTTTTCCATCTCTAACATTGCATCTACATAACCCCAGAGACCAAGTTCATCAGAGCCACCTTCGGGTATAAAAAGTGTTTTATTTCCTTTTTCTTCTTCTTTTTTTGTATATTCGTTAATTATTTTATCAATTTCTTCATACTCTTCATCTGTAACAAAATGTATTTCTGCATTGAAGAGATAATCAAGAAAAAGATTGCCATTATAGGGTTTAAGAGGTTTTCCCCTAAGAAAGAGGACGGGTTCAAATCCCAATTTTCTTGACAGATAGGCAGTTGCTCTTGCATGGTTTGATTGAACTCCACCGCAGGTTAAAATCTTTTTAACATTTTCACTCTTAGCTTTGTAAAAAAAATATTCAAGTTTTCTTATTTTATTTCCAGAAGCAACAAGTTCGGTCAGGTCATCTCTTTTTATCAGAATTTTTTCGCCTTTAAATTCGATTTCGTCCAGAGGGGTGGGAAAAAAACCGAGATTTAATTTATTTGGTTTCATTTTTGAAAAATAATGGTAACAAAACTTAAAATTTATTTTCAAATATCTAAAAAAGGAGGAAAAGGATATGAAAGTTCCTTCTATTTCAAGGATTTCAGGTGCGCTTGTTGTGGCAAAAAATATGCATGGTGCAAGGATGAATGAGATTGTTCGTGTTGGAAGAGAAGGACTTGTTGGTGAAGTGATAAGGTTACAGGGGGATCTTGCTTATATTCAGGTTTATGAGGATACCTCGGGTCTTTTTGTTGGAGAGCCAGTTGAAAGGACAGGAGAATCTCTTACTGTAGAACTTGGTCCGGGTCTTTTATCCAATGCCTTTGACGGGGTGCAGAGGCCTCTTCAGATTTTAAGAGAAAGAGCTGGTGATTTTATAAAAAGGGGAATTGTTGCAGATGCCCTTGATAGGAATAAAAGATGGGATTTTGAGCCAGTGCTTAAAAAGGGAGATATAGTTGGGCCTGGTACGATTATAGGGGAAGTTCAGGAGACTCAGAGTATAAGGCATAAAATACTTGCACCACCGAATATTAAGCCTTCAAGGGTTAAGGAAATTAAAAAAGGTTCATTTACAGTGGAAGAGACAGTTTGTATTCTTGAGGATAACACAGAGCTTAAGCTTTATCACAAATGGCCTGTTAGGGTTCCAAGACCCTTTAGAAAGAGGTTAGGTCCTGAAAAGCCTCTTATTACGGGGCAAAGAGTTCTTGATTTCTTTTTCCCTATTGCACTTGGGGGTAATGCTGCAATACCTGGAGGATTTGGGACAGGGAAAACAGTTACAGAGCAAACCCTTGCAAAATGTTCTCTTGTTGATGTTGTTATATACATAGGATGTGGTGAAAGGGGGAATGAAATGACAGAAGTTCTGGTTGAGTTTCCTCATCTTGATGATCCTTTTCATGAGGGGGCCCCTCTTATGGATAGAACCATACTTGTTGTTAACACTTCGAATATGCCTGTTGCAGCAAGAGAGGCATCAATTTATGTAGGTATTACTCTTGCTGAGTATTATAGAGACATGGGATATAATGTTTTACTTCTTGCTGATTCCACTTCAAGATGGGCTGAAGCATTAAGAGAGATTTCTTCCCGTCTTGAGGAGATGCCAGGTGAAGAGGGTTATCCTCCCTACCTTGCAGCAAGACTTGCTGCTTTTTATGAAAGAACAGGTAGAGTTGTTCCTCTTGCAGGTGAAAATCTTGAAGGTTCTGTTACAGCTGTTGGTGCTGTTTCTCCTCCTGGCGGTGATTTTTCAGAACCTGTTACTCAGAGTACCTTGAGGGTTGTTGGTGCATTATGGGCACTTGATACGGCACTTGCATACAGGAGACACTATCCTGCGATAAACTGGTTAAGGTCTTATACCCTTTATTTTGAATTGATGGAAGAATGGTTTAAAAAGAATGTGGCGGATGATTATACTGAATTAAGAAGAAGGGCAGGAGAGATTTTGCAGAAAAATGCAGAACTTGAGGAAATTGTCCAGCTTGTTGGTCCTGATGCCCTTGATGAACATGAGAGACTCCTTCTTGAGGTTGGAAGACTTATAAGAGATGGTTTTCTTCAGCAGAGTGCCTTTGACCCTGTTGATTATACCTGCCCCATTGAAAAACAGTATGGAATGATGAAGGTTATAATGAAATATCTGGATATGGGTGAGAAGGCATTGGCTCAGGAAGTGGAGATAGAGAAAATACTTGATCCTCACCTTATTGATAGGATAATAAGATTAAAGGAAAAACCCCTTGATGAATTTAATAAGGAAAAAAAAGAGGTTGAAAAGGAAATAGAAGAATTACCCTCCAAAACAGCAGAGAAAGTCTCTTAGGAGATCCTTAGTGGGTTTTAAAAATTTCAAGGTGGGAATCCTTACCTCCTTTTAACACTTTTTCATCTCCATCAGATACTTTATTCAATATCTTTTTATCTCAAATTTTGTCAAACAGGGGTTAAAAATTAAACAAAAACTCCAAAATGCTATGGCATTATACATGGACTTAACTTTTTTTTTTCAATCCTGTATAATTTAAAATTAAAATGGAACTTTTAATTTTAATTCTTTCATATATAAATGTTTTCATTACAAATGATTCTTCAACAATAATTTTTGAATATAATTTAAAAAATGCTAAAGAAATTTCTTTTATTTATAATTATAAAAATGAGGATTATATTATTGCAGTTATTAAAAATATTTTTGAT